>Ga0315905_10006048_pt1 | contig 12303 bp, 21 predicted proteins | sample LakEriMetagenome_5_FD_203522 | JGI IMG/M metagenome (GOLD analysis project Ga0315905, IMG submission 203522) | Freshwater fungal communities from buoy surface, Lake Erie, Ohio, United States - Buoy 4 MA121 | ecosystem: Environmental > Aquatic > Freshwater > Lake | place: USA: Lake Erie, Ohio... | reverse complement strand
TCCTACTTGAATAATGTATGCATCTTCATGTAAACGGTTAACATCATAGCGAAGTTTATTAAACGCACCATGAATGTCGCCACAGAGCACAATATTTGTTTTTATTTTTGTTTCTTTCATAAAAAATGATTACATCATAATCTTTTGCATATTTCTCTGCATTAGCAAAGTCTGTGTAGTGGTTAATTGTGTTTATGTTATTTAATTCTAATTTACTCTTTAGTTCCACTAAGTTTTGTAAAAATGTCAAGGACTTTCTTCTGAATTTCATTCTGACTCAGTTCAAGAAGATTATACTTAGGAATATTTTTAATTTCCCTCATAATATTACCAACTAGCTTACCATCTTTTTCAGTTAAATTAAACCACTCCATTACAAGCTTGCCATTAACTTTTTCTTTAATTACTTTACTAACTTCATAAAGCAATCGAAAACCGTCAACGGTACGTTGTAGTTGCGGATACTTGCACTGCATAATCAAACTATATTCATGTTTGCTGCGGAATGGTTCACCAACTTTGTTAGAGTCTGATACATATTCAACGAAGCGCATATACATGCCCCTCTTTCTATTCCTCGTTCTATTTATATGATTTAAATTTTCTAATAAAAATAACTCTTTGTTGAAATATTTTGAATCAATTACAAAATCAAAAGCATCTTCTTCTGTATCAAAGCCTCTCCTCCAAACATCATAATCAAAACCTCCAATTTTACAAATCTCTTTCATATCTCTTGTTAATACAACCTTTTCGTAGATATGATCACTGTCACTCCATTGAAGATTGTTATCAAACAAGCCTTGACGAATCCAGAATGAAAGACCAGAGTGACCAAAATGTAATCCCATTTTATGAAAGACTCTGCCCATTAAATTAGATGTGTCGCCCCAAGAACAGTAGTTATAAGAAGATTCAAATTCATCTTCGGGATAAAACGTGACATCTACCTGAAAACCTTGATATGGAAAAGAATAGACGTTACTATTCTTATAAGGCTTATATCCAAATTCTTTTTCTAAATATTCTGAAAAGTCTTTGTAATCTTTCCAAGAAATCAAAATTGACGGATCAGAATAACATTGAACCAGTATATCTAAATCACCATGAGTATCTTTATTTCTGAGATATGGAGCAACTGCTACACGATTAAAACATGGTCTGTTAACTTTCATATCTGAATGAAACTTGTTAATAAGTTTATGTTTCATTATTTCATATTCATCAGTAGGAATACGCTTTTCTGGTAAATTCCAATTTTTCAATAAATTTCCTCCCATAAGATATTATACGAACTTTTATACCGAAGTCAACCAAAATGTAAGTAATTTAGATAAGTAATATATTATGGAAAAAGAACATACATTTTGGACAGATGAAAATAAAGAAAATATAAAAAAATTAGCCTTGGAAAATAAAACATCCTCACAGATTTCTCGTATTATGAATATAGATAGAAAGAAAATAGAAAGATTTTGTAAAAAGAATAATATTAATTTGATTAAAGGAAAAACATATTTAGAAGATGATCAAAAACTGTTGATCGAGGAATTGATTAAAAAGGGCTATTTGTTAAAAGATATTTGTAAAATATTACAAGTAAAAGAACGCACAATCACTAACTTTTGTTCAAAAAATAAACTATATGTAAATATAAGAGATAGTATTGATGATTGGTCGTTAGAAGAAATACAAAAACTTAAAGATATAAACGATCAAAATATGACAGTTCGAGATATGGCTAGAATTTTAAGGAAAAGAACCGATAATATCAAAAATAAATTAATATCTTTAGGAATAGCCAGTGAACTTATTATTAAAAATTTAATTAATAAATCTCTTAAAAATACAAATAAAAAACATTGCTGGAAATGTAATAGTACACAAGATATAGAAAATTTTTACATAAGCGGTAAAATAAGAAATAAATATTGTAAATCATGTTTAATAGATTCTAGTAAAGAAAAACATTATCTCTTATATCAAGATAATTATAAAGCTTTACTTCATAAAAGATTTTATGACTCTAAAGTTCGTGCAAAAAAAATAAAAAAAGATTTTGATATAACATTAGATTATCTAAAAGAATTATATGATAATCAAAAAGGACTATGTTTTTATACACATAGTCCTTTAAAAGGTAAAATAAATGATAGAATGTCCATTTCTATAGATCGTATAGATTCATCTAAAGGTTATATTAAAGAAAATATTGTTCTTTGCGGAAAAATTGTTAATACGATGAAATCTGATATGTCTTTAGAAGAATTTTATGATATTATTAAATTACTAAAAATTAATATATAATTTAAAGACTTTTCAACTCTTGTCAACAGTTAATAACCAAATGCTTCAATAGTGTATTTAAAAGGATTACCTTCAATATTCTTTACAAGGTCTAGCATCTGATCCACTAAATCGCGAGTTTCTTTTTGGGCATCTTTTTTAAGGCGAAGATTACAAAGATGCATAAATGCCTGCAAGCTTCCAGTCCAAATAAATTTAGTCTCTAAAGCAAGCGGAAGATGAATACGACACTGTTCTTTAGCTACTCCATAATCGGACATTTCCTGGTAAACTTCTTGTGCATGTTGAATAACAGAACGCATTCTAGATAAAAAGTATTCATTCTTATCGTCAGGAATGTCTTCTGCACTTCCTTGTTTACTATCTTTAGATTGGTACCTTAGTTTTTCTGGAATCCAATAAGAATCAGAAAAATCAACATAGCGTCCTGAAATGCTATTTCTTGCCCATCCAATCTGATGAGTAAAAAGCTGTCTCTCTACAAAGATCGGACATTCAATTCGAAATTGAAGTTGTGGGTGACGAAATGGAGACGTATGACCATGTTTAGCGAGAAAGTTGATTATTTTTGCATCTCTCTCTCCAAATTCTAGGCTTTCTTTATTATATGAAACTCTGGCAATATTAGCAATCATTAGATCGCTGCCGAAATGATTAATTAGTTCTGTTTTCATGTATTGTATATTTGTTTTTTTCTTTATTGAAAATAATAATTCCTTTACGTACTAGCATTTGTCATATTTTGTTTCATAAATGTAATGATCTGAAGTTTCAATTTTACGACTGTTTTCAACTGTATAAGTATTTGTATCAATTAGATACCCAGGATTTTTTTCAATTCTATTTTTTATCCATGCATCATCATACCAGAGCACTCTGTTGTTGGGGTATGCAAAATAATTGCCTTCGTCCATTTTAAATACATGAGCACATTTATGTTCTGCTGTTTCAGAAAAATTTACATCTGTAGCACCAGATTTATTTTCCCAAGACCAATCAAGAGTAAACATATAAACGCCTTGTAATTTATCATGTTTGTATGTTATCAATTCTGCACGAAGACCTGATAACCGTTGTCTCACTTGAACATCAATATATGGAGAAAAACAATCCCAATGCATATGCTCATTTAAAGGTCTTACTGGAGCATCTGTTTTCCAACAAAATGCATTAATAGGTCTGCGTGTCCAGTTGACTCCATTTTCAAGAAAAGCTTCAAATAGTGGTGTTCGTTTTTCAATAGATGCCACGCTATGTATATCACATAACGTGAAATCTCCGTGACCTTTTGTATGATTAAACATGTATTCATTGCGGATATAACATGTTATGACAGGAATATTATGATTAAGATACATAAATATAATTCATTTCTATTAAACTAATATACTCTATTCGTTACTAATAGCATTTTCACTTTTATTTAAAAGTGTTTTAATTTTTAAAATTAAAGGTGTAATTTTTTTACACCAATTACAAGAGCAATTTTTATTATTCATAGTATATTATATACTATGAATAATGTCTGTCAACTTAATTTAAGGAAAGAAGATATAATAATCGGTTAAATTCACCTTCAATTTCATCTTTAATATTTAATAAATCTTTATCTTCTTCTTTTAATACAGTTATCAACTCTTTCATGAGTTGATCACGAAAACCTTTAACTGTTTCTTTAATATCTCCAGCATATGTTTCTGCTTTAATAATATATTCAGGAGCATTTGTTGGACGACCGTATTTTCCGTAATAAACTTCTACAAAAGAATCAAACAATTCATCAAGATTTTCATATGCTTTTTGTAATGCTTTATGTTCAGCATAACTTGTAGTTTGCCAATGAAATATTTTTAATTGAGAAATTGTTGTAAGAAAAGGAGTAAGACGAACCATACTTTTATTTACTAATTATTCTTCTTGTTTCTCTTCTTCATCTTCTTCTGAACTTTCATCAGAAATCAAATCATAAACAAAGTCAGATACTTCTTCAATAAATTCCTTCCATTCATCTTCATCTGATGGCGAAATACTTTGAAATTCTTCTAAAATTTCATCATAGAAAACAACAGATTCATCTTTTAATTCAATTGCCAAATTGACAAATTTATTAATTTGACGATTAGTGATTTCTATTCCTGAATCATCTGCAAGATTTTCTAAATGGGATTTTAATTCATCTTTATTCATACTGTTTGATTTTATTTACCTTTTAAATACAAAAAAGCGTCTCTAGATTTTAGTCAAGAGACGCTTTTTTTATTTTTTTTAAGCAGAAAGTTCTGCTGATGTATAAACTAAAACAGAATTAGAATCTTCAAAAGGATTATCACTCTGATTTGATTGTTCATTTGAACTTGAAACTTCAATAGAAGTATTAGAAAGTGCTTCAATTAGCACTTCATCTTCTTGAACAGAAGTTTCAGTTTTAACTGTTTCACTATGATTCTTTTTCGCCTTTACAGTGCATTTGAGAGCCTTGGCAACATTAAGATGAATGCCATACTTCATAACAGCTTGTTCAGGAGATAGTTCTTCATCAGTAATAACACGACGACCTGCACGACTTACATAAGAAGAATCAAGTTCCTCATTTGTAATACCGTAGCGGGTTGCCAACACGGCGAACTGCTTAGGGTTTGTCTTGACGATTTCTCCTGTCACCTTGCAAGTGAAGGAATAGCGGTTTTCGGGGTTTGATGGTTTAGCCATATGTTTGTTTTGTTTATTTGTTATAGTCTTCCGTAATGGAATTAATATATTATAACATATAAAAAGGGGTTGTCAAAAGCTTTTTAATACTAAAATCAACATTTTATTGTTAAAACTTTAAAAAATAAAAAGACGAGTATTTCTACTCGTCTTTTTATTTAATTTAATATTTTATTACAAATACTTGCTAAGATTATTTCGAACCAGTTATTTTATTTGTCTGCTGTATCAAAAATTTTAACCAACTCAAAATCTTTGATAAGATTCTCTGCTGGTTCTATATCAACATTGATCCATAAAAAGTAATCAGTATCTTGAGTATTCATTGTAGATGCTCCAATGTCATAATACATCTTGCCTGTAGCATAATCTCGCTCATCTCTCAAGATGCAGACATAATGAGAGTTTTTTGCAGCTAGACATAATTGTAAAATTTCTTCAACAGTTTTGTTGGTGGGTCGTCTGCACGAAGATTCACAACAATTCAATTCATCAACTCTAACATCAAAAGCAACACTCATAGCTTTGCGTAAGAAATCTTCTTTTGCATCAATAGCGTATAGTTTATAAGCTGCTTGTCTAATTTGATTCATAGTTTAACGGTTAAAAAGAGATTTTAGCTTTGCTTCCAAGAATAACTCCAGATACACTGTTAGGAGCATTTAGCTTTACAGTGATTGTGTTATCATTCATATCAGCACCATCAATAGTGCAATCTCGAAGATTAGTTTCTAAACTTTCGTTATTATCTATACTTTCCCATTTAATATTGTGCAATACTTTACGCAGTTTTTCTTTAAACCAATCAAGTTCTTCTTTTATCATATGTTTATAAATTTAATAATTTGTTTTTTAATTCTTCTTCAAAAACCATTTCTAGCCACTGAAAAGAACGTTCAGGATCAAATAAATGACTCATATAATGTTTGTTGTTTTTAAAAATACTACATGTATCAATTAATGCATCTTCAAAAATATCCCTATAACAATAAATGGAACATTGTTTTTTCTCGAAAACTACTTCATAACCATTTTTACGAAGAAATTCTGTCATTTCTTCTCTTGTAAAATTTATATTCATATTAGAATCCTCGATTTTGACGAATAGGAGTGCCTGTTAAAACTGAACCGTTGCGATGTTTAATTGTAAATCCTTTTCGATTTTGTTCAAAAAATACAATATCGTTACCATTCCACTGAAAAAATTTACCTTTTTCAGCACTTTTATCTTTTGAGTAAAGAAAGCAGTGTACACTTGGATACTGTGAAGTGTCTTCACAGTAAGACTCAAATGGTTTACAATATAATGATATATAAACACTGTCAGTAAAAATACAAAGATTATCAAATTCTTGTTTGTCTTCTAAAGACAACTCTTCATCATTCATTAAAGAATAACACAAGTCATTTGCACGTTCAATTTCATTTTTGTCTTTAAGACTTTTCTTTGGAATTGCTATTTTAGTAGTTAATTGAACAGTATATGTATCAGGGCGTTCTACACAAACATTAAAGAACTCTGAAAAGTCTTTTGGTAGTTCGTTGTAAAGATTACATTCATCAATTATACAAACAAGAGAATCAACAGATAATTGTGGTAAAATAGATAATTGGTTTTTAACAATTTCAGCATTGTTTTTAATTTTTAATCGGTCATCAATAATCTCACAAATAAGTTCTTCTGAAAGAAAATCATACTGTTTATGATAACGCACACGGCTAGGACGAGAATTAAAAAACTCTCCAATATCAGATGAATTAGATGTTAGTAAAAATAAATGTCTAGATTTTGCAACACCGTCTAATACACTCAAGAAAAAGTTTCGAGACTCCTCACTGTCATAAATCTTTTCAAACTCATCAATAAAAATAATTGACGGGGTTTTAATACTTTCAAAAAATTCTAAAAAATTACAATCGTTAAAAGCTTCTGTTAAAAGAATAATAGGCATATTACTTTTAACACAAATAGATTTCGCTTCTACAGTTTTACCAGTGCCTTTTGGGCCAGAAAGTAAAACTCCCATACCTTTTTTAAAAGACTGATATGTATTTAATACGCGATCTGGAAAATTAGAATTGCCGTAAATTTTCTTTGGTAAATCCATTTTTTCACGTTCAATCAAATGAAATCCTTTTAATTGAGAGTAGGAAATTGCATAATTTCCAACTTCTAAAGAACCTTTAATACTTTCTGCATCAAGAATAGATGTTATTTTACCGTTTTTAATATAGTGAGTTTCAGACATATTTTATAGTATCATATTTTATCATGTTTGCAAGAGAAAAAAACGTCTTTAAAATTTTAAAGACGTTTTAACCTTTAATACTTTATTCGGTTTGTGAACTTTCAACAGTTTCAATATCAACTTCACCAGAGTCAAGTTGCTTGCTTTCATTTTCTAAAAAGTTAAAGCTCTTTAATTTGTAAACTTCCCAGCTATTAGGAATGTCTTTTCTTAACACAATACCTTCCGCCCATACGTCCTTCTGACAAAGTTTGCACTTCTTTTCAAGATAATCTCGAATGAGGTTATTTAAGAAGTTTTCGTGCCAATGTTTTTCTGTAGAAAGTTCAGGATATAAATCCTTAGCTTTACCACTATAATGAAGAAGAGGAGTCTTTAAACCATAACGAGTACAATATTCCGTCATTTGAGATGGTGAAAGCTCAAAAACATCACCATCGGCATTTGTATAAGTCATTCGATAAACAAGATAATCAAGAGAGCCTTGTGGACAAGAATAATCGTAATCGCGCTGAATCATACTTCCAGTTGGAGTATAACCAACAATTTCGCCATAAGCTGAATAACCCTTTTTTAAATGTGGATAAAGCTTGTCTGCAACAATCTTCCAAACATCAGTGTCATAGAAATTATTATTTTGTTTATCATCATCCATTGCTAAGTTTTTTAAAACCGAACGTGACGAATATAGCATACCATATTCAGTATCAATAATATTCATTTTGAAAAACTGTCCAATTTTATCAAGAAGTGAAAGCTTCTTTTTAACAATAACATTAGAAACTACAAAAGAAGTACCATGATACTTTTCGGTAATATTGATAAAATCATCTGGATTAATTTTATCAATATTACGCTTCAACTGTTCAGTAGAAGGATGAAAATGGAATTGATTTTTAACAAGACGAGAAATGTATTTCTTAACATTACCTCTTGTCTTTTTCTTACCAGCTTCACCAAAGTTTCGCATTCCTTTTGGAATGTATTTCTTGCAAAAACAGTGTTCAAAGAAAAGGTCAAAATCACTTCCGACATATTTTTCAGTGATTTCAATCTTTTGATTCAAAATATCTTTAGCAAAAGATTCAAGCAGAGAAACAGGAACTATATATCCTTCAGATTTTTCACCACGGATACGAGCACAACGAACTCGCCCATGTTGTTCAAACATACCTTTTTTAGAAGAGTCTGCGTTCAATGTGGCATCACGGAAAGAATTAGTATAAGATAAAAATTCTTTGGAAATCGCAGATTCAAGAGGAAAGTAAACATACAAATCTCCATCTTTTGCATCCATACCAGTGATAACATTATTTCCGAACAAACTCACATTTTGGAGTCTGTCTGCGTTAGCGTGTTTTCGAACGCCTTGTAGTTTTACAACAGATGCTAAATAATTAGGATTGTGATTTTGGGATTTATTGAACATACTACACTATAATAAAGGTTAAATTTTTGTCAATGTTTATTCTATAATTTATGAGAAACTTCTTCTAAAAGCATTTCTTTAGACTCAATTTTTATGTTTTTTGATAATTTGGTAAAAGGTGCATAAAAAGAATCAGTTGCAAATTTTTCTGAAACTTCGAGAATTTCTCTTTCATATTCTACAGTTGCATTTATTTTGTAGTATTTATAAAATACAATTTCTCTTGGATCAGAGATTTTTACACATTCATAATTCTCAAAAACGTAGCAACATGATTCATCACTAATAATATTGATAATATCAATTACACGAACAAGACTATTTTTCTTTTTAGCAGCTTTGCCAAGCCGAATTAAAAGTTTTTTAAAACGACGTGAATCATTATTTTCAAATTTTAAAATACGTTCTAAATTATTTTCATTAGCACAATAAGCACCATATTGAAAAAAGAATTTTTTAATTTCATTTATTCTATCTAAAAATAGAATGTTTCTTCTCTGAAAATCTTTTTTTAGGTGTTTTAGTTTACGTTTAAATGGAATATCTTTCATTAGTTTAAAGTTCTATTGTTCCAGACATTAATTGCTTCTGAGTGCCATTCTTTTGGTATAAGCATTGTTTCATTTTCTTTTGAAACAACATAAATTTCTTCTCCAACAAAAAGCAAAACTATTTTCTTGGAGAAGAAATTAAAAATGAAATTACCTTTTTCCATTTTTGGATTTATCAATATGACTTGGATGCCTTTTGGTAATTTTCCAAGTTCGCACATTGTTTCGCTTTTTACGATCAATTGCTACTGCTGGTTCTTGAAAAGCATAAGCACCATGGTTAATTTTAGTAACGGTTGTGCCTGCTCCACCATTACGGGAAGCTAGACCAAGTTTCTTTAGTTGTTTTTGTTGTTTATTCATTTTATTAATAATTAAAATTTATTCTGTCCACAGTATACTCTTAAAATTAAGACTGTCAAGAATCTTTTGGCAATTACCACAAGGTTTCGCCATCATTGGTTCTCCACTTTTTGAAAGACGAACATTAAAAAGTACCAATCCTGAAAAATCACTGTTTCCGAAGCGATTAATATACTCACGAATTGCTACAATTTCAGAATGAAATCCAGCTACATATTTTTTAGAATTTTCTTTTAATGCTGTATAATGTCCAAACTTATGATAAGGATGTAATTTATCATAAGAATTAACACCTGTAATAAAAAGCTGATTTTTATTCAAGATGTAAGAAAAATGCAAGTTTCTACCAGTTCTCAAATTTTGAAGACTTTTAGAAATTTCAATTAGCCTTTGACGGCGATAAGAATTCATTATTTTACACTTTTATAAGCTTGCATATAGTAAATACAATCAGGAAATTCAGGTTCTTCTAAATTTATTGCAGCATACATGCCTTCTGTTTGCATTTTCTTAATGTACTCAGGGGATACTTCGATTTCGATTGATGTTTCGTTCATATATTTTGTTTAATAATAGAAGTGAGGTTATTGCAAATTTTTAACGTTGTCAAGATTTTTCTTTGCTTTTTCGAAAAATGTTAAACTGCCTTTAATGCCAGAGCTATATCGAAAATAAAAATTTTTGTTATTTCTAATAGCAAATCGAAGTAATTGTTTTCCATATCCTTTTTTTCGGTAATTAGGTTTGATAAAAATTCCAATATTTACATCAAAGTAACTTGATGTATTTAATACTAAACAAGAACCAATTGGTTTTTCGTTTTCAAATAAAATATAAATTGATTTTAATTCATGAAATTTTTCTTTCATCCATGATGTAAAACTCCATGTTGGAACATATAGATAATTTTTATAAATGATTTTTTTAGCTTCATTTAATTTTTCATTAGAGTATTTTTTAATTTTCACTATAGAATATGTTTTTGTTTTTGTTTTTGTTTTCGGAAGACACCGAAGGATAAGCTTTTTAAGCGTTTATGCAAGTTATTTTTTTTAGTTTTTAGTTTTTGGTCAAAAACTGTTGACAAGTAGAGAAAATATTCTATCATAGAAATATGAAAATTTGCACTTTTTCTGAAACAAATGCTTCATTTTTTGAAGCAGAATATTCTAATGGCATCAATGCTACTAAAGAAGTATCTGTTCATGGTCTAGAAATAACCAATAATCAATTATTTTTTAGAGGATATGATGACAACGGCATTCTTCATAAAATGAATCCACTGCATTTATTTTCAAAGGAAACAGGTAAGTAAATGATTAACACATTCGTATAAATTTATGTCAACCACATTACAACCAAAAGAACAGTTCCGTTACTCAATTTTTGATTGCCAATCACAAAAAGAGTGGTATCAAGTATCCAAGCCCCGCAAGACTTCCAAATTTTGGAAAGATAGTTATGTTGTGTGGGATAATCTAAACAACAAGAAAGTAAACTGATAAAAAAGAATTCTAGTGGTTTTATTCATTCTTTGGAAACCAATGAAGTCTAAATGGTATTCAAAAATTTGGTAAACTGGTTAACATTCCCTATAATTTACGGTATAATTTGAATATGAAAATCGAAACAAAAATAAATGATTTGAAGAACTTCCTTATCTTGAAAGAAACAAAGATTAAGTTGGAACGCCATACTAACAAAGCCAAAGATCAATTTGAATTCGCTCTTTCCCAAGATAAGAAAGACGATAAGCTTGTTGAGACTATTAATCTAGTCAGGTCTTTCAAATCAGACTTTTATAAACAAGAGACTGCATTTAAGAAAATTCCTAAAGAACGTCGTGATTTAGTCCACCTAACTCATAAATGGGCACTTGATGTTGCTAAACAGGTGTGTTATATGGGAAGATGTTATTCGGGTGATACGTCTTTTTATTACTCTATTATTGATGGTCCTTCTGATGCACATACAACGACTGATAGTGGAGATCAATATTCCCGTAAATGCACGTTTCGTAAAACTGATGCATCACATAATGTAAAAATTGATGCGAATGATATTCCTTTTATGTGGGAAAATCAAAATGTGATGAAACTTTCGGATAGTGATGGATTACCGTTGATTTCTTTTAAACCTAATGGACAAGCTGTTTGGGTGCAAACAAAGGTTAAGTCTATCGTGGCAGTAAATGGTTGGATTTGTTGGAATGAGACAATGTGTTATCATTCTACTAAATCCTATGCTGATGCAGAAAAAGGATTATCTAAGAAGATCAAACTTGCACAGGAAGAACGTAAACGCCAGATCAATGCTAAGAAAGAAGATCGTAGAGCAAGGCTTATTGCACGTCTATGTAAGAATGTTAATGCGACGTTTGAAGATGCTCGTTCTTTGGGATATTGTGAACCAGGAATCCGTAGTTTTCAACAAACATATAATATCAGTAATCAAGCAACGTTGCAAGAATTGATGGCGACTAAAAATCCACTGGCTGTTAAACTGGCAATTACTGTTGCACGTAAAACTAAACGTAGTGTTTGACATTCCTTATAATTTGTGATAATATCTTCCAACATAAAAGAACTTCAATTAGATGAATCAAAAGGTGTAGAAAACATTCGTATCAAAGATTAAATTAAAACAAATATTATTATGAAAGAAACAATCGCACAATTTTTAAAAGTAACAGATT
>Ga0315905_10006047_pt1 | contig 12303 bp, 8 predicted proteins | sample LakEriMetagenome_5_FD_203522 | JGI IMG/M metagenome (GOLD analysis project Ga0315905, IMG submission 203522) | Freshwater fungal communities from buoy surface, Lake Erie, Ohio, United States - Buoy 4 MA121 | ecosystem: Environmental > Aquatic > Freshwater > Lake | place: USA: Lake Erie, Ohio... | reverse complement strand
CTGCCTGCGTGGCAGAACCTTCGCGGCGGCGCGGGCGTCATGGTGGGCAACGCCATCGTGCTGCTGGCCGTTGCGGTGGGCGTGGCCATGCGCTACGTCGACCAACCGACCGTGCTCGAGCGCATGGCCCAGGCGCTGCCGTTCCTGCTCTTCGGGCTCGCTGGCGAGATCGTCCTGAACTTCGTTCTGAACCTCTATCGGCCGCGACGCATGGGTGAGATCCCGCGCGCTGCGTTCGACAGCAAGGTGCTTGGCCTGCTTGCGGCGCCCGACTCGATCGTGCGCGGCATCAACGAGGCCGTCAACTACCAGTTCGGCTTCGACATCACGAGCAGCTGGGGCTACCAGCTCCTGCTGCGCAACGTGGCCAAGCTGGGCACGATCGCGACGGTTCTGCTCGTCGGCATGAGCATGGTCGTGGTGGTGGGTCCGGGCGAGCAGGCCGTCCGCCTGCGTGGCGGCCGTGTCGTCGGCGATGTTTCCCAGGGCGAGCTCGTGCTGAAGTGGCCTTGGCCGATCGAAACCGTCGAGGTCTGGCCCGTGGCCGCGGTCCGCTCGGTGCAGCTGGGGCCCAAGTCGCTGCAGCAGGGGTACGCCTGGGCGAGCGACCAGCCGGATGATCCCGAGCGCAAGCCATTCATCGTGAGCGCCAGCACGCTGGCCCGCCGCGCCGAGTCGGCCATCGCCCCTACGCCGGTGGCTGGCGAGGATGACGCCGCGGCCCGCACCGTGAGCACCCAGTTCGCGCTCGTCAATGCCGACATCGTCCTGAACTACCGGGTTCGCCCCACCGGCCTGATCGACTTCCTGTCGTTCGCCAGCGAAGCCCGCACCCGCCGCAGTCCGCTGACCATGCGCGAGCGCGCGCTGCGGGCGATCTCGATGCGCGAAGCCACGCAGTTCCTCGCCACGCAGCCGCTCGATCGCGTGCTCTCGCCGGATGCCGACTCGCTCGGTGCCGCGCTGAAGGGGCGCATCCAGGCAGCGTTCGATGCCGAGCGCTGCGGCGTCGAGGTGGTCAGCGTGCTGATCCCCGCGCTGCGCCCACCGGGCGAGAGCGCCGGCATGTTCGAGGAACTCTCGATCGACACCCAGAATGCCCGGAAGGTGCTCGACGAGGCGCAGCGGGTGGTCAACACCACGATGGCCGCCGTCGTTGGCGGAACGGACGTGGCACGCGAGGCGGTCGCCGCGATCGAGCGACTGCGTGCCGCCGAGCGCGAGCACGGCATGGCGTCCACCCAGGCCGCCGAGCTCCGCCGCGCCGTCGAGTCGATCCTGCTGCGCAACCCCGCGCAGGCCTCGAGCGTGATTGCCAAGGCTCGCGCGCGCCGGTGGGAACTCCAGCTCGACGCCAGCCGCAACGCCAGCGAGGTCTCGGGCCAGGCGGCGGCCTTCCGTGCCGCGCCCGAGCTGTACCGGCAGCGCCGCACCATGGAAGTCCTCGGCGAGCAGCTCGCCCGGGCGCGCATGAAGTACGTCATCGGCGCGGATCCCGGGCGGGTCCGCATGCACATCGAGATGCAGGAACCCGAATCGGGCCTGAATCTCGGCGACTACCTGACCAAGGACGGCGAGTCCGGCAACTGAACCATCGTTCCCACCATGAGCAAGCGCATCCCCATCATCGTCGGTTCGATCATCCTCATCGTGCTGGTGCTCTTCAACACGACCTACTCGGTCGGGTTCAACGAGGTCGCCGTGCTCGAACGCCTCGGCAAGCCCGCCGGCATCCAGCGCGATGCAGGCATGCACCTGAAGGCGCCGTTCTTCATCGATCGTGCCGTCAAGCTCGACGTGCGCCGGCAGTTCATCGAGAGCCCGCTCGAGACGGTGCTCACGCGCGACGGCCAGCAGGTCGTGGTGCAGGCGTATCTGCTGTGGCGCATCGACGGCGAGGGCGACGGTCCACTGCAGTTCTACACCTCGTTCGGCACGCTTGAGAAGGCGGGCAAGGAACTCGAGACGCAGCTCCAGGGTGCCGTGCGCGCGATCGGGCAGTACTCCTTCAACGAGCTGATCGGAACCGACAGCAAGATCGCGGCCGCCGAGGATGCGATCCTCGCCGACCTGCGCAAGACCCGCGCGCCGGGCGTCGAGCCCGTGGATGTCGGCATCAGCCAGATCGTGCTCCCGCCCAAGACGACCGTGGCGGTGCTCCGCCGCATGGCGACGGTGCAGGAGACCCTGGCGAACCTCGAGGAAAGCAAGGGCAACAGCGAGGCGGATGCGATCAAGAGCCAGGCCGCCAGCCAGGCCGACACGATCCGCAAGTTCGCCGAGCAGTGGGCGGCGAACATCGAGGCCGTGGGCAACGAGCAGGCCACGCGCTACTACGAGCAGATGCGCGAGGATGCCGATCTGGCGATCTTCCTCGCGTGGCTCGACACGCTGCGCGCTTCGCTCTCGGGCAGCACGACCTTCATCACCGACACCAGCAAGGCACCGTTCCACCTGGTCGACCTTGACGCTCCCACCGATGGCAAGGGCATCCCGCAGCCGGCCAAGGAGGGCTCGAAGTGAGCGAGGGCGACCCGACCGATCCGGCGGGCCTCGATCCCGCCTCGTCGCACCCGCGTCGTGCGGCGCACGCAGACTTCGCGGTCGAGGCTTCGGCGAACGATGTCGCTGCGGTCCGCGCGGCGATGAACCCGGCCAACCAGAGCCTGGCCGATGCACTCAAGCTCTCGTACCGCCTGCTGCAGTTCGCGATCGGCGGCCTGGTCGTGGCGTTCCTGTTCTCCGGCTTCCAGACCGTGCAGGAGGGATACACCGGCGTGCGCACCGTCTTCGGTGCGATCGATGGTGCACCGGGCGAAGAGGCCCTGTCGCCCGGGCTCCAACCCTTCTGGCCGTACCCTGTCGGCCAGGTCGTGGCGTTCGAGCAGAAGCGCGTGGTCGACCTGCGCAACGAATTCTGGTTCCAGACGAGGGGTGACCAGATCACCCTGGACCAGGCCACGGAGGGCGCGGACACCTCAAAGCCGATCCGTCCGGGTGCTGATGGATCCCTGATCACCGCCGACGGCGACCTCGCGCACGTGCAGCTCGTGGTCGAGTACGGCGTGGTCGATCCAGTGCAGCTCGTCCGGTCCTTCGACTGGGAGCGCCGCGATGCCCTGGTCCGCCTGGCGGTGCGCGCGGCCATGGTGCAGACCGCGGCGCAACTCACGCTGGTGGAGCTGCTCGAGCAGCGTGACCTGCCGGCGCAGATGGTGCGCGAGCGCGCACAGGCCCAGCTCGACCGAATGCAGAGCGGCTTGCAGCTGGCGAGCGTGCAGATCCCCGAACGGATTGCGCCGCTTGCGGTGCGCAATGCCGTGCAGGCTGTGCAGGCCGCGCGGGAAGATGCCAAGACCAACATCGAGAAGGCACGGCAGGATGCCAACACGAGGCTGCTGGCTGCAGCTGGTCCGCGCTACGGCGAGATCCTGGACATGATCGCTGCCTACGAGGGCCTGTTGGCGCAGGTCGATCCTGCGAAGCCCCAGACCAAGCAGGCGGCCGATGCCAAGCTCGCTGAGATCGGGCGCCGTCTTGAGCAGCCCGACATCGGCGGCATGGCGTCCCGCACCGTGTCGCGGGGTCGCGCCTACCAGGTGCAGGTCGAGGCGTCGCTCGGTGCAGAGCAGCGCCGGCTCGCCAGCCTTGCGCCGAGCTTCCGCGAGAACCCGCGCCAGCTCGTCCGTCAGCTCTGGCTCGAGGCCTTGCGCGACACGCTGACCTCACCGACGACCGAGGTCTTCTCGGTGCCTCAGGGCACGGGGGCGCTCGATGTGGCGATCAAGAGCGCCAACGACATCATGCAGGCCCGGCGCAACGCCGAGCTCGAGCGCAAGAAGCTCGAGGCTCAGATGCTCGGCGCGCAGGACCCTGCGTTCCAGCTCGGCAGCCGGCAGATCCTGATCGACAAGGCCGGCCGTCGCCTGGAGAAGGACGGCAAGAAGGGCTTCGCGCAGCCCTGACCGCGCAAGGAGCGACCCATGAGCGCATCAAGCGAGCAGGCCCGTCCCATCGTCGAGGCGATCGGCCTGACCAAGGACTTCTCCGATTTCTGGATGCGATCGAAGGCCCGTGCCGTCGACGGCATCGACTTCGAGATCCGCGAGCGTGAGATCTTCGGTCTGCTGGGGCCCAACGGCAGCGGCAAGAGCACCACGATCAAGATGATCCTCGGCCTGCTGCGGCGCTCGCGCGGCAAGCTCAGCGTCTTCGGTCGCGATCCGGGTGACGTGTCGGTCAAGAGCCGCATCGGCTACCTGCCCGAGGAGTCCTACCTCTACCGGTTCCTGAATCCCCGCGAGACCCTCGAGTACTACGCCAAGCTCTTCGGCCAGCGCCGTTCGATGCGCCGTGAGCGCGTGGATGAGCTGCTGGAGATGGTGGGCCTGCAGCACGTCGCGCACCGTGCGGTGGGCGAGTTCTCCAAGGGCATGGCCCGTCGTCTCGGCTTGGCGCAGGCGCTCATCAACGACCCCGAGTTCCTGATCCTCGATGAGCCGACCAGCGGCCTCGATCCGGTCGGCACGCACCAGGTCAAGGAACTCCTCATCGAGCTCGGTCGGCGCGGCAAGACGATCCTGCTGTCGAGCCACCTGCTCGCGGACGTCGAGGACGTCTGCACGCGCATGGTGATCCTGTACGGCGGTCGCATCCGCGCGCAGGGCACGGCAGGGGAGCTGCTCAGCGACACCGAGCACACCATCATCCGGTTGCCGAAGCTCCGGTCGGCCACGATCGGTCACATCGATGAGCTCGTCCGCCGCGAGGAAGGCGTAGCCGTCGAGTCGGTGCAGCCCGCACGCCAGCGGCTCGAGGAGTTCTTCATGGGCCTCGTCGCCAAGGCGCAGGCCGAGCAGGCTGCCACGAGCGGCGCGCTGCAGGGCGGGCAGACGGCGCGCTTCCTCGGGGGCGGCACCGATTCCGCGACGCAGGCAGAAGGCCGCGCGCTCGTCGAGGACCTTAAGCGTGGCGAGGATCGTCCGGTGGCCGCATCGATGACAGCTGCAGCCCCGACCGTTCAACAGGATGTGCTCGCGGAGTTGAGCGGCGTGACGTCATCGAAGCCAGCCTCGACCCAGGCACCATCGGCTGCATCGGCCGCTCCGTCGGCTCCGGCCGTCCCGCCCGCGTCAGCGAAGGAAGCCACGCCCAAGGCTGCGGGCAATGACGTGGATCGCTCGATCATCGAGGGCCTGCTCGGTGACGACTCCGATCGATCGAAGGGGAAGCAGGGCTGATGTTCTCCCTTCGGTCCAGGCTCGATCGCTTCGCCGGCTTCGCGCAATCGCGACGTGGCAAGGTGGTGCTGTCGATCCTTGCCGCGCTCTTGATCATTGGCTCGGCCATGCCGCTCGTGCTCGCCTCGGTCCGCGCGCAGGCACTGCGTACGCAGATGCAGTCGGCGCTTTCGGCCATCGACCTCGACGAGCGATCTCCCGAAGCGATCGCTCTGCTGGATCGAGGCGAACTGACGATCGGGGAGTTCACCTACGGCGGCCCTCGTGTGAAGGCGATGGTCCCTCGCATGGCCGACCCGCAGGGGCGCTTGGTCGGCGTTGATGATCTGGCTCGCGTCCTCGTCTCGCCCACGCTGCCCGCATGGGCCCCGGCGGGGCTCGTCCAGAGCCTGGAGAACTGCGTCGGCCTGCTGGTTGCGCTTCTGGCGCTTGCTCTGGGCTGCATCTGGTCCGGTCTCGCGATGCACCTCATCGTCATTGCCAGCCTCTCGGGGTTGGCTGGCGCCTTGGCCGTCTGGTTCGGCGAAGTGCCGCTTGCCTTGGCGCTCGTGGGCATCGGTGCCCTGGCGCTGTCGTTCCTCCTCGTCGTCGGCATGCTCGGCGCGCTGCTCTCGGGTGCCTCACCGGTCTTCGCGATCGCCGCAACCGTCATGCGCGAAGCCCAGCGCCAGCGCATCAGCGTTGCGTTCATCGGGCTGCTGCTGGTGGTGCTCCCGATCCTGCCGCTCTCGATCGACCCGGCGTCGCCGCTGCGCTACCAGATCCAGACCTTCATCAGCCGCGGATGCGGCCTGGTCTTCAGCGTGGCTTCGGTCATGACGCTGCTGCTGGCATGCTCGACCGTGGCGTTCGAAATGCGTGACCGCCAGATCTGGCAGCTGCTGACCAAGCCGGTCTCGCGTGCCCAGTACATGCTGGGCAAGTGGCTTGGGATCATGGCCGTGAACACGAGCATCCTGCTCGTGGGAGCCACGTGCATCGTGGCGTACGTGCAGTACCTCTCGCTGCGCCCGGCGGCCGATCCGCTCGATGCGCGCGCGGTCCGCGAGGAGGTGCTCGTCGCCCGCCAGGGGCAGCTCGCCGAGTACGAGTCGCTGCAGCCCGATCGCCTGGTGGAGATGGTGGACCAGGCCATCGAGAGCGACCCGGTGCTCAAGTCCGAGATCGAGTCGGGTGAGCGCGACCTCTACGAGACCCGCATCAAGCTCGCCGAGGAGCGCATCACCGCCTTCGGCAGCCAGCAACGCGCGGTCCCGGCAGGGCAGGGCAAGGCGTTCACGTTCCGCAACGTTTCCGTGCCACGCGGCACCGAGCAGGTCACCCTGCGCTACGAGTTCCACCTCGGCCAGGATGACTCGCACGAGCAGCATCCGGTGATCTTCCGCTTCGCCGATGGGTCCTGGGTCGACAAGCAGTTCGTCCCGGTGCAGGCCAACGTGCTTCCGATCCCCGCCAACCTCATCGACGCCAACGGCGACTTGACCGTCGAGATCATGTCGCTGGGCTTCGATGGCACGAACTTCACGCCGGGCGAGGGGACGATCGTGTTCGATCCCGATGGGATCGAGATCCTCTACGCCGTCGGCAGCTTCGGCGGCAACTTCGCGCGCGCGATGGGCGTCCAGTGGACGAAGCTCGCCTTCCTCGCCATGCTTGGTGTGGCGAGTGCCACGCTGCTGAGCTTCGGCGTCGCCTGCTTGTTGGCGTTCACGATCTTCGTGGCTGCGCAGCTGGCGCCCTTCATCCAGATCAGCGTCGAGCAGTACCGCATCGCCGAGGAGACCCCGGTCGTCCTGCAGTGGGTGCAGCTGGGGGTGAAGGGCATCGCCTTCACGAGCCAGTGGCTGCTGGGTGCTTTCGGCGCGACCAAACCCGTGGATGCGCTCGTCGACGGACGCTCAATCGGTGTCAACGCACTCGTTCAGTCGGCACTCTTCATCGGCATCGGCTGGACCGGTCTCGCGCTCGCACTCGGCTGGCTTGGGTTCCGCCGCAAGGAACTCGCGATCTACAGCGGGGTGGGCTGAACGATGAGTGACCGCCTCATCCAGCTGGCGTGCGTGGTCCTGGCCATCGTGGCGCTCCTCGGCGGCGGTGCGCTCCTGCCGCGGATCGTCGCCGTCAGCGACGAACGTGGCATGCGCTACACCGATGTCTCGGTCGAGGGGGCACCGCCGATCGTCGCGCTCGGCACGGCCATCGGCACCCTGCGCGGCATCATCGTCGACTACCTCTGGATCAAGGCGACGTGGCAGAAGCAGGCCGGTCTCTTCCATGAGGCGATGGCCGATGCCGACTTGATCACGAAGCTGCAGCCACGCTTCGGGGAAGTGTGGGCCTTCCATGGCCACAACATGGCCTACAACATCTCGGTCCTCACGAACACGCCCGAAGAGCGCTGGTCGTGGGTCAAGGCCGGGATCGACCTGGTCCGCAACAAGGGCATCCGCTACAACCCCAACGACCTCATCCTGTACAAGGAGTTGGCGTTCTGGTTTGCGCACAAGGTCGACAGCTATTCAGACGACGCCCACCTGCACTACAAGCGTGAGCTCGCGCGGGAGTGGCAGATGCTGCTGGGCACGCCGCCGGTGCCGATGGACCAGCGCATCGCCTGGATCGAGGCGATCAAGGATGCCCCCGATACGCTCGAGGAGGCCGAGGCGAAGACCCCGGGCGTGAAGGCGCTGGTGGATCGTCTGACCAACGGCCTGTCGGGCTTCGACAAGCGGTTCCAGTTCGCGCTCGACCGGCAGTTCCTGCTCAACCATGGGCGATGGGCCGCCGTCAAGGAGAGCCCGTACGCGCGGCTGCTCCAGCTCGACGAGCGCTACAAGGCCAACGATCCCGTCTACGCGGAGTTCGACCGCGTCTTCTCCGAGCCGGCCAACGAGGCCGCGCTGCGCACGCTGATCCTCTTCCTGCGCAAGAAGGTGCTGCGTGACGACTACAACATGGATCCCGCCGTGATGTGGGAGTTCACGCGCGATGCTGGCCCGCTTGACTGGCGTCACCCCCAGGCTCACGCCTTCTACTGGGCAACGCTGGGCCAGAGGATCGCCGAGAAGCGCTCCAACACCGACGATGACGTCTACAAGATCGTGAACAACGACCGCGTGTCGATCCAGGCCATGCAGGCCATGGCGCGCAGCGGGCTCGTGATCTACGACCCCTTCAGCGGGGACAATCCCGGTCGCCTGACCGATCCTCGCTGGATCAAGTCGATCGACCGCTACTTCACCACGCTCTACGAGAAGCACTACGGCACGCGCGGCGCCGGCGGCGATTCGTTCTGCGACTTCTACGAGAACTTCATGTCGAGCGCGGTCTGCGAGCTCTACCACATCGGCGACTACGAGGGCGCCCAGGCGATCCTCGAACGGCTCGATCGCCTCTTCGGCCGCACGGGCCTGATCCCCAACAGCAAGTACGAGTCGCAGCTCGACACCTTCGTGGTGAACACCACGCGCGGCGAGTACGAGTACCAGCCGGAGTTCGCGCGCCGCGACGTCTACGGCTGGCTCGAGCGCGGCTTCCGCGAGGGCCTGCTGCTCAACCGTCCCAAGATCCTCGAGGATGCGATCCGCGAATCGAGGAACCTCATCGAGTTCTTCCAGGGCAACCGCTACTACGACTTCGTCAACCGCTTCGGCGAGAAGCGCATGGCCGACCTCGTGAGCGACCTGCGCGACAGCGTCCGCTTCGTCTTCCAGAAGGTCATGCTCGATGCGTCGCAGCCGATCTACGACCGTCTGACCATGTACAACAAGGCTCCCGAGGAGCAGCGGCGGCTCGTCTACGACGACATCAAGGCCCCCCTGGCCGTGGAGTACGCCGCGAACCCGCTCTCCCAGATGCTGCCGTTCGAGCGTGCGCTCCCCGAGCCGCCGGGCATGGAGGAGTTCCGTGCGAACCGCGCCGCCGAGGCCGCGAAGAAGGCCGAACAGCCTTCGGGCGGCCGCAGCAGCGATGCCGAGACCAAGTGATCGCGGCGGCGCGGGACCTGCGCTAGCCTCGCTGCCATGCAGCGCCCACCGGCCATCGTCGCCATCGGCAAGAACTACCTCGACCACGCCACCGAGATGGGTGGCAAGCCCCCCGAGCACCTGATGGTGTTCACGAAGAACCCGGCCTCCGTGGTTGGGGATGGCGAGGCGATCAGGATCCCGGCTCTCTGCCGCACCAACGGCCCACAGGTCGATTGGGAAGGCGAGCTCGCGGTCATCATCGGCCGCGACTGCAAGGACGTTTCGGTGGAGCAGGCATTGTCGTTCGTGTCGGGCTACGCGGTGGCCAACGACGTGAGCGCACGCTGGTGGCAGATCAAGGGTTCGGGCGGGCAGTATTGCCGTGGCAAGGGCTTCGACACGTTCTGCCCGATGAGTGCGCCCGTCCCGGCGTCGGCCGTGCCGGATCCGCAGGCCCTTCGCATCGTCACGCGCGTCAATGGCACGATCATGCAGGATGCCGGCACCGACGGCATGGTCTTCGGCGTGGCACGCATCATCAGCGACCTGTCGCAGGGCACCACCATCATGGCGGGCACCGTCATCCTCACCGGGACGCCGGCCGGTGTCGGTGCTGGCCGCACGCCGGCGGTCTTCCTCAAGCACGGTGATGTCGTCGAGGTCTCGATCCCCGGCGTGGGTACCTTGCGCAATCCGGTCATCGAGGAATGAGCGCACCCGGCCCGAGGTGCGGCTGCGGAGGGTCGTCGCCGTGCACGCGGCCCGGTGCCATGGCTCGCCTGGGGATCGCGCTGATCCGCCTCTACCAGGTGTCCCTCGGCCACCTGATCGGCGGGCAGTGCAGGTTCCAGCCCTCGTGCTCGCACTACGGGCTGCGTGCGCTCGAGCTGCACGGCGCTTGCCGGGGCACCTGGCTGACGGCCGCGCGCATTGCGCGCTGTCAGCCCTGGGGAGGCAGTGGCTTCGACCCCGTGCCCGGCGACAGTCGAGCTGCGAGCCGTGACGACGCCCGTACCAGCACGCCTTCGTAATCGCCGATCGGCCTGAAGCCGTGCGGTCGGCCCACGACGATCAGGTCGATGCCGGGCGCCAGTTCGTGCTGGCGCAGCCGGAAGGCTTCTCGCAGCAGGCGCTTCAGTCGATTGCGCACCACGGCACCGCCGACCTTGCGCGAGATGCTCAGGCCCAGTCGAGCATGGAGCAGACCGTTGGGGCGGCCGTACACCACGACCCACCGTGCGTCGTCGCGTACGCCGGCCTTGTACGCCTGCGCGAACTCCGCGCCTGACTTCACGCGCATGGACGCGCTGAAACGCAGCCTTGCGGCGGGGGTACCAGCGCTGCCGGGATCAGGCGTCGCTGTCATGGCTGTAGGCCTCCAGGACGGTGGTGCGCTGGACCACTCCCGAGCACTCGCCGCTCACGCGATCGACCACGGGAAGGCTGGCGCTGGAGGTCCGCCCGAACTTGCGCATGCACTCGTCGAGGCTGTCGGTTGCCGACACGCGCGGCACGTCGCGACGGACGAGCTCGTCGACGGTGAGCAGCGGTGCGATCTCGCTGAAGGCGACGATGGGTCGCACGTCAGCATCGAGCACCATGCCTTCGTAGCGGCCATCAGGCCCGAGCACGATCGCATCGCCCGGCAGCCCGGCCTTGATCCGGGCGATGATGGCATCGGCCGAATCACGGCGCGAGACTCGGATCGGCTCCTCGAGCATGAGGTCGGCCACGATCGTGCGCTCGAGCCGGTTCCAGTCGCGCTGGTGGCCCAGGTTCAGTCCGTAGGTGATCAGGTCCTCGGTGTACAGGCTCTCGCGCTTGAGCGCGCGCGCCACCGCCAGCGACGTCACGACCGCGAGCATCAGCGGCAGCATCACGGTGTAGTCGCGCGTGATCTCGTAGGAGAGCATCAGGCCGGCAAGTGGCGCGTGGGCGCCGCCTGCGACGAAGGCCCCCATGCCGGTCACCACGCAGAGGGCAGGGTGGATGTCGGGCAGGGCATCGATCGAATTGGCAATCGCCGCGACCAGCGCGCCGATCAGGCCGCCGCACACGAGGCTCGGCGCGAACAGACCGCCCGAGCCGCCCGACCCAAGCGTGAAGGACGTCGCGACGATCTTCAGCGCCAGCAGCGAGGCGAGGAACAGCACCAGCCAGCCGGTGGCGTGGCCCGCCTGCATCGCGCCGGAGCACAACGATTCAATCAATCGATATCCGTTGGAATAAAACGGCGGCTGCCCCGATGATTCGCCGACGATCCGCAGCCACGCCACGCCGAGGCCAGCCAGCAACAGGGCTCCCACGGCCGGCACGAGCAGTCGCGGCAGCGGGATCCTGCCGAACGCGATGGCGCTTCGGCGCAGCACGATCGAGAAGAGCACGCTGCACGCCCCGCACGCCGCGCCGACCAGCACGAATGCTGGCAGGTCCACGAGGCCGAAGCGCGCGCCGGAGTAGACCTCGGGGTCGACACCCATCACGGGGGCGTTCGATCGCAGCAGCGATTGCGCAGTGGTCGCGCCCAGCACGCTCGCGAAGACGACCGGTGCGAACGTGCGCAGCGAGAAGTCGCGCAGCAGCACCTCGAGCACGAAGAAGACCCCCGTGAGCGGCGCACTGAACACCGCCGCGAGTCCCGCCGCCGCGCCGCAGCCGAGCAGGAGGGTGCGTTGCGACGGGTCGGCACGGATGAGCTGCGCGACGTTGCTGCCGACAACGGAGCCAATCGTGACGATCGGTCCTTCCGGACCTGCGGAACCGCCCGATCCGATCGTGGCCGTGCTGCCGAGCCATTGCCGAAGCGCCAAGGGCAAGGGGAGCCTGGACCGATTGCGGGCGACCGACCAGATGACCTGTGACACCCCATGGCCCCGGAACGGATTGGGCACCAGTGCCAGGATCACGCCGTTGGCCATGGCGCCTGCGACCGGAGCGAAGACGACCAGCCAAGGCAGGGAACCGCCGAGCTTTGCCTCCCGTTCAAGCCAGCCCTCCAACCAGTGGATCGGGGCCATGAAACCCACGGCCGCCAGCCCCATCAGTGCACCCATGGCCCCGGCCGCCACGAGCAGCGGCCAGCCGTCCCCCAGGCG
>Ga0315905_10006046_pt1 | contig 12304 bp, 8 predicted proteins | sample LakEriMetagenome_5_FD_203522 | JGI IMG/M metagenome (GOLD analysis project Ga0315905, IMG submission 203522) | Freshwater fungal communities from buoy surface, Lake Erie, Ohio, United States - Buoy 4 MA121 | ecosystem: Environmental > Aquatic > Freshwater > Lake | place: USA: Lake Erie, Ohio... | reverse complement strand
AAAAACACCGAAATGAAAAATTGCGTACCATTGATTGGCAATTTACCTCTGCTGATGCTCGCACCAAACTCAAGCGACTTTATCCATCAATTACTACTTGACTGACTACTAGGTTTTATCCCCATGTTTTCTCTCCGCCAATTGCTTCATACCCTGCGCGACCGTACATCTTTGGGGTTATTGCAACTTAAGCATGACCGCCTACGACTGCTAACGGCGATCGCCGGCATTACCTTTGCCGATGTGTTGATCTTCATGCAACTGGGTTTTGCGGATGCCTTGTATCGCACCAATACCCAATATCCCCGCACCTTACAAACAGATCTGGTGATCATCAGTAGCCAAGCGGAAAACTTTGATAAATTGCAAACCTTTTCCCGCCGCCGACTTTACCAAGCCTTGGATGTGCCGGGAGTGGTCACTGCGGAGCCGCTCTATATCGATTCGATCAAATGGTACAATCCCCAAACCCAACAAAAAACCCCCATGTTAGTGATTGGCCAAGACCCGAATCAGGTTGCGTTTAATTTACCAGCGGTCAATCAACAGCTAGACAAAATCCAATTACCCAATACGGTTTTATTTGATCAAAAATCTAGGGGACACTATGACCAAATGGTGCAACAGGTACAAGCCGGGCAACTGGTCACCACCGAAATTGGAAAAAATACAGTGACGGTGGCGGGTTTATTCAGTGTCGGCGCCTCTTTTGCGGATGATGGGGCCTTAATCACCAGTGAAGATACTTTTCTAAGGCTTTTCCCGAAACGGCAGGCCGGAACCGTTAGTCTGGGCTTAATTCGCTTAGCACCGGGGGCTGATCCCGAAGCGGTACAAGCAACCCTAGACGCCTATTTGCCCGATGATGTGCAGGTTTTTACCAATCAAGACTATGTGAAGTTTGAAATTGACTACATTCAACGGCGATCGCCCATTGGCTTTGTGTTTGGTTTAGGAACGGTGATGGGTTTTATTGTCGGCACAGTGATTGTTTATCAAGTGCTTTCCACCGATGTCAATAGTCATTTAGCCGAATACGCCACCTTTCGGGCCATGGGTTACCGTCAACGCTATTTGCTGGGGGTCATTTTTGAAGAAGCCCTAATTCTTTCTGTCCTAGGTTTTTTCCCCAGTTGGGCGATCGCCGTGGGAGCCTATCAACTAACGGCCTTTGCCACTGCTTTACCGATCACCATGCCCTTGAGTCGTACCCTGTTGGTGTTTGTCCTAACCCTGGTGATGTGTAATTTATCGGGAATCGTTGCCGCCCGTCGCCTTCAAGCCGCTGATCCCGCCGATATTTTTGCCTAAACCTGCCATGAACCACTCCCCCATCATTGAAATTCGCCACCTCAACCACTACTTCGGCCGGGGCGATCTCCGTAAACAGGTGTTATTTGACATCAACCTCGATCTCGCCGCCGGGGAAATTGTCATCCTGACCGGGCCATCCGGTTCGGGTAAAACCACTTTATTAACCCTAATTGGGGGACTGCGGGCAACGGAGGCAGGCAGCTTAAAAGTTTTAGGGCAAGAATTATGTAACGCCACCGAAAAAATCTTGGTTAACAATCGGCGGCACAATGGCTATATTTTCCAAGCCCACAACCTCCACCACAGCTTAACCGCCCTGGAAAATGTCCAGATGGGATTAGAAATAACGGGCACTATTGCCAAAGCCGATCGCCATCAACGGGCGGCCCAGATGTTAGAACAAGTCGGTTTAGGCGATCACTTAAATTATTATCCGTCCGATTTATCCGGCGGCCAAAAACAACGGGTGGCGATCGCCAGGGCCTTGATTAGCCGTCCAAAATTGGTTTTAGCCGATGAACCGACAGCCGCCTTGGATAAAAAATCTGGTCGGGATGTGGTCAATATTATGCAAAAACTCGCCAAAGAACAGGGCTGTACCGTGTTATTAATTACCCACGACAATCGCATTTTGGACATTGCCGATCGCCTGCTTTATTTGGAAGATGGTCGCCTTTCAACCCAGCCCTTAGCCGTGTGATCTATGAAGCTCTAGGTGTTTGGGCGATCGGTGGTTAAAGTCATCGCTAAGATCAAAAAATAGCATTAACGACAAAGCTCAACGGCGGTAAAGCATCTTTAATCTAGCACCAAGATATCGCGTCCGTCCGTTGCAGCGCAGTATTAGGTGTGTAACTGAACTTTGTAATGGGAGGGCTGTTCTGCAAATCCAAATTCTAACTGACCATTAGAATTTATCTGAACAGCTTCAGCCCACTGCAAATAATTTTCTAAAACGCCCAGTTCTTTTGCAACCGCTTTAAGAGATAATTTCTTTAGGATATCTATTGTAATTGGTCTTTTTTCATCCCAAAAAATCATAGATTCAAAAAACTCTAACGAAGGGTTAGAAGTCAGTAACCCAAAAATAAATTTAGCTTCTACCTCAGTTTCAAAAGACAAAAAATTTACCGTATCGTCAAATATTACTGATTTCCCATCCAAGGGTTTAACAAGACGAAAGCTTAGTCTTTTATAAAGTCCAGAAATCGCTATTTTCCAATTCTTAAAAGAATATGAGCCAACACCAAAGATAGAATATGGTGGCTTATTTTTATAAATAGAACTCTTTCTATTTTTTAAATATTCCTCATGATCAAGTAGATATTGCCATGTTTTAGGAGCTTTATCTTGAATGATACTTGTATCTTCTCCAACTGATTTTTGTGTAATTAACACAACTTTTCGATAATCAAGAGTTCTGCCATTGCCAATATCTGAACTCTTTAAAAGAGGATACAAATAGTTTTCTTCCAGAGTATATTGTGTTCCAAATCCGTTTTTAAATATAGCATCTTGAATGCGTTCTAGCTCCATGACTTTAGAACAATCATGCTTGATTCCAGACCGCCATAAATATTTTAAATCTTGACCTGCTAAATGTCTCCACTTCTCATACTTAACTGTATCCCTTATGATTAATCCATCTCTTTCTCCAATTAAATATGATGCTTTTTGGGCTTTCAAATCTTCATAAACTTCATAATCTATATTGCTTTTTATATTGGTAGAAAGAATACAAAGACAAGCCTCTACTGATGCGTCAAAATAAGCTTTTGCATCTATCAAATAAAGATAACCAGAAAACCTATTTCCTGATTTTTTCTTTACTTGACGCATAACCTTACGAGCTACGGAATACTTACATAAGACCGCTATAGTGCCTTCTCTTTTTGATAACCATTCAACATATTGCAAAAACATCCACTCAGAAATATCAAAATTTCCTGAGCCTGTAATAGCTTCAATACCTCGTCTATTCTGGAAATTTGATTTTAAAGGAAGATTTTGACTATTCAAAATACTCAATTCACTGCTTGTAACCCAAGGAGGATTGCCGACTATTAGAATATCACCTGACAAATTAGAAATAAGAGATTTCCAATCCATATTAAAGAAATCTGATTGATATATAGTTGCATTCTCTGAATTCAGATACTCAGATATAGACAGATTTGCTTCTTCGACATATTTGTCATTTATATCTAAGCCTATTACTCTCGAACTTATAAATTCATTGAGTGAAGCCCTGATAAAGGCTCCCTTTCCACAACTTGGCTCTATAATAATTTTCGGCGATATTTTATGGTTTAGCTTGAGAATCTTAACTACCTCCCATGCTAGTTCATCCGGAGTTTGAAAATCACCAAATTGCCATTTTTCTAAAGATTTTGTCATTGTTATTTATCGAACTCTAAATATTCCTGAAATACTACCAGCTTGCTGAATAACTCGGCTATATTGCAATCTCCATTGCAGCGCATTTGAGATCGTCAAATAACCTTGATTCGGAGGTGACTCTAAAATTCTTTCGGCTAACTGATTTGCACCAATTTCATCAATTGGTAAATTCCTTTCTATTATAAAAGCAATAATATCATCCTTATTACCTTCTCGGCTCAAAATGTCTGTAATGCCTTTAGTGGTCTGAAAATCTGCTGTTCTGCTTCTATCTATAAAGATAGTATGCTGCATATTTAATCTTCCAGTTTTATTTTCAGAATCATCATATTTGTCATAAACAAAAACTAGAAGATGATATCCTAGACCAAAGATTTTTTGAGTTGCTGACCTAAAAGGACAAGAAGATTGCGGTTGCTTGATACTTGTTACCTTGATGTCAACTTCAAGCGCAGGAATGTCAATTCCTAATGCTGAGTTTCCTTGTTGAGAAATGTAATTCACAGCCAAATAAGCTGTGAACTTGTGTTCAAGATATGTTCCAATAGCTTTTCCGTCTGTCACTCCGTAAAGTGCAGGTTCATCATACAGAGATTCAATTTCAGCAAATTTAGCTGCTTCAGCGCACAAATCTTCAATAGTTAATGTTGGCTTCATCCTTAATGTCAATTCACTTTACTGTTGGTCGCACACTGTAGTTCGTTAGTTTGCGCACGAAGTCTCGGGCTTAACTTAACACTGACGCCACCGCAGATCGATCAGATCCAGATGAGTAAATATTACACTTATTAACTATACGATTATAAGGAAACTTTCTGCATAACACCCTTCAAGGTAATGATATGGCGGTTTTCGCAAAAATGAGGTACGCGGAAATCTTTTAAAATCAATGGTTTAGCTATTCCAAAATGACCTCACCTAAGTGAAAACCGCTATATGTGAAAACCTCTGTTATATTACCTTAATTAAGCGGGATCGCAAAAAACTCTCAGCATATCACTCCCAAAAGAGTTTTAGATAGACTAGAGTACTATGAAAAGCACCAATAATTGTCGCCACTATCCTTTCAATCGCCAGAGCATTGGTTAGTCATCCTAAACTGGTGTTAGTCGATGAACCTACTGCCGTTTCAGATAAAAAAGTCGGGATCTTGTTATGAACCGACAATCGCCTTTCTTTATTTTGCCTTGTTCCCCTCGTCCACGGATCGGCGATCGCCCTTTAATCAGTCAGCCAAAATATAGATTGAATCAGGACATTACTTGCTAAACTGTCGTCCAATGACGCTTTTTACTTCAAACTGGCATCTTTTTTGATCAAATTTCGTCCTTTCAAGCTAGTTAAGACTCTTGAAGTCTGAGTCATCGACATTCTTCACCATCCTCTTTCCCACACTCATTATCAGCGCCTTGATTAATCTCCGCACCATCATCCGAATTATCTTTCCCTTTTATGACGCCGAAGTGCTCACCTGGTCTGGGGAAGCCCGTCTCATGCGGACGCTCATTTTTGCTTGGATGCTAGTTGGGCTAATTGTCCTCTTCTCTGCCTCCTTTGCCGAAAGTTTGGAAGAAAGCGGCACGGGGTTAGCCATCATCCTCAAACAGGTTGCCTATTTGTGGGTTGGCTTAAATATTTTTAATGTGCTGGTGCGCCTACCGCTCCAAGTTTGTTTGAAGTTTGTTCCTTGGTTTTTGTTTATTGTACTGGCGTTGATTTTAGCGACGAAAACTGGCTTAGGCGTAGAGGTCAATGGCGCTAAACGGTGGGTTGGCTTAGGGCCCATATTATTGCAACCGTCGGAATTCATGAAACCCTGCTTAGTGCTCCAAGGCGCTAACCTCTTTGGCAATTGGCCCCGCTTTGCTTGGCGAACTCGCTTGTTTTGGCTCGGCGTATTTGCTGTTACCTTGGCCGGTATTCTTCTACAGCCTAATCTTAGTACGACGGCATTGTGTGGCATGGGACTGTGGTTAATTGCCCTGTCGTCCGGGTTACCGTGGGGCTACTTAACTTCGACGGCGTTACTGGGGATAACCACAGCGGTCACTAGTATTTCGTTGAGGGACTACCAAAAAGCGCGGGTGACCTCTTTCCTCAATCCCTTTGCCGATCAGCGGGGAGATGGTTATCAGTTGGTGCAAAGTCTATATGCGATCGCCTCTGGTGGGGTCTTGGGGACAGGCTATGGTTTATCCCAACAAAAATTATTTTATTTACCCATTCAAACCACAGACTTTATTTTTGCCGTTTTTGCAGAGGAATTTGGCTGGATTGGCTGTGTGGCATTCTTGGCCTTTTTGGGCTTATTCGCCACCATCGGTTTACGGATCGCCATGCGCTGCCGTCATCGGGTCAAACGGTTGATTGCCATGGGAGCAGTGATTTTTTTAGTAGGACAATCTTTATTGAACATTGGTGTGGCCAGTGGTGCTTTACCCACGACGGGGTTGCCGTTGCCCTTCTTTAGCTATGGGGGCAGTTCCTGTTTAGCAAGCTTGGTCTTGGCCGGACTTTTGGTACGGGTGGCGCGGGAAAGCAATGAAGCAGAGGTGATTACCTTCAAAGACGCTAAAGCCAGCCCTGCCTAAATCGTCTAATTTTTCTAACCCTGTGCCCGCTCAGCCCGACCCCTTCGCGCACCGCATAACGTATCCTTAGGCGATCGCCCACCCATCCATCAGTCGATCAAAAGAGTCTTTATTCAAAGCCCTTTGACAGTTAAACTTGGGCTAGCATGTCCTTTGAGGCCCCAACTATGACCGTAGTGATTCCGAACTTGACCCAAGACAGTCTCACCCAGACAGATTACATACCGACGAGTCACCATGATGTCATCGAAACAGTGATTAGCAGCATGGCCCAAGGGGATAGTGCGATGGTGCAGCACTCAGACCAAGGCGCATCTTGGAAATTTACCTACGGCAGTGTTTCGGTATTCGTGCAAATGACGGGGGAAAACGACGATGATCTCTTCACGGTTTGGGCCGATGTGTTGACCTTACCCGCCAATGATCCCACGGCTTTACTCACAGAGGTGATGCGTCTTAATTGGTCAGATACCCTCGAAGCCCGTTTTGCTCTCCGCGATAACCACTTAGTAACCCTTTGTCAACGCACCGTCGCTGATTTGTCCCCTGGGGAAATTTCTCGAGCCATTACCCTCGTAGCGGCGATCGCCGATGATCATGATGATCGCCTCAAGGCCCAGTATGGTGTTTAGGATTTTAAACGTTTTGTTGAAGCCTTAATTTCGCCACCCTAGCCCCCTCCAAACAAAACTTAGTCAGAACCGGCTTTGGTGATATCACCCCAATCTGTTAATGAAGTGAAAGTCCTTAAGATTTTCGTAATAATATAAAGAATAGTTACGAAAAACGTTACACGCCTCCTGTTTTCGTAATAACGCCAGCTCAGAACCATCTACTGATAATTTTGCTGGTAACAATGACGCTGAAAGCCTCAACTTAGCGTTGTTTTTCGATGACCCCCATTCTCCCTTCCGATTCAGTCCCTATGAATAACTCCTCTGTTGCCCAAACAGCCTCTACTCCCTTCCTTGGTCAGCCCTGGCTGGTGGAAGAACGGGACGCCTGTGGGGTCGGTTTCATCGCCGATCTGCACGGTGACCCCCAACATATTTTGATTGAGCAGGCATTAAAGGCGTTGGGCTGCATGGAACATCGGGGCGGCTGTAGCGCAGACAATGATTCCGGCGATGGGGCCGGGGTGATGACTGGCATTCCGCGAAAATTATTAACCCGTTGGTTTGAAACCCGCAATTTGCCCATGCCCGACGGCGAACGTCTGGGGGTAGGGATGGTGTTTTTGCCCCAGGAACCCGAAGCGCGGGAGGTGGCCCGGGCCTATGTGGAAGAAGTGGTGCGGTTGGAAAAATTGACGGTTCTAGGCTGGCGGGAAGTGCCGGTCAACCCCGATGTATTGGGAACCCAGGCGCGGAGTAACTGCCCCCACATCGAACAAATTTTGGTCACCTGTCCCGAAGGCTGTGCGGGGGATGAGTTGGAGCGGCGGTTGTATATTGCCCGGTCGATTATCGGCAAAAAACTGGCGGAAGACTTTTATGTCTGTTCCTTCTCCTGTCGTACCATTGTTTACAAAGGCATGGTTCGCAGTGTGGTGTTGGGGGAATTTTATCAAGACTTAACCAATCCCGAATACGCTAGTAACTTTGCCATTTATCACCGTCGCTTTAGCACCAATACCATGCCGAAATGGCCCTTAGCACAACCGATGCGAATGCTGGGGCATAACGGGGAAATTAATACGTTGCTGGGTAACATTAATTGGATGGCGGCGCGGGAAGGAGACTTACAGGTTTCTGGCTGGACAAAGGCAGAATTAGAAGCGTTGACCCCCATTGTTAACCAAGCCAATAGTGATTCCTATAACTTAGATAGTGCCTTAGAATTATTAGTCCGCACGGGTCGCAGTCCCCTAGAAGCGGCCATGGTATTAGTGCCCGAAGCCTACCAAAATCAACCGGCCCTGAAAGATTATCCCGAAATTACGGATTTTTACGATTATTACAGTGGGCTTCAAGAACCCTGGGATGGCCCGGCATTATTGGTGTTCAGTGATGGTAAAACGGTGGGGGCAGGGTTAGATCGTAATGGCTTACGGCCGGCCCGCTATTGCATCACCAAAAACAACACCATTGTGGTGGGATCGGAAGCGGGGGTGGTGGATTTACCCGAAGCCGACATTATCGAAAAAGGTCGCTTAGCCCCGGGTCAAATGATTGCGGTGGATCTGCAACAAAAACAAATGCTCAAAAATTACGAGATTAAAGCGCAAATTGCCAAACGGTATCCCTATGGGGAATGGGTCAAAAATAATCGTCAGGAAGTCTATTCGGAAACGTTTACCGACAAACCCTTATTTAGTGAAGCAACAACGGTACTGCAACAACAGGCTGCCTTTGGCTATAACGCTGAAGATGTGGAAATGGTGATTGTGCCGATGGCGAATCAGGGCAAAGAGCCGACCTTCTGCATGGGGGATGATATTCCCTTGGCGGTACTGTCCAACAAACCCCGCTTACTGTACGACTATTTCAAACAGCGCTTTGCCCAGGTGACCAATCCCCCCATTGATCCCCTACGGGAAAATTTGGTGATGTCTTTGGGGATGAGCTTAGGGGAACGGGGTAATATCCTTGAACCAACTGCCGCATCAGCCCAGATGATCAAGATCCGATCGCCGTTGTTGAATGAACCCGAATTGCAGCAAATTAAAGCGAGCCAGTTAAAAACCGTTGCATTATCGACTCTTTATAATCTCAGCGACACCACGGGATTACAAACAGCGTTAGATAATCTGGTGAAAATGGCGATCGCCGCTGTACAGGACGGAGCCAAAATTCTGGTGTTAACGGATCGTCCCGATGGTCAAGGGTTAACGGAAACTCAGAGTTATATTCCCCCCTTATTGGCGGTGGGAGCGGTTCACCAGCATTTAATTCGTGCCGGATTACGATTAAAAGCCTCGTTGGTAGTAGATACGGCCCAATGTTGGAGCACCCATCACTTTGCCTGTCTAGTGGGTTTTGGTGCTTCGGCGGTCTGTCCCTATTTGGCGCTGGAATCGGTACGGCAGTGGTGGCTCGACCCGAAAACCCAAAAGCTGATGGATAACGGGCGCATTGAAAAAGTGGATCTGCCCACGGCGTTGAGAAATTACCGTCAATCGGTGGAAGCGGGTCTATTTAAAATTCTTTCCAAAATGGGCATTTCCCTGCTGTCCTCCTACCACGGCGCACAAATCTTTGAGGCGATCGGTCTAGGGGCGGAATTGGTGGAATATGCCTTTGCCGGAACCACCAGTCGCGTGGGCGGGCTGAGCGTAGCAGATGTGGCCCAAGAAGTGATGTCATTCCACACCATAGCCTTTCCAGAGATGGCGAAAAAGTTAGAAAACTATGGCTTTGTCAACTATCGTCCCGGTGGGGAATATCACATGAATTCCCCCGAAATGGCCAAGTTTTTACATAAGGCTGTGGCCAGCTACGAAAAAGGGGGCAACGGTTCGGCTTCGCTCACCGTAAATGGTAAAAATGCCGAGGCTTATGATCATTACGAGCTATACCGTAAATATTTGAAAGATCGTCCTGTCACGGCTTTGCGGGATTTACTCGACCTCAACGCGGATCAAACGGCCATTCCCCTTGAAGAAGTCGAATCTGTAGAAAGCATTGTCAAACGTTTTTGTACGGGCGGCATGTCCCTCGGTGCGTTGTCCCGTGAAGCCCATGAAACCCTGGCGATCGCCATGAATCGGTTAGGGGCCAAATCCAACTCTGGGGAAGGGGGCGAAGACGTAGTTCGTTATTTAACCTTGGATGACGTGGATAGTGAAGGGAATTCCCCCACATTGCCCCATTTACACGGCTTGCAAAACGGGGATACGGCCAACTCTGCCATTAAACAAATTGCCTCCGGGCGCTTTGGGGTCACTCCGGAATATTTAATGAGCGGCAAACAGTTGGAAATCAAAATGGCCCAAGGGGCAAAACCCGGTGAAGGGGGTCAACTGCCTGGCAAAAAAGTCAGTGAATACATTGCCATGTTGCGCCGTTCTAAGCCCGGTGTGACCTTGATTTCGCCGCCGCCTCACCATGATATTTATTCCATCGAAGATCTGGCCCAGTTAATTTATGACCTACATCAAATTAATCCCGAAGCCCAAGTTTCCGTAAAACTGGTGGCGGAAATTGGTATCGGCACGATCGCCGCTGGGGTGGCCAAAGCCAACGCTGATATTATCCAAATTTCCGGCCATGACGGTGGCACGGGGGCCTCTCCCCTCAGTTCCATCAAACACGCCGGATCGCCCTGGGAATTGGGCGTTACCGAAGTGCATCGGGTGTTAATGGAAAACCAACTGCGCGATCGGGTGCTGCTCCGGGCTGATGGTGGCTTGAAAACGGGCTGGGATGTGGTCATGGCCGCCTTAATGGGAGCCGAAGAGTACGGTTTTGGTTCCATTGCCATGATTGCCGAAGGGTGTATTATGGCGCGGGTTTGCCACACCAATAATTGCCCCGTGGGAGTCGCTACCCAACAGGAACGGTTACGGCAACGCTTTAAAGGGGTTCCCGGTCAAGTAGTCAATTTCTTCTATTTCATCGCTGAAGAAGTGCGTTCGATCCTCGCCCATTTGGGATACCGAAATTTGAACGACATCATTGGCCGCACCGATTTATTAAAAATTCGCTCTGATGTGCAACTGAGCAAAACCCAAAATTTGAACCTGGATTGCCTATTAAACCTGCCCAATAGCCAAAACCATCGCCAATGGCTTATCCATGAACCGGTCCACAGCAATGGCCCGGTTTTAGACGATGACATCCTAGCGGATAGCGACATTCAAGAGGCGATCACCCATCAATCCACCCTCACCAAAACCTATTCCTTGGTCAATACTGATCGCACCGTAGGCACTCGACTGGCCGGGGCGATCGCCAAACGCTACGGCAATACGGGCTTTGCGGGCAATATCACCCTCAATTTCCAAGGATCAGCGGGGCAAAGCTTTGGCGCATTTAACCTCAATGGCATGACCCTCCACCTCCAAGGAGAAGCCAATGATTATGTCGGTAAAGGCATGAACGGCGGCGAAATTGTCATCGTTCCCCCAGCAGCAGCAACCTACGCCCCGGAAGATAACGTTATTCTCGGTAATACCTGTCTTTACGGCGCAACGGGGGGCAGTCTCTACGCCAATGGCCGAGCGGGAGAACGGTTTGCGGTGCGGAACTCCATGGGCAAGGCAGTCATTGAAGGGGCGGGCGATCACTGCTGTGAGTACATGACTGGCGGCGTGGTTGTCGTCTTGGGCCCAGTGGGTCGCAATGTTGGTGCGGGAATGACCGGCGGTTTAGCTTATTTCCTCGATGAAGCAGGGGATCTACCAGAAAAAATCAACCCAGAAATCATCAAACTGCAACGGGTCACTGCTCCCAAAGGAAAAGAACAATTAAAAGCGATGATCACTGCCCACGTTGAACATACGGGAAGTCCCAAAGGTAAAGCGATTTTGGCCAACTGGTCGGATTATCTCGGTAAGTTCTGGCAGGCAGTTCCTCCTTCTGAGGCGGATTCTCCTGAGGCTAATGGGGAAGCGGCGATCGCCGAGGAGAAGGCTTTAAGCTCGGTTTAGGCTACTGTGATTTAGTTATTATGGGGAGGGAAGCATCGATCTTTTCCTCCTTATTTGATTAATAACAGATGTTTATACCAGGATTATCCCACATTCCGCCATTAAAAGCGGGGACTGATATAATTAGTATGCACTAACAACAAAGGGGTTGTATGGAGCCTGCAATGAAAGTAGAGAATCTAGATCATCTAGGGATAGTGGCTGGATTGATAGATGAAATAGGAATAGTGGAACTGTTAAATGAAAGGCTGGGGACGGACCCCAGAGAGAAAGTCAGTATAGGGATAGTAGTAAAGGCCCTCAGTACAGGGCAAAAACTTGAAAAGCTGGGAGGGAAAGGGTTTGATAGGAGTTAGCAGAAAACCCAAGAAACCCTCATGAACCAGATTAGCGAAATTCGAGCCCAATT
>Ga0315905_10006045_pt1 | contig 12305 bp, 17 predicted proteins | sample LakEriMetagenome_5_FD_203522 | JGI IMG/M metagenome (GOLD analysis project Ga0315905, IMG submission 203522) | Freshwater fungal communities from buoy surface, Lake Erie, Ohio, United States - Buoy 4 MA121 | ecosystem: Environmental > Aquatic > Freshwater > Lake | place: USA: Lake Erie, Ohio... | reverse complement strand
ACAATACATTGATGGAAGGAAATGATCTGGTGCGTTACTAGGGCGTGTCTGTGCTCGAGGGAGAAGTGTTGGGTGAGGATGCTGAGGCTGGATGGACAGCGGAAGTGCGCTTGAGTCTAAGCTTCAACTGCATGTCCGTTGGCGCTGGCATACTCTGGGGAAAGAGCGGGAAAGGAAGCAAGGCTTTCGTGCCCCCCGCCTCCCCTTGGAACAACGCCAGCTTCCCCTACAGTGCGTGTGTGCCCACATGTTTTGCGTCAGTCTCGATGCGTCATCAAGCATGTGCCACGATGCGTCATCAAGCATGTGCCAAGCGCGCAGCTGTGCGAAGAATTGGATGAGCGCCACCCCTCCGGTGTTAGGGCCGGAGGGGTGGCCTTCACCCAATTCCTTGCGCCCCAGCCCCCTCGAAAAGCCCTAATCCCCGCGGAGGCAGGGCAGCTCAGGCGCGCCTGCAGGACCGCGCCGCAGGGGCAGCTTCGGCGCGCCTGCGGCGGAGCCGTCCGCCGTCCCGCCGCCGCCGAGTCCCCGCACCTCTTGTCTTAGACAACCCTGCGCATTTGCAGCTGATTGCTGTGTGCAACACAACGCCAACACAGTCTTTAAGAGACTTGGAGTCAAGGGACTTGGAGTGTGGCACTTGCAGTCAAGTGACACAGAGTCAGTTACTCTGTCTTGAAGTCACTTGGAGCCAACGCCGGGGTTCGTGAGACAAGCGAGCGGAAAGCAAGGTCTAGGTTAGGGGGGGAACATACAGCGAGGTAGGTCTGGCAAGCAGCCTGGCCTTTGTTGGCGTGGTCTTGCCATTCCCAGTACGGTATGGTGACGAGAACGTACCTGTCACACGTGTCAAAGAACGCAGCTGTCAGAGGTTGACACGCAAGAGCAAGTCTGTCACGAGCACACCCACGTGCAAAAACCCCACGTACCCGTATCACGTTGACACCCAAGTCTCAGTGCAGGAAAGAGGGAGAGGGAGAGACAGGACCCGAGGGCTTGGAGATGGCGACGCTTAAGGAGAGTACTGCCTCGGGGTCTGTTGGAAGGATGCTCAAGGAAGTGTGAAGGTCCATCAACCTCCACCAGCCACCCCGCCGGTGCGCCACCTACCGCACTTCCCTCACACCCCCACCCCCCCTCCGCTTGTACAGGTGAGCCCGGTAGGTCAACGGCCGCCGCAAGCGCGCTGCCTCCGGGTGCCTGCTCAAGAAGCAGTACCATGTCGATGGAGTACCCCGACCGCTCCTCAATTACCTCGGTGGCGGTGGGGAGGTTGATGGCAGCAAGAGCGTGAGCAACATCGCGCTGTAGAGCCGAAACCCGCGACGCGGCAGTCAGCGTCTCAAAGGCCGTACGTGCATCTTTTCGCAGAAGCGAGTAGAGGCGGCGCGAGGGGCCAGTAAGAAGCGGTGCACCAGCTCCTCCTCCTCCTCCCACTCCTGCGCGGGCTCCCGGCAGCAGCTCACAGGAGAGGAAAAACTGGTGAAGCTGACATAGGTGTGGCGCTTCTAAGCCTGCTTCCCCTGCGTCCCTCAAGACACGCAAGAGTTGTTGGGACAAGGAGCCAAGTAGCGTGCACAGCTCAGGTGCATGGGGCGGGGTGGCCTGGGGATCGAGACTTGTCTGCCACCTTCCTCCGAGACTTGTCTGCCACCTTCCTCCGAGACTTGTCTGCCACCTTCTACCCTTGTACCAGACTCCCACGCTATTGGGGGAGAGCAACGAGAGAAGGCCGAGCGAGGCAGCAGCCCAGAAGATATTGCACACATGTCGCGCTTCTAATGTGTGAGCGAGCTGGCTGGCGCGCTGCATGAGGCACCAAGACAGGCGCTCTTCCACCCGAGTCCCGCCCTCCTCCCTCCGCCACTCATGGCTGCCACCAAGACGAGGGTTCAGGCGTCCTCCATCAATGGTCACGGTCGAATGTCCTGCTCCCCCTCCTCCTCCTCCTCCTCGTGCGGCTCCTCCTCCTGCGGCTCCTCCTCCTCCTCCTCTTGCTCCTTGTTGGGTGGCGTCCTTGCTCTTGCTACCGCAGCCATCGCTGCATGCGTGGTGTGCCCTAGCCGCGGGCTGGTCCAGCAGCGGGTCATGATTCAATATGGCTTGCGCCCACATGATACTCGAGACGTCTTGCCCGTTCATCTCTCCTACCTGTTGCTTCACCGCTGCCGCCAGCGCCGCGCCTGCCGCACCTGGTTGAACCCCAAGAGAAGCTAGGGCGTAGTAGCAGGTGGCGATGTCCTGCCCGCTCAACTTCCCACTGCACCATTGTAGGCGATGCAGCAGCCGATGCACGAGGCGCGCGCTGGCGGCTTTATGACGTATCGAGGATGCGACCAAGTTTGGGGAGCTTGTGGTTGACAGGCCTCCGCTGTCCTGTCGTGCTTGCTCCTCTTGCTCCCCATTTCCTGTGCTCACCATTCCTTTTCTTCCCATCACACCCTCGTTCACGGCGGGCTCGAGATCTGCTGCTGCTCCTCCTCCTGGAGCCACACCTCCCTCTCCCGCCGCAACGAGCGGGGCACGGGAAGGACAGGAAGCAGGCGGAGGGCGGAGACGAGTGAGAGAGGCGATGGACCACAAGACCATAGACACGGCCTGCGCGTCCAGTTGCTCGGCCGCTTGGCTCGTTGCCTCTGACAAGGCTTGTACGAGGAGTCCCACTTGCTGGTGCTGCCACTCATCCTGCAAATTCAGTGCCCTCGTACTCGTACTGTATGCAACGCACGAATCAGAGGATACTGAGGACGTTTGGAACAGAGGCCTGTCTGTGCCATACACAGGCCTTGTCCTCGAGGGCGGCAAGTTTGGCGAGGGAGGCCACGGACCAAAAGGTCATTGCGAGTTCGTGGGCACTCATCGTGCTCGCGTGCCTGCCCGCTAAGCACGCGCGCACGCACACATCAAACGCGTCCTCTTGTAGGAGGCGTAGCGAGGCGCAGCCCCATAGAAACATCGCGATGCCCTGCCGCAAATTCTCAACAGTCAGTGCCCTAGTATATTTACTATACGAAACGTAGTATATCGCGGAATTGTGAGAATAGTGTCCTGGGGCGTGAAGTCATGCACAACCTCCCCCGTCCTGCTGCCCAGCGCCGCGATGAGTTGGCGAGGCGGCTGGAGCTCCAGCATCCCCAGAGCCCACACTGTGTTGGCGATTCCCTGGGCTGAGGTATGCAAAGTGTCAAAAGAGACCTACTGTAAAGGCAAAAGAGACCTACTACAGAGGCAAATTGAGACCTAATAAAGAGCAAAAGAAGCCTACAATGACTTGCCATACCAGAGCTTTGCGGCACTACCGCCGTGGCTCGCTCCATCAGTGCCTGCGCCAGTTCGTGTCCCGGATTTAGCCGCAGGGTTGCCAGGGCCCAGAGAATATTGATGATAGACTGGCTTCCAAACTGGTGCAAGGTGCTGCCTACTCGTCGCCCTAGCGCTTCCAGAAGCCCTAATATATAAATCTGAATAGTAAGCCACACAATACACAAATATAAATGAAATGGACAATTTGTAAGTACATTACCGGGCTCCGGCCGCACGCCTAGGGTGGCGCATGCCCAGAATGTGTTTGCAACATGACGAGGACGCGCCGTGCCTGCAGTTTCGTGAGCCCGTCGCATGAGCGTAGCAACCAGCACCGCGGGAGGCTTGTAGGCGTCTGCCGTCTTGCTCAGCTTCGCCACGGCCCACAGCGTGAGGGCGCACTGGTGAGCCTCAAACGACGAGATCTTGGCCACCACTAGTTGGTGCAGAAGCTCCATGCCGTCGCCACATCTCAACATGGGGCGAGCGTCCCGAACAGTTGTGCCGCGAATGGTACCACCGCTCGCCGCGCCAGCCCCGTGACGATCAGCAGGGCCTTTGCGCGCCGCGTCGGTGCGGGCGAGGCGCGGCCGCGACTCCAGGTGCAGGATGGCAATGCGGTGAACGGCAGCTGTTAGGGCCAGGGCGTCGAGCTCCAACTGATTGTGTTCCGACGCATGCGCAATGGCCGCGATGACTCCGTCGCCGGTCGCCGCATGGCGGATGCGCGTATTCAGAGTATGGAGGAACTTGTCTCTGGCATTTCGGCACGGTGCGTCATGTCTGGCGGTCGCTGCACTAGCCGCGCGGATGTGCGGGGGGCGGCCGGCGGGCTCACGCTCATCGGCCTGTATGTGGGACGCGACATGGCCGTGCGCCGGCAGGAGCTTCGGGGCGCGCACGGACGTCTTGGCGACGCCCGCATCGCTGCCGCAGGCATTGGGGCCGCATACACCCCGCCCACCGGCTCCGAGAGGACCCGGCCCAGCGGGCAAGCTCCGCCCCTGCCGTGCCGCCGCGCGCGCTGTCGCGGCGGCGAGCTCATTTGTCGCTGCTGCAGCGATCATGCCCGCGAGGCGATGACTCCCGTACCACGTCGCGGCGGCAGCCATTGAAGAAACTGAGACAAAAAAAATTGTAAAAAATCACAAACGACCAATAAACGACTATTTATAAACGACTAATAAATGACTAATTTATAAACGACAAGTAAACGACAAATAAACGCCCATAAAATTGGTTTACCAACGGCACAGGCCAAAAACAAACGCCTGCATTCCCAAATCCCTGGCACTGAGAATGCAGTGGGAGCGCCCAGCGGCGGGCATAGAAGCGATCGGAGCATTGCCTAGCGTTCCAAGTGACAGCACTAAAGTATTACAATTTGGTGTGGCTGCTCTTTGAAGTCAACTTATACCCCGCGTCACGCCGTGCCCAATTTTTGCCTTCCCCCGCCTGGCTCATCTTGTCGGAAATACTGCAACGTGGACTCCTCTGTGAAAGATGTCCAAGACACTCGTGCTCATCGCGCTCTGCTTCGCCGGTGCGCGTGCAGCGCCCGCTCCCGCGCGCCCGAGGCGGCGGAATTTGCGCCGGTCGCCGGGCGACCGGCGCCCTGCCTGAGTGTCCTCTTGCTGTGCTCTCGTCTATCGCCGCCACGGGGCTTGGTGCGTTGGCGCGCAATGCGTTCCCTGCGACACTTTACGCGGGCTTGTGCTCGGTGCTGAGACGGACACGCACGGGCTTGGATCTCGCCGTTGTATGACGCGCGATCGATGCCCTCTCTGCAGCGCTGGTCGGCACCGCTGCGGCCGTGTCAGCCTCGGCCAACCACATTCTCGTCAAGGACGAGGCCAAGTGCCTCGAGCTCAAGGCTACCATCGAAGCCTCTGGCGACGTGATGGGCAAGTTCACCGAGCTCGCCAAGGAGCACTCGTGAGTTGCTGCGTCCCACTTCCCGCGCGCATGCGAACACCTCGGGCGGCAAGGCAAAGAGTCCGGACGCTGACGTAAAGGTTTTGAGCAGGACATGCCCTTCAGGCAAGTCCGGTGGCTCTCTCGGTGAGTTTGGCCCTGGCCAAATGGTTAAGGAGTTCAACGATGTCGTTTTCACCACCGGCACGGTTGGCAAGGTAAGCCCGCTTCCGTGCGCCACGTTGCGAGCCGTTCGGAGCGGTCTTTCTGGTGTTCAGTAACCCCTGCCTAGGATGCTGGCAGCTGAGCTGAGAGAGCAGAGACACGTAATTGGTTTACATGAACCCGACCGTGATGATGTGTGCTGCTGTGGTGTGCACAGGTGGAGGGCCCCGTCAAGACGCAGTTCGGCTACCACCTTATCCTTATCACTAAGCGTGGTGACGAGTCCATGTAACTCAATGGAGAGTGGGCAAAGCTTCGAACGAAGCCCGGGCCTGTCTCACCAGTTCATGCATAGACCCGTGCGCGTCTGGGATCTGCTAATCTGCTTCACCTCTTCTAATCTTCCCTAGGCAGCAGCGGCGGCATTGGCCAGCACTCAAGCACACAACACAAGTGTCGAAAGAAAACAAAGGACAAGTCGGCAAAGTATTATTTTTTTCTCTTGTGAAATGTTTCATTTCGTAGGTCTGCAAAGTAATTCAATTTCTCTTGTGAAAAGTTTGTTTGTTTTAATTCAAGGTGCATCAATATAATTCCGAGCGTGGTTTTTGGTGGCGGTTTCAAAGGTGACCGGGGTATCAACTCCAACAGTGTGGGTATGACGGTGTACGAACAGCAACAGCCCACAGCATCAAGGGTCTTCAGTGTTGAACCACGGGTTGATAGCTTCCTCGAATTTGTGCCAGAATCTGTTGTCATTCGGGACGTCCTTGAGCTTGTACACCATGCCCTGCCATTGGCCACGCCCTGTCACCTGTCAGCGTACCCTGGTCTGCACGCGTCTCACATTGCGCTTTCTACCACGCGCGCTTGCCTGCTGCATACCGTGGACCAGGATACGAATGCGCCGTCCTGCGGACGCACACGGAGGGCGGACACGCACACGCACACGCACACACACACGCACACGCACACGCACACGCACACGCACACGCACACGCACACGCACACGCACGTTGGCAATCTGGAATGCATGTGGGTTTTCGCTTTTCGGGGGGAAAGGCTCGACCGTCTCTTCGCTCTGGCAGACCACCTCCTCCTCGAGGTTTCCGAATTGGCTGAGCTCCAGCTTGGTCTCTTGATACAACAGGTCCTCTTCACACAGCGCTTCCGTTCGAATCTGCCCATGCCCGCGACGCCGGCGCTCAGTCACCGGCCCGCATTCACCGCATGTTGCACACCACGTGAGTGCGCCTTGCAAACAAATAAGCAAGGGTGGCGCGCAAGTTCGACAACGCAATGCACGCACAAGTCGGTGCGGAAACGCCCCCCCCAAGTAGCATGTGACGACTGCACCAAGCCCCCTAGGCTGCATGTTACGGCACCAAGTGTACTGCAAGCCCCGTAGGGAGCATGTTTACGTCACCAAGAGCAGTACACTGTGTGCCTTTGTGCAGTACACTTGGTGCCGTACCAAGTGGCGTCACATGCATAGCAATTGAAGCAACATCATACCAAGTCCAGCAACATGCTCCCTAGGGGGCTTGGTGCCGTAACATGCTACTCTGGGGGGCGTTTCTCCATGTGCGCCACGGCACACGCGCTTGCCTATGAGACGCCTCTGAGACGCCTTACGCACGCAGACGCATTCGCCAGGGCAGAGGCAGGGGCAGACGCAGACGCAGATGCTAAACCCTAAACCCTAAACCGTCATCTCGTAGACACCCAGCGCCGTCTCATGCACGTGCACATCAAACGGCACGTGGTCCTTGTCGAGATAGACATTGGAGTCTTGGAGCCACTGCTTCTGGCCGGGCTCTTGGATGCTCAGGCACTGAAACTTGAGGCCCACTTGCCGCCGTCGCACCGAGCTCAGCTCCACCCGGCCAAAGCTCTTGGAAAAGGGATTCAGCGAGCCCTTAATCGACATCCATCCATTGCCATACTGGTCCGCGCCGTCGCCATTGCCGTACACGGTCATCACACTGGTGGTCCACGCAGGGCCATCTTCATCGAGGTGGAGGGTGTGATCGAGGCGGTCCGGTGCTGTCAGCAGTTCGTACGGCGTCGCCTCATTGTACTCCCCCAGCATCACCTCCTCTAGCAGCCGGTTGCCGTTGGGATCAATCCGCATCTGTTTCACGTGCGACTTGTAGCAGAACTCGTAGGTCCAGACCCCCGCAACCCGGTAGAAGCACTTGCCCTCTAAGCTCTCAAGCGCCGCCTCTGCTCGTCTGCTGTCCACGGCCTCAACCACGGGCACCTGCGGCACATCCAGCCACGTTGGGTCCAGCACCTTTTTCAGCGCCGGAATTAGGCACTGAAAGTGCTCGCCCATGGCGTTCGTGACCGAGATGATGCGCGCCATGCTCCGCGGATCCTTGGGCACCTGTGCCGCCGCCGAAGCAGTCTCATTAAGTCAGTCGAAATGCGGGCCCCGAACTCCTGCACGCGTGCAGTGGGAAGCAAGAACAGGCCCAGCAACAGTGCGCAGACGGGGCCGCATGATGCGCAGCGCACCGTCGTGCCCTCAGGGAACGAGAAGTCGCCAGACGGAGCGCGCACTGCGCGGATTATGTGCAGCTCGCCCTTGCCGCCATCCCAGGCCTCGTAGTCCTGCAGGTCGTCGAGGGTTGGCGGTACGGGATACGGGTCCGCCGGGTTGGCCAGCTGCTCGGGGCCGGTCCCGTTGTCCGTCCGGGCTTTTTGTCCAGCAGCGGGCGGCGGCGCTGCGGGAGCCGGCAAGGTAGCATTGCTCGGAGAGCCGGGTGGGGTCCCGGCGGCGCCCGGTGTGCTTCCGCCGCCGCGCAGCCCAAAGAGCGTGTGCGCGCCTGGAACCCCGCACAGGGCCACAAGGACCGCCAGCAGCACCCGTCGCAGTCCGCCGGCGCGCATCACGCCCGGCGCCGGTGCGCGTGCGCCGGGATTGTGGCGCCGGGATTGTGGCGCCAGACTCGCACGCCGGCGCAGCCGCCGGCAGGGAACGCCGCAGGAAACACACCAGACACACTCCGTCACTCACGCCGCGCCGCGCTTCGCCTTCCCATCCCCGGGCAGCTCCGTCGCGGCACGCGCCGGCCTCCCGTTTGGCTGGGTCGTGACTGGAAGCCTAAGATTTTCCTCACGTTCCATGGGAACGTGAGGAAAATCAAATAGGCGTGCAAAAAACGTTCGATGGTAAGCTTGGGCGCGTCGGAGCCGAAGCAGACGTGCGGGAGCGCGTGCGTGTGACACAGTGTGTTTGGTGACGCGTGCACGCGCAGCCCGAGGAAGTTTCGGTCGTTCAGTCGTCAGTGAACTCGGAGCGCAAGAAGCGTTACACGGCCGTCGACTGCGGCAGGTGCGCATCTGCCCTGTCCCGCACGCAAGCCGGGTTCGCCCGCCGCGCAAGCCGCTGCACACCGGCGCCCAGACAGAGAGATGGTGTCGCGCGCAGGGGTGGGGGAGGGGCCCAGTATTCACTCCCGCCGCATTGCAATGCGGTGCTGGGCTCCTCGGGACCCCATATGCAGGCCAAAGGACCTGATCAAGACAAACCTCAAGCACGTGATCAACGGCACCCGGGTGATCGTGAGCGGCACATGCAGGTCTACATGCCTCTCCCCAACGAGCAGATCCTTTGCGGGGCTCCGGGAGCGGACGCGGAGGCTGACACGGCGTGGCTGGCGTGGACCGACTGGCAGTACGTACCCATGCACAAAGGACGGGTGGCGGTGCCAGCAGTGCATAAGCTCTCTGGAAGAGAAATATCAGCGCATCATTCTCGAGCTGCAGGAGGAGCACAAAAGCGCCGACGCAGAAGTGTTCGAGCGTCGCGCGCAGATGGTGGAGATGCGCAAGGTCCTATCGCCCCCCGTTGGTCCCTACCCTCCGATCCTCATACCACCGCAAATCACTCACCTATGCCCTCCTATCAACGCATATCTCTTCCCCATGGCCCCTTCATTGGGCTCTAACGTAAACTATGGCCCGATAGAAAGCGATGAACGCGCGGATAGAAGCCGTCGTTCACCTATATCCTAAACACCGTCGCACGCGTGTTGCATTGCGCATGGCGCTGCGTGTCTTCTTGCGCACTTACCGCAATGTGCGAGTACATGATGGACTTGAGCTATGCTTTGCTTTGCACAGTCCTGTGCGCGTATGCTAACGTGCGGCAACGCAAGGCCTGCAGGTGATTGAGCTGGCAAACGAGCAAATGCCCATCTTGCAGGAGAAGACCCAGAACGCCCTGTCTCACGCTGCAGGTGCGTCATTCTTGCGTCCCGCGCTCCTCTCTATCTTGGCTTCTCGGCCGTGGCAGCTTGTCTGTGAGGCGGTAGTCACGGAGCGGTAGTTGTAATTGTTTTAGTTATTATTTTTATTATGATTGTTGTTATTACAAATATAGTTATCATGAGCGGTAGGTATGCATTGGTCAGTGCGCACGCTGGCGCAAACTTGCCCCTGAGCACTCGGGCCGGGGCACAGAATGTGAGGCAGAGCGTGACAAGCTGAAGCTTCAAGTGCTTGACCTGAACCAACAGCTCGTGCTGGCGGGCACAGAAACGGTGCAAGACAGGTGCCGCCCATTGCCCGCATGTCACATGTCACTCCCAATGCTCGCCCCGCCTCTTGCTGTGTCTTGCTGCGTGAGCGGAAGCAGGCCACAGCAGCGCAACCACTGGAGCGCCGTGTGCTCAAATCCGAGGGCCATGTGCTGCGGCCCTCTCTTTTGCAGCCATTTTCGCGGGAGGGGTGGCACACGGAGGAATTTAAACGGACGGGGTTGGTATGGGCAGATTGCGAGACACAGAGCTGCAGCTGGCAAAGGCGCAAGAGGCCCTCACTGACACTCGCCACGAGCTGTCTAAGAGCAAGGCCGCCGGCAAAGAATGGCGGAAGCAGCAGCGGTTGGCGGCGCTGGACTTGGACAACTACCGCCGCTACATCAAGACGGCGCGCGAGAAGGAGAAACACTTCAAAGCCGAGATGGCCCAAGCTAATAAGCGGCAGGTCGCCCTCGCCCTAGAGCTCGCCAAGAAAGATGACTCAGCAATCGAACTCAAACGCCGCATCGATGAACTCAGCAAAGTGGCCGAAGAAACGTTCCAACAGCAGCAAGCCATGCAGCATCAGGTCTCCTCCCCCGCACCTCCTGCCTTGCTCCTCCTGCCCCGCTCCTCGCCCCTCTCGCCTGGCATCTGTGTTGTGCAAGGGGAGAATGCGGGAGACGGGAGATGAGCGAGAGCGAGGCAGAGAGATGGGGCAGAGAGATGAGCAAGAGCGAGGCAGGGAGATGAGCGAGAGCGAGGCAGAGAGATGCCTTGGACGGCGTGTGATGCCTTGGTCGGTGTGTGATGCCTTGGTCGGTGTGTGATGCCTTGGACGCCGTGCTACAGAACGACGGTCTGCTGGACGTGGTACAACAACTGTCGCACGCGCTGGAGGAGGCGGCCAAGACGGAGGATGAGATGCGCCTCGTCAACGCAGCCATGCATCGCAACGAGAAAGACCAGACGGCGGAGATGGCACAGCTGCAGGGTGCAGTCGCTATTCAGCGCAATGCCACCTTGTCCACAAAGTGCATGCTCTCCCGTGAAAAGGTGCCGCCCGTTCCCGCGCCGCTCCTCATATTAAGCACAGTGGAGCGCGCCCGTCCTGGAGACCGGTGCTTTGTCTTGCCGTTGCTGCCGTTGCAGAGCCAGCTGCACGCCCTCGTAGCGTGTTGCCCAGCAACATGCAAAGCGGTGCATCCAAAGCGGTCAAAGCCCTTTGGGGTCAAAGCCCTTTGGGGTCAAAGCCCTTTGGGCGCGGCGGCTCGCGCAGGAACAGCTGCTGCAAACAGAGGCAGGCGAGCGTGGGTTGCAAGTTGTCACGTGTGACATACGCGTGTGACTTACACGGCACGTGTGGCGTGTGACATACGCGCCGCTTGCTGTCACAGGTACGGCGACGAGAAGCCGAAGAGCACGCGCGGCGAATGAACCTCCTGTTTCCTTCCGCTGCAGCCGCCGCCGAAGACCTGCCCCCGCCTCCTCCAAAAGTTTGGCAACGCGATAAAGATCAACAGGAGTCACTTCTTGTCTCCAAGATGATTGAAACCAGTGAGTCTGAACTGATCTAGTACAGCCGAGTCTGAACAAAACTAGAACCAGATAGTAGTAGCTAAAGACCAACTAGTCAGTGCTTGCCTCCAAGATGGTTGAGAACCTCGACCTCCCCGGTCGCCGTGCCTGGCGGGAGGAGGAGGGAGAATGCAGAAGTAGGATGCTGGCGGCAGTAGTAGCATGCTGGCGGCAAGCGCGCGTGGCAACCGTAGGCTGCCTCGCAGTCAACGTTTGCTTTGGCAGGGGAGGAGCCGGTCATGGTCATAAAGCCACCGTCGGGTCAAAGCATCAAGGCTTCAGGCTTCAAGGCAGCGTCAAGAGAGCTTTCGGAGGCGTCGCGGAGCTTGAGCTTGACAGCGGGAGCGCGGTCTTACAGTCGCCCCCGTGAAACCACACCTGCCTACCAGCCTCCTTCTCGTCTGTCCCCATCCCCAACCACCCTCCGTGCTTTGTGCCTGGCAACCTGACGGCATAACGGCTGGGCATACGACTGCCTGAGCTTCGCGCACACTTACCACTTGGCGCTCTTGGCCTGTCTCGGCTGTTGCCACGTCTCCCTCATTGCTTAGCCAAGTGATTCCTGACAGCTTCGTCAGGAAGCCAACTGACTTTGAGTCAGGAACCCAACTGACTTTGAGAGCTGCTTACACAGCTGACTTTGAGCAAGCCCCGCACAAGCACGGCAGTTGGGCATAGAGCACAAGCACGGCAGTTGGACAAAGTACATAGAGGAGCCAGCAACCGCGATCGCGTTGGGTCCGACGGCTGCCGTGTTGCGTCCGACGGCTGCTATGTCGCTTCCCAAGTTCGCTTCCCAAGTTCGCTTCCCAAGTT
>Ga0315905_10006043_pt1 | contig 12307 bp, 23 predicted proteins | sample LakEriMetagenome_5_FD_203522 | JGI IMG/M metagenome (GOLD analysis project Ga0315905, IMG submission 203522) | Freshwater fungal communities from buoy surface, Lake Erie, Ohio, United States - Buoy 4 MA121 | ecosystem: Environmental > Aquatic > Freshwater > Lake | place: USA: Lake Erie, Ohio... | reverse complement strand
TAAGATTGAGAAAGAACTGCTTGACCAGCTGAAAAACCAGCATTATTAACAAGATTTTTGGCATTGTCAAATATTAACCTTTGCCCGTGTTGTGTTGCCATTTTATTTATTTTTTATTTTTTTTTTTAAAAATTAGTATGCGTACTCTTCATCCATACCAGCTATCACGGACAAATTATCTTCGCCATATCCAGCAATTACGGACAAATCATCACCAGCCATTACACTAACTGGAATCTGCATAGCATCATCAATTGCACCAAGTACACCAGTGCTTTGCAGCAATCCAAGTCCACCAGCGGCTACCATACCACTACCAATTGATTGACCAAGTGATCCTTTCAGAAGCTTGGGGAAAAATGCACCAAGTGCAATAACACCAGCAGATTTCAATTTAGCATCAATGTTTGGCAAAATTTTACCTGAAGAAGTCAATACCCTTGCAGCAGCAGCACCAGCAACAAGACCAGCGGCATCCATCAAGAAACTTTTTCCAATTGCTCCCATTTTGCGAGATTTTCTCCTACGGCTGGGTGCAGACCTTTTTTTTCTACGTGCCATTTTTTTTTGTTTTTTTTTGTTTTGCGGAAAACTATTCCAAGCTTTTATTTTTCGGTAAAATTACCAAGATCAAATTCTTCTTTAGTGTTTTGAGCATATTCCAATGCTAACAAATTACGATCAGGAACACTCATAAGGTCATACCACTTATCACCTCTTGATCCAAATTCTTTATTGTACTTTTCAAGTGCAGCATCAATGTAATATCTCCAAAGCTTTGCAGCCTTTTGAATATCGTATGTTCCCTTCTTATACTTTTTGCTCAAATTAATCAATATTGGCTTTCTTCTTTGGAAATAAAGCAAAGAATCATTGTCTGCATATAATTCCAATTCCCTTGCCATATCAGGATCCTTATATGAAGGCAATCCACTAACTACACGAATATTGACATTGTGTGACTTGCTATCTTTATGAATGTCAGTAATTCTTTTTGATGCAGCTGATTTCTTTTTAGGACCAGTAGAAACTTTTTTCTTTATTCCTGAAATTTTCATCTTATATTTTTTTTCAAAATCAGATATTTTTTCTAAATATACAGGCAACAATTTTTCAGTATAATCTTTGTCTAATAATCTATAAGTTAATTTATCAAGATCTCCACCTGTAACATAGGCATAATCACTTGCAATTTTTTCAAGTTGTTTTTTTGTGTATTTTTTTTGCACACCAGCAACTTTCTTTAATCCTTTAAAAGTACCCTTTTTGGTCCTTACTTGCTGGTAAGTTGCTTTAGCTTTGGCACTTTTTGTTTCACCCTTCTCAATTATTTTAATGGCAGCAACTTTTTTAGGTGCAGATTTCTTTTTAACTACACCAGCTTTTGAATAGCTCATTGCCCAAGCCTGTTTAACTGCTTGTGCTTGTGTTAATTTAGGATTCTTTTTGCGAAGCTTTCCAGCTTCAGCAACTACCTTTTTGAACTTTTCTCTTGCTGCTTTTTGCTTTGCAGTCATAACTATTTTTTTAATATTTGTTCTGTCCAGTTTAACATTTCATCACCGCCCCACATTTGATAGGATATGTAACCACACCTATCAATTTCACCTTTATAAACTTTTGCCCTTTTAAGATATGAATAAATCTTTTTCACAAATTTTTCATCCAGCACTTGTCTATTCATCAACTTAATTGCAGTTTTCACTCCAGTTTCATTTTTGCAAGTTCCTTTAATCAGATTCAAAACATATCCTTCAGTTGCGTTTTTGGAAGCCTGTGCTGGATAATTTGAATACATATTAAAGGTGAAGTGAAAGTGATTATTTTTTGCGACTAATCAAATAAATGATCACTGCCCCACCAATAACAATTGGTAGATAATTCATTTTTTTTGATCCATCTGCATTAAAATTATCAGCTTGATTCACAATCCGATCAACTTCATCCTGTGATGCTTGTTCCAGTTGTGCATCAGTTTCAAGTTTCTTTTCTACCACATTTTTCACTTGCTTTGCAAGTACCCTTTTCCCCACTTCTGAAACTTCTTTGACATCAATTCCCAACTTTGAAAGAAATTCAGCCAACTTGATCAGGATAGGTGCAGCAGTGGCAGCAGCAGCAGCAGTACCAGTTGCAACTACACCAATTTGACCTTCTGATGCAAATTCAACATCATCACCAGCAATACGTTTCTTTTTTGCACCCTGTTCTGTTTTTCTCAAAAGTTCATTTGGATTTCCACCCAAATTTTTCCACCAATTTTGAGTATCATCTGCTCTATTTGCAAAAGCATTTTTCAACTTGGTAGCAAGACCCATAAAATTTAGACCAACTAATAAAAGAAATGATCCACGTGCTGGAGCAAGTGCAATTTTTAGAACAATTTTTTTCTTTTCCTTTGGCTTTGCAGCTGGTGCAGATTGTGCAACTGGTGCAGCTGAACTTGCAGCAGCTTTAGCAGCAGCCTTTTTTTTAGCTGATCCAAATAATCCTACTTGGCTTCCTATACCTGAAACTGAATATAATGGCATACTTGGTTCTTTATCTATTTTGTGATAATATGTTTTTCTTTCATCAAATCTTGATAATACAGGATCAATAAAATATTCATTTCCACTTTTATCCTGTATCACTCCAAATACGTGATGCGGAATTTCATCCAAAAGTCGGTAACTGGCAAACCTGTAGTAAATTTTATTATCAATCAATCCTTTCCGCTGGAGTGAATGAAGAATGCCCATTATAAAAAGAGCATAGGTTTTGCAGTCAGCTCCATACTTTCCTATAGATAGTATGGCACTTGGTGAAAGAATACGTTGTTTTTTGTCACTCTCAATTTTATATTTTACATTCTTTTTAAGAAATTCAAATATGTTTTTCGCAGTTTGAATACCATCACCTCTATAAAAATCTTGACTAATTTTATCGTATTCACTTGCATAAAGTTTATGTGCAGAAAGCATTGCTGATATAATATCAGGCACTTGCTGATCTCTTACCAGCATTTTTGAATTGCCCCCGAATGGCTTTAACCTACCAAGTAGCAAATTTTTCTGCATTAAATTAAACTTGATTTGTAGTCAAAAGGCACAACAATTCCATCAAAGTTTCCAGTGCCTTTTATTGTGTATTGTAAGCCTTTTTTTAACCAATTTTTTGAAGTGATCAGCTGAAGTATTCCAATTGTTGGTGAAGCTTGAATTTTTAATTCAGATTCGCTACGTGGTGCAATTTTCTGTTCACCAAAGCTTGAAAAATCAGCAATTAACTTATCACCTAAATAAACTTCTCCAGTGATGGCTGAAACTTTTGCAGATTGACCAGTTGGGTTTTGAACACCAAATACCAGCTGAAATTTTTTGTTGGAAAAACCAAGCTTTTTGAAAATCAATTTGGTCCTATTTGCCAACTGACTTTTTCCAAAAAAATACCATCCAGTAAGTCCAGCCAAACCTATTAAAAGCCAATTTTTCATTTTCAAAAATTTCAAATAATATACCAAAATTAATGAAAAATATTCAAAAATTACACCCTTCGGTCAAATTAGGTCAGAAAGTGGGTCAGTAGTTAGGTACACTTGCCCCCCTATAGGGGGGGCAAGTGTCCCACCCCCCTTTCCTGAATCATTTTTGATCAAATAAAAACTGACCTAAACTGACCAAGATCCATCTAAATCACTTTTCCTTCACCTTTGACATAAAAAAAGGGGCAAATTGCCCCTTTTTGATTTGTAACCAGTCTTGACTTTTGTTAGGATGCCCCTGTGAGGTATTCCCGTGCCTCAAATTGCCTTGTTTTCTTGTCATATAGGTTCACATACCATCCAGCACTTTTAAGGGCAAATTTGAGGAAATTTGGCACGTTGTTGATGTTCCTGTACTTTCTTGGCTGAATGCCAGTATCAGGTTTAAAAAAAATTATTGCAGTATAAAGTTTCATTGTATTAGAAATTTTCTATTTTTACATTGAAGGGAAAGTGGTTTTTCGTTGAAAGATCATTTGTCAAGTAGGATCAGGAAACTGGTCCTATTTTTTTTTGTACAAATCACCTGACTTGATTATTGATTGATCCAATATCCAATCCTTAACTATTTTTTTGCAAGTTGTAGATCCTTTGCCTGTCATTTCTTCAAGATCAGAAAGCAATTCTTTATATTTTCTTGGTTCATACAATAGCCTGTTAATTAAGCTTGACTTTTCCATACCAAAAATATAAGTTCCTTTTTTATCCTGTTCATTGTTTACCTGACTCCAGCCTGATCCATTGTATGCAATTGAAATTGGATTAATTTCATCAGATGACCTTAAAAAAATTGATGAAAGATCAATAGTTTTTGTTTCCTTGTTTTTCTCAATTTTAAGAACACTTTGTGCCTTTCTATCAAGATAAGATCCAATGTGACCAATACTATTTTGATCTTTTTTTCCCAAGTGCAGAACGCATAAAATAAGCAAATTGTGAACTTTGGTAATTTTTTTAAGCCATTGAATCAGATAAAAACTTTGCTCTACTGAATTGAAATCAGAAATTAAATCCAGTATTCCATCCAGTACCAAGATTGAACAATCAGGATTCTCCTTTAGATAAATTTCAATCATTTGCTGGATTTCTGATGGACTATCTTCACGAAATAGAAATGAATCAAAATTATGTGGTAAGTGATCCTCAATAATTTGCGTTCTAATCCTGTCAAGTACCCTGTAGTAATCAAAATCACTTGATTCAGTGTCAATGTAGCAAATCCTTTTTCTATTTGGTGGAAAAGTAAGTTTCATTCCAAAAATTTCCCAAGTAGTAAAGGCAGAAGCAATAGCACTGGTGATGAAAAGGCTCTTACCAGCTTTCGGCATTCCTTGAAAGCAAACAAAGCTTTGAAGGCATCCAATGGTGGCTGAATTAATTGTCATTATGACTTGTTCTTCATCAGGCTGGTAATCCTTTTTAAATTTTCTGCTTAAAAGTTTATCGTGTAGATCATTTGTCATTGGTACACGATTTAAAGAATTAAGCTACCACTTTCCTTTTCACTTTTAGATTCTAAATATGCACAAAATTCATCTGCGATATTATAAGCTTCTCTAATTAGAAAGGATATATCTTCAGGGGAAAGGTCTTCAATTTTATTTTTTCTCAATTGTGCAGTCAAAAAATTAAGTGCAGACATTTCCAATTTTGACATTCCCGCCATCAGGATCACCTGACCAAATTTATCTTGCATTGGGTGTACTGGCATAGCTGGTAGGTCCTTGTTTCTTTGTGACATTTTTTAATTTATTAAGTGTTAAACAATAAGGGCAAAGTGGTTTACCCACCTTGCCCCTGAAATGGGTGATCGTAAATAATTTTCGGCAATTAACGCACTTCATTATTGCGTTGCGTGTTGCGTTCTCTTACATTGCCAATATACTTAACGAAATCTTCCATTGCATACTTCATACTAAATTTGCGTAAAAAATAAATCTTTGCAATACCTTCTGATGGGTATTCAGTTGTAGACAAAAGTATAAAAGGTTCATTTGCTGATATGAATACTTCAAACCAATACCTTGTTCCATCCAATGTATATGCTTTCATTTTAAAAATTTAATTTAAGTTCCTGTATTTGTTGTTCATAAAGATCAATACTTGCCTGAATTAAAAGTCTGATTTCATTGACCAGTGATATATCAGTATCGTATTGCATCAAAATTCTGCGATCTGAACCAGCATCAAAACTTATAATTATGTTTGAAATTTCACCTGAATTCTGCCATACTTTTAAACGTGCTATTTTTTGCTGGATGTAATCTATCTCAAGGATAGTTTCGTGTAAGTTGTTAAATAGTTGCATAATTTTTAGTTGTGTTGCATTTCGGCATATCTACCAAAGTGATAGCCAATTAAAAAAAGGATTTCTTCTGAAGAATAAAATATCTCTATTTTACCCCCTTCGTGTTCAATGAAATGAACATTCCGATTCGTCAAAAAAGTCATCATTCCTTGTAAGTAATGATGAATGATTACACTTTTTAGTTCTTTTTGAAACATTGCTAAAAAATTTAATGATTTGTAAAATTTGTAAAATAACCAGTAAGCAAATTGCAACTGGAACACCGACTAATATCAAATATATAAGTGATATTAACCAAGCAAATAACCTAATCATAAAGAATCAGTAAAACAGATTAACAGGCAAAGCAGAACGATCAGAATGATCTGAATAGCAGTTTTTTTCATTTGTTTTTCGTTTAAATTGTTATAAAAATCGTTTGTCAGGTTAAATTTATGGGTATTTGATTGATAATTCCAAAATTTTAGGCATAAAAAAGGGGAAAATTGAAATTTTCCCCGAAAACACCTCTAATCTATGAACCTTTGTGCTATTTTAAGAACAATTCCCGTTCCATTCTTCTTCTCCTGTCCAGTCCATCAATAACTACCAGTTTACCTTCTTTTCTTGCTTTATTATACAATAAAAAAGAATCAGCTGCTTTTTGGATATTACCAGCATCAAAATTTTTTCTTATTGCTGAATCAGCAAATCTATTTAATCCAATATTGTATGCAAGACTAATCATTGCACTTAATTGATTTGCAGTTGGTGTTCGTTTCAATATTTTTTTTAATGCTGATTGCCTTGTTTCAATATCTTTATTTAACCAAGATAATGCAGTGCTTTCATCAATCACCATACCTTCTTTGACCTTTTCACCAGTGAAAGGATTAAATGTATTGCCATATCCAATTGTCCATACACCAGCAAGGTCCTTATAAGCTACAATTTTTTTGCTTTTTTTGTCACGATAAAGACCTTCAAATTCAGATATAATTTTTGCAGCACTCACTTTTTTTGAAAATAAGAGGATGAATAAAATGGCAATGCCAATATATATTTTTTTCTTACTGGACATCAGAATCCTTTGCAAGTAGACCAGTGATGGCAGTTGCAATACCAGCTATTATATTAATCCAGTTATTATGCTGGATTCCATCAAGAATTAATGATCCACCAGCAATAGACCCAAAAAAAGAAGTCTTGATATTTTTAAGTATTCTTTTCATATTACTTTTTTTTCAATTGTTTAATACCTACCAGTATTGAAATTGTACAGGATATGGTACTTGCTCCCAAGAAAACAATATTAGCCAGTTCAGATATATTTTGTATTCCTAAAAGGGAAAACAAAATTGTACTGAACGTGGCAATATGTGTAGGATCACTTTGTGACTGCATCCTGATCTTGTTCATTTTTAAACTTTTCAGCAATTACATTAAAAGCTTGAATTGCAGTGAAGGATTCATCAATTTTTGAGAATACTCCTTTGCTGGTTGCCAAATCTAAAATTGCTTTAAGAATTTCAAGTGCCTGTTTTTCGTTCATTTGTCTTTTTTTTATTGTTATGAATTAGATCAAAATTAGGTTAAGCTGATCGCATATCCACTGATAAGCAGCATCATTAATATCAGCAGTTGCATCCCAAACTGAATAATCAGGTTCTACCATTGTAAGATTTGAGGCAGAAAGTTGGATTCCATCAGTTTGTGCAGTGAATATTGCCCAGTAAAATGTCGCAGAATCTTGCAAATTGTCATTAATGATATAAGCATTGATAAAATTACCAGTTTGTACTGATCCATTTACCCAAATTTGGATAGGTTGAATTTGTTTCATTTTTTATAATTTATGGAAGTTCTAATTTAATTTTATATTGTGTGCCATCTAAATTTATTATCAGGTGCTGACCTGAATTTCCGCCTGAAGTTGCACTTTGTTGTCCATTTATACGCAATGTTCCAGTTAATTGAAACTGCTCTCCAGTATTGGTAGTGCTATTCACAATGACTGAACCACCAGCTGGATTAAGCCTTAATGCAGTTGATCCAGTAATTGACAAACCATAATAACCTTGCAATTCAGCATAACTGGTTCCACTGGTTCCACCAACCGAAGTAACTAAAAAGCCTTCATTTCCACCAAGTGCTGGATTAGCATTGATCAATGTAATTTGGGCAGTTGTTCCAGCAGTATTTTTAACCAATAAACCACCATTAACATCAAGTGAAAATGTTGAAGGTGAGTAAGGGGAAGTGGTTTTGATGCCTAATGTACCGCCAAGATAATTTAGGGCAGTTCCAGCACCATATATTCCCCATCCTGTGTTGTTTGACCATTGAATTGATCTCCAATCATTAGCACTGGTTAAAGTTGGATTAACATAAACACCTATTGTTGTTGTTGTTCCAGCACCTTGATCAATTGTATTTCCTATTCTAAAGACATTAACACTTGTTGCAGTTGCAGTTGCATTACCGATTTGTCCAGTTGTGCTAAATATATTAACACTTTTAGAATTAGTTGATGAAACATTATTAATAAACTCAATAATATTCCCATTATTCGGGAAAAAATCAGCTATTACACCACCCGAAACTTTGAATGCTGACCCGTTATTGATACCCTGAACATTAATTACTTGTGAAACATTTGAAATAGTACCATAACTTCCTACTGAATAAGATGGACCAAACATTAAATTACCTGTTACCAATGTATTTCTATCATTAGTTACAAGAAAAGAAAGACCACCAGCACTATTTTGAACTTGAAAAGCAGTTGTTGCACTTGTTGAACCACTACCTTTTAAAAAAGTATCTCCCTGAACTTGCAATCGTTGTCCAGCATCAGCAACAAATGGACCAATATGGAAATTTCCTGAACCTGTTAATCTTGCCCCTTCAGTTGTTCCATAACGAAATGCAAGATTGTTACCAAATAATCCAACTATTTGTGAATTCACATTAGTTGAATTCATAAATTGAATACCAGCATTTGAACCAAAATTACCAGTTCTAAATGTTGCCAAAATATTATCACCACCAGTTGGAGTATATACCTCTAAAGCAGTTGCTGGATTAGTTGTGAAGCCAATACTTAAACTTGAAGTTGAATTATTCCAGTATAAACCATTTGAACCTGAAATAGTATTCGTTGCAGATCCAAAAGCAACTTGTCCAGTTGCCAATGATCCACTAAATGTTGATGCACCTGAAATCTGATCCCAAGCTGATCCAGTGTCCCTATAAATTCCAAAAGGACTATCAATGGCAATAAATATTCTACCAACAATACCAGCAGCTGGTCTATTGGCTAAAGTGTCAGAATTGAACATTGGAGTTCCCTTCTGATTTAAGATGGAAAGATCCAATACTATCATTATATGTAAAGTTTTCTGATTACTATTAGTTGATTTCCTGTATTAACAGGAGTGGCAAAAGTCAATGTGTATTGCGTGGTATCAATTTCACCTCTATTGCCTGAAATTCTTAAAGATTGATTTGGACCAAGTGGAACATCAGCAACATTAAGATTCGTTGTTCCATTGTTAATAAAAGTTATTTCATTGCAATCTGATCCTATGTTGGCAGTAGTATAAAAAACTTTTGTTTCTACATAGTATTTTTGAAAAGCCTGACCAGTAGACTTTGAAACACTATTTTCAGCTTCATATCTTGCCCTGTCAGATGCCTGTTTGTTGTATGCAAGTTTCAGCTTATCAGATGCAACTTGATCCTGAATATTTATTTTTAAATGTTGTGGCTTCATTGTCTTTTATTTTAGCACATATCAGGAAATTGACCAACACCACGAAGTATTGATCGTTTACTCAATGCTTCAGCAACTTTTTTAGCTGCTTTTTTTTGTTTAGCAGTTGCAGCTGCCTTTTTTACTACTGGAGCAACTTTTTTAACTGCCTTGCTTACTTTTTGCAGCAAAGAAGGTTTATTAAATTGTTCAGCAGTAATCTTTTGAGGTGCTGGAACATCCAGCTTATATGTAGCAGTTTTCTTTTTCATTGATAGCAACAAAATTGCACCACCAGCCAAAATAAGATAAATCAAGCCTTTATTTTTCATTTTCTACTTTTAATATATGTTGCTACCAAATATGCACCTACACCATAAATCAGAATCCATTTCCCATATTTTTCAATGTAAAAAGGCACTGATCCTTTTTCTTGCTTTTCAACTTTTTCTACTTCTTTTTTTTGTTGCTCAACTGCTTGTTTGACATCACCTGAAAATTTAAAGCTATCAGGTGTGTGTACCACAAAATAAGGCTTATTATTGAAGTCAATAAACTGCCAATATACTTTACCACCACGTTGAATATAAGAATAAACTTGCCCTACTGGAGATCCTTTAACAATAGTTCCAATTTTCTTCAATGCAGAATTTAATCTGATCAAATCCTTTTTAGCAAAAAGTGTTTTTCCTATAATCTTATCAGCAGTAATTTCAGGCATATTTATTTCCTTAACATTTTTAAAAGAAAGTTGAATTGCATTTTGTCGGTTTCAGCCATTTCACAAAGCAGTTCAAGATCACTGGCCAATTGTGGATCAACTGCCTTTAGTCTTTCAACTGCATTGTAAATACGTTCTTCGTTGTCTATTTCTGATTGTACTTCAGTTTCATTTGTCATTGGTTCAGTGTTTTTGAATCCAGCCACGTGCGTAACTTTTTGCGTTGGTGCAAATAGGCTGGATAATTGAGAAAGGATCATTGTCTGAATTTGTGGAGATTTCATAATTCCTGAAAGGAAATTTTCTTCTTCAGGTTCTTCTTCTTCTTCATCCTGATCATCCAATTCCTGTTGCATTTTTAGTGCAGCAATTTCAGATCTCAAAGCATTTATTTCATTCATTAAATTAGGATTGAATGCACCAACTTGTTGATATGGTTGCATTGATTGCCTTTTATTTAATTGAAATGATATACTATTGATTTCCTCAATTTTTTTGCCTTTATTGGCAAAAATAGCAATGCAATAGGTATTTGTATTTTCAGGATTCTGAAGAATAGCATTGAGTGCATTCATCAATTGTTCCCTTCCTTCATTTTTGTCATTTCCTGTATATGAATACCTACCACTTTTTGGATCAACTTTATGACCTACATATACACTATATGAAGCAGCATCAAAGTTGTCATAATAAGCCAATACACTTTCAGCAGTATGTAGTTCAGGTTGGTAACTTGCCATATACAATAAATTTAAAGGTGAAGGAAAAGTGAATTAATTAGGCATAATACACACCAAAGCAAACACTGAAATTAGATCCACTGATGGAACTATATGCAGTAGGTGTTTGGATATATGACTTGCTCCAAATAATTTGCTGACCAGCAAAAGGAGTAATATCAAAACTGAATGCAGCAGTTGCACTATTTGATACCACCCTATTCAATTCCAGTACAGGAATAAATTTCACGGATTCTTTGTCATTATAATAAAGAACAAGGAATGTATTTTTCAAATTCGCAGTAGAAAGAATTGGATTACCTGACAATGGTGAATTGGTGATCGTATCAGTTGTGTAGCAAACCAAGTTAAGTAATGATACGAACCTCAATTGAGGCTGATCAGGGACAAAGAACCTTGTACCGGTGGATGACTGCTGGATAGGCACTTCAATTATCTCGTATTGTTGAACTTTGTTCATTTTTGTTTTTTTAGAACTGAAAAAAAGTAGGGCTTCTATTTTTAACGTGGCATCACCCATTCCAATACTTATTTGCTCCTAAATCAAAAACTGACTGGAGTTACGTTTTGTGCTAATTAGCGGACGGGCGTCACATTTTGGCATAATATGCCCCTCATAACAACAACGATCCGTGGGGCAGTAGATGCCTGAAGAACGGAAATTGCACCTGGCAATTCAAGTGTGATTACGTTATTTTTTGAACCTACCAGTACGATATTTGGTTCGCAAGGATAGTAACCAAATTCACTTGCATCATTCTGATCAATTGTAGTTGCAGTTGAAGCAGCACCTTGTTGCGTTTGTGGAACATAAAGATACCTCATCAAATCAACGGCTGGTGAAATTTGTCGGTTATTGACAGTTACCGAAAGTTTGCCATTGTACAAATTGTAAAGTGCAGTGGCAGCACCTGAAGTGGTAAATGCACTTGCATTTGGATAAGTGTAAAGTGGGAATGCAGTTGTAGTGGATGCAGCTGGAATAGCTACGAAGACCCCTATGCTCGCAATTACGAAAGCATCCTGAAGTGCCAACAAATTATTAGTGGCGAAATTTGTATTTGCACCAGTAGAGTTCACCAGCACTGGAATTGTGTATGAAGTTGTTGAAGTAGACATTGCAACTTCTGATCTCAAATAAGATTGAGAAAGAACTGCTTGACCAGCTGAAAAACCAGCATTATTAACAAGATTTTTGGCATTGTCAAATATTAACCTTTGCCCGTGTTGTGTTGCCATTTTATTTATTTTTTATTTTTTTTTTAAAAATTAGTATGCGTAC
>Ga0315905_10006042_pt1 | contig 12308 bp, 14 predicted proteins | sample LakEriMetagenome_5_FD_203522 | JGI IMG/M metagenome (GOLD analysis project Ga0315905, IMG submission 203522) | Freshwater fungal communities from buoy surface, Lake Erie, Ohio, United States - Buoy 4 MA121 | ecosystem: Environmental > Aquatic > Freshwater > Lake | place: USA: Lake Erie, Ohio... | reverse complement strand
CATTTGTGTCCCCCCCCCCCCCCCCTTTTTTTTAAAGCCATCTGGCCAACTTCCGCCTCCCTAAACCCTAAACCCTGAACCCTGAACCGAAACTCCAAGCCATCTTTTGCATCTCCTGCTGCGTTCCTGGCGGTGCTCCGTAGGGTTTAATGGTTTAGGGGTTGGGGTTTAGGGTTGAGGGTTTAGGCCATCTTTTGCATCTCCTGCGTTCATGGCGGTGCTCCAGAGTGTTTAATATTTAATCATATTAATTAATTAATGTATTGATCGAATCTTCGTTGATTCAAGAATTGTTATTTCGAGAATGCATGAATCACCTTGAATCTACCAGAGAGAGAGAGTGTGTGTTGTTTATTGGTACTCATTTAGTAACCTCTACACCGCAATGAATCAACTTGAATCTACCACGTAACTTTCAGAACTGAGGGGTTGGAGGTAGCGCCCAGTGTGACACACTGGGCGAAGCTGTAGTAATTTACAAAGAGTTTTTCCGAAGCAAAAACAAAAACTTTGATGTAACTTACTTACTCAAGCTAGCAGTAGCATGCTTTGCTTGCAGGCCGACCTGCGCGCCAGGTCGCGCATGGCGACAAAAGTTCAGCAATACACCGAAACCCTAAACCCTAAAGCCTAAACCCTCGTGGCGTATGGGCTAGCCATAGCCTTGCGCCACGCCTCGCTCTGAGTGGTATGGAGTGAGAGAGAGAGAGAGAGAGAGAGAGAGAGAGGGAGGGAGGGAAGGAGGGAGGGAGGGAGGGAGGGGGTTGGGGGGGAGAGAGGGAAAGCGAGCGAGAGGAAGGGAGGGATGCTGACGAAAGCTGCGTGTGGCTCGAGAGCAGGTGCAAGTCATGAACAATGAGAACCTCACAGTCTGCGCCCAGTTGGTAGTGAGTCGCTCGGTGGAGCAAGTGCGGTCAGAGATCATAGCGCTGAGCCCTTCGGAGCCCTCGGCGGTCCGCCCTCCTCCTTTGCACAAATTGCCGCGTGTGATTTTGCACAGGCGTCGCTTGCTCGCCCGGCCTTGATCAGCTGCTCCAGCGTGTTTGCGTCTCGCCTGGTTGCTTCTGCTCTTGTGCCGCGCCCGCGCCCCCTCCACCTCCACCGCTTTTGTCCCCTTTGCCTGGCTTCTGTCTTTGTTTCTACCCGCCCCCCCTCCCCTTCCCTCTCTCTCTCTCCTTTTCTGGCTGGCGTCCTTTTCCGTCGCAGACAAGACCGAGGAGCACGCAAATGCATGCGCGTGCTCCGGCACTCCCTCATGGATGGCCTCAACCTGAAAACCCTACACCATACGCGCTACCTGATGGCCTGATAGATTCTAAACCCCGAACCTTGAACCCACATTTCCTAAACCCTAAACCCCAAACCCCGACCCTTCAACCCACATATACCATAAGTGCTGCCTCATGCGCTCCCTGCCCTGTGTCTCTCCCCCCGTGGGTGTGTCTTTGTCTATTCTTCTTCGCAGGGCAAGGCGTTGGTCAAGGACTTGCTGGGCGACGCCTCTGATGAGTGCGCGTGTACAGATCTTGAGCTCACTCTGCGATGTGCGTTTCCGCTTGCACGCTCCTACACACATGCCCCCCCCCTCCCCCACACACACACAAAGTTCCATGCAAAGCCCATGCAAAATGAGTCAGAGATAAAGGTAGTAGCACGGTAAGAGGGGCAAGATGTGGTGTGGTATAAGCGGGAGGTATGCGGGAGCAAAAGGTCATAGGCTGACCGACGCAGCAACCAAGCGGAAAAGGGGTTTAATGGTTTAGGGTTTAGGGTTTAGGGTTTAGGCCATCTTTACGCAGCAACCAAGCGAAAAGAGGGTTTAATGGTTTGGGGTTTAGGGTTAAGGTTTCAGGCCATCTTTACGCAGCAACCAAGCGAAAACGCGTGATGCCACTGGACCAAAATAACACAAATTCCACTTAAGTTCTGTTGTAAGAAACTATTACAAAGCTACAAAAAAAGTATATATAAAAATTATTAACTCGAAAATAAATGACGAGTGAGGTCACGTGGCTAGGAGTGTGGAAGCGGAGGGGTCAAGGGGTGAAGGCAGGATGACATGGTGTAGGGTGTAGGATTCAGGGGTTATGCTGTGCCTAGGTCGACAGGGTTTAGGGTGTAGGGTGTGAGGTTTAGGTTTTAGGCATGGTTTGGGCAGTGGCGAGGAGGCAGCCAGCGTAGAGGCACATGTCAAAAGAGACCTACAACGTGTAAAGACGAATGATGACAGATGCCTGTGGCGGCGCAGGTCCGTTGAGCTACATGCGCATCAAGTTGCCTGCGCGCGGTATCCATTGCCGTCACCTCCAGGTCCCCCTTGCCTCGCCCTCCTGCCGCTCGTTCTCTTGCCGTTGGGTCAAGCGCGTGTATATTCGGAGTGAAACCCATGGAGTCCGCTGTGATTCTGTGTAACGCTTGTAGTGGTATGTGATGCTATCTCATGCTGTTGCTGCCCCAAACCCTTTAGAGTCCCTAAACCAACGTCGAGTGCGCGTATGGTGCGCGTATGATGCGCATGCATGCTGGTCGCATGCGCATGAGGAGGAGGATACATGTGTCATATGAGGAGGAGGATACATGCGCGTATGATGCGCATGCATGCTGGTCGCATGCGCATGAGGAGGAGGATACATGTGTCATATGGGGAGGAGGATACATGCGCGTATGATGCGCATGCATGCTGGTCGCATGCGCATCAACATCCTTCCTGCGGCTGCATCATGTCCTGTTTGCCGGTCTCTCGCTCTCGCCGTGACAGCGTATGCGCGGTGATGGAGAGCAGTGTTTCGACTTGAACACCTTCCTCGAGTTCGCGCGCAAGCATAGTTCGTGGCTATGTCCCTGCTGTTCCAAGCCCCTGGTGAGCGTCGCATGCCCATACCTCGCCTCCCTCTTCCCCTGGTCATGCATGCCGTCTGCTGATTTGAAGAGACAGGGATGTGGACGAGTGAGAGGATGGCTGGTGTGAGCAGGTGCCCCAGGAGATGCAAGTGGATGCCCTCTTCCAGGAGGTCAACTCAAAGCTAAAAAGTCAAGACGTAGCATGCGTGTAGATGTGTGACTGGCTGCTGGCTCCTCCAGCTCCTAGCGTCGTGCTGTGTCTAGAAAGCTAGCCCCGGTGTCTTGATAGCATCCGCCGGCTAGACAGTAGAGTTAGCGCTGGGGTGTGACATGAGTGGGTGGAGGGCAGGTGCTGGCGGGAGTGTCGAGTGAAGCGGACAAATGTCGCATGATGCCGGACGGCACTTTCACACAAATAGACGACAAGCCCGCCGCGTCTGCCGCACTCTCTCCGCACGGGTCTGCCCGATGCGTGCGTGCCGTGTGTATGCGGCTCGTGTCGCTGTTGGAAGGATGCTCGTTTTGGGTGGTTGCTTGTGTGAGTGGCAAGATGGCGCACTGCCATGGGCAAAATCGAAAAGGAGTGTCGAGTGCGCATGGGCAATAAGATGCTGCCAGTGGTGCGGTTGAGCGCTGAGAGGAGGTGTGTCGGGCAGGGAGCAAGGGGCAGCCAAGCGGCCGAAACTGCAGCATGTCGCAGCCGCCCGACTTGATGACGTGGCCTGTGCTAAGGTCCTTGAGTCCCGGCCCAAAGCACCCGCACTGGACGATGCACTAGAGCACGGGGCTAGTGGCGGCGCACATGGCTACGGGAGCGACGGCGGTGGTGGTGGTGGGGGCGTGGCTGCATGGGCTTTTGCAAACGATCCACTACCTCTCGGTCTCGCCTCTGCCCTCCTCCTCCTCCTCCTCCTCTTCCTCCCCTCTTGTCTTCTCTTGCCATGCATGGTGTTCTGGTGATGTGGTTGGTGTTAGTGACCTAGCCTTAGCCTCGTGTATGCCATGCGTCGCTGCTTGTCCAAATGTCATGGCAGCCCACAACTATTCCCTGATCACTTGTATGCGCACCCAAACACACGCATGCGTGCACGAACATACAACAGAGGTTCCACAATGGGGCGACTTAGACCCCGGGCTCTTTGCAGAGCATGGGCAAGGTCCTTTGGATGAGCCTGCATGGGGAGCGCTCGAGGCTGGCCACCATGCTCCTGCCGTGTCTCATGCTCCTGCAGGCGGGGGCTGGGGAGGCGAAGAACGAAGCGTGGCGGCAGCGGCAGTGCAGGCACGCATCGTCTACGACTCCAGCGCAGGGCACGCACACGAGCCCGGGCCCGCGGCGTCTCACGCGCCGACCTGTGTCAGCTCTGATGTCATCATCATTGATGATTGATCGTCGTCGTCTTTTAGTCCATACCCATGTTTCCATCCGTTCTCCCAACGAGGGTGCAACCACCTTCACTCAGTATCCCCACTTCTCATGTGCGGCTAGCAACCGCTTCTTGCAATTGAATTCATTAAAGGTTTCTCGTTGTGGCATGGGTTGATCAAGGCTGCCAACAGCCACGAGAACTTTGCCCTTTTAGGAATCTTGCATATCAACAAATGCACAGGTGCCATTCCATTGTATATACACTTCGTGACACTCCTCATTCAGGGCTCACAACCAGGTTAATGTGCACCAGCTGCTGTATCTTCCTTCCCGTGAGCCGCTTAGACCATGTCGTCACAAGAATACTTTACTGAATGAAGAACAAATTCTCCTAAGGAACAAATTCTCCAATTTACTACCAATCCGTGACATCCTCAATTCTCACGAGCTAACTGTTCTGTGACCAACAGCATATTCTGACACATTTTACATGAGGCGAAGTCGTCCTGCATGGCGGTCTTGCAGTGTAGGATGAGAAGACTTTGCCATCAGGAATCTAGCGAGCAGCTCAGCGTTGGCGGGTACGTTGCGCTGTTGTGTTACCTGCCCATGACACAGAAAGAGAAAGACGTGTGAGGGCAAGTTGTTTGGTGACCTGCAGGCTGTTGCAGCAGGTGCATTGGTCGTGTCTCGGTTTCGGCCCTGTGTTTGCAAGAAAACCCAGCGACACCAACGGAGCAATAATTCGAGCAACACCTGTGACAGGAAGCCCTGCAGACCAATAATGCGCTCTTGCACCACCTGCCAATTCTTATCAGGTCATTTTCTCTTTTTTACCCGTATCTCTATCAGTACATTGGAACTTGGAAGCACACAACGAAACAGCTCCAAGCTCCAACGCCAGACACAGCATGCATATATGTGTGAATACACGCATATGCAACTCTAATAGACCAATCCTACGCCACAGCCACGCCGCGAAGCCTGCAATGTACTTTTCACCCCTCTCGAATAGCATAGCTGGAATAGCAGTCGTAAGAAGAACCTCGGGCGTAAAGTTGCGCCAGCGTTTGGGAGGTATGTTTGGAATGCTCACTCCTCTCGCACTTCTTCCTGTCGGACTCAACTCAAACGACTTTGAGTTTGCAAGCAAGATCTTCCGCAGCTTGACAAAGTCAGAGTAGCGTTTGTAAATAGTCCATTGCTGAGCCTGGCCTTGCTCCCCAGAAGCTCCTGATGCGCCCCCCTCTGCTCGCAAGCCACCCGAGGGCAAGGCAGGGAGACTGATGTCTATCACGTATATCATGTGCCCTTCGCGAATGAGAGCCTGCGAAAAAGGTGCGGGATGCGAAGGCAGAGACGCCAGTGATGGGGGCGAGAGTCAGGGGAAGCAGCGGAGACTAGACAACACAGAGTGCATGACAAAACACCTAGTGCTCATGGCAGCCTACAGAAAGTGGAAGGGGAAAAAGATGCAACAACTTACACGCTGGATTGCAAGCGTCATTCTATTGAGAGCAACATCCTCGCCTCCTTGTCCTCCTGCCTCCAAAACATTATCGCCGTCCTCGAGCAGCCACCCTACTGAGTGCATCACCGTTTGCTGTTGACAGGCAGGCCTGTGGAGCGCAGCATCACGCTGCGCCGCTGCACCACAACAGGCCACGTGCAGCGTATTGACTATCCACCTCCGCAGCCTCCTATCTGGCACATTTAGCTCAACAACGAGGTCGCCCTTGCTTGCCCCCATGGCGGCGGCGGCGACAAGAGCGCGTCGAGAGGCAAGGGCGCGTCGGCCAAAACAGTTCTGCCAGGAAGCCTCTCGGCACACACTCTCTGCACCACCACGTGCCAGGATGCGCAGTGCTGGGCCGTGCACTTGCAGCTGCCACACCTGGTTCGTAGGGTGTAGGATTCAGATTTGAGGGTTAAGGGTTGATGGTGAAGGGTAGGGTTTATGGTTTATGGTTTAGGGTTTAGGCCGTGCACTTGCAGCTGCCACACCTTGTCCAGTCCCACGGCCACCTTGAGCACAAGCTCCGGCAGCGGCTGTCCTGCCAGCCGCTTTTTCTGTCCACACACAATCAGGCGACGGGAGGTGACAAACATGACGACATGCCCAAGGACGCTATCGTTCCAGGCAGCATGCTCACAAACGCGCTCGCCTTGCTCCCGTATGCTGAGGCTGCGTTCCGCGTTTTGAGCAGAGCTTGAGGCGTACGCCCTCCTTTGTAATTCGATTGTCCCTGCCTTCCATCCCTGCTGTGCACAGAGCCTGGCGAATAGCTCCGCTCCCATTGCCGCGCGTCCATCAAAGGCGCGAACGGGTGACCCAGGAGGCCACAGACGTGGAAGGCGCACTCGAAGCACCAAAGACCTCTTGGAAATGTACCCGGGGGTGTTGCGGATGCCTTCTGACGTGTAGGCAACCATGTCCACGAACCCGGCCGCGGGCTTGATGACGAGGCCAACGAGGCCTTTGCCAAGCCCCTTTAAGGCTCCTGCAGCTCCACCCTTCCGCAGCCCCTTGACGGGCTGACCCACCACGCCCGTAACGCCTTCAAAGAGCCCCCGACCGAGGCGCTTGCTGCCCTGGAAAAGGCCTTGTGCAAAGTGTGACGGGCGATCGTGGTCCATGAGCGCTCGGGCGCGCTTGTAGTCGCCATCGAAAGTAAGCTGCGCCATGCCCTTGACCATCGCGTGTGATAAGGATGAGGCGGATCCGAAGACACCCTGCACGGTGCCAGCGGCAAGAGAGGCAGCACCAAGCGCAAGATCTTTGCCCATGGCACCAAAATGTCCCTGTCGCATGTCGCGGAGACCCGAACCCGTATGGTCCATCAAGCCCGTCACGCCCTGCGAGATGTTTGACACCAGACCCATGGGGTTTCCGAGCACCTCCAGCGAGCCCACCAGGCGGTAGAAGCCGTAGAGGATATTGTTGGTGTAATGCTTGGTCATTCTGCTCACAAGCTCCTCTGGCGGCAGGAACGGCCGGTCCCAGGAGATGCTGTCAAGGACAATGGGAGCTCTATCAACATTGCTCACCATTGCCTTCAACGCCTCGACCAACGCGAACATGGGTAAGTTTGAGAGCGGCCCGAGACTCTTAAGGAGGCCGTGGGCGTCCTCGGACGAGCGGATAGTCAGATAGAGACGGATGGTTCGAACCCGAAGGCTCTCTATGTACGTCCACTTCTGACCGCTCGAGCTGCGCTCTGAGCTTGTCACGGATAAATCCAACGCTCCCAGAGCACCCGCCTTGAGGTCCAGCATGCGCCCCATTTCCTGCACGTCATCTTCCTTCAAGTCCGGCAAGGACAAGGCAGTCAGAATGCCGGTGAACGCAGCAACCAAGCGAACCAAGACAGTCTCGTCCACTTCGACAAATGTGTCGGCGAGTGCCACCTCCACCAAGTCATAGCAATCTAGCTTTTGGTTGTCTGTCAGCTTGGACACTTTCACACAAAGGTAGTCCCCAAGATTTTGTTTAGCATCGCCATGCAGCGACGCCGTCGCTTGCGCACTCTGATCATGACGTTCCTCGGCCCCGACAGCGCGCACGCGCACGGGGGACGGTGGCATAGACTCCAGAAAACTTCGCACGGTTTCGCCATGGGGAGCGGCCGCTGCGGTAGTCGGTGGGGCGGAAGAGGAAGAACGGTATGTGTCGGGACCGATGAGCACGGGCGCTCCGATGCACGTCTGATTGTCCACTTGGAAGTTGCCCAGTGCCATTTCCATCAGGTGCCACGCTGCCATTTATTAGACATCAGCGTTCCAGCAAAGTTCACAAACGCCAGCAAGCTCACGGCACCGGGACAGAGAAAGTACATACAGGTAGGTAAAGCCGGCTTAGTAGACATATATAATCACCTCCTGACATTACAGCCTTGCCTCTGATCCCAAGAACCGAGATGTAGACAAGCTCCTCGGGTCTTCCATCAATAATGCTGATTCCGAGCCCCGCCAGATTCACAGTGTGGCATGTGGACGTCACAACGGGCGGTATGTCCCGCACGGACTTGGCAGCCGACGTCTGTGTACCGCGTGCCCCGGTGGGCCGGTATGCGGCCGGTAAATTGGTGACGGTGTGGGGGATTGGGGAGGCTTGCAAGTCTTGAACGAGAAGGATCTTGGTAGGGCCGCGAGCAATGATTGAAACCATTAGCACACCCTGCATGTTTGAATCCTTTCTGCTTTCGCCCACCACAGTCAGGGGAGAGGGAGGCCTTGACCAGGCAAGGGGCGGGAAGGCGCCCAGCCGATCCATGTTATACTCACGTGCTGCTACCTCGTGCCCGTCGATGACAAAGCGCATCTGCAGAATTGGCTCCGCTTCAGGAAAGTCCCAGCAGTAGGGTGCGGCTGACGTGGGGGAGGCCTGTTCTTCGAGGTTGCGAGAGACGTGTGCTTGGCGAAAGCATGCAATCACGAGTCGCGACTGGTTGCACACCTCCAGCGCACCATTCTCTCCTTCTGGGTGCACATTAACAAATGTTACGGGCCCTTGCATGGCGGCATGGAGCAGGAGGTTTGTGCTTGGCAAGTACGGATGTTGAAGGCCCTTGGTGCGGCGAAGCTTGAGGGGCCTGTAGCCCAGGGCGTCCACCGACACGGGCCCACTCCACTCCCATTCATCCTCTTCTTCTAACCCTGTGCACCCATCCGTGAGCAGGCGCACACGAACACGTCTGTGGAAGCTTTCGTCGTGCCATCTGATGACTTGCATCTCCCCGGCATCCAACCGCAATGTACTTGCCTCCTCCGCTCCAACTTGACACACTTGTATCGCCCGCGCCAAATTGTTGTACACAACGTAACGCGGCAGAAGCGAGACGATGCGCGTCTGCCGCAACGCTCCTGGCCCCATGCTTACACTCGCCACTATGTCTACAGAGAAGCCGTCAGCCAAGAGGGTGAGAGGCCTGTCGGCACTGAGGGAGTCGAGGGAGAAGGCGCTGCTCCACTCGCATGCCACTTTCATGCCGTCGCGCCCACTATATCGGGAATATGGAGGTCCCAGCCGTACCGTCGCCTTGCTACCGCCAACGTCAACCTTCCAATGAAAGGAGAAGGGAATAGGTGGCACGGAACCCTGTAAAATATGTCTGACTGACGCTCCGCCGTCTGCAATTGCTCGTGAGCGACCTACAGCCTCGCCTTCCGCTGCTCCTGCGAGACTCTTATCAGGCGATCGAGGACCAAGAGTCTCGAGAGAGGCTTGCCCTCCGACCAGGGTGACATTGGACGCTGTCCACTTCTGGCCCAGTTCCACAGGAAACGTGGTGCGGTTCATGATCCAGTAGGGTGCGCAAATGTGGAGCTCAAAGACCTGATGCGCCTTTTGCACGTGAGCCAGAGACAAACGCAAGAGTAGCCCATGCTCGTCGTACACCGTCACGTGGTTCTCAGGTGTCGAGCCATCGGGAGAGAAGACAGGCACGAACTCGGACGCCTCCTCCAGCCCGGGCATCGCGAGGCCAACGGACACCTTTCCAGACAAACCGAAGTGGTGGACGGGAAGCAGCTGCCCAGACGCGACCACGTGGCACGGCAGTGGTGCGTCGTGGCCTTCCAGCACAAAGGCCACCCTCACATCCGACGGCAACAAATTGCGAACGGCAAGAACAGCCACGAAGCTCAACGTCACTAAGCTAAACGTGTCGTTGCAACCCTCCTCCCTTTTATCCTCCTCTTCGCCCGCTGCGTCTGTTTGAGGAGGCAATGGAGGCCAGAGATTGTTGTGCGCTTTTGAAATTGGTTGGCGGCGGTGGCGAGGGGGTTTCCGGGGGGCGACACCGAGATGTTCAAACTCGGCAAGCGAGCGAACAAACCAGCTACCCTCTGCCTCCCCGTCCAACTCGATGTTCGGAGGGTCGGCAGGACGCTTGCGATGACTGACCAGCACTTTGTCAAGGCCAGGAAGGATCGCGGCAGCTGCACTCCACGCATGCTGCATCTCGTCCTCCAACACCTCCTCTCCTTCGTGGCAACCCTCATCGCTGCCTGGCGAGTAGATAATCACAGGACGGGCGGCGACCTGGTACTCGTCCTCATCTATGGCAACGTGCGGAGGTAGACACACGACAGAATAGGGTTGGAGAATGCCTTGAAAAGAGATAACATGGTCTGTGTCCCGGTACAGCATCACCTGCACGTGCATCACATACCGTCCATCACTTCTCCCATCCCCTCCCGTTGTAATTGCATATTGCATTGCACGCAACACGGGGAGCACTGTCGTCCCATCGGCCATCACGCATGTCTGGACTCACTGACAATCGCCCTTGGCATCCACTGAACATACGAGGTGACCTGAGGTAAAGAAAAAAGAACCTGGAGGGGTAGGTGGCACTTGTTTTGCAGCGTAACTTGGCTACGGATGGTGACGTGTGTGCAGCATGTCACTGGCTCTATCTCCACCTGCGCCAGTACCCCTGCGCCACCTGGCATCCGCCACACCTGCGACCATGTTTCAAATACGTGCATCGTCATGTGCCTACGAGAGATCTATGAGGCCTACAAGAGATCTATCATACTGCGACCATGAAGCAAGAGAAAGACAGGGGGGGGCATTCTCACGCCCCCCGAGTGAATAGCGAGCGCACCTTTGTGTCAGCTTGGTGGGCATCGAGAAGAAGCGGTAGGAGGAAGGAGGCAAGGGCATGCTCCGGTGCCAAGACGTGCGCTTCATCCTGCCCGCCCATGCTACCACATTCCGCGTCTGCTGCATGCGCGACAACTGGAGCGCTTCCTATTGTAGAAGGTGCAGGCAGCTCTTGAAGTAGCGCCACAGACAAATTGAGCACCCGTTGATGCTGGTGCGAGCCACCTTGGCGCCTTTGAGCGCTCTTCGCTTCTGGATGTTTGCGCCACATGTCTTGTATGAAGCACAGAGCTTGGCAATCCATCGGCGCCACGTACTGGCTGCTGCCAGCAGAGGCTGCGAGTGTATGCCCTTGCGACAAGGTAGAGGAGATCCGCAAAGGCAGGCCAGATCGATTCGAGATGCGGTACGCGCAGTACTTGGTAGCCTGTTTTGTACCTTTGGCCATGGCTGGGGCACCAAGAGACGCAGTTGTAGGCGCGGGTTGTCCCTCTGGCCCTCCCGCCAAACCATCCAAGTCTGTCCGCCAGGCAAGCAAAGTTGTGCAGATTTTGTTCATCTGGTGCTCTGTCAGGTTCATGTTGAGAAGATGCTGAGAGTGCACATGAATGGAGTGCACCCACGTCTCGGCATTTCCTCCGCCCTCGATCCCAGCGCCCTGCGATCCCACCGGCAAATGTGCGCCTTCTTCGGTGCCATTCTGGCCAGACAGCGTGAAGCTTATCTCAACAGAGACCGGCCATTCCTCTAGGGTGGGCTCGAATTCCAGCATGCGCTGGTTAAACACCGACGCCTGCAGGTGGGACGATTGGGTGAGAGAGTTAGAAACACCCTGTGAGCAAGTTTGTAGCAAATGATTAAGAGTCAGTGCATCCGTAATTAGTCTGGCCATAAAACGCAAGAGAAAAAAAAGGCATGATGAACGTGTATGTGATGCTCGCTACTTTGCACACATGCAACATCTCACCTGTATGCGTGCTGCCACGACCGAGCATGTTTCTAACTGGCCTCCGTCCACCCCCTGACGCCTCGACGCGGACACGGACGGCTCCCGAACCAGGTGCAGGCCGCTCAAGCTCCTTAGGCAAATCTCAACAAACGGCTCATTGTATCCTGCGCAATCATTGACAACCGTGATGCGAACTGAGGCCACCTCAGTTCGTGCCTCCACTTGAAACTCCTTGCCCCCACCAGAGGAATCAACTTGAGAAGATGGGCCAATTTGGTGGGGCTCTTTCTCCCCATTGCCGGACGGCTCTCGTTCCTCCTGTGCACCTGCACTCGCGGTGAAAGGTACCTCATCACGTGAGGAGGCGGGCGACGAGGGGGTGAAGAGATCCCTTAGCATTCTCAGCAGCATATTCGCCTCTTGATAGCTGATACACACTGCGCAGGGCATGCACAACGCAGCGTCAAGTTGACGAAACCATACATAGGCTGCTGGACATAGGCTGCGAGCATTGAGCACCTCAATGCAAGTCTGCTTGT
>Ga0315905_10006041_pt1 | contig 12315 bp, 15 predicted proteins | sample LakEriMetagenome_5_FD_203522 | JGI IMG/M metagenome (GOLD analysis project Ga0315905, IMG submission 203522) | Freshwater fungal communities from buoy surface, Lake Erie, Ohio, United States - Buoy 4 MA121 | ecosystem: Environmental > Aquatic > Freshwater > Lake | place: USA: Lake Erie, Ohio... | reverse complement strand
TGCTTTGGACTGGTCAACAAGGCCTCCAGCAAGATCCTCAGAGAGAATCTATACAAGCTCCTCCTCTGCTGCCGTGATGTCATGCAGGACCCGGGTGAGTTGGGAAGAGTTGGGAAAAGTTGGTATGTGAAAGTTGGTTTATAAGTACCTGTATCTTGTGGCCTATATTTATTGTGAATACCTGTATCTTATCAGCCTCTATCGTATGAGAACACCTTACTCTCAAATCGCCTTTATTACTCTCAAATAGTATCCTGTATTGTATGATACCACCTTTACTCTCAACTACAGGAGTTTTGACCTGCCTCCTGGTAGACGGCGACAAGCTCGAGCTTCTCCTCCAAGTCGCCCAAGTCATTCAAGTCGAAGGCGAAGGTGTGCATGCAGATGATGTGTGCGTGCGTGCGTGCGTGCGCGATGTGTGTGTGCACAAGTGCATTGAAAGGAAATGCCAGTATTTTTTTTAATTTTTTTTTTGCGATGTGTGTGTGTGCATAAGTGCATTGAAAGGAAATGCCAGTATTTTATGATGTATATCCCGGATAGCATATATATGTACTCACATGTGCGTGCGCGCGCGCGTGTTGTGCACAATGAATCTCCCAGGGGTGCACTTTCCACTTGATATCTTAGAGAATGAAAGCTATGTCAGCTTAAGTAAATCTGAAAGTAACTCTGCTGATTCCAGGCTTTTCGCCACCGCCGGATGAGCTCCATGACTACATCCAATATCTTGCGGACCACCCGGAGGCGGACCATCCGATCATCTCCCTGCAGTCTGGGCGCGGGGTACCCCTGGTCGTTTACGCCAAGATCGTGTAAATATATATTTATATACATATTTTTGTATATATATATATTTACATCTATATATTTAGTGTTTAGTTTAGGGGAGGAAATTATATATATATATATTATGCAGTGCATATATACAATATATTTATATGTATGTAAGTATATATATATTTGTAAGTATGAGGAGCAAGCATCTTTAGAACGCTGATCCGTAGGTCTCTTTTGCTTCTATACTAGGTCTCTTTTGCTTCTATACTAGGTCTCTTTTGCTTATATAATAATCTTTAGAACGCTGATCCAGCGCTCCCCCGCGTCGAATATGCATAAAAGACAGATACCAATGGATCAATCCCTCATACACACACGCATAGAGGGCCGGTCGCTATGTGCGCCAGAGGCATGCTTGCGCTGACGGAAGAGACCAGGGTAGCCACCTTAGTGTGATGCTTTTGACCTTAGTGCTGTCATGTCAGGTGCGCGGGGCTTAAGCAAAGCAATGTGCCGACAGGGGAGCCCAGCGAGGAGGCGATTGAAGCGTTTAGAGACGCGATTGCGACGGCCAAGCGCAAGGTGACCCCACTCTGGCGCGTGCTACGCGGGCGCGCGCGCGCTGCCGCCGCCGGTTATCCTTGGACGCCGGAGGGCGGGGTGTTGCCAACTATCAGAGGAGTTTTAACATGCCGACCTGGTACCATCATCTTAACCCTCCTCTGCCACCCGCTGACGGCCCGGCTGCCCCCCGGATATTCACCCAGAAAATTGCTAGGACCAAGCCCTTGCTCGCCAACGAGAACACTGCAAGCTGGCAGGAGTACGTACAGAGCGGGGCCAAGAAGAAGCGGAAGCGGCGCGATAAAGATGAGGCAAAAAAATTCAACGGGACGGGATGACCAAGGTTTGAGGGTTTCTCTGGTCGCAAAGCTTTGAACGCGAAAGATGACCAAGGTTTTTAGGGTTGTGGTCGCGAACTTAGTACAAGCTACAAAAGGTCACAGATTTCTCGCACACTTGAGAGATCGCTGACAAATTAACATGGTTTAACGAACAAAAAAGAACATATGTAACCTGCGCACACACACCCATAGCACCAGCCACAGCAAGTCAGGTTCCTGCAACGCGCCGCGGACTAAGAACGACGAGCTCCTCCACCTCGCCGCTTCCTCCTCCCCACCCATCCCGTGTCCTTTGAAAAGCTCGACATAGCGCAGCACTTGAACCATTCTGTGAGCGCTTACTCAAATGAAAGCGGCGACATGTGGCGACACGCATCCATAAATGCGGCGACATGCGGCGACACGCACTTGAGATCGCAGCATCTCAGAACAACCACCCCCGATCTGGCACTGCGCAACACACTTGACCTCAATACAAATAGGGGTTTCCTCCTCCACCGCCGCGGCAAACCACGATATCCGGCCAGACGTCCCAGTGCCAAATGCTCGCTGTACGACAGACTCGGCAATACTCGACATACACCGCCCGCGGCTGCAGCGCAGCTTTTTGTGCGCCGCGCTCACGGCGAGCCTGATGTATACGTCGTGTGCCATCCCTGGACCACCGCCTCCTCCCATCCTTACAGCCAAGTCTGCCATGTCCCCATCCCTACAGGCCAGTCAAGCACAGCGCGCCTTGCAACATCTGCAGCTGCACAAGACCGAAGCAGGATCCAGCCACAAAAGTCGTCCAGTTACTGCAGGCGCGGCATTTGGTCGTAATCCAGCGCCCGTGACAAACTTGCTAGCGATCCGATCCTGCTATCTCCCAAACTGTGCCCTGTCACCCCGGTGAACCCGCCCCCTCCCAGCAACCGCCTACGCAAACCCCCACGCACAACCCCTTTGGTGCCGCACCGCACAACGGTACACGGCTCCGCTCCAGCGTCAAACGCAAAAATCCCCGAGAAGCTCAAGGAGTCACGCAGCCGGGTGCGGGGCTGCTCTCGCACGGGTGGTCCCGGATGCTCTTCATTGCCTGTGGGGTCATGTTTGGGTTCTGTCCGTCAGGTTGTTGTGCTGCGCACTGGCACATGCACGCAGCTGCGTCCGCCGAAGCGAGCTTAATTGGGCCCTGTACACACAGGGGACAGGGTCGGGAGGGACTGCGGGGCAGCACACCTTCACGGCTTCATCGCCGCCCTTTGTGCCCACTCTTGATGCCGCCTTCACAACGGTGTCCACCGCACTTTCTGTGCTCTGGCAAAGATCAAGGACAGGCGGAGCCGAGGGCAACGTCAGCACGCTATCACGCAAGCAGCCCAACGACACGGGCAAACACGCCAGCGCCGTTGATCCTGCCCCCCCGTGCGCCGCAGGTCTGGCTGGCAGCTTCACTGCCAGCACGTGCTTTCGACACATGCGCTGCGGATATTCAGATATTTAGTTCGCATGCCGCGCCAGCCAAAACGCGGAAGGGCGAACCTTGAGCTGCGAGGCAAATATGCTCGCATTGAAGGCTGGCATCGCGGGCGGCGTTGGCGGGCCAAGCGTGTTGAGGACGTTGAAAATCTGCGTCGCAACCGAGCGCAAAACCGCGGTCAGCACGCGCCACACCGGCAGGACAGATGTACGCGGACACACACCCGCGCATGCTTGCGGGTCAGGACCCCGGCAGCCAACTGCTTCCCCCGCAGGCCCTCCCCCGTCCGTGCGCCTCTGTGATCGCTTGCGTGCTGGCGGCGAGCGAGAGCTTACATCCGCCGACGCCAGCATGCAGAAACAGCCGATGCACAACAGCACGCACACCGATCCAATGCGCCTGTCCACGCGTCTGCGTGCGCTTCCTACCGGCCTCGCACTCTCTACGCACCATGGCGACCGAATTAGAGTGACTGCACACGGTATCTGGTATAATACAAAGACGTTGGCTGGTACTCGAGTTTGACAAACTCTTCGCGTTACTGATTCTCTGCGGAAGTTGCGGACAATTTACCTGTCGACCCACACCCCCGGCGGGGGTGGAGCGGATGTCCACCCAGAACCTGAGGGCAGGGCAGTACGCAGGGACGCCATTAAAGGATCTATATGCGGCGTTATGCGAAAATTTTCCCTGTGACCCGAACATGAAGATGGTGGAAGGGGTCTCGGAGATTGCATCCCAGCTCGGTGTAATGGAGGACCAGTTGAAGGGCAAGACGATGATGGAGAAGCTCATCGTACTGTGCGATGCGGCAGGGATCTCTATGGCCCAGCAAGCAGACACGCCGCAAGCTCCTGCGGAGCCGGCCGCGGAGCCGCCCATCGGCGGTGGAGTAGGAGGCGGCATGGATGGCGGCGGTAATCGCTCTTCCGGTCCTTGTATCCCGTCAGCTTTTATGGAGGAGGAGGAGATGGCTAAGAGAGCGCGGATGGAGCAAGAGCGGCGAGATGAGGAGTTCGCGCGTCAGTTGGCCAAGCAGGAGCAGAACGAGGCGGCCCCCCCAAAGGCCACTGGTGGCGCGAAGGGATGGGGTGACATCAAGCGAGCCCTCCCTGCCTTGGTCCCCCAACCAGCTCCCCCAGCCGCGACGGGCGCTGGCAACGGTGCACCCGACGTGCGACGCACGCACGTGGCCCGCCTGGCCGATGACAGCTTGCTTGAGCTGCTGAATCAGGCGTTTAGTTTAGCTGAAATTCGTTTCGCAAACTTTGATACGGACAGAGCGGGGGTGCTGGCATTCGCTGAATTCAAGCGCGACATCGCTCTCGCGGGTTTTTATGACGAGCAGAGGCTGCTTGAGATTTGGAGGACTTGTGATATCGACAAATCCAACATGATTAACTTCAAGGAATTCCTTTACATGCTGTACATGTGGCAGTATGCGTATGAGTTGGGGACAACCGCCACGATGAGAGGCCAGCTAGCGCCTGCTCACGTCAAGGCGACAAAGATCGACCTCTACGCAGCCTTCTTCAAGTTCAAAACAAATCGAGAGATTGTCCTTGCGGCCTTTAGCAACATGGAGAACCATTACATTCGATACGACGCAGACAAAAACCGCAAGCTTTCGCTACCAGAGCTCAGAAATTTTATGAGCCATCACCTGCCCGTTCTCTTCACATCACAAAGGACGCAACAGCTTATCGAAGTCTTCTATCGATCCAGCCATGAAATCAATTTTCCTGAATTCTTGGGTCTCATCTATCTGTGCTGCGTCGAGTATGGGCCCAACCGCCTGAAGGGCGAATATAAATCGCAGTGCATGCCCACTACCGGAGGACCGCGCTTTTCGCTGGGCAATTTGGGCAGCGCGTACGTGGTTCTGGAACGCGACTTTAATGCCTATGACGCGGATGGCAACGGTCGCCTTGATCTAAGTGAACTGGCAAAAATGATCCACACCACGGACAAGAGGCAAAGCGTCGACATCTTCTCGAAACTTCAAGCCCTAATGGAGATTGCTGACGTGGACAGATCGGGGGACCTCGACTTCTCTCAGTTCTGCCTCTTTGCATTTCACTCGTGCGCAGATGGGTCTTACACAAAGCTTGTCAACAAAACGACAGATGGCGGGTAAACCCCGCCGTTGCCGCAGATTGCCTTTTGTCTTGTGCGCCGCAAGGAGACAACCACACACATGCATGTATGTAGTCACAGGCATACATGCATGTCAGTTTCCCCGGACAAATCACAGCAGAGCCATTTTTTCTCGTACTTCATAGGGGGGCCCGCCAGCCACAGTCCTTAAGTCTCTTTGCCTCTATGCTAAGTCTCTTTTGCCTCCCGAGGTGCGCTGTCATTTCTCCCTGTCTTTCTCTTCCTCCCAGTCCTGACCAATGAACCGTGGCATTGCGGCAGCATCGTAAAGACCGCCATGCTGGGGTTGCACGAAGTGTTCCGGAAATTCGACCCCGGCATGACACATCGCTTTGATTTACAGCAGACAAATGCTGTTTTGAAGGTGTCCCCCCACCTAGACATGAACACCCCAGCTGGGGGTGGCCTAGAACGGCAGTGCCTGATTGTGAACTTACTGCGTGCATCTGCATCGTGGCACATGTGCGTGTATTGCCGACATTGCGCGGGGAGATCTGCGGTGGATTGTGCATATATTCGATCGCCTGTGCCCATATTCGTCTGTCAGTATATGCGTGATATGTTGATCCCAGGCTATCTACAAAAGTGGGGCAATCCCTGCCCACGCCCGCCGACTGTGGGAGTTGCACAAGTACATGAGTTCGTCGGTGGGGAAGGACGGTCAGTGCACACACGCACAATATGTTGCTAATTTGTTGCTAATGTGTTGCTAATGTGTTGCTAATGTGTTGCTAATGTGTTGCTAATGTGTTGCTCATGTGTTGCTAATGTGTTGCTAATGTGTTGCTCATGTGGAAGGACGGTCAGTGCACATACGCACACACGCACACACTTACGCACGCGCGCGTGCATGTTATCTTTTATCATTTTTTTTATCATTTTGTTTTTATTTCATTTGATTTGTCGTTTCGAGCTCGCCATTCACATTAGGATATTTGCAGTGGTCAATACTCCCAGCATGCTCAGAATTATCTACGAACTCGCCGTTCCCGACGGCCGGTTCCAGCTGGCAAAATACAACCCCAAGCCCGGGCCTCGTGCAAAGCAAGACCCCGCCCAAATGCTCTTTTTTCTAAAAAAGGTTGGAGGGGCAGAGGGAGGGGTGTTACAGTAATGATATTTTGTAGCCTTTATAATATTCTCTCTCTATCTGCGCGCGAACATGGTTTCTGTTGTGCACTCCCATTTCTCAAGGGACTGTGTGTGTTTTTTTATTTGATGGGCATCGTGCCTGTTTGTACAACAAACATACAGGGCACGGAGCACGAAAAGGACCAGACTTTGGTACTTGATCCCGTGGATCCCAGCAAGATCGTGAAGGGCAGGAAGCTGGGAGAGGTTTGTGTGATGTGTGTGTGTGTGATGTGTGTGTGTGTGTGTGTGTGTTTGTGTGTTTGTGTGTGTGCGTGTGTGTGCGTGTTTGTGTGTGTGTATTCAAGTGCGTGTGTGTGTGTTTCGAACATGTCGATTCGGAACGCGTTCGTACGCGCGCGCGCACACACACGCTCTCTCACGCACACACCCACACCCACAAATACAGGGAGGGCAGGGTGTCGCGTATTTGGCGACGTACGAGGGCATCAAATTGTGCGCCAAGTTTTTTCATGGACAGATTACCTCAAAGGTCTTCGCTCTTAAAACTTCACGGATTGTGTGTATATAAGTAAATGTGTGTGTGTGAGTGTATCTATCTATATCTATGTCAATATATTGTATGTATATATGTATGTACGTATGTATTTACACATGTATGCATGTGTATGTTTGTGGATATATATAGATTTATGTTGTATGAATGTATGTATACACACTCGCACTCACACACACACATACACACTCGCATGGTCAGTGTGTGTGTACACAATGTGAATACACATGTACATGTCGTTGAAGCATGCACATGTGTCTGTGTGTGTGTCTGTGTGTTTGTCACAGCTGCTTGTATGCAGGTGATGACTCCAACACATACGTATACCCTACCCACATACATCTATCACACCCACATTTATGTGCGCGCATATCCCTCACAGATGTATACACCAACATAAATATGTATAGATTGTCAAAGAGTTGTTGATCGAGGTAGCGCTCTGCAAAAAACTGAAGCACCCTAACTGTCACCACATGATTGGAGCCAAGACTACTCCGGTGCGGTGCGAGAGAGAGAAAGAGAGCGGAAGCGAGCGAGCGAGAGAGAGCGCGCGAGCGAGCGAGCGAGAGAGAGAACTTAAAGAGAGATAGAGCGGTTGGGGTGGGGTGGGGGAATAGCGAGAAAGATAGATAGTGAGAGAAAGAGATAGAGAGTGGGGAAAAGTGCGAGTGTGTGTGTGTGCGTGTGTGTGTGCGTGCGCGCGTGCGTGCGTGTCAATGCGCGTGCATGTGCATGCATATGTGTTTGCACACATGGACACTTACACAATCACTTTCAGACAAACACGGCGACAGGCCCGACGCTAAATTGCCACTAATCAACTTATGCACACGCACACACGCACATACCTGTAAACACACACACACACACACACACACACACAAACACACACACACACAAACACACACACACACACACACAGCCCGAACTCGTACTGCTCACGGCGCTGTGCGAAAATGGTTCTATTTTCGACTTCTACACGCAAAAGCTGATGCCATCGCGACGGCGATTTGATTTGAAAACTGCCTTCCGCCTTAGTATCGAAATTGCAAAGGTGTGTGTGCGCGGGATGCATATAGGTGTGTGTGCGCGGGAATTTGTGTTTCTGCACACCAGGGTCTGCAATCTATTACTTTGCTTTACTGACGTTACTCATTTTACTTAAGTCATTTTACTTACTTTGCTTTCTTAACTCTGCACAATAGGGCTTGCAATGCATGCTTTGCTCTACTGACGTTACTCATTTTACTTACTTTGCTTTCTTAACTCTGCAGAATAGGGCTTGCAATGCATGCACCGCATTGGGTTCATGCATCGAGATGTCAAGACACTCAATGTATTTCACTCATTTTACTTGATTAACTCATTTTATTTACTTTACTTTCTATAGGGCTTGCAATTCATGCACAGCATTGGGTACATGCATCGAGATGTGAAAACCCTCAATGTGCTTCTCGACGGCGACATGGTCGCCAAGGTGGCGGACTTCGGCATGGCTAGCGATGTGCCAACATCCTCGGATGTCGCGGGCACGGTTCAGTGGATGGCGCCGGAGGTCCCGCGTGTGTGTGTTGTGTGTGTGTTGTGTGTGTGTTGTGTGTGTGTGTGTGTGTGTGAGTGTCTGTGTGTGTGTGTGTTGTGTGTGTGTGAGAGAGAGAGAGAGAGAGAGAGAAAGTGTGTGTGTGACTTAGTGTGCTCGGCCCCGGATCTAAATGTGTTGATGCTCAGGTGCTAGAAAATGTGATTGGCCGCCGTGTAGTATATGACAAAAGTTGCGACATCTACAGGTGCTGTCTATGCATGCGTGCATTTACCCATGCATATTATATCCCAGAGGGAAGGAAGGATGGAGGGGAGAGGCGTTGTCTGTTCGCTTTAGAACATGTTCTCTATAGAACATGTTCTCTATTGAAGGAAGGATGGAGGGGAGAGGCGTTGTCTGTTCGCTTTAGAACATGTTCTCTATAGAACATATTCTCTATTGAAGGAAGGATGGAGGGGAGAGGGCGAGAGGAGAAGAGGGAAGGTCATTTTGTGACGCATGAATGCGTGATTCCAAGAGCCAGTGGACGTTTGGGGTTTTATGTGCATACACACACATACTGCACACACACACACACACACACACACACACACACGCACACACGCACACTCATACACACCCACACCCACACCCACACACACATGCTTGCGCGCACACATACAAAGACGCACGCATGCACACAACACACATAGAACTCATCTGATCCTCGTTTTAACCCTTCCCCCCGATCCCCACCCCCCCCCTACCCCCCCCACCGCGCGAGACCGTTTCCCTCTTCCTCTCACGCAGCTACGGCGTAGTGGTGTGGGAGTTATTTCATTGTCAGGCACCTATTCTGAAAAGTTTTCTCTACAGTGACTTTCTTTATTTACTTTAGTTTAGTTGGCGTACTGGTGTGGGAGCCATTTCATCGTGAGGCACCTATTCTGAACCGTTTCCTCTGCAGTGACTTTCTTGGGTAAATTTGACAAGGCTATTCTCAAAAGTTTCCTCTACAGTGACTTTCTGTTGTAAATTGGACTAGGGCCCTTGATTTTGTGCCAGATACCCCGCCAGAGGTTTAGCAGGCCACAGTCTCAGTTTATCATTGCAAGTTGCCATTTCGAAGACTAGGGCACTTACTTGATTTTGCGCCAGATTCCCTACGCCTACACTCGTTTAGATCAGATGGCCATTGCCCATGCGGTTGTGAGAGGCACATGTCACATCGCTCCTGTGCAGGTCCACGATGAGCGTGTCTGAGTATGTGCGTGTGCGTGCGCGCGTGCACACTCAGCCGCCCTTTGCTTGCCAGCGATAATGCGTGTATCCTCCTCCTCATATGACATGCATGTATCCTCCTCCTCATACAGGGGCTTTGCTTGCCAGCGCTGCGTTTCTGTTCCTCTCATAGTAGGTCTCGTTTGGCATGTTTATGTACCTCAATGTTTTTACAAAAAACGGTCTCTTTTCATTCTATAGCCGCGTTCATTCATACTCTCATGCTTGCGCACGCAGGGGCTTTGCCCACCGGAGGTGTCGCGCCTGTGATAATGCGTGTATCCTCCTCCTCATATGACATGCATGTATCCTCCTCCTCATACAGGGGCTTTGCCCACCAGAGGTGTCGCGCCTAATAACAGACTGCTGTGCGAGGGATCCGAAGACTCGCCCAAGCTTCGACCGGTACACACACACACTCACACACAGACACACAGACACACACACACACACAGTGTTTTCACACACACGCACAGTACCCCGAGACACACGCCCCTGACTTCTGCAGTTTCCCGCAGGTTTATTCCTTATAATAATTATTCCTTATAAGGGACCCTCTTATAAAGGTTTACGCCTTACAAGGCACCTGACTTCTGCTATTCCCCGCAGGTTTATTCCTTATTTAGAGAAGTGTGCCGAGAACGCATGAGGCGGTCTCGACCTTCAGTCATCCTACCCTCGAAAGAGCGGGTCGGTGATTGGGGCGGACCGGCAACGGTTTGGTCCCTCTTGCGTGATGCTGAAACGCGTGCCACAAGACCGAACGGAGAGTGGGGGTATAGTACTCGCCGCCAATGCTGGGCCACGAGTGCCCAGCGGCAGTGTCACACTAAAGAGCCGTTATACATACCCACCTTCAGTCACCTATTTGATTGTCAATAAACTTCTTCTCTATCTCTCTCTCTCTCTCGCATGCCTGAGCACGTGACTGCTGAGTGACAGCTGAGCAGTCAAGAGGAGTCAAGTACTCAGGCTTCGGGCGTTTTTTTATCACTGGCTCTCTCTCTTTCACCCCCCCCCCCGCCCCCCGCCCCCCGCCCCCCGCCCCCTGCCCCCCGACCCCCGCCCCCGCCCCCGCCCCCCGCCCCGCCGTGATTTGGCAGAGTCTTTTATCTTCTCGTGCATGCTCTCCCTCTCTTGCTCATACGCAATCGCCCTCGCGCCCTCGCTCAGTCTCTGCCATTTCCTCACATCCTCTTCCACTTTCGCATCCTCTCACAAATAAACCTCCCCTCCTGGTTTTCGTCCTTGCCCATTTTGACCTCCTCCCATAGAGTACTCCACTCCCTCTCCACTCCCTACGCCCTAGTCCCAGCGCCTAAGTGAGCCTACACGCCGAGAGTAGACGTATACACAAATAGACGTAAAAAGAAGATCTTCCTCGACAGACAGAGGAACCAAATGTCACACACGCACACCCATGCGCGAGCGTGCACATGTGCAGAGAGAGAGAGAGAGAGAGAGAGAGAGAGAGAGAGTAACAGTGTGTGTGAGAGACTCATGGTGTGGGCAAGAAAGCAGCTGAAAGCCCAAAACGCCCACACGACAGCGCCGGCCCAGCACGCCATTCCCACACCCCTCCCGTCCTACGCCCGCCCCCCAAGATTTCAACCGACGAAGAACGTGCGTTTGACACGCCGTCCCAACCGCCGAGCACATACACGCGCGAAGCAGCGGCGACTGCTGCAGCGCCCTGCCTGGCTTGCGACATGGGAGGAATGGCCTCCCAGGTCCCACTTTCTGTGCTGTACACCTCGCAAGAAGAAAGGGCTCTCGTGCCATCCCAACCGCCAACAATAATGATTTTCCCGGCCAGTGCGGCGGCGGCAGGCAGGCGGCGGGGGGTAGTCATGGGGGTGACGAGGGTCCAGGTGTTTGAGTACATGTTGTAAGCTTCGACTGACGCGTGCACCAGCGAGGACCCACTGCCTCCCAGTGCAAAGAGCTTCCCGTTGAGCGCAACCGCTGCACACCTATACGTATATAGCTCTCTGTCTCTCTCTCTCTCTCCTCTCTCTCTCTCTCTCTCTCTCTCTTTATATAGGTGTGTCTCTCTCTCTCTCTCTCTCTCTCTCTCTCCTTCTCTCTCTCTCTCTCTCTCTGTATTTACACAGACTGATACACATACACACTTACACACACACACACACCCACGCCGGCTGTGCTTCATGTCAGCCACTGCCAGCCAGCAGTTCGACCCAGCATCGTAGCGCTCCACTGACCTATATTAGGAGGAGGATACATGCATGTCATATGAGGAGGAGGATACATGCATGTCCAACTGAGCGCATCGTAGCGCTCCACTGAACTATGAACATACACATATTACATCATAAATCACATATATATATGCATACATACATCATCGTATCATCTTCATTACACCTGTATACATACACATATCATGTATCATTTTTTCTTCTTTCCTAACCTCAGATTGCTCGTGCCATCATAACCGCCCACGGCATACAGCCGATCATGCAGCACCGCACAGGCAAGAGCCTGCCGCCGATGCAGTAATGGCGCCACAGATTCCCACGGCCCGGGGGGCGGC
>Ga0315905_10006040_pt1 | contig 12317 bp, 20 predicted proteins | sample LakEriMetagenome_5_FD_203522 | JGI IMG/M metagenome (GOLD analysis project Ga0315905, IMG submission 203522) | Freshwater fungal communities from buoy surface, Lake Erie, Ohio, United States - Buoy 4 MA121 | ecosystem: Environmental > Aquatic > Freshwater > Lake | place: USA: Lake Erie, Ohio... | reverse complement strand
TCGGTGGGGGCGGTCCACCCGGGCCCCGGGCCTCCCGGGCCTCCCGGCCCTACTCGCCCTGCGACAAACGCAGAGAGAGAGAGAGTTACACAAAACACACACGTACCCACACACAAACGTACACCAACACAAACAACGCAACAACGCATAACATTGTCAAGTGAGCCTTTCCCACCCTATCACCCTATCCAACATGTCTCTCCCTGGCTCTCTCGCCCTCGCTCTCTCCGACCCTCTCTCCGACCTTCATTTTTGGACTTTCAAGTTTGGAGTGGCAACTTCGTGGTAACGTAGTCATCCGAGTCCGCCGACTCGGACTCCGACTCGGAGTCGGAGCCGCAATCCAGGGGTGACTGCCCCCGGGGAGGTCCTCCTCACGAAAACTCGTGCCACGAACAAAAATATCGTGCAATTTCACAAGAGAGCATGGAGGGCAACATGTTCCCTCCGATCCCAGGTGTGCACACGCCGCTGGGCAGCGAAGGGGACACGAGGGAAGAGGGTGCAGCTGGGAAGAGCTACAAAGTGCTGTACGACGCTGCGCCGGGCGCGATTGCCACGCACGAAATGTCCGCTGCGCCCGAGGTGCGTAGCATGGACATTCACATGCGCACGGTGACGACGCCGACAAATGAATGCACGCGAAGATGCGCACCGAGGAAAGCGTGCTGGCCTGGCATAATGTTATTATATATACTGAATATGCTGTCTTTGCGCTCAGTTCAGGGGGGAAACCCAAACCCTCAACCCAAACCCCTCAACCCTCAACCCCAAACACAAATTACTATTATATATGCTGTGCGCATGCAGTTTCTGGGAGTGCAGTACCTTTCGACCTTCGAATGCCCCTTCTGTCTCGTCGGTGTGTCTGCTTGTCTGTGTCCGTGTGCTTGGGATGCCCGAGTGCACGTCTTCGCGTATGTATGCCAACCAACCCGTATTCTCTTTAGTGCACGTCCTTGTTCGTATGTATGCCGACCACCACGCATCTCCCTCAGACTCTCTCCATAAAAATATGCTGCGCCGGGAACCGCAAAGAATAGCATCGCGTTGTCGACCTTGTGCTCCTGCTTGTCATGGACAATGTCGTGATCGTGCTCTCAGGAGCACGCGACGTAATTTGTATGGCCAGAGACTGCTGCTTGTACAGCACCAAGCTGTCTTTTACGCATGTTTTTGAATGGGAGGGCACGTGTCAGTAATACCATCTCGCTGTAATATAGAGAACACATTCTAATAAGAGAACACATTCTACGTGTCAGTAATACCATTCAGCTGTAATATTACAAATGATATCATGTGCATAATATGCTGTGCCGGGAATCACATTGCAGCGCCCACCACAGGGCGCGACTCAGGCGGGGCAATACTGAAGCTGGAGCTAGAGGAGATCCCGGATTTGGGCGGCGGCAAGGGGGCGCAGGTACTCAATGTGCAACGGCACACCTGAGTTTAGGGTTCTGGGTTTAGTTTAGTTTAGGCTTCTGGGTTTAGACTTCAAGGTGGCGCAAGTGTGCAACGTGCAGCGGCTCATGCTGCAATGCGACCCCTTCTCTTACGCCCTGGAGCGCTCGCCTCCTCTCGCGTCCCCTTCTCTATAGAATGTGTTCTATGTAGAATGTGTTCTCTATGTAGAGTCTGTTCTCTATCGAATGTGTTCTCGATAGACTGGAGCGCGAGTCTCCACTCGCGGCCTCACCTCCTCGCCCTCCTCGCGCGCACACACACGTGCGCTGTATCCATACGTGCCCTGCGTGCTGTTCTCGCGCGCGCGCTCTTGTCTCGCTCACCTCCGAGTAACAGCCCCTCTTCTAGTTTTTTATTTAGTATATGAACACACACACACACATGCGCGCGCGCGCGCGCACACACACACACACACACACACACACACACACACACACACGTGTAGTTCTGTTTGCGGATCGGGACGGAAGACCTGGAAGCGCACGCAGGACGAGCGGCGAGTGAGAGCACAATCATGATCCTGCCAAGACTGAATGAACCTCAGGAGTCAAGGTACTGTGCTCCTAATGTGTTGCTAATGTGTTGCTAATGTGTCATCCTGCCAAGTCTGAATGAACCTCAGGAGTCAAAGTACTGTGTTCCTAATGTGTTGCTAATGTGTTGCTAATGTGAACCTCAGGAGTCAAGGTGAGTCTTCTTGGTACCTATTGTGTCTAAGATCTATCTCAATCATGATCCTACCAAGACAGGAGTCAAGGAGTGTATCGACCCCTAAACCCTAGACCTGTTATCCATTTTATTTCGAACAGTACTATTCATCCTCAATGAATAATCTGATCATGACAGAGAGGCAGCATACCGAGGATGCGCCGTACGCGGGTACAGGGTGTTGCTACTGTGTTGCTAATGTGCTGCTATCATGACAGAGAGGCAGCATACCGAGGATGCGCCGTACGCGGGTACAGGGTGCGTGTGGTGCAGTGCGCCGTGGTCTTCGATACGCGTGCCCGGCCCACTCAGCTAAAGAGAGCTGCGGACATGACGACGGACAAGGGTTACGCCGTTGCGGTGGCCGTAGACAGACCCACCATGCCCGCTGCATGGACTCCGGCTCTGGAAGCAGCGCGGGCTGGTTCGTGCGCTGGTATTGCTTTGTTTTTTTAAAAAAAAATAAGCATTGCAAATGCTGGATGGGTTTTAAATGGTATCGTCTTTTCTAATGTGTTCTGTCTTGCTTCTATCGTGTACCGACTAATGTGTTCTGTCTCTTACCGTGTAACGGGGTTTAGGTAAATGGTTTAGGCTTTCCTAATGTAACGTGTGCCGACTAATGCGTTCTGTCTCTTAAGGTGTAACGAGTTCTGTCTCTTAAGGTGTAACGACTAATGTCTTGTGTCTTGCTTCTAACGTCTTCTGTCTTCCTTTCTCTATGGACTGGTTTGTGGTTTAGGGTTTAGGTAATTGTTTAGGCTTTCCTAATGTCTCACTTTCTCTATTGACCTTCGGCAGGCCGTGCAGGTCTTGTGCTCGCACCTGCGCTCCCGCACCATGATCCTATCGACCACTGGCTCTCGACCAAGGCCTCTATTCTCAAAAGCCCTTCATATAGTGAGGTTTACATAGTAAATATACTAGGGCACTGACTTTTCAGAATTTTTGTCAGGAAGGCAAGCGGATGGAGGTGACTCTCGGACGTGACGAGGACGACTCTCTCCACGTGCAACTCGACGCCAGCTTGTTGAATGTGCCCGAGGTGGCGCAGGTGAATGATAGTGGCGACGGCAGTTGGAAGCAGGCTCTCCAGGTCCGCGCCCATGTGTGTAGAATAGTTCTATTAATAGAAGGTGTTCTCTTCGGTGTTCCCTTACGGCAGTTGGAAGCATGTTCTCCAGGTCCGCGCGCATCAAACGTGGCTCTGGTCCCTCTCCCTCCAGGTCCTGCGCCTGGGTGAGGTGGAGGCACACGTACACCTGCCTCTCAACTGGGCGCGCATAGCATCGTCGAGCGGGACGCTGCGACCACAGGCACGCACCACCAGCAGACGTGGCCGCGTGCTCACTGCCGGGGACTACCGCATCCAAGTCCGCGAGCGCATAGCGACACTCTCGCAACTCGGTGTATTGCACAAACTCCGAGCTCCCCCGCTCGACCCACCATCTCCGTATGTGCCCGGGCGGGGGGAGGCGGAGGTCCAAGGGCAAAGAGGCTTGCCTGGTAATGGATATGCATGTGATGCTGCCAGTACTCGTGATGCATGTGCATATGAAGGCAGTGCATATCAAGGCAGTAATGACGGGGGACTGGCGGAGGCGGAGGCCAAGAAGTTTGCTGAGCTGGATGCCTATGCCAAGCACATTGCTGCGCAGCTCAAGGTTCGTGAACCCTGAACCCTGATCTGGGTGGAAGAGAGCAGGGTGCGAGAAAGGTAAGGGTGCGAGAGAGTGCTGAGGGTGTTCGAGAGCCCGGCTCGTGTAGTAGAGTGGCCAGCGCTGCCTCTCTCTCTCTCTCTCTCTCTCGCTCGCTCGCTCGCTCGCTCGCTCTCTCCCTCCCTCCCTCTCCCTCTCTCTCTCTGCAACTCGTGCAACTTGAGGCGCGCCTTTAATATTTTGATCTCTATATTTTTTATCTACATCAATTTATCCAGGACGAAGAAGCCAAACAACGTCAAGCTGAGGGGTATGACGAGGACTTTGAGCAGGTGTGTGTGTGTGTGTGTGTGTGTGTGTGTGTGTGTGCGTGTGCGTGTGTTTGTGTGAATGTGTATCGGTGTCTGCGGCTGTGGGGCCATCTCTCGCAGTGCGCACGCCCCTGTCATTGTAGAGGCGTAGTGTCATTGTAGAGGCGTAGTGCCATTGTAGAGGCGTAGACCTATTGTGTTGCAGGGTGTTTGCATTTGTTGCCTTTGCACGTGCCATGTTTCGATCGAGGGTGGAGGGCGTGGGTTTCAAGAGAGAGTGTGGTTGCAAGGTTTGGTTGCACGGTTTGAGAGAGCTTAGCCTTGCTCGCAAGAGAGTTTGGCTGCACGTTAGTCTCGCTGCAAGGCTTGAGATAGTTTGGTTGCAAGGTTTGAGAGAAATTGGTCCCAAGGAAGTTTGGTTACAAGTTAGTCTCGTTGCAAGTTTTCTCCTCACCACCACGTCGCACCTTCCTTCCCTCCTTCTCTCCACCCAGTATCCTCCTCCTGCTCCTGCTGTCTAGCGCCGCTGTGCCGCGTGCGAGTGTATCAACTCGAAAACTGATGCTTGTGGGTTGTGGCGTGGGCGTATTGGATCATAATCTAACTAAACTAACTAAGCTGATGCTTGTGGGTTGTGGCGTGGTGTACGCAGGTGGTGACACACCCCCACACCTCCACCCCCACACCTCCACCCCCACACCTCCACCTTCCTTCCCTCGTTCCCTCCCTCCAATCTTTTCACCCCCACGCCTGCACCTTCGCTCCCCCCTTCGCTCCCTCCCTCCCTCCCTCACTCCTTCTCTCTCCCTCCCTCTCTCCTTCTCTCTCCTTCTCTCTCCTCCCCTCCCCACGTTTTTACTCCTCTTGCATCTGACCTGATGACCACGTGCTGCAGGACGAAGAGGAGGAGGAGGAGGAGGAGGAGGAGAAGGAGGCCGGTCGGGGTGTGGGCGACGCTGATCTTGAAGGGAAACACGTTGAGAGAGGTGGCTCGGGAGAGTTTGGAGCCACGCGTGTTCATATTCTGAAAAGTCAACGCTACATAGGGACGTTGATTGGCAAATCGATTAGGACTTTGACGTTTGAGAATTTTTTTTTTTGGCCAGGCTACTCGCACTCAGTATCCTATCTTGGAGTTTTCGGTGAGTTAAGCATCATTCGTGTGTCGAGTTCGTGTGTCAGTTCGTGTGTCTTTTTCGCGCGCCTGCCGTCTTTGTTGGATGGCCGGTTCGTGGTGGTGTAGACGCGGATGCGGTGTTTAGTGGCTCCACGCTGGAGGAGGAGGACCTCCTGAAGCATACCCCTTGCGGAGGAGGAGGAAGCCTCCTCAAGCATCCCGCTCCCCGTTGCGTACGCTCCTGAAGTGATGGAGGAAGAGGGCGCTAGGGGCTAACTTAGTCACGGTCCTCACTTGTCTAACAACTTGCACAACTCACTTGTCTAAAAACTTGCTATTCTTGATATTCACACCGCTCCGTTCGGGTCCCCTTTTTCACAAACGCGGCGGGGGTGCAGGTGCTGGTACGCATCAGCCGTGTCGATGCGCAGGAGGCGGAGGAGGATGCATGGGCGGCTCTGCTCGGCGACCAAGATGACTGAGAAAGGACCAAGACTGCATTTCGGCACCTGGCAAACAGGAGGGCCGCCTGCGCATCAGCCTTTCGGCCTGCGCACTTTTCTCACTGTCTGGCATCCTGCCGCGCTGCCTTGCCTTGGACTAAATGCTCGTTGATGACACGTTGATCCTCTTGAGCTCATGCGAGAACAAAAATAAACAGACAAATAAATATACGTTAATCCTGTTTAGCTCATGATGTGCCCACTCTGTGTCCAAGCCAGCACGCAGGCAGGCACTGGCACAAGCATGCTTGCTTAGATGATCTGCAAGCAGCCACGAGTTCGAAAGCGCTCAACGCCGCGCGCGCCGCCGCGTTGCGCCGCGAGCGGGGAGCGAGACACCAAAAACGACAACATTCAGGCTTCCTTACCGTCATGCGGGGCACACGGGAGGCACGAGGCACACCCCAGCCGACACCAATCAAGTCTACACCCACGCGTCTGCCTCGTGTCTTGGCAGCACTGAGGTCCCTTCGTCTGTGGACGGTGACAGGCTGCTAGGGCGGAGACGCGGGAGCACGAGGGGAGAGGGAGGATGAATGAAAACAGACTTAGCAGAGCTTTATTCAAGAACAATCTTCTGCTCTCTTACATCAGGTGGCAAGAGCTACTTGAGCGCAACCTCCTCATCAGCTACTTGAGCGCAACCACCTCATCAGCCGGGCCCCTAACCACACGCTGAGCGGACTCTGCGCCACGGTGCCTAGCTGCCTAGCGGAGCACACGCCAAGAACACGTGGGCTCCACAGCTCTACTGCCCCAGGGACGTACACCCCGGACTCGGATGCTCTTGGAAGGCGGCCATGGCCTTTTGCTCTTTCAGATGCCGCTGCTCTTCCCGGAGGCCCTGCAGTGCGCGGAGCTGCTCTGCGAGGCGCTGCTGTTCTGCGAGCATCTGCTTCGACATGCCTTCGACATGCCTTTGTCCTCGGAAGCAGCGAATCTGTCAAGTTGCTGCCATACAATCGCTTCATCAGGGGTTTCTTGCTCTTGGAGGCGCCGCTCCTCTGTGTGCCGCCCGTCTGCCTGTCCTCCCGTTTGCTCCGCATGACGGCGCACGGGTCAAGCCCTGACCCTCGGCATGATCGAAACCGGCAGAAGTTGTATGGCGCTTCTGACCGGGATACCTGTCGATGACAGTATTCGTCTGCAGTAGTAACCAGTTGAACCCATTAGAGGCGAAGCAGGCAGAGGGTGCCTTTTTGTGTTCAATATTCTTTTTGTATTGAATGGTAGCTCGTCATTTCTCTGACATGTCCTGGAGTTGGACCAGCCTCGCGTCCAGGAGCGTCAGCATGCGCGACACCCTGACAAAAATTCTCAAAAGTCAGTGCCTTAGTACATTTGCTATATAAAGTCATCTTAGAGAGTACTTTTGAGAATGTGCGCCACAGCTGGCGGCCTGGCCCAGGAGGCGGCATCGCCTGCTGTGCCCACCTGTTGGCCTCTTCAGCATTCCCCATCTGAGCGTACACCATGACGATCCCGCTGAGAGCCCCAAAATGCCATGGCTTGTCGCGCAAAACGCGCAAACACAGGCGGGCCGAGTCTTCAAAGTCTTGCCTTGCGCCCCCGGCTCCATCACGTATAGCTTCGAGGCCCTCCATAAAGCGGTGAGTCGCCAGCCGGTTAACGGGCTCGGCCCAGTCCGGGAACGCGTCCATCAGCTGAAGCAGCGCCGGCGCGTCGCCCTCGGCCGCATCTAGCTGCCTCCGCGCGTCCTCGCCCTCCTCACCAAACCAGTGGTCCCATAGGTCTCGCACGGCCCGCTCCTCGCGACGCTGAGCATTTATGATGTCCGTGATACCCTGCACCAGGGTATCGCACATGGACCAGGGTATCGAGAGAGTGTGCGTGTGTGTGCGCGCGCGTGCGCGTTGACGAGAGAAGAGAGTATACATGCAACGAGTATACATGCACGTGGTGGTCACCGTGGCATCTTGCGGGCTGACCTGGTAGGTTTCGCCAAGTGTAGCGACGAGAGCGCGCTCCTGCTGCGTGGCGCTCCTTCGCGCTGCGAGCTGCGACCGCCGCTGCCGCAGGGCTGCGTACAGCCCGCTGCTGTCGCTGTCGCTGTCGCTGCCTGCCTGCGCAAGGACAACGGACGCTCGGGGCGGTCTCCTCCTGCATGCGCCATGGCGGTCGGCGCTGGCAAATGTCCGTGCCAACACGGTGGGCGACAAAAAGGCCTCTGCAGCCCCCGCCGCGACCACCGCCAGGAGTGTGCGGATGATACGGCACACCATGGCAAGACTCACGAACTAAATTTGAAAGCCTCACACGGCAGCGAAGGATGAGATCAGCAGGACAGATGCGCACGGACCATCATGCGGGAAATGAGAACGCTGAGCACAACGTGAATGTTGCGTCGCTCGAATCCCAGATCAAGAATTTGCTTGAAAGGTCCAGTTCCACCGTCACGAAGCTCGACAGCCAGATCAGTAAGCTCGATGAGCAGCTGTCAAAAAATTCCGCAACAAAGCGCAGGAAACCACGCAGCCCAGCATCTGCACGGGTTATCCCCTCGGCAGGCGCATTTGCAGCAGCAAGCCGCGGAGCGCATCCATTCAACAAGTGGCTTGTGTGCATCGCGGGAGAAGACTCGTCCCGAGCAGCAGAGTCAGATCCCCTCCATGTCACCCGCCCTCTGACCTTGGACGAAATCAGCATCGTGTCGCCCAACTTCCGTGCCCGGAAGCTTCCTGAGAACGGCTCAGGAGGGCGGCGGGCCGCGCAACAGCATGCCGCAGAGCTCGAGATGCGCGAGCGCATCCCCACGACGTCGGAGCGAGGAAGGAACAAGGCCGTTGGCGAGCTGGCTTCTTCACCTGGAGCCCGCATGCCGGACTACTCTTTCCATGCACCATCTGCGTTGAGCTCTCGTTCGCCGTTCTCTGAACCGAGGGGGCAAAGCCAGTCTGCCCGGTGTAGAAGCCCCGACCTTTCGGCCAGCCCCATACGCGGAAGACGAGAAGATAGGCAGGACAGAATCGAGGCCTCGCATGCCCAACCTAGCTCAGCCGATGAGGGCAGACCTGGCACGGTCAATGAGGGCGACCTGCGGAGGATTGAAGAGCGCCTGGAAGGCAAGCTCCAAAGAATGTTCCAAACCTTGTCTAGCGAGGTAACTGCACATTCTGCATCTTTTGCTTCGAAGCGTGATGTGGAGATGTTGCAGAGCCAGGTTACTCAACTTCGGGAGGAAATGGTGGCTACCAAATCAGACGTTGTGGTGGCGCTGAATGAGTGTCGGGCTGCTCGCGTTGCCTTCGCCAGCGAGCACTGGTCTGTGAAAAAGTTGCTGGAGCAGTTTGAGAGTTTCAAAAAGACGCATCGAGAGGACCTGCTAATGTTGGAGCAGCGCGCCGATAATGCTCCGAAGGAAAGTGGCTCGCATCAGCAGCCTAGGAAGTCAAGTGTGGATCATTCGCAAGACGGCAACACGAGAGAAGGCGTGAAAAATCTTGAATCGGCTTTGGCCACGCTTGAGCGACAGATGTCGGAGACAGCCGCTCTAACCAGCGAAAGCAGCTCGTCTGCCTCTACTCTGAAGGTTCTCATGGAAGAAATGTTTTTTAAATGTGATGTTGCGCAGCAGACTGTATCGAGAGACCTTGCCCGCTATCAAGAAGAGGCGCTAAAACGAGAGCAAGGTATTGTCACAAGGTGCGAAGAACTCGAGCGGGGCCTGCAGAAGCTAACTTGCCGACATTCAGAGGCCGATGACAATTATGCACGCCTTTCCAAAGACTTACGTAAAACAATCAGCAAGGTATTCTCAGAAAAGTGCTCCTAACGCCAAGTGCTCCCAACGCTACCATGTGCAGATTCATAAGTAGAGCGCACAGATAAACAGACATGGGCCAACGCACAAGCAGATACACGCACGCACTCAAATACCAGGTACGCGCACGCATGATGTCTGTGGCAGGTGGATGAGATGTCTTCCCAGCTCATGACCAACAAAGCACAGGCGTTGGACATGCAGTCGCACCTTCTTGTAACGCTGGACGAAGTCAAAGACAAATGGCGCTCGGTGCATGTGCAACTAAGTGGCCAGCTCCACTCGACTACTGAATGGTCCCAGTCCCTGCGTGCTGAACTAACAAGCAAGGCTGACAAGGCGCTGGGGAAGGTGCAATTGTCCCCCCTACCATACTGTCTGTCCTCTTCTAGTCTGTTCCGTAAAAGTCAGATCTACAATAATGGGCGCTCGAGTCGTGGAGGCGGCTGGTCGTCTGTTGCACATGATGCCTGATATTGTCTCTTATTGATTATGTCGATAGAGTGCCAAGGTGGAAGAGGTGGTCCGCGACTTGCAGCAAGCGCTAGACAGGATTTTTGCTCGCCTCGAAAGGAACGAAGACGAAATCAAGTGCCTTGACAACAATATTCTTCACGTGTGCTCTTGCATCCACGCTCTCCAGGAGGATTTCCCTGCACGCGCATACAACTCGACTGAAACTCCCCACTCTCAAATCTCACATGTCGCACGCGGGGAGAAAGGTGTTTTTGGTTTGCCTTCGCACACACAGACGCCTGCCTTGAGCTCGCAAGCATCCAGAAAGACGCCGCGCAGCGACCTAAGCAGCGCACAAAGCAGCGAACGACTACTGTCAGCTCAATCCACTTATGCCGCCCACTCCATGAACCTCGCTGAAACGCAAGATTCTAGCCATGTCAGTACAGGACCAGCATCTCAAAACGGTCGGAAGCGGCCAACACCAATCAGGACAGATTCACCCTTCTCCTCGCCGCCAAACTTGGGTGCAGGTGCCGCAGAGCTTTTTCGCAGCAGCGCGAGTCTTAATACTGATCGACTCGAGAGTGATTTTGCCGTGCAGGTGTGCTGAAACTTTCGTGCCCTGTGGGCACGCGCATGTAATGGTACATTTGGTAGTCCATTGCTACCAGAGTTGTGAGGACTCAAGGATTATGAGACTGACTTGCCTTGACACGCAGCGCGCTCTTAGCGCAGCAAACCTCCGCGCCGCAGCCATCTCGCAATCAATTCAACCGGTGGAGCAAAAACTGACGAGCGACAGTTTTGCCCGTTGCAAAAGCAAGGCCGTTCAGACGGCTTCCGTCTCCCCCGTCATTGGACCCCGTCATGGGCAGGAGAAGTCAGTTTTAGCAGAACAAACGGGTTTGACTTCGCTCTCACGAGAATTGTATTCCCCCTCCAACTTGCGCGTCATGTACAGGTCAGTCATACCGATCGTCTCACAAACCACAAGCCCCGTGGCGACTCACTATTTTGTGTATGTGCGCACCAGTCGGCGAGGCTGTAACGGGAGTGTACGTTCCGAGTCACCCTCACCTTCTCAAACCCTCAATACCGCATCAGGTGCCTAACTCATCACATTCCAGCAAGTCAAAGAGAAATGCGCGTGATTACTTGTCAACTTTAGGTGGTCGCATAAAGTTTATACAGCGCTGCTTGCATCCGTGTGCGAGCGCAAGATAAATCTATCGGGCTGTCAATTAGTAAGATTTGAATTTACAGTGTGTTGATGACAATTAGCAAGATGTAGAAATCACATTATATTGATGCTGTCAAATCTTACTGTACATCTCAGCGCCATCGACGCCTCGAGGACGCATGATCAGCGGCGGTGGTGAAAGCCAAATGTGTTCTTCGCCAGTCGCTATTGTTACTTCCACGCGACCAGTCTCTTCACAAATAGTCTTGCCTCCTACACCGCAGCTTGTGCAATTTGATCATCTTCTTGCAAATGACTCACCAGACCAAGAGTGCAGAGAATAGGTGGCTATCGTCGATCATCGATAGACATAGACACGTGATTTACAAAAGCAGATGGGAAACGGAGGCATTAGCCAAACTGACGTGAACTCAGTTGACTTGCAAACGTGCATCCGCGGGTTGTGGTCACAGGGATTTACAATGGAAGGCTGGCATACAATGGAAGGCTGGCACAATGGAAGGCTGGCGATGGAGCATGCAACCCATTTCGTCGGGAAAATGCTCATGAAGAAGCTGGAGAGAGAGAGAGAGAAAGAGAGCTTTATTAGGAACTATGCTCCATAATGGGGAGTCTAGAGCGGCACCCGCGGAAAATACTGATATGCACGGCAGATCTTGATCTGCATGCTCAAGTATAAAGTAGTATATATAGAGCCTGAGGCTCTTGACCCATGAGAAGGAACTCCTGATTAAACGGACCCTAATTTACACCGGTAGTACCGGTGTAAATTTTGGCCCAAAAATGCATCCGTTGAAAGTTCAGAAGCCGCCTCACGCCACGGTCTGTACAATCCAACATGCTTCACAGTGTGATAGCGGTGTCCATCTTGTTATTGCAAGGTGATAGCTTGCCCATGCTACCCACACACGAGCGGTCTTGCAGCTTTCTCCTTTACACTGTCTACCCTCGCTTGCTTGCTCCAAGAGCTTCTAGTTCAACGCAGCCATGGGGTAGTACGCCTTGGGCGGGCGTTGAAGAAGCGCCCATAACCGTTTCGCGCTCACGTTCAAATGCCTTCATCCAATCTGAGGGCGTACGATTAGCTTCGGCAACGGAATTGCCAGACGAGC
>Ga0315905_10006038_pt1 | contig 12321 bp, 24 predicted proteins | sample LakEriMetagenome_5_FD_203522 | JGI IMG/M metagenome (GOLD analysis project Ga0315905, IMG submission 203522) | Freshwater fungal communities from buoy surface, Lake Erie, Ohio, United States - Buoy 4 MA121 | ecosystem: Environmental > Aquatic > Freshwater > Lake | place: USA: Lake Erie, Ohio... | reverse complement strand
TGACGCAGCGGCATCTGAATCAGCGTTGTCAAATATTGACAACCCACCAGTACTGGCAGATGGTGATACGTTTGCTGCTCTTGATATGGATAACATTCTAGGAGACCTTGTAGGTAACTATTTCTCAGATAGCGGAATGTCTAGTTACGTTAATCAGTTTAATTCTTTCCAAGACAGTTTAAACTCTTTCGCCAAAGACCCAGTGGGTTCATACCTTGGTGGATCTTTTGGTGGATTCTCTTTCGGATAATAATAAAAATGGAGAGTAAGATGGCAGAAGAAGTAAAAAGCGAAAGCGAAACAAAAAAAGAAGATTGGATGAACAGTAAGTGGCGTCCAATGATGGGTTGGATGTATATGGTAGTTTGTATGATGGACATGGTTGTATTCCCAATCTTATGGAGTTTGTTACAAGCAACTACACATGGTTCAGTTAATACACAATGGAACCCACTAACGCTACAAGGTGCTGGTTTATTCCACATCGCCATGGGCGCAGTTCTTGGTATTGCAGCATTCGGTCGCACTCAAGAAAAATTAAATGGAGCAAACAATGGTGGTATGCAACCTGTTGCACAAAGTGTCATAACTACGTATGGTAACACAACACCAACACCGATTGCTCCACCAGCATTTAGACCAATACCAAGAACACCAGTACTAGAGTTAGAAGCAGACGATCCGCCAACAAGAAACACTAGGAACGATTAATGAAAATTAATGATACATTATCCGATGTCTTTGACGTACCAGTTATGACAGAGACAACACGTGAAATGATAGATGCAACAACTGGAGAAGTCATCACAACTGTATCTAACGATATTGTGGGTGATGACTTTAACCACACAAGAGAGAACTTAAGAGCACTTCTGGTAACAGGACAGAAAGCTCTAGAGCATGCCCTTGAAGTAGCTCAATCATCTGAGCACCCAAGAGCATTTGAAGTAGTAGGTAACTTGATGAAGCAAATGGCTGACGTGAACCAACAGTTGTTGGACTTACACAACCAGAAGCAGAAAATCGAAGCTCCATCGAAGAAGGACTCTGGTCTTTCTAAGACTGTTAACAACAATCTATTCGTTGGAACGACCGCTGACTTGAATAAACTAATTAAAGACATGACTAAAGGATAAAATAAAATGGCACTACCGATTCAGAAAACCGCAATATACACACTTACCATTCCTTCTACCAAGAAGACTGTTAAGTACCGACCGTTCTTAGTTAAAGAACAAAAGTCTTTGTTGATTGCGCAGCAAAGCGAAGATACAACCGTTATGTTAGATACACTAAAGTCTCTAATCACAAGTTGTGTTCTTGACAAAATTGAAATAGATAACCTTGCAATGTTTGACATTGAGTACATCTTTTCTCAGATTCGAGCTAAGTCTGTGGGAGAAACTGTAGATCTTATCTTACGCTGCGACACCTGCGAAGACGAGAAAGCTAAAGTAAAGGTTACCGTAGACTTAACTAAGTTAATTGTAGAAACACCAGAAGGGCATGATCGAAACATCAAGTTGTTTGATGACGTTGGCGTAATTATGAAGTATCCTTCTCTTGACTTAGTTAAACGACTAGAAAACCTTAGCACAGAAGATGTTGAAGCAGTGTTTGAAGTTGTTGTCCACTCAATTGACACCATCTACGCTGGCGAAGAAGTTCACTATGCCAAAGATTACACGAAAGATGAGATGAATGCGTTTCTTGATAGTCTTACGCAAGATCAGTTCAAGAAGATTCAAGGATTCTTTGAGACAATGCCGTCTCTAGAGAAACGATTAGATTATAAATGTCCAATGTGTTCCAAAGAACAGTCAGTCTTAGTAAAGGGACTTGACAGTTTTTTTTAATTAACCTTTGTCATGAGGATTTGTCCAATTACTATAAGATGAACTTTGCTATGATGCAATATCACAAATATGCGCTTAGTGATATTGAAGATATGATTCCGTTTGAGAGAGACGTTTATGTAGCGCTGTTGATCCAGTATCTAGAAGAAGAAAAACAAAGACAAAAAGAACAGGCTAACCGATGACAAAGGCAGCAATTACCAAATTATCCGACTACAAAGCCAAGATGGGTGGGGCGAGTCTAACTGCACAAACCCATAACGATGGCGTTGCGGATAAACTTGCAAAAGACTCAGTGGAGGTTGAGAAGAAAAATCTTAGCGCCACAGAGATTCTTAACATGACGCTTAAGAATTTAACTAGTACCATTAAGGAACAGATTAAATCTCAAGGTGGCGTGCAAGGTGCGATTGGAGATAAAGCGGACAAAGTTAAATCTTACAAAGGCGCAGGTGGTGCAGTTAAAGAACGTGTCGATGACTTCAAGAAGTTATTCACACTACGTGGCTTTTTAGATAAGACTGGTATCGTTGAAAAAGGTAGTACTGGTTTCATTAGTGGTATCGCTGATGCTGCTCTTGAAAAACGTGAAGCCAGACAAGAATATGTTAAAGACCGTTTAAACGTAGACAAGAATTACGTCAAAGGTATTGGTGGAGGTGAGGCTAAGGCATCTAAAACTTTCGCAAATCAGTTTGACAAGGGTAATGATGCACTTATAAAAGTGCAAGAGAATAACAAAGCCATGGCTGGTTTGGTTGATCGTGGCTTTAGTGCACAGGTTGGTAGATCGACAGAAGCTGGTAACCAGGCTGGTCTTGAAGCAAATCTAGCCAAGGTAGACAGTAGATTCCGTGAAGTTGTTGCAAGAACCCCAAGCGGTCAACCACAAGTTGAGAAAGCACCTTCCAGTAAAGCTGATAACGTAATTCCTCTGTTTAAAAAAGAACCTTCTAGTGAAGCTGATAACGTAATTCCTCTCTTTAAGAAACAAGATAAAGAAGAATCAGGTGGGTTATCTGACGCAATGGCTACCAGTGAAGAAGAGATGGAAAATGCAAGGCTCATGGCATTGCAAACAGATCTATTAGTCAAGATCGAAGAGAACACTCGTATTGGTGGTAAAGTTTCTGCTGGGGATGACGACAAGAAAAAAGAATCTGGTGGTTTGCTGGGGAATTTACTTGGCGGTCCAAAGAAGTTCTTGTCTGGGTTAATATCAAGTTTAATGGGTGTGCTATCAAGCGTTGGTAGCATGTTAATGTCTGGTCTAACTGCAGCATTAAAATTCTTATTCAATCCTAAGATGCTGATGAAGTTATTCGGTAAAGTGCTACTTCCATTAGCAATCGTTGGCTCAATAGTCAACGGTTTGATGGATGGTTTTAAAGTATTCATGGACGGTGGAACTATCGGAGAAGCTCTTATCGCTGGACTTGGCGGTATGTTAGAATTTTTAACCTTTGGTTTGATCGATGCCAAGGTTATTGGTAACGTTGTAGAGTGGTTAACTGGTTTCGTTGGTGAATATATTATTGAACCAATAACAAAATTCTTCACGTTCTTAGGTGACGCATTTAACACATACATCGCTGAACCTATTAGTGCAGCATTTGAGATGGTAGGTAACCTGTTTACTGAGTATATCTTGAATCCGTTGAAAGAAATCTTTGCACCAATCGCAGACTTCTTCAAGAAGATTAAGGATCAGGTGTTTGGTTTCCTTGAAGACTTTGGTATACCTGAGATTGGTTTCACTATTCCTATTATCAATAAGAAAGTTTCGATCGGTCCATTCTATCCGTTCCGACCAGATGAGGGAACTGTACGTGTTGCTAGTAATACTGGACTAAAGACATCGGCTGGCGTCACCGACAGTGCAAGTGGAGAAAAAGGTTATGAAAACGACGAGAAATTTAAGAAAAATATCGTATCAAGCGGAGCTGGTACTGTTGATGAAGAGACGATGAGAGCAAGAGGTAAGACTGAAGAGCAAATCGCTGCAGCAAAAGCAAGAAACAAAGATGAAACTAGAGTACTATCTACAGGTGCTCAGTCAACTGAGACGATCGATAAAGATGGAAAATCAGTAAACACATTTAGCCATAAACAAGATTTCGCTACCTTTGATCCAAAGACTGGTAAAGCAATGCTTCATGGTGATACGGTACTCGATCAACGAGAAGGTACACTAGCAGCTGGGCAAGAAAGTAGAGAAATTAGTAAACGTGCGTTTAGAAAGATTAAATCTAACGCACAGGATGGTGGTGACCAATCTAAGATTGCCGAGATTGTCAAGGAAGATGATGCTTATCAAAAGTTAAGTTTCTTTGATAAACTTAAAGTTGACGTTGGTTATGCTAAGGCTACGGATTTATCACTACCAGAAAAGGGAAAAGTTGCAGGTGATATGCCTAAGGCTGCTAATAAAGTTGCTACAGACTCTAAAGCAGTTGATGCTGGTAAATCTACTCCAGCGCCAGCAGTTACTACTACTGTTGTTAACAACAGCAAGGTATCAAACCAGAAAGCCACTACTGCAGTTTCTGCACCTCAACCAAGGAACACTGATAATAGAGCATACTATGGAGTTGAACGAACTTTTTAAATTGTTTTCTACAAATGAAAAAGGGAGACCGAAGTCTCCCTTTTTTACACCGAGTATTTTACTTCTCGTTTGCGATCTTCTGGAAATATCCCATCATATCGTCATCTTCATCAGCGCTTGCTGCTGGCGCAGGTGCTGCCTTCTCTACCAACTTTGGTGCAGAAGCAGAAGGTACGTTACGTGTTGGAGGAGTATAGTCTTCCATGTCGTCAGCCATCTTAGCAGCAGAAGCACGTGGTGCTGAAGCAGTCTCACTCAACACATCATTCAACTTCTTAGACAACTCATCATAAGATTTGAAGTTCTTGCGATCAACAAACTCAGACAGCTTGTGCTGCTTAGACACAACGTCTAGCAACTTGTCTTCATCACCACCAAACAACTCAGCTGGCTCAGAGAACATAGACTGATCATAGTTAGAGTAACCGTCAACTTTGCGCATACGCAATTTGAAGTCGGCACCTTCCCACAAGTCAAACACGTTGACTGGCTTTTCATCCTCAAAGGTTGGCTTGGCTTTATCCATAATCTTATCAAAGATTTTCTTACCAAACTTAAACAAGCGAACCTGTCCTTCGTTTTCTGGATGCTTAGGATCGGAGATGATCAATACGTTTGCGATGTAAGTCAGCTTGCGCTTTTGCTTACGAGCAATTTCTTTGTTGGCTTCGGAGCCACTGTTCCACAAACGTGAATTCAGTTCGCCCACTGGATCGTTCTCACCTAAAGTTGTTAGGGAGTTTTCGATATACCACTTGCCTGTTGGACCTTGGAAGGAATGATTAAAGACACGAACCCAAGGAAGTTCATCACCTTCTGATCGAGGAAGGAAGCGAATAACGGCAGTAGCGTTACCAGCTTTATCTGGTTCTAGTTTCCAGACACGGTCGTCTTTATAAGATTTGCCACCAGCTGAATCTGGGTTGGCGATTTTGTCAAACTCTCCAGCGATTTTGCTGAAGTCTTGATTGCGCATTTTGCGAAGTGCTTGAATATCCATTTGTATGTCCTTTATTTCGTATGTTTGGATGTATGTTTAGTATGAGATTCGTCTTGGTTAAAGTCTGTGTATTCGACTTCTTCTTCGACAAAGTTATTTAGTACTTTCATACCAGAGGTACTAAAACTTTTATTACTTTTTTTCTGGCTGTAACCACGTTGCTTGCGGTTATCATCTTCCCAAGAATTATCTTTCCTGTACGTGCGTCCCATTTGTTAACTCGCTTAAATCTACTAAAAACTTCGCATATACTGGAGTCAATTTAGACTCATCGTATTTAACGAAACCCTTTACCTTTTCTATTCTACGGCATTCTTCGTCCCAAATCAAGTTTGCATTTCGCCTCCAAGATAGTAAATATGGTTGGAAGTAATTGAGAATCGAAAGGGATTCAATTGTAACATAGTGACCAAGATATAATTTAAATAGTTCTGGAAAATTGTTATCATCAAAGGTGAACAACTCAGTCTTACCTTTCTTCTCTTTCTCAAGATGAAGAATAATTGCAGACAGGTCGTTCTCAAAGATTCGAGTGATAGACTGTTTACGTTTAGTCCATACAGTTAGGTTTGTGTCAGACTCGCTATCGTGATAAGCGACGGCATCATTGCCGTAAGCGAAGTTTGCCACATAGTACTGTATAAGATCGTGGTCACTTGTAAACTTTCGTGCAAGTTTCTCAAATACATATCTGTCGTTTCGGTTAAAGAAGGCATCTCTCGATCCTTTCACATTTGGGTTTTCAAATACATTGAACTTATCATTGGTAAAATGTAGCTTAGTTGCAATGTAGTACTTGTAAGCTCTAAAGCCATCCATGTCATATATCTAGTGTTGCAGTCTTAGGAAGGTAGCCATCATTCTGGAAGTCGATTCGCATCTTTTCCTTCAGTGACTTATTGATTAGGCTCTTGACTTCAGCAGGGTCAATGAAATTGACACGACAGTATTCAAGTACAGCCTCGAGGTGGGTCAAACCCTTCTTCTGCCTAACAGCATTTTCGATGTAGGTAGAAAAAGAGTTTGAGTCTTTAAACAGAAGTGGTTGCGACATTATATTTCTCACGGAAGTAGTTTACGCTCTTGATAGATGCCTGAAGGTCTTCGTACTCAGTGAACTTACTGTTATACAATTTCCACACAGGGCTATCAGGCTCTGAAGATTTCATTTGCTTGTCAACAGCGTCCAAGTACTTGTCAAACCATACGTCCATTTTCTTGCGCTGCTTCAGCAAGTCAGAAAGTAGATTATTTAGTCCAGCGACATCACGTTGAATGGTGAGGTCAAGCATTTTTGATTCGATTGAGTGACGATTAAACATAGGTTTCTCCTTAACGACGCATTGATGAAATTTCGACAGCCTCTTGGCTCGAGAACACAGGAACAGAATTGCTTTTATGCATGGTGGCAACACCTAGCATTGCTGTACCAGTGTACACGTTTGGTGCACGTAACGCAGTGCTACCTACACCAGTATCACGTGATGGATACTGTTTGCTGCTACGATCAGCAGGAACGGACAAGCTGTAACCAGACTCACTCAGCGACGACGCACGGTTAATACTTTTCTTTGGTGGACCATATTTTGTCATAATTTTTTCCCAGCTTGCATCAAGTTCACGCTGCTTAGCGTTTGGTTTACGTTTCTTACTTTTCTGAAGAGTGGTGTGAATAATTGTCATACAGTTATTATACCCTAAAGTTGAATAAATGTCAAGCAATAAGTTGTTGGATAGCAACTTTAGCTTCATAAACAGACTTGCACTTGTTGCCATTGACGGTGATGTTACGGTTTGTAAAAATCTTGACGTTCAGCCAGTCGGCTTTAAGTATGACAAATTTTGGGTCTCGTTCTTTGGAAGGAACCTGACCAGTTGCAAAGAACACGGTGTCTCGCAACTCATCAGATGCAAGTTTACGTAGGAAGTTGACGTTAGCAACCATTATGCTGCCTTTTCAGTTGCAATATCCAACAGTTCTTCATAGGCTTCTTCGATGGTGTCAAAACCACACACATCGTAGGATCCATCGTAGAGTCGGACATAGAATGCTCCGTTGCCTGGACTGGCTTCTGTATCCAGTCCTGCTTCACCCACGCTGGGGATAATTTTGAGTGCAAAGTCCATCATGCAGCCTTTCTAAAATAACCATAAGGCAAACCCAGTAAGAAGCACAGGTAATCATCGTCACCATCGCTACCTTCGGCTTCGTGAATCCACTTGATCGCAGCTTCACGTGACACTGCGCCTGCATCAAACAGCGAAGCGATCTGTGCTTCGAAGCGAACAGCAGCTTCGGCTTGGTCAATTTTACGTTGCACTTCTTCACGCTGAATAGCGTTGGCTAGAGTTTCGAACTCCGCATCAAAGTCTGCCAGCGTCCATGCGCTGGTGTCAATGCCACGTGGGCGAACACCGTAGGCATCCTTGTACATATCCCAATATTGGCACTGGGCTTGCTCAAGAGGGGACATATCTTCCCAGCTGAGAAGGGTTTCGGTTTCGGTAGCTAACATAATATTTTCCTTAAACAAAGTCAAACGCAGATTCATCACCGATGCGGCTAAGAACGATACCGCATTGAAATTTTTTCAACAAGGCAGTTTCGATTTTCACAGCTTCGTCAACAGAACATTCAACAAACAAAGTACCGCAAGTGAACGACGCAGCGCTATCAGACTTGAGAACCTTGGCAACCTCATTCAGAACCACTTTTTCAAAACCCATTTTCATTTTCCTTTTCGACTAACTGTAGTTATTATACAGGAAGTCTGATTATTTGTAAAGAACTTTATCACAAAACCCTACTTTTGGTAAGGTTATTCAGCGAACACCACCGAGAGGTAACCAGCGATATAAGCATCAGAAGCACCCACCATCACACGCAATTGATTCCCAATAAAATCAATAGAAACAGATTTAGGAACCCATCCTTCAGCCAAGTCATTTTTAGCGTCATTAACACCAGCGGAGAACGTAGAGTATTCATTCATTTTTCATTTCCTTTTTCGACTAACTTAGAGTTATTATACAGGAAGTCTGATTATTTGTAAAGCATTATTTTAATAACCCTACAGTTTGTAGGGGCTTTTCCAAAGCAAAAAACCCTCTACAAGAGAGGGTTTTGGGTAGAAAACGAAAGGTTTACTTTTTGGATAGAGTGGGGGCATCTGGGCGGTGAGTACCAGAGGCATAAACCACGCAAATCGTATCGGTAGGTTTAGAATAAGAACAGCGAGCAGCCATCGGGTCAACACCCTTTACAATGGCAGACTCAATGTTACGTGACATAAGTTCATCACGCTTCACTTCGTAGTAAGCAACACAACCAACTAGGGTTGTAAAAGCAATAGTACCGCAAACGATAGCTAAGTGTTTAACATCAATATTCATTTTTATTTTCCTTATTTTAGATCTTTGACTGTATCACAAATCCCTAACTCCATTGCTTCTTCTGGTGACAACCAGATGTCTTGCGGTGGAAGTAAGAACTTACGAATCGTTTCTTCTTTTAAGCCAGTACATTTCTTGTAGTGAGAAATCATTCGATGCGTGGTTAAGTCATATTCTTTGACTTGAGCCATCAACTCATGTTCCTTACCAAATGAACCCCAGCTGTATTGGTGAGACAAGATTGAAGTATTCGGTGTAAGAATACGATAACCCTTTTTACCTGCTATGAAAATCAGCAAGCCAGCTGAAGCGATAAGACCAAGTCCAATAGTACGGACAGGAATTGAGCTTCCTCTGATAACATCAATCAATGCGAATGCTGCATGCATATCGCCACCTGGACTGCAAATAATCAAGTTTAATAACTCTGGCTTTTCTTCAGCAAAGTTAGCTTCGAGAATCCACTCGATCGGTGCCCTTAATGTGTTTAGGCTAACTTCCTCCATAAGCAAGTAAAACGAGTGGTTGGACTGCTCCTTGCTCAGCAAATCGAGATTTAATTTCTGCATCATTTGTGCCATTTCGAACATCACCTTTCTTAAAGTTATCACTCTTAACGTAGAAGATATGTCTTCCAATTTTTGTAGTGACGTTTAGGTTCTTCCAATTAGGACGAACGTAGTCAGCATGATAGAATAGAGCACCTTTAGATGGATCTTCTAGTCTACCATAATTCATATAGACGTTCAAAGCAATGGCTAAGATATCATCGTATACTTGTTTTTGTCGTGGAGTCAGGTCATGGGTAATAGCAGCGTTGCGCTCTTTATCCTGACACCACCATGAGAATTGGCATGTACCTCTAATCTTTTCTTTCACTACTCCACATATCGTGTCTTCATAATGATTGCTGATAACTCTATTTAGAGTGACCATTGCAACTGCGACTTTACCGTCATGCGGTTCATATGCTGCTTCGTAAAAGATGTTGTCGGCTAAACACTTCACTTCTTGTTTTGCACCAGTTGTTAACTGGGACCATGTTGCCTTCATGGGTGCTTCAAACGTGTTATTTAAAATTATGTTAATTGTTGTTATTGATGCCAGTATAAAAATAAGTGTAGATAGTATAATTGTTTTAGATGTTATGTTGAACATAATCGATCTCCTTAATTAGTTAAAGAGTGTGCATGTGACTGCACACTCCGATCCCGTATCAGGTGGACTTCTTAGTAGTCTTTAGTGTATCTTGGGGAATGTTAGAAACGAAACCATTTAGGGCAGATGCCTTTGCAATGATATCAGTCTCTGTTGGGATAGCGGGAAATCCTGGATGATCAGGAATTACGCCTCCATTGAGTTTAGCAGATTCGACTTTCATTTGCCAGTCGTTGCTAATTTGTTCACGCTTACCGTAGTAGTCATCGTTAAGCATGTCTTTTGCCATCTTGAGAAGTTCAAGACGGATTTCAAATGGCGTTAGGTTTGCCATAGTTTTCTCCTTAGTTGTGATGTGTAGTGTAATGACGGTTTTATTGGGATCCGTCAACCCACATAATTATTTAGGCAACTTATTTCTTTACTTCTTCTTTTTTATCTTCTACTTTTTTCTTCGGTGTAGGTTTCGCAGACTTTGGTGGTGGTGGGCAATTACCCTTCTTATCCTTGGTCACGCAATTAGGTTGTTCTTTCACTGCAGGGGCTGGAGTCTTTGCTGGCTCTGCTGCAAAGGCTGAAGAAACCAATAGATATACCAATACGAATGCTGCTAGTATCTGTTTCATAAGTTAGTCCTTAAAGTTAATCGGTGGTAGGTTATTCTGTTACGAGGAAACCTACCGAAACCCTAAGCAGTGTTTAGGCTGCTAATGCGAACAGTTCGTCGTTTGCGTTTACGTTTTTTGCTTCTGCGACCGAGTTACCCCAGTCCTACGGGTTTCACATTCCCGAGTTGCCGTCTCTACTATCTACCTCTGTCGAAACCAGTACATCCCCATCAATAAAAGTCTTTACCCATTCTATGGCATCTATAGATGAATCGAAATAAGGTGAAACAATATTCCCATTCTTATTTTTCCAAAAGTATGTATGAGAATGCATACCGTTGTCTCTATATTTTACAAGTTCCATAAAACCTCTATTGGTGGAGATGGTGGGAGTCGAACCCACGTCCAGAAGTCCTTCATTTTGAAGGGATTACAACCATTCCTTTAGTATACCTCACTTCTTCTCAGAAGTAAAGCATTACACGCCACGCAATGATTTATATTGCTTGCGCACTTCAATAAACTTTCCAACCCAATCATCACGCTTCTCAACGAAGACAAGTGGATCGTTATCATCAACTGCCATAATAATTACTAACCTTGGAACAGATAGTCCTGTTCGTTCTTCAAATGCAACAGCATAAGCTGAGCATTGCATAAAGTAGTTATGAATGTCATCACGACTCTTAAGACGTTTAGAAGTTTTAAAGTCAATGACTGACAACTTACCTCTAAACTCTGCAATACAATCAACAGTACCAGCAACTTGCAAATGATCAGAGTATAGTGGTTTCTCTAACGCTCTGATGTTGTTAATGTCATTAAGGACTGGTACAAGCGAATGCCACATGTGGTACTCGAAGAAGTCTGGTTCAACTTGCTCATTGTTAAGATAATTCTCGCAGAGGGTATGAACTCTTGTTCCTCTTTTTGCTGCGGTAGTTGAGATTCGGTTGGCTTCTGCTTCTCCGACTCTTTTTCTCCATGCGATGATTGCTTCTTTTCCCAGCAAACCTGTGACGGTTGTGACACTGGGATAAGCATTCCCCGATGGCGTTCGATATACTCTTGAGCCATCGGCAGCGGTATCACGTTCAAGTTTGGGTATATCATGATATATATGTTCAAACATAATTATGTAATTATTTCTTAGCAATGATTGCTTGAATTTTTTCTTGAATAACTTTTGCCCATGGTGGCTGTGGAAAATTCCATCCGATAAATGCACCAAGTGCTAACCAAAATAATGTTTCTAACATCTTATTTCTCCCAACTTATGTAAGTAAGTGTATTGCTTCGTTATAGTGTTTGATTCGATCTTCCAAACCAATGTATCCACCGTTAATTTTCTTGGTCATCAACTTGATGTCACCAGAATCTGCTTGTACGTTTAGTTTGTTTTTATTCCAGAACCAAATAGCTGACATCAACGCAAAGTCACGATCTGCAGTAACCCAGTCTGGATTGTTTACTACGTTTTGCCAGTCATCAAACATTTCTTTTGCAAACGCTGTATAGTTGGCACGACCAGTTAACTGAATCGGTCCACGTCCACGATACTTATATCCGTCACCAGATTCTGGAGCACCGTTACCCATGCGGTTAGCATAGATTTTGTTAGCAATCATTTCTGGCTTACGCTCGTAAGGTTTAGCGTCTGCTTCGGTTGGGAAGTACTTCTTGAAAATGCTAGCCAAT
>Ga0315905_10006036_pt1 | contig 12323 bp, 10 predicted proteins | sample LakEriMetagenome_5_FD_203522 | JGI IMG/M metagenome (GOLD analysis project Ga0315905, IMG submission 203522) | Freshwater fungal communities from buoy surface, Lake Erie, Ohio, United States - Buoy 4 MA121 | ecosystem: Environmental > Aquatic > Freshwater > Lake | place: USA: Lake Erie, Ohio... | reverse complement strand
AGCCGGCGATCACGACGTTCGTCCTCGCCGACATGGATGCGGATGGCGACGACGACGTGGTGGCCCAGTTGCTCTCGGTCGAGGTGAACCAGCCGCTCGTCATCTGCTGGAATGATGACGGCCGGTTCACGCGGCAGGATTCATTCGCCGGTCCCGACACCGGCTACGGCTGGACCTGCGCCGTGGCCGACCTCGACCGCGATGGTGATCAGGATGTCGTGACGGGCGTGGCGATCATCAATGGCGGCCTGTACCTGATGGAGAATGTCGGCACGGCATCGCGACCGGCGTTCGGGGAACCCGTGCTCAAGCGCCCCAGCCCATTCGTGCGTCACATCGAACTGGTCGACACCGATGGTGATTGCGACCTCGACATCGTGGCAGCCGACATCAGCAGCAACGCGATCATCAGGCTGCCGAACCTGACCGGATGCGCGTTCGGCCAGTCGCTGGTCGGTCAGGCGCAGCGCACGGAGCCCGTGCTGCCCAGCAGCATGGCGGCTGAGCGGTCCGCACCGAGCCGCCTAGGCGCCCCACTGACGGCCCGATCAGCGCGGTCGACTGCGCGCGAGCAAGCGCTTGTGCTGGCTGCCTGGGGCGCGCCGCCGAGCCGCCCGAGCGATCAAGGCTCGCTCGCCGGCGGGACCTGCGGCCCGGGCGATGGCTCGGCCGGCCGCTGCGACGAGCCTCACCCGACGCCTGGGTGCTTCACGACCGAGTGCTGCGAAGCCGTGTGCCTGATCGTGCCGGACTGTTGCGTGCTGGCGTGGGATCAGGCGTGCGTGGATGTGGCGGAGACCGAGTGCGATGGCCTGTACTGCCCTGCTCCTGGGTCGTGCAGCACCGCACACGACACCGGCGGCTGCGACGACGAAGCCTGCTGCGCGCGATCCGTTCGGTTGGATGGCTGGTGCGGCGCCGCGCTCTGGGACCAGAGCTGCGTGAGCGATGCTGCGTGGTGGTGCCCCTTCACGCCCTGCGAACTCGAGGGCCCACCGGGCGCACGCCCCGAGGGCGAAGCGTGCTTCGACCGCATCAACGATGGATGCACGCTGCAGGAGCCAGCCTTCGATGCGCTTTCCTGCGGCGAGCGTGTGGCGGGCAGGTGCACCACCGGAGCGCCGCGCGACACCGATTGGTACGCACTGCCCGCCGGCGGCCACACGATCGGCCTGCGCGCCGAGTTCCCCGCGAGCCTGACGATCGTGCGCGGCAGTTGCGTGACCACGCTCGAGCAGCTCGAGTGGCACGCCATCGGTCCCTGCGATCCGCTGCTCACGACCGTGTGCGTGCCTGCAGGCGAATCCTGGTACGCGATCGTGAGCTTGGGCAGCCGGGAAGGCCCGATTCAGTCGGGCCAGCCCTGTACCGATCCTGATCCAGACAATCCACCCGATCCCGATGATCCGCCGATCATCCCCGGCGCATTCGGCACCCGCTACGAGGTCTCGCTCTCGTGCGGAACCTGCGCACCGTCACCGGACCTGAACGGCGATGGTGTCGTGAACGGCGCCGATCTGGGGCTCCTGCTTTCGGCATGGGGATCGACCGGCTCCGGCATCGTTGGCGATCTCAACGCCGATGGTGTGGTGGACGGCGCCGACCTGGGTGCACTGATCAGTGCGTGGGGCTGAGCGCGGATCACGCTGCCGCCGGGCTCAGGGCAGGCTCATGACTCACGCCAGCGCTGCATCACCGTTCCGAAGTCCGCAGCGACGTGATCCGCACGCGCCACGACCGGCGCGCGCGCGACGGTCTCGGTCAGGGCGATGAACGCATCGGCCGTGCCCTCGTCGCGGATCTCCCAGTCTGTGATGCCATCCCCCACCGCGATCACGCGGCCTGCCAACCCAAGCGCACGGACAGCGCGTGGCTTGCTTCGGGGCGAGGCGAGCATGCTCGATGGATCCAGTCCAAGCGAGCGACCATCCGCTGACCAGAGCAGGCGATTCGCGCACACGTGCGATCGGTGGATCCCAAGCGCTTCGACGACCGGATCGATCCATTCATGGAACCCGCTCGTGACGACCCACACACGGCCAGCGCCCTGGCGCAGTTCCTGCTCGTGCGCACGAAGCGATGGACTCACGGCTTCGTGCAGGCGCGCGATGAGCCGGCCCACCATCGCCCGATCGAACCGCAGCAGCGCCAGCCGCTGCGACAGGCTCTGGTCGATCGGCAGCGAACCATCCATGCCGGCATCGGTGATCGAGCGGATGCGTGCGAGCACCTCATCACGATCGCTGCGGCCCTCAAGCGCGATCGCCGCGAGCTCGTCGAGCGATTCGAGCGTGACGATCGTGCTGTCGAAGTCCAGGACGAGGTGGGCGGGCATGGCCAGGTTCACGCGACGCGTGGTGGTGGCAAGCCGCCCGTCATGACCGGGGCAGGTGCAGCGGCCAGGCCCATCAGGCCCAGGGGTTGCGTGACGACCGGCGCCCCGCACTCGGGACAGGTGGTCGCACCGACCGAACCGGCCAGGTCGTAGGAGCACGCAAAGCACTGGCGCTGCGAGAGCACGATGCTGAAGCCAAGTCCACATCGAGCACACGGGTGCATCTGCCCGTCCACGGCGATCCGCTGCCGATGCTTGCAGCGTGGGCAGTCGCACTGGACATCCTTGAGGTCACTCAAGCTCGTGGCCTTGATCGCACGAGCCATGCGGTCGAGGACCGCGGAGATGGCTCCACCGCTGACGATCATGGGGATCATCGCCACGAGGACTCGCTCCGCCAGATCACCGCGCCAACCCACTGCGATGTAGGTGAACAGAAGTGCACCCTCCATCAACACCAGGCCCACCGTCGCCAGGTGCAGCGCGTGCGCCCAGCGGCCGCCGCGCGCGTGACGGAAGACACGGCCCATGCCGATCGCCAGCGCGAAGGTCGCCACGAGCACCGCAACCGCCCCCTGGCGCTCCATGGAGGTTCGATCGGGCTCATCCAAGGTCCACGGCTGCTGCAGGCCATTCGCGATGCCCAGCCAGATCACGAGCGCGATGCCGAGCAGCGACAGCCCCGCGACCTGCCACGCCGTCGCGCCGCGCTCACGCGGGTCGCCGAAGCAGACCATGAAGGCGATCGGCGAAGCGATCATGAACTGCCAGCCGCGCAGGCCGAAGTCCGCGATCACCGGGGCCACGCTCCAGGCCGCCGCAAACCACGCCAGCAGTGCTGCCATCTGCAGGCCGAACGCAACCCACGCACCGCGCACGGCCAGCGGGAAAGCCAACGCCCTCATCGAGAACGCTCCTGCGACGGTCGCGCCAAGGCACGCCGCACCAGAGCCCATGCACCCTTCGAAGACCGTCCCGATCGGCAGCCAGACTGCAGCACAGAACCAAGCGGCCGATGCTCCGCTGCCGATCACGGTGGTGAGCACGACCGGCGTGATGCCTGCATCGCCGCCACGCGTCGCGACCGACCAGATCCCGCTCATCACCGTGAGGATCATGGCCGTGCCGGCGAGTTGCCATGCTTCGGTGCTATCGACGAAGAGTCCCAGCAGCGTCCCACCCAGCGAGGCGACGAGCGACAGGGACAGCACCGCAAGGGTCAGCGTGCGGAAGTTCACGCCGAGGATCGTAAGGCTGGCATCGCAGGTGTGGAACACGCCGCGCGCTGGATCGCCCAGATCAACCGGATGGCTGCGAGCGATTCAATGCCGCACGGACACAACCCGGGGCGCCTGACCACGATTCGCCAAAGCCGCCGACCGGAATCGAACCGGCAACCTCCAGATTACAAATCAGGTGCTCTGCCAGTTGAGCTACGGCGGCGGAGGTCCGTCGGAGTCTAACGAGCGCCGGCGCGATGCCGCTTGATCGCAATCGCCAGCAGGCTGACATCGGCGGGATTGATGCCGGCCAGGCGACCCGCCTGCCCCAAGGTGGCCGGGCGGAACTTGCGGAGCACCTCGATGGCCTCACCGCGCAGGCCCGTCACCACCGCAGGATCCAGGTCCATCGGCACGCTCACGCGCTCGTGATCCTGCGCACGCCGGATGTCGCTGTGCATGCGCGTGATGTACCCCTCGTAGCGCACCTCGGTCATGGCCTTGGCTGCCAGTGCCGCATCATCGATGCCCAGTGCGAGCGCGAACGCCTCGTCGGTGGTTGCTGGATCGAGCGCAATGGGCCGCAGGGCACGGCCGGATGCCGTCTTCGGATCGAGTCGTGCGCGCAGTGCCGACAGCGCAGCCTGCGAGGTCTCGAAGGCCCTCCACTGCCCATCAGCGATCAGACCCCAGGACCTGGCATCGCGCGTGAGCCGGTCGGCAGCGTTGTCGGCGCGCAGCAGCAAGCGATGCTCAGCGCGGCTCGTGAACATGCGGTACGGCTCGCGCGGCACCTTCGTCACCAGGTCATCCATCATCACGCCGATGTAGGCCTGCTCGCGACCAAGCCTGACGGCATCATCACCCCGGACCCGTCGTGCCGCGTTGAGGCCCGCCAGCAAGCCCTGCGCGCCCGCTTCCTCGTAGCCGCTGGTGCCGTTGATCTGGCCCGCCAGGAACAGGCCGCGCACGAGCTTGGTCTCGCCGGTGGCATCGATCTGGTGCGGCCAGACCATGTCGTACTCGACGGCGTAGCCGAACTTCAGGATCGTGGCCCGCTCGCAGCCAGCCAAGCCGCGCACGATCCGCTCCTGCACTTCGGCGGGCAGGCTCGTGCTCAGGCCGTTGCAGTAGACCTCGTCCGTGTGCAGGCTTTCGGGCTCGAGGAAGACATGATGGCTGTCGCGATCGGCGAATCGCACGACCTTGTCCTCGAGGCTCGGGCAGTAGCGAGGCCCGCACTCCGCCTCGACCTCGCCCGCGTACATGGGCGCCAGGTGCAGGTTGTCGCGGATGAGCTGGTGCATCCACGGCGTGGTCTGGGTGGCACGGCACTCCACTTGCCGGAGCGCGGGGAATCCCGCCCGGTCGGTGGTCTCGCTGAAGGGCTCGGGGCGGACATCACCCAGCTGCGCAGGCAGCGATTCCCAATCGATCGACCCGCGTGCCAGGCGCGGCGGCGTTCCGGTCTTGAGTCGGCCGAGCTCGAAGCCGAGCGCTCGCAGCGTGGCGCTCACAGGCACCGCCGCACCCTCGCCGATGCGTCCACCCACCACCTTGTCCTGGCCGGTGTGCATGAGCGCACGCATGAAGGTGCCAGTCGTGAGCACGCACGCGCTGCAGCGGATCGTGGTCGGGCCATCCACGCGCGGGCTGCGCCGGGCACCAGCACCATACGGCGCGCTCGCGAGCCGATCGCCGACGGCGTTGCGTGCGATCGCCGCCTGATCCGCGGTGACCAGGCACGCCCCCGGTGCAAGGACCGAACCCGTCACCACGCCCGAAGCCACGTCGAACGCATCGACCGTGCCCTCGATGACGGTGATCTCGGGATCGCATGCCACCAGCCGCTGCACCTCGGCGGCGTAGGCATGCTTGTCGCACTGCGCACGGGGACCGCGAACGGCTGCACCCTTGGACGTGTTCAGCATCTTGAACATGATGCCGGTGGCATCCGTCGCACGGCCCATGAGCCCACCGAGCGCGTCGATCTCACGCACCATCTGGCCCTTGGCGAGTCCGCCGATCGCCGGATTGCAGCTCATCGCACCGATACGCGAGGCATCCATCGTGACCAGCGCCACGCGCCCTCCACCACCGGCGCGAAGCACCATCGCCGCAGCATGCGCGGCCTCGGTGCCCGCATGGCCGCCTCCGATCACGACGACATCGAACGCCAGGTCCACGTCGCAAGGATAGTCCGCGCGTCATGTGCTTCATGCACGGCTAGGATCACGGGCCATGTTCCAGTCCATTGCTGTCCGCCAGGTCCGCTCCCCGCTCCAGGTCGCCTTCGTCTTCAGCGATGATCGCACCCCACCGTCCAAGGCGCCCGCGGTCGCGGCAAGCGTGAGCGCGGCGTTCGCGAGTCCGGGGTTCCGTGCCGATGCCGGCGAGTGCCTGCTGGTGGGCCATGCGAGCCTGGTCGTCGGCCTTGGCACCAAGAAGGACCTGAGCGCATCGGGCGTGCGCACGATCGGCGCCAAGCTCGCCAAGTGGCTCGACCGCGCTGCGCCGGCCGCGATCGAACTTCAGGCCCCCGTCCAGCTGCAGGCGCATGCCTCGTCGCTCGCCGAAGGCATCGCGATCGCACAGTGGCGGTTCGATGAGCTCGATGGTCGTGCGACGCGCAAGGAACCACGCCGCGCCGCCCTGGCCATCTGGACCGATGCAGCCAAGACCCGCGAGTCGATCGAGCGCGGCCTGGTCGTGGCCGACGCGGTCAACGCGGCACGCCGTTTCGGCGCCACGCCTCCCAACATCTGCAACCCCCAATGGGTCGATGCCCAGGCTCGTGCGCTCGCCCGCAAGGCCGGCCTGAAGCACAGCGTGATCGACTTCCGCCAGGCCCAGAAGCTCGGCATGGGTGGACTCGTGAACGTCGGCAAGGGCTCGGCCGCCAAGCCCTGCATCACGGTGCTGGAGCATGCGCCCCGCCGCCTCTCGGGCCGCGCACGAGGCAAGCACCTGGTGCTCATCGGCAAGACCCTGACCTACGACACCGGCGGCTACAGCCTCAAGGTCAACAACGGCATGAAGGGCATGAAGTACGACAAGATGGGCGGTGCTGCCGTCCTTGGGGCGATGCAGGCCATCGCCGCGCTCGACCTGCCGGTGCGCGTGACGGCGGTGCTGGGCGCCGCCGAGAACATGGTCAACGGCGAGTCCTACCGCCCCGACGACATCATCACCATGCACAACGGCGTGACCGTCGAGGTCACCAACACCGATGCCGAGGGCCGGCTGGTGCTCGCCGATGCCATGAGCTGGGCGTGCCGATCGCTCAAGCCAACGCACCTCATCGATCTGGCCACGCTCACCGGGGGCGTGGTCACGGCGCTCGGGCACTTCAGTGCGGGCCTGTTCTGCAACGATCCATCGCTGCGTGCCGGGCTCGAGCAGAGTGCCGCCGCGACAGGCGAGAAGGTCTGGGCCCTGCCGCTCTGGCCGGAGCACCGCGACTACATGCGTGGCCAACACGCCGACCTCATCAACAGCAATCCCTCGCGGATGGCACACCCGATCCAAGGCGCCGCGTTCCTGTCGTTCTTCGTGGACGATGCACTGCCTTGGGCGCACCTGGACATCGCAGGCGTTGCCAACAGCGAGTCGGCCACTGACCTCTGTGCGGCCGGGCCCACCGGATGGGGCGTGCGCCTGCTGGTCGACTGGGTCCGCGGACAGGGCTGACCTCAGGCGGGGCCCGCGGGCTTCCACCGATCGGGCGCGCGATGTTCAGGCGTCCGGCTTCAGGTGGCTCATCAATTCGAGCACCTGCTGGGCCAGCGCGGGCGTACCGCAGTAGACCGTGAGTTCACCGGGCGGAAGCACTTCCATCACCAGCGAAGTGCCCGTGGTGGCGATGCCGATGCCATGAGCCTGCTCCGATCCTGATTCAAGCACGCACTGCACCAGTGCGCGGAGCACGTGATGGTCACCCTGCTCGAAGACGATCGGGTCGCGACGGTTCAGCTCAACGCTCGCGCTGCCATCGATCGCCGCCCACTGCTCGTGCTTGGCCATCGGTTCGCTGACGGCATCGAAGACCTGCTTCCACTTCCCCACCGGGAAGACGAGCACCTCCTGCAGGTGCAGCTTGTGCGCGATCGCCTCGACGAACTCGGCCATGCGCGCGCGCGACATGCGCTTGATGTCGGGAGGCAGGCTTGCCGCCCGCGGGTGATCCTTGGCCGCAATGTCGATGACCGGCGCACCTTCCTCGAGCGCCACTCGGAATGCGACGGGTCCATCCCCGGCCTCGATGACGCCACGGGGTGCGAGCTGTTTCCACGCCAGGTCGAATTCGACGAAGTCCACGCGGTGGTTCCCTTCTGGGCCCGTGCAGTCTAGAGGGCGGCTGCAGCGCCGTCGACGCGGGACTACATTCATCCGCGTGAAGACGATCCTGTTCGTGTGCACCGGCAACACCTGCCGCTCGCCCATGGCCGAGGCCATCGCGCGGCATGCCTCGGAACAGGGCCGCCTCCCGAGCGGGGCGGCGCTCTTCGTCGGGAGCGCGGGGGTGGGCGCCTGGGACGGCCAACCGCCGAGCCCCGAAGCCGTGCGCGCCCTGCGCAGCATGGGCATCGACCATGCCGGTCGCAGCAAGCCCCTGAGCTGCGAGATGATCGAGAAGGCCGACCTGATCCTCTGCATGACCCGCCATCACGTCGAGGCAGCACGTCGATTGGTGGCTGATCGGCCTGCGCTCAAGGACCGGATCCAACTGCTTGACCCCGCCGGCGACGTGGCCGACCCGATCGGCATGGGCCAGGAGGCGTACGACGACCTGGCACGCCACTTCGCCGAGTTGATCCCCAGCCGGATCTCTGCCATGCTCCCGTCATGAGGATCTCGCTCGGATCGGACCATCGCGGCGTCTCGCTCGTCCAGTCCTTCGTCGCGCAGCTGCGCGGCGCGGGGCATGACCCCGTGGTACTTGGCGAGTGCAGTGGCGCACCCTGCGACTACCCGGACATCGCTTGGCTGGTGGCCAACTCGGTGGCTCGCGGCGAAGCCGACCGTGGCATCCTGGTGTGCGGCACCGGCATCGGCATGTGCATTGCCGCGAACAAGGTCGACGGGATCCGAGCAGCCCTTGCGAGCGATGAACTCTCTGCGCAGCTCTCCCGGAGCCACAACGATGCCAACGTGCTCTGCCTGTCAGCCGACCTGATCGGGCCGATCCTGGCCAAGCGCATCGTCGATGTGTGGATGTCCACGTCGTTCGAGGGCGGCCGTCATGAGCGTCGGCTGTCCAAGATCACGCGCATCGAGCACGGCGAGAATCCCTCGGCCTGATCAGGCCTGATCAGGCCTGCACAGGCTCAGGCTCGTGGACCACGGGCTTGATCCAGGTGCCCTGCGCGTCGTGGCGCGCATCGCACGCGCCGCACCGCATCTCGCCGGCGCCGACCACGACAGAGGAGAGCGCAGCAGCACCGCACTCGGGGCAGAGTCCCTTGCCCAGTCGAGCGCGGTTCCATCGACGCTCGACGGTCCGCAGCACGAATCCAAGTGCGTTGAAGAAGAGCAGGCCAAAGATCGAAATGAAGAGCAGCGCCAACGTGGCCGGCGGGAAGATGAAGACGAACAGGAAGGCAATCCCGAAGGCTGCGAGGTAAATCCCGAAGACGGCGTAGCCGTAGGCGCGATTCAGTTGGCGCAAGAGCTTCAGGAGCATGGGGAGAGTCTAGGCCGATGCACCGGCGATTCCCCGGTGCCACCACAGGTCGTGCCGACGGGCCATCGTTACACTACGGGCCGCCGGGGTTTGCCCGGCGTTATCGATTCACCGATCCAGCGAGGAAGACCATGAAGATCGTCTGCGACCGCGCCGCCCTGCTCGATGCCCTGGCCATGGCCGCCAGCGTCGTGCCGAACCGCAGCCCCGCTCCCGTCATGCTCTGCCTGAAGCTCACGGCTGCCGATGGCGTGCTGTCCATCCAGGCGACCGATGGCGAGCTGGGCCTGACCGTCCACGTCTCGAGCGTGCAGGTAGATGAACCCGGCGAAGCGTTGCTGCCGGCCGACAAGCTCACGCAGATCACGCGCGCGTGCGATGACAGCACGCTCTCGATCTCGACCGAGCGCAACGTGACCACGATCAAGGGCCAGCACGCGACCTTCCGGGTCTTCGGCTACGAGCCGCGCGAGTTCCCGGGCGTGCGCGACGCCAAGGATGCAGGTACCGAGTTCGAGGTCGCCGCAGGCACGCTGCGCCGCCTCATCCATCGCACCGCCTTCGCCACCAGCGTCGACAACTCGCGCTACGCCATCGCCGGCACGCTGCTCGAGCGCAAGGGCCGCAAGCTCCGCATGGTCGCCACCGATGGGCGCCGGCTGGCCGTCGCCCGCGGCGATTGCAGTGCGCCCGCCGACGGCGACTCGACCTGCATCGTGCCAGCCAAGAGCCTGTCGGTCCTGAACCGGCTGCTCGACGATCCCGATGCCTCCGTCACCGTGAGCCGTGACCGCAACCGGCTGTCGATCCAAGTGGGCGAGGCCGCCACGCTGGTCTCGAGCCTCGTCGAAGGCACCTTCCCGCCGTTCGAGGACGTGATCCCGAAGGACCACGACAAGCGCGCGACCTTCGATACGGGCGAGTTCGCCGCTGCCATCCGCCGCGCGGCACTGCTCACGAGCGAAGAAAGCAAGGGCGTGCGACTGGCCTTCGGCCCCGGCATGCTCCGACTGTCGAGCCGCGTCCCCGAGATGGGCGAAGCCGACATCGAGCTGCCGATCGCCAAGTACGAGGGCGACCCGATCGAGATCGGCTTCAACCCGGTCTTCATCACGGATGTGCTGAAGATCGCCGATGTGCCCGAGGTCGTCGTCGAGCTCAAGAGCCCGAACAAGCCCGGCGTGGTCCGGCTCGGCCAAGACTTCGTCTACGTCGTGATGCCCGTCAACGTGGGCTGACGACCGCCCGCAGCGGCAACCGCCGCTTCGCCCATCGGCGCACCGGCGAACCAGTCCAAGAATGACAGCGGGGTGCGCCACTCGGCGCACCCCGCGTTGCTTGCTGACGTCGTGTCGGCCGGCTGCCGCGCCCGCAACGCTTGGCGCGGCACGGGACCGTTGATCACTTGCGGGCGTACTTCACGCTGCAGCCGTAGGGCTTGGTGGTCGAGGGCTCGACCGCCTTGCCTTCCTTGAGCGCCTTCACCGCCTCGACGACGTAGTTCTTGGAACCCTTGTCGTCGATCGCGCCGTCGTAAGCGAGCTTGCCGTCCTTGCCGATGACGAAGCAGTGCGGCGTGGTCTTCGCGCCGTAGGCATGACCGACCTTGCCGTCGCCGTCGATGAGAGCGGGTGCTTCGATCTTGTTCTTGGCGAGGTAGTCCGCACTCGACTTGGGATCGTTGGCGGTCGCAGCCGTGCTGTTGACGAAGAGGAAGACCACGTCGGAATCCATCTCCTTGCAGGACTTCATCATCGAGCCGACCTTGCCCTCTTCGCAGACTTCGCGGCAGACGGGGCAGCCGGGGTTCATCCACTCGAGCACCACGATCTTGCCCTTGTAGTCGGCGAGCTTGTATTCCTTGCCGTCAGCACCCTTGAGGGTGAAGTCGGGCGCGGCTTCGCCGACCTTGGCGGCGGCCTTCTGGCCTTCCGCTGCGAAGGCGGTGGGAGCGATGACCGGCGACAGCGCAAGGCCGGCACCGAGGGTGAGCGAGGCGATGAGTGCGAGATGCTTCATGGGTGGTTCCTTCTGGTTGGATCCTGGAATCGTGAACCGGACACCGGGACTCTAGCCACGCCAGCAGGCGCAGTGGCGCCCCTCGCTCACTTTGCCGCAGGAGCAGCCGCAGGGACAGCCAGGTCAAAGGCCCTGACCACCCCGGCAGAATCGATCACCACCATGCCGCGGACCACGGGACGGCGGTCCGGAGCGTCCCCCTCACGGATCCGCACGGGGATCTCGATGCGGCCACCCGGCATGGGCAGCATGCGTTCGCTGGGAAAGCGCACGCCTGCGCAGGCATCGGGAAACCACCGGGCCGTCCCTCCGAGTGCAGAGGCATCGACAACCAGCACGCGGTCATCACCGCTTCCCTGCAGCCTGGCCGCGAGGGCGGCGGGTGCGGCTTCGGGATAGCCGCCGGGCATCGGCGCCTCCTTCTCGACCAGCTCTGCCCTCAAGGACTGGCGCTCCACCACGCAGTGCTCCTTGCAGGTCATCCACTGGGCCGCCACGCCCGCAGACACCGAGCCGCTGGCCCACGACGTTGGCGCATGCACGGGCACCAGCACGCGGAGCGAACCTTCGAAGGCCAGGATGTCCTCATCCTCGGGGAGATGATTGGGAACCGGGAAGATCGGCTCGCCGGCGGACCAGCCCTCGGGCAGCGTGCAGTCCAAGCGCGGCGGCTGCCCGCTGTCGCCCGGATTACGCCAGTACAGGTGCCAACCTGGCTCGATGGCGAACTGCACATCGATGAATCGACGTCCATCCGGCGTGCGCAGGATGGACGGGGCAAGCGATGCCTTGACGTGCGGCTCTGCCTCGCGAGCACGCTGGCCCGCCGGACCGAGCGCAGGCGGAGGCCCCTCCCACGCGCTCGGCGCACCCGCAACCAAGGGCGCGACCAAGGCCACGAGGCGTGCCACGCACGGCATGAGGAGCGTCGACATGCTTCGTACACTAGTCGCATGGCACTGCGAATCCTTGCTGCAAGCATCGTCCTTTCCCTGCCGCTGGCCGCCTGCGAGCGGAGCACGAGCGACAAGGACCTCACCCTGGTCCGCGCCGACGAGGTGCTTGC
>Ga0315905_10006035_pt1 | contig 12325 bp, 13 predicted proteins | sample LakEriMetagenome_5_FD_203522 | JGI IMG/M metagenome (GOLD analysis project Ga0315905, IMG submission 203522) | Freshwater fungal communities from buoy surface, Lake Erie, Ohio, United States - Buoy 4 MA121 | ecosystem: Environmental > Aquatic > Freshwater > Lake | place: USA: Lake Erie, Ohio... | reverse complement strand
TTGTTGAAGCTGCTTACCTGTTTTTTCAGCTTTTTCAGCAAGAGCATTTGCTTGAGCTTGAAGTTGTTGTCCTTTTTCAAGGGCTTTTTTAGCTGCAACTTCAGCTTTTTGTTTTGTTTCTAAAGCTTTATTATAACCAGATTGAGCCTTAGATGCTGCGCTTTTAAGAGAACCTAATATACCTTGAGATGGAAGCATAAGTAGTTGAGATGAAGTTATTTCCATTTTAGGAGGAGCATATCTCATATGTAAAGCCATCATAGGACTTCTCTTAGTGGAACGTTTAGTGAAACGTTTAGTAGAACGTTTAGTAGAACGTTTAGTAGAACGCTTAGCGGAACGTTTAGTGGAACGCTTAGCGGAACGTTTAGTGGAATGTTTAGTGGAACGTTTAGTGGAACGTTTAGTGGAACGTTTAGTGGAACGTTTAGTGGAACGTTTAGTGAAACGTTTAGTGGAACGTCTTTTGCTCATTTTATTTACATAAAAATATTTTATTTTGATTTAAATAAAATGAATAAGCTGTTACTTTTAGTTATAATATTAATAGTTTTATCATGGTTAAATAAGACTGAAACTTTTGGGTTTAATAAGCCATATTTTATGAGTAAAGAAGAGACTATAAAATATTTTATTGACGATAGAGATAATTATGTTGAAGACTTATCAGACCTCGATATAATAGCTTTAAAATCAAGTTCTAAACAAGATTATATAAATAAGATAGTAAGTGATGCAAGAGACTTTACAAAAGAAGAAAAAAAGCTTCTTATAAAGGCTTGTGAAAAAGCAGATAATTTTTTATATAACTATACAAATATACCTCAAATCAATACTAAGAAAATAGCTAATATGGATTGGGTTTTAAGTAAAACAAATGGAGAATGGTATGAGGCGGGATATCCTCATACAAGAGAGGATATAATTTTTATAACAGATGAAGTGATAAGTCATCCTGAATTAACAAGGATAATGATACATGAAAAAATACACGTATTTGAACGTCTTTATCCGGAAGAAATTGAAGAATGGATGATGGTGAATGGATATAGGAAACATTCACTTTTAAAGGATTATCCTCTAGCAAGAAGTAATCCAGATGTTAATGGTATAGTCTATAAGAGTAAAGAAGGATGTTTAACTCTGGCTCAATTTAAGAATAAAAAACCAAGTGGTATAGATGACGCTACTTATCCTTGCGGAAGAGATTGGAAATACGAACATCCATATGAGACCTTGGCATATATTATAGATTATGATTATGCCGGTGAAAGTTTTTAAAATATTATTTTCAGTTTAAATTAAAGGTAATTTTTTATTAATATAAAACATTAATAAAAAATTATTTGGTTTTTTTAGCATGTCTTTTAACTGAAACTTTTTGTTTTTTATTTTCCTCATCTGTATCTTCATCTCTTAGCTGAACATTCTTTGCTAGATCTGATATTTCTTCATCTTGGACAATTCTTTCTTCTTCTTCATCTTGAATAAGTTCTTTGCTTTTGATATATACTGTAATTTCTCCGAGAGAACCAGCTTTCATTTTAATTTTTAATCCAAGGTCTTCATGCACAAATACTTGCACGTTATATGATTGACCTGCGCATTTAGCTAATCCGGTAATATGTTGAGTATTGAATGTTTGTTTATAAACATTCTTAATATGAGCATTATCTTCGTCATTTTCTTCTCCAATTACAAGTTCTCTTGAGTATAGTTCTCCTCCGTCGCAAAAGAACTTTATATAGTTCAGCTTACTTGTGATGGTCATAGTTTCCGAGATACTATGTAGATTTTTCATCTTTTGGAACTGTTTGCTTTGAATGATAATAGGAGGGTCATATCCTTCTGGTTTTTGTATGTCTTCAGGATGTGTCATAGTTATTTTCAAGAATGTATTAACCTTATTTCCTTCTCCTTTTTGTTCTATACAAATTCCAAGATTATGAGGATCATCTTCGTGGATAAATAGTCTTAGTCCATCTTTCTTTTTAATGCATTTAAGCATTTTATAGAAATAGGTTGTATTAACACTGAAGTTAATAGGCTTAGAACATTTGTATGGACTAAAGTTTGTCTTTTCAAGAGCAATTTCAATAAGTTGTTGTTTTTTAGGGTCCATTTTAAGTAGAAAAATGCCGTCTGGAGTTACTTTAAAAGGAGCAAACTTTAGCCTTTGAGCCAAGAGTTCTCCTAAAATTTTAATTACAAAGGCTTCATCGGTTTTAGCCTGGAATAAAAACCCTTTATTTGATTTAGATTCATAATCTCCGTTCATATTTACTCTATATCGTTCCTCTTATTTAAGCTTATTTAGTTTTTTTAAAATGATTTTATGTTATTTAAGAGATAAAATGTAAAAAGAGATTTAATTGTATATTCAGTATATAATAAACCGATGATAAGTATAGTTAGTATAGACGTTGGTCTCAAGACTCTAAGTATCTATAAAGAATATTTTGATAGTAATGCTGCAAAAGAACTACAAAAACCAAAGCAGAGGTATAACAAGTATGGAGAGGCACATGAAGAAATGAAAAAATATGTTATGGATGTTGCGAGGTGCGGACAGTGTATGTTTATTGAGAAAAAAGAATTAGGAGATCGTAAAGATTACTTTAGCGGTAAGGCTTTAATTAACCTTATAGATTTTTTTGACGATTTAAACTCTAAAGATATATTTAGAGATGTAAATGTTATAATCATAGAAAAACAGCTTGGAAAGAACCCTATGGCTACAGTTTTGATGCATCATATTTATAGTTGGTTTTTAATAAATTTTCGTACTTTTAAAAAGGTTATACTTTACCCTTCTAAAAATAAAACAAGAATATTAGGCGCTCCATTAAAGAAAGAAGACGAAAATGGAAAGGCTTATAAGGTTGATAAATCTTTTCGTAAAAAGTGGAGTACAAGTAAAGCGGAAGAAATATTAACTGAAAGAGAGGACGTATCCACCTTAAAATATATTTTTAGTGATAATAAGAGTAAGAAGGATGATTTGAGCGATACTATAACCCAGTGTTTAAGTTATCATGTTCAGTTACTCTTAAGATGATTTAGACTTGAATAAACTTTTATAAACTTTAGGTTCATCTTCATCATACAGTTCTTCGTTTGATGAAAATTTTAACTTAACCTTTTCTACAGGATGAGATGAAGGTGCTAATTTTTCAATTGTTTTTTTAGAAATTTCAAGTTCTGCTTCAAGTTTTTCTATTCTTGAAACAAGAGATAAAAACATTTCTTTTGAGATTGTAAAAGTTTCGGTTGTATTAGAAGCTGATGAAGCTTTTTCTACTTTCTTAGGAGGTTCTCCAAGTGTTCCTTGACTGAATGCTGTAATAATTTTTCTTACTTCTTCTTTTTTTGATGTTGGGAAAACCCATCCAGGAACTCTTTCATCATTTTGTTTTAAAGAAGGGTTGAATTTACCTCCTAAAGCAGACAGATGGTCTTTTATATCTTTAGTATTACCAAAGACTGCAATTGCCTTTTCACTGTAATTAACGATAGAGATGCTCATTTTAAGGTATATATTAAAATGTTAAACTTTTTTAAAAAATCAATTAAATTTCTTCTTTAATTACACTTCTTATTACATTTGTTATATATTTCTCCCATTTAGACCCGAGAATATCTTTTTTAAGATTCTCCTTTATCTTTTCCTCATATTTTTCTGTTCTAAAGTTATAAATATTTTTAAATTCATTACTGTATTCAAAGTCTAATATCTTATAGATTTCTCCATTTTTCATAACTACATCTTCAGATCTATGAGACTTATAATCGAATAAAGCACCCTTAATATTTTCATATAAATCTTTAGCCTGTCTATTCTTAAGTTTATATTGTTTTTTAAGTTTGAAAACATAGTTTAAAATAAGGTTTTCTTTCATTTTTCTCGTTGGTATTTTTTTCCAACTATCAGTATTCTTTAATGCTTCATATTCAGTCTTAAAATCTTGAATAGGAACTTCCTTAGTTTGTATATCATTTGCAGAGTAGATACAAGCATTTTTTTTCAATATATTAATAAGTTCTTCTGAGGTTTCTACAGGGTCAATTTTATCGTTAATATTATAAGTAAAGCTATTTCTCTTATTTGAAGATGAAATCAGGCCGTTATATATCAATATACCTTTAGGGCATTTTCCCCTACTTAAATCGCAGAATAAACTTTTCCAAAATTCATCATCTTGGATAGATGAACATTCCTGCAATAAGGGGTAGATAATTTCTTTTTGTCTCTTAGATTTTTCTTTCATATTTAAAGAATACTTTTCTATTATGTAAAAATGAGTAAATCTAATAAAAAAAAATCAATTAAACAAATGCTTCCATCTTCTGGAGTAACAACAAATGCTCCTGTATTAAGGGAACAAAATGATAATTTTCCACATTTATCAGAAGCAGAAATAACATCAATTAAAACATCAATTTCTAAGCTTAAATTAAAGTTCAATACTCTTAGAGATAAAAAAGTATATCCAGGTTCAGAAGCAGAACGTATTCATAATGAACTCGTTGTTTTATACTCTAAGTTAATGGCTCCAACAAATACTGAAAAGAAATCAACTGTGAAGAATGATAAAACATTAATGGCCCTTGTTATGATGGTTAAAAATGAAGAAAGAAGAATTCGTGTGTCTTTTGACTCTGTAAAAGATTATACCGATACATTTATTATATTAGATACTGGTTCGACTGATTCTACTATTGATATTTGTAAAGAATATTGTAAAGAGAATAATATTAATCTTTTCTTGAAAGAAGAACCTTTTGTCAATTTCTGTGTGAGTAGAAATGTGCTTTTAGATTATGCTGATGAAGTTCTTAAAAAACAAAGATACTTACTTCAGCTCGATTGTAACGATGAATTGAGAAATCAAGAAGAACTTATGGAATTTATAACAACTTATAAGGGAACTGCTACAGGATTTTACCTGAAACAACAGTGGTGGACAGGTAATAATATGGATTCTTATTTTAATGTTCGTATGTGTAAGTCACATTGCAAATGGAGATATAAAGGTGTTGTTCATGAATATATTATTCAAGAGGGATTAAGCCGAAAAGAACTTAAGGTCGGTAAGTCTATTGAAAGACTTGAACATATTGTTTTATTTCAAGATAGAACCGTAGATGATGATAAGTCTTTTAAACGTTTTACAAGAGATAAAGAGATGTTATATGCGGAATATTTAAGGGAACCAAAAGACCCAAGAACATTATTTTATTTAGCTCAGACTTGCGGATGTTTAGGGAATGTTCAAGATGCATATAAGTTTTATTTACTTAGAACTAATGAAGATGAAGATGGATTCATTGAAGAGATTTATCAGTCTTATTTTAGACTTGGCGAATTGTCTCAATTTTTAGGACATCCTTGGGAAGAAAGTATAAATTGGTATTTGAGGGCATATTCTCACTCTCAAAGAGCTGAACCTCTTGTGAAGATTGCAGAGTATTATTTAAGACATAATCATTTTGGAGAGGATAAGCCAGACTATATGATGGCATACACCTTTGCAAGTATGGCTTGTAAATTAATATTTCCTCTAAATCAGATTTTGTTCGTTGATAGAAGGTGTTATTTTTATAAGAGATATCATATGCTAGGAGTAGTTGCATATCAAGTTCAACAATATAAAGAAGGAAAAGAAGCTTGTATTAAGGCATTAATGGCTGAAAATGATGATGTGGATATGAATAACTTGGTAAAATATTTAAGAAAAGAGGTTGAATTAAAGAATAAAAAACAAACAGGAGAAGGTATTGGTTTTACTACATTGACAGTTGTTGATAGTGAAAGTATTGGTCAATTTTATCCTGAAGATCAAGTTAAACAAGAAAAAGAACTTGAACATAATAAAATTACAAGAGAACAAATTATGGTTAAGGCAAAGTCTATGTTATAAATATAATTTTTACAATATTAATTTAGATTGTAAAAATTTTACATCATATCTCTTTCAAAACCTTTATTAAAGAGGGTGATTTTCATTTCATATTTTGGCCCTTTATTTTGAATATTTACAGGTTTGCCAGTATATTGACGGAAAGAACTTTGAATAACTTCTTGATCTTTACCTTCTCCATCTGCAAGATCATTGATAGACATAATCATAGTCTTTTTCTTACCTGCTAAAACATCCTTCTTAGAAACACGTGTCAATACAGGATCAACACTCATCATTCCAGTTGCAGGTATAGCTAGAGCATCAAATTTATTTGACACTTCAATACCTTGTTCTTTGATATATTCATCACTAGATCTTGCGACTTCATTTTTAACATGATAACCCCTAAGCTTTTGCTTAGCAACATTTCTAATTTTATATGTAGAAGACATCTTTTCTAAACATCCTATAAATATTTAAATTTTAATTATGAGATTCTTTTATTTTGAGAGAAGATACTACCTTTTCTTCACCTTTCATAGCCTCTAATATATCATTATACAATACTCTTGAATTTCTGACTCCATTCTGCTCTAATAAAGTTAAAACATCATATTCTTTCTCTTCTTTCTTTTTTCTTTCCCTTGCCTTTCTTTCACCCGAAAGAACTATAAGATCTTCATACTTAATTCCCGGCTGTCCCGTTCTTTCAAGATATTCCATAATATTATCTTCAAGTTCCTTCTTTCTTTCCCTATATCCTTTCAAGAGAAAGTTTAATCGCTTAATCTCAGTATTAATGTCCTTTAGCTCTTTCATGTTAGACCTAATTTCAGTAGCTGTAGCCATTTTTTGATAAATAAAAAACTCTTTAATATATAATAAATTAAAAATGTTATGTTTATATTTATTATATAAATGTTATACATACTACTCAATAGTCTCATTACTATGGGAGAATATAACCTTATAAGTCCAGCATACTACCTCTTAAAATATTGTTGGTATTATTACAGGCTAAAAAGCTTAAAGTCAAAAACGAAAACTATCGCAGTTGAACAGACCTATGATAAAGAAGAAGATTTTGTCCATTTACGTGGAGTGTCATCACACGATAGAAATGACGGAAATGTCTATTTAAATAAAACTTAACCTATATAGTAAAAATGGAAAAGGCAATTATTAAATCAGATACTCCTTTTAGACCTGGAAATGCAGAACATCTTTCTACTCAAAGATGTAACAAAGTTCCGAAATGTATCTTAGAACTTCCCTCTTCAAATGGGGCAAGAATTTCTTTAAAAGATGAAGAGGTTTCTTTAGCTAAAAAAGACCTCATTGATATTAATTTTATTATGTCAAAATATGGGAGGGAAAGAAAGTTCAGACTTGATTCTACAGTTGTTGGACAATCTATCGGTGTTATAACCTTTAAACCTTCTAAAGGAGCAAAACCTGATAAAAGAGGTTGTTTCGGGGTTGTAAAAGTAAGAGGAAATTATCCAAATACATCTGAAGCTGATAAAAGATGTGATGTTCTTCTTACAGAAGATGAAAATTGCGACATTGATATGCCTTTAGTCGGTAAAGAATTTCCTTTGATGGTAAATAACGAGGTATATACTTATTCTGTTAGAGATGTGGATACAAAACAAATTATTACAGATACAACCACAAGCTTAATGAAAGAGAAAGAAGAGAAAGATGAAAAAGAAAAGAAAGCAATGCTTGAAAAACAAAAACAACTATTAGATGAGACAAATGAAGAAGAAAAAGAACAAACACTTACAGATTATGCATTATACGAACAATTAAGGACAAAGAAGGCTAATAATTTATATGTTATTGAAAAGTGTAAAACTAACCTTGTAAAGTGTCAAGAAAATATTGATAATGCTTTAAAAGAAATTTTAGAAATTGACTCTAAATATCCCTCTTATAAGAATGACTATATTAAAAACTATATTGATGAGATAAAACAGGTTGGAATTGACCCTAAACAAATGGAAATTATTAAATATATGTTTTCAGATGATTTATCCCAGGAAATTAAAGAAGAAATTAATCCTACAAAGATAAATTTAACTTCAACTAAAGAAGAAGATGGTGAGATTCAAAAAGAAGAAATTGTGAGTTCAACATATACTAAAGACAGAAAAATAAGAACTGACCCTGAAGTTTTAGGTCAAACTATTGGTTTGGTTTCTTTTATCCCTTCTAAAGATGCAAAACCTGATAGTGAAGGTTCTTTTGGTGTTATGAAGTTGAGAGGTAATTTCCAAACAGCTTTAGAAGCTGAAAAGTGGTGTGAAATGCTTATAAGAGATTATGATAGTTATTCTGTAAATCAATTTTTGTTTGTAGGAAGAGAATATCCATTAATGGCTACTAATGAAATTTATAATTCTCCACATAAAGAAGAAGACTTAAAAGACGTTATTTCAAAAGTTGTAAAAACATACTTGAAAGAACTTCTTGAAAGAAGAGAAAAAGAAGAAAAAGATATGCTTGAAAGACAATCTAAACTTTCCCTTAATAAAGAACAAAAGAGAGTTAATACTGATAAAGAAGAAGATAAAACAACTATTGAATATTATACTTTACTTAATGTTAAAAGAGCATATAATTTATACCAACTTAATGAGACTGATTTAACTATGAAAAAGTCTCAAGTTGTTATTCAGAATACTGAAAGAGAAATTAGCGAAATGGAGGGTGAATTCCCTGATTTTAAGAAAGAATATTTGGACAGATTTATTGAGGCTGTTAAGAAGGCCGGTAATCCAGAAGAAAGTGATACATTTATTAAACATATGATTGACGAAGAAGAAATGATGATTGTAAAACAAGCTATTAAAGAGTCTAAAAATGTTGTTATTGAAGAAATAGAAGAAAAGAAAGAATAAAAAGTTTAAATGAATATTTATATTTAATTATAAGAATTAAATATAAAGAAAAAATGACAGAATTTATATCTAGTATTACCCCAGAGAGAAAGAAGAAGAGAGAGTTAAAATATACTCTTTACACTGATGGAAGCTGTAGCAATTCAGTTGGAGGTTGGGCTTCTATTATAATTGATAAAAATGAACAACAATTTACAATTAGCGGAAAAGAAGAAAATACAACAAATAATAGAATGGAAATGACAGCTATAATTGAAGGATTAAATTGGATCTATACAAGTGTAGATCAAAAATATAGAAAGTATATAACTATCACACTATTTTCTGATAGTATATATTGCGTCAATACTATTAAAGACTGGATCCATAAATGGGAAAATGATAAGAGTATTGATTCAAGACCTAATTCTGACCTTTTAAAACAGCTTCTTGAAATATTAAATAAAGTAAAGGTAGATGCAAAATGGATTCAGCGTGTTTCAAATCAATATGCATGGAGCGTTGATAAAATAGCTAATGAAAGAAGAATTGAGAATTAAAGAGTTATTTTTTATTTAAAAAATGAAGTCTATACCTCCTTATATTAACCCTTCTAATATGTCTAATTTTAAGAATATTAGAGAAGAGCGAGAACTTGTTCGTTTTAAAAAAGAAGTTTTAGAGTTTATGCTTACCGACGATTTTATTTCTGGAAAAAACAGGGGATTTGAACTTTCAAATAGTGATGGAAAAATCTTGTATGAAAAGACCCTTGTAGTTAATTGCATTGAAGAACTTAAAAAACTAGGATGGGAATGTAAAGAATGGAGAACTTGTGTGTATATTTACCCTCCAAATGATGAACCTAAAATTTTCAAATATGAAGTATTAGACGTTTAATATTATAGCTTAAATAAAGGTATAATATTAATAAAATGAAACAAAAGCATTTAGAAGCTTATATGGATACTGCTATAAGATTTAGTCAATGTAGCACAGCGAAACGATTAAAAGTAGGGTGTATAGCAGTTAAAGATAATAAAATAATAAGTATCGGGTATAATGGAACTCCAAATGGTTGTGATAGTGATGTGTGTGAGGATGAAAATAACAAGACATTACCATATGTAATTCACGCTGAAATGAACATGATTTCAAAGCTTGCAAAAGGAAATGAAAGTTGTGAAGGTTGTTCAGTCTTTATAACACATAGTCCTTGTATTGAATGTGCAAAATTAATTTTTCAGTCAGGAGTAAAGGATGTTTATTATAATGAAGATTATAGAGATGATTCAGGTTTAAGATTTTTAGAATATTATGGAGTGCATGTGGTTAAGTTAAAAAGGTTTTAGGACCTTTCAAAAAGGACAAACAGTATTTAATAATTTTTTATCTTCCCATACTTTATCATCTAATATCAAGTCAGCATATTTATCAGGAATACAGTAGATATATTTGTTAGTTGTATATCTCTTAATAGGATAAAGAGATATTTCCTCATCTAACTTTTGTAAAAGATTTACGGGTAAGATACACACATAATCTGTTAAATAACTAATAGGTTGAATTTCGTTTGAAATCATCATACATATACCTTTTATATTTTTGACTGTAGAGATATTCTTCAAGTCAAAAGTAAGTTGTTTTAATACGTTTTCATCAAAGCCTTTATAGAATAAATTACAGATAGAACTTTTTTCTTTGTTATGATAAGATGAAATAAGCTTATTGGCAAGATATGAAATTTCATATCTATCCCATTCTAAATCATCTTTAAAACATACTGAATTAAAAACGTTTTGAATATCAGTGTCACATCTACCATTTGTGCTTTGAAAACAGTTTGCTCTAACTAACATAGGATTCACATACATAATCTTATTACTAGACTTAAACATAACCCAATCTATAGCATTATAAACACCTTTTTCTTCAATATGTTTTAAAAGGTTAATAGCGCCATTTCTGCTTAAGATATAACCAGCTCCACTTCCCATATTTTCTCTCATACTTCTCTCAATACTCCAAAAATCAGCTTTAGGAGGAGAATCAGAGTATAAATCTGGTAAATTATATTGAGGATATGGATTGTAGTGTAAAAACATAATATCAAAATCTTTATGCTTGTCTAAAAGATATAATACCTTATGATGAAAATCTTTACAAAGTTCAGCATCATCCTCAAATACAATACAATAATTTGTGCTTAATTTAGTAACAAATTCTTTCCATATCTTTATATGACTCATAGCACATCCAACAATACCTCTTCTATAGTTGTAATCACCTGTAGAAAAAGCCTTTTGAACTTTATGAGATGGAAGTAACGTTTTACCATCAACTCCTTCAAAAACAGTTATAGGGTATAATTCATCCTTATTTTTTGTAAAGAAGTTTCTAAGTCTATCTGGACGTCTTTTAAGATTTATAACAAAAGTTGAAATTTCTTTAATAGATTTAGGTTGTTCTTCGATTCTATGAGTTTCTCCAAATTGAACTTCTTTATTTAAGTCGTAAGCGTTTTTCTTATCTGTATTTCTTTCATATGTTCTTCTTCCAATATGAGCGCAATATATACCGTCTAAAAATGTAGTCTTATAACCTTTATTAACATATCTATAGGCATATTCCATCTCAAAATGTTTAGCAGTTTCATCATATTTTCCAATCTCTTTTAATACTGATGTTTTAGTTAAGCCGACTCTAAAAGAGAAATGAGGCCAATAAAGGCAAGATGGACCGTTTAACTTTCTTTGTTCTTCTTCCAGTTTTTTACCGGTATAATAATTATGGATAAAATATCTTATGTTCTTATTTGTCTTCGACATAGTTGAACCCCATATAGCATTACCAGAATCTGTGTCTTCTGTATAGTTTATATTCATAAGACATTGTCCGTATGATTTATCAAGTTCTAATACAGAATGCATTCTTTCAAAAAAATTGTCTCTTCTAAAAAATTCAAAGTCATCTTCCAGGTTAAAAATATAAGGTGTTTTTACTTCTTCTAAAAACATATTCATACTCTTTGGGTGACCCTTATTACTTTGGTCTTTATAAATAAAACGGATAAACGGATATTTCTCTTTCATAAAAGCTCTATCTTTTTCATCTGAATTATCGTCTATAATGATCCATTCTTTTACATATTTTTTATAATCTAAAACGCATTCAAGAAAGCTGTCAATTGTTCTTGTAATGAGGTCTGTTCTTTTACACGTAGTTGTGGTTATAGTTACAGCTTTATTATCATCTACTAGCTGAGGATTTCTAAAATGTTCTTCCGCCTCTTTAACGTTCTCAATGTTATAACTAAATATACTAAATTTGTTATTATTGTAAAGATTTTCATATATAGAATTAACCATAATATAAAACTTTCTGAATTCACTTTCAGAGAATTGTTTCTGCCTTTGATAATCATTGATAGATTTATCAAGCTCTTTGTAGTTCTTCTTTATATAATTCATCATTATGACTTTAAGAGAAGATATATCTTCTCCTTTAGCTTCGGCATTTTTTATATAAGAAGTGATA
>Ga0315905_10006034_pt1 | contig 12326 bp, 9 predicted proteins | sample LakEriMetagenome_5_FD_203522 | JGI IMG/M metagenome (GOLD analysis project Ga0315905, IMG submission 203522) | Freshwater fungal communities from buoy surface, Lake Erie, Ohio, United States - Buoy 4 MA121 | ecosystem: Environmental > Aquatic > Freshwater > Lake | place: USA: Lake Erie, Ohio... | reverse complement strand
CCCGCCCCCCCCCCCCCCCCCCCCCCCCCCCCCCCCCCCGCCCCTGCACCTCCGCCACATCGCCGCCACCCTCCTGACGCTGGCAACCTGCGGCCCCACCCTCTGCAGGCTGGTGCCCAGCATTGACCAGTGGTCGGCTGTGGTAAGTGGCCTGCCGGCAGCCATCGTGCAACTGGCCGCCACCATCGCACCGCTGTCTGCCAACCCAGACGTCAGCTCCTGGCTGGCGTCGGCGGCGGCTGCGGCGGTGCCTGCGGCTGTGCCTGCCCCAGCAGATGCCGCTGCTGAGGCGGGGCAGGGAGCATGGGCGGCTGGCGGCGTCCGCAGCAGCATGCGGCTGCCGCCTGGCAGCGTGCTGGGCCAGGGTAGCAGCTCTGGTGGCGGCAAGGGCAGTCCCAGGGCCCTGCCCCGCCTGGACATCCTGGGCAGGTGCAGCAATGTGGTGGCAGTGCAGGTGGGCACCCACCTGTCTGGCGCCGCGTCGCCGCGACAGCCTGGGACATTGCTGCATCGGACGCAGGGCGCAGGGTGAAATGTGTGTGAGGGTATGGTCATGCTGGAGTCTGCATGTGCCACCACTGCACGCCATGTGCGTCGTCCCGGGGCGTGTTACTCATTCAACAGCCTCCACCCACATCATGGGCTCAAATCTCGCCCCGCCCCCCCCCCCCCCTGGTCCCTTGCGCCCGCAGGCGCACCTGCACCAGCTACTGCAGGAGCAAGGCGAGGCCGCCTGGCGCCAGCCCAGCCTGCAGCCGCTGCGCAACTGCTGGCAGCTGGCAGCCGTTGCCGCTGCGTTCGACGGGGCCGCCTACCGCGCGGCCGGCCCCTCGGAGGCGGAGGCATACGCCGACTTCTCTGGCATGTGCACCTGGATTGCACGCCTGGTGGAGGGCCCGGCCCAGGTCCCTCAGGGGCTGCTGGGCCTGGATGTGTCACCCGCCAGGTCCCTGCTGGTCCCGGTGGCGACGGCGTGTGCCAGGTGAGGGGTGTTGCCGGGGGTGGTGCCACTGCCCGCCCGGGCGGCCCCCGGGTGCCCGGGGCGCTCAGCCAGCCAGCCGTCCCCTGCACCGTACTGCTGCTGCTGCGCAGGCAGATGGCGGACTGCCTGCACCCCCTGTTCATGACCCTGGCCCAGGACCTCCAGGGACGCCTGCAGCAGCTCTGCAGCCTGATCAAGCAGCAGCCCCAGGACCTGCTGGCCTTCTGCAAGGTGCAGCCCGCTGCACCCCCACTGCCCCGCACACGCGCTTCTGTCGCCGCCGCTGTTGTGCGTCGTGCGCCCTGCAGCCCACTTCCCCCACAGCGGTGCACGGATGCGCAAATGCAGCAAACAAGCCGAGCGCCGCCCTCCTCACCGGCGCATTGACCGGGCTGCAACTGCCCATGCAGTGGCTGAGCCCCCACCAGCAGCACTTTGAGGAGGCAGGCAGCGCCCGGCGCAGCATACTCCGCGAGGTCGAGGGACTCAAGCGCCTGGCCATCCTGATGAGGTGCGAAGGAGGGCAGGAAGCCGGCGGGCAGGAAGCCGGCGCGCAGCCGGGCTTGCAAGCAGACCTGCCGGGCTTGCAGGCCCGCCGAACCATCCATGCCTGCTTGACCGCCCTCCCCCCCCATGCCGCCCACACGCACGGCACGCCTCTAATCGCCGCCCGCAGCTCTGGTCAGCTTGACACCCCCCAAAACAACAACACGCCCCCTTGCAACCGTCGCCCGCAGCTCTGGCGACGCCAGCCTGCAGTTTGTCCTGGGCCAGGAGCCGAGCGAGGCGTCGTCAGAGGCGCTGTCTGAGGTGCAGGACGCCCTGTCAGCGGCGCACGGCGCGCAGGCGGAGCAGCTGCAGCAGGGGCAGGCCCTCAGGAAGCTGCAGGTGTGGTGTGGTAGGCTGGTTGGTCTGCAGTGGTAGCGGGCATGTGCTGGGCACGAAAGCGGCCGCGTTGCGGCGGCGACCTAGCACCCCTGCAGTGGCCGCTGATGGGTTCGCAGCCGGTGGTGGTGCCACACTCCTGCACCCCCCCCCCACGCACACATCCCCATCAGCCCTGTAATTGTGCACGGTCCACCCAACTCTGCCACCTTGCTGCATATCCCTCGACTGCAGGGCTTGCATGCTGTGGAAGCGCGCGACTGCACTGACGCCCTTGCCATGACCTCCCCCACGCACGAACTGCCTGCAGGCGCTGCTGCTGAGCTACCAGACGGCCTGCAGGGAGGCGGCACAGCATGCGGCGCTCGTCAACGGCGTGTGGGCAAAGCAGGCGGCTGTGCAGCTGCATGAGGTGCGCGCGCCCAGGAGGGGCTGCCCGGGGGTGCATGGCTGTTGATGCAGGCGCCGCTGCTGCCAGGCGGCGCCTGCCGCCGAGCTGGGCGGCCTACTGCATGCAACCCCTGAGGACAGGGGGCATCAAGCAGTCGGAGTGGCTGGCACCACAGCCCAGAAACTGGCAGCTTGACTGCACGCCAAGCCCATGATGCCTGGCGCGCGTGTGCATGTGCATGCGCAGGTGCAGCAGCTGCTTGAGGAGCTGCTGAAGCGCGTGCGGACTGAGCTGCCGGTCGCAGGAGCGGGCGTCTGCGCTGCCGGGCTGCAGCAGCAGCGCGCAGCATTCCAGGCAGCCGAGCAGGAGCTGCTGCATGCGCGGGCGGCCGCCGACTGGCTGCTCAGCAGCGGGCGGCTGTTTGAGGGCGACCGGGTGGCCAAGCAGGCAGCGCGGGTCAACGCCCTGTTTGACTTTGGCACGCAGCTGCTGGGCAGCCGCTTGCACCTGTGCCAAGCGCACGCTGAGTGGCAGGCGCGGGTGGAGCTGCTGCAGGCCATGCAGGCGGGCGACAAGGCAGCACCAGAGGCAATCTCAGGGCTGAAAGCAGCGCATGCTGCGCTTGATTCCGCCGTGGCTGAGCTGGAGGTGAGTTCCATCATTTCCCTACCTGCAGGCAGCCTGCTTTATGTGCTTCGAGCTGCCTTCGGGATGATTATTTTGGAACGTCGCACGCAGCGGCAGCTGCTCAAACACGCAATTCCTGGTACCCTGCTGCAGGCCCTGCATGTGGATGCAGCAGCCAGCACCGCCGGCTCAGCAGCGCCAGCTGAGGCAGCCCTGGCAGCCATGCTGAGGCTGCAGCTCAGACCCTGGGGCGCGCGCTTTGCTGCTGCGGACGCCATCGTGTCGCCGGCGGTGGGGCGTGTGCACCGGCTGATGCTGCAGCAGGCACTGTGGTTCCGTGCCACGGACTCCAGCCAGCAGGGGGTGCTGGCCAGCGGCAGGGCCAAACCCACCACCACCACCACCAGCAGCAGCACCACCAGCAGCAGCAGCACTGACCCGGATGCCCAGGCAGCATGGCGGCTGCTGCGTGCATACCGAGTCATCGAGCAGGACTGGTTCGTTGCTGACGTCCTCATGCACCTGCCAGACGCGGCAACTGCCCCTGATGCCGTGGGAAACACCAGCGCCTGCCCTGACCAGGTGCGTGGCACCTGCTCAGGCATGTGCATGCTGGCTGCCATCCCCAGCTGCTGCAGCCTTCTCAGGGGCCAGCAGGCAGTGCCACGCATTGACAACATGGCACCGGCTGTCATGCTGCATGCAACCCTTCCTGTGACGGCGTGGCGTCCTGGGTGGGTCAGACATGGGGATGTGCTGTGGGCTGCGCCCCCGCAGGTGTCGCTCGGGCAGCTGGCGAACGAGTATGCAGAGTGCCCTGCCCGCCAGCGCCAGCTGCAGCTGGTGGTACAGGCTGCCTCCCAGGAGGCAGGCCTGCGTGCCCAGCTGCAGCAGGTGACAGCGCAGCTGGGCGGCAGCTGCCTGGAGTTCAGCGGCGCGCGCGTGGGCGACTGCTTTGCCCTGCTCAACCTGAAGGCAGCGGCTGGCGCCGTGGGGGAGCTGGACATGCAGTTGCGGGACATGAAGGTGCGGCCTGGGCCGAGGGGATGGGAAGCGGCCTGGGCCTGCAGCTGCGCGCCAGTTGCTGGGCTGTTGCTGGCAGAGGCATCATGCGTGCATGGTGTGTGCATGCGTCACCGCAATGTTTGGCCATGTCCTTCAATGTCAGTCCATGGCTTGCACATGCACTTGTCTGCTTCTGCCTGGGATGGGAGACCAACCCCCCCTGCCCCCGTCACATGCCTGCAGGCCAGCGCATGGCTGCCGGGAGTGCAGCGCGAGCACTCACAGGCGTGTGCACTCATTCAGGCGGCGTTGGAGGCTGTGCAGGTGGGTGGGCACTGGGCGGTGTGCTGACGCACGCATGACTCACCGATGAGGCTCATGAGCCAAGCAGCACTGCGGGCACAAGCCGCGCATCCATCCATCCATCCATTACCACAACCCGACCAGCAGCTGTTTCACGCCGGCTGCATGCCCGCCTGACATGCCATGCACCAGAAGTGCGGCCATTCGGACTGCCCTTCAGGCCTGCACGGCATGCCAGGACCTGTCAACAAGGCTGCAGCGCCTGTTGGACACCAGCTGGCTGCAGCAGCTGCTGGCTGCCCACCCGGCTCTGGCAGCCGACGCGGCAGCTGCCCGCCATGACTGGGCCTGCTGGGTGATGGACGCACGCGAGGGCCACGGTGGCAGCTTGGTAAGGGCAGCTGAGGCCCTGCCTGTCCTACTCGCCATCCAGGCAGCGCTACAGCAGGTGCGAGGGGGGGGCAATGGCAGCTGCAGCAGCCGGCGGCTGGTGATGCCTGGTCTTGTGCAGCTGCTGCCTGTTGTTGGACGCGGCAACCTTGTGGCCTTCATGGCAGTGCTGCACAGACCGGTAGGCAGTCTGGGTGGCTAGGCAGCAACGGCCCCACCGGCAGCAGCGGCTGAGGACCAACCTCTCGCTGCTTGTGGCAAGACGCCGCTGCCCCCCTGTCTGCAGGCGGAGGCGGCCTTCCTCGCCCTGGCTGCCGACATCCAGCGCGGCAGCTCCTGCCTGGCTGCAGTGCCCGCCAGGCAGCTGCTGGATGTCCTGGCCCTGCCGGCAGATGCCTGGCAGCTGCCCAGCAGCTTCCTGCAGCCCCTGCTGGGCGTGCATGTGCTGGTACCGGCTGCCGCCCCGGAGACCGGGGATGGCGGTGGCAGCGTGAGCATCTGCGCTGTGCAGTCGGTGGAGGGGGAGGTTCTGCCTCTGGATCAGGCGGTGGCAGTCGGTGCTGCTGTGCCGGTGTGGCACTGGGCGGAGCAGCTGGCCGCAGCCATCCCTCGCAGCGTGGCGGCTCAGCTGGCGGCCGCCCACGCAGGCATCAGTACCATGTCGGTGGGTGCTGCGGGGGTAGCGCTGGTCAACCTCTGCCCTGTCAGCTGTGATGTGAGCAGACTCACTCATCGTGCTGAAACAAGTGCGCAGCTCGCCTCACGCCCCATGCCCCGCGGTTGCATTGCAGATCGACCAGTGGTGCGGCGCGTTCACGGCACAGAGTGTGCAGCTTGTGGATGCCCTGGTGTGGACTCAGAGCGTGTCCGCTGCCATCAGCCGCAGCTCTGCGGGCGATCACAAAGCCCTCAATTCCCTGCACGAGCAGGTGCCGCCTGGCTGCTGTGACTGCTGCAGACTGTCTGTTGCTGCTGCTGTTTGGCTGCGCTGGGGCTGTCCTGCTGCATCAGCGTGATGGATGCAGGCGAAAGGTCCCACAGGGAGGGTGGCCTGTACGGGCTGCGTCTGACGAGGTGGCTGCTGGGGGGGGGGAGGCAGTAGTTAGTGTGCTGCCCTGGCGTGGCTGCAGGTGCTGCTGCGTCTGGAGACCATGACTCAGCAGGTGCACAGGCTGCGGCGCCAGCTGCACAGCCACGCCCCAGGGCCGCAGCAGGGGACCATCAGTGATGGAGGCGGCAGCTGCAATGATGCTGGCAGCGAGGGCGGCACACCCGGGCCTGCCGTGCCGGGCGATGGCGGCACCAGCACCAGCGATGGAGCCTGCGCTGACGCCCGGGAGCGTGCTGCAGCTGCGCCGCCTGCCCACACTCTCAATGCTGGGGGAGGCGTGCCATGCACGGACCAGCAGCAGCCATCGGCGTCCTCCGCCCAGCAGCAGCAGCAGCCGCGCCCGCGCATGCAGCTGCCAGTTGGGCGCTTCAGCGAGGAGCGCATGCCGGTGGATGAGGGCTTGGCCCTGGCCGCCACCCCCACCCCCACTCCCGCCCCCAGCAGCAGCAGCAGCAGCAGCAGCACCAGCAGCAGCAGAGGCAGCAGCACCAGCAGCAGAAGCGCAGCATCAGCCCCTCTGACTACTCCTCGCTTCTTCAACAGCGGTGAGGTCCAGGCTGGGCCTGTTGTGACAGCGCAGCCGATGTACATCAGAGATGCGCTTACGCGTCCACGTGCTACTAGCACGTTTCTGTAGCATAGCCTCATGAACAGTGCCCGCTTGCCTCCCATGCCCGCCCTGCAGTGGACCAGGCATGCGAGGCATGCACCCCCGAGCAGCTGCAGCAGCGCATCCGCGGACTGCAGGCCCTGGTGGCGGCGGGCATGGCGCACAGAGAGGTGACCACCACTGCCCATCACCCGGACCTATCTGCCGCCTGCCATCAAGGGCCATTGCAATTGATTGCTCTCACCGTCAGACGTGCTTTCAGTCTTCAGCTTGCAAGAGCAACAGGCATTGTTGGTCAGCAGCGCTCAGGCGCTGATGAGGAAGGCATCAGCGCTTCCTGCTGACCCTCGGCATGCTGTGGCGGACTGCAGGTGTCTGCCCGGCTGCGCGCAGCAGCGGCGGCCCGCAGCGGTGCGGAGCTGCGCGTGTGGGATCAGGAGCTGCAGCATCACTGGCAAGCAGAGCAGCGGCAGCTGGAGGTGGGTCGCGCGCGCGGTCGCACCGGCAGCGGGCTGCAGCGCCAGGCGCGCAGGCGTTGCTGTGAGCGCTCGGATTACAAAATTGGGTGCCAAAAAGACGCTATCATCAGCAGTGCTTTGTTTTTCACCCCCCCCCCCCCCTGGTGCGCTTGCTGCGTGCAGGTGGTGGTGCGGGGGCAGCCAGCCCGCTGCAGCATGGCCTACCTGCCGCCCAGCCAGCTGCTGGGAGTCAGCAGGCAGCAGCTGGGGCTGAGCGCCGTGCACCAGGCAGAAGCCGCCCTGCGCGCCTGCGGGCTGCGAGACAGCGCGCCTGCAGCTGCAGCGCTCCAAGCCATCCTGCAGGCAGCTGCCCAGCAGCTGCTGCCAGAGGCTGCGGGGAGCGCAGGCGGCGGCGACGCTGCCCTGGTGATGTGCACGCAGCAGCTGCAGGCGCACATCCTGGCGCATGTAGAGTGCATCTGGCTACCTGAGCAGGACGACGCTGCGCCACACTGCGCGCTGGACGCTTTGACAGCTGCCGTGCGGTGTGTGGTGCTGCCCCGCCTGCCCGCCAGCGCCTCTGCAGCAGTCGTTGATGCGGCTGCGGCCTCTGCCCTGGCCAGCAGCACGCGCACAGCGCCACCCGCACCAGCCAAAGCAGGCAAGGGCAGCAGCAAGCCAGCGCAGTCGCGGGCCTGGTGGCAGGTCCCAGCAGCAGAAGTCAGCGGGTGTGTCCGCCAGATGTTGGGGTCGGGTCACCCGCTGGTGGTGGCTGACCCGGCGGTGGCATCCCTGGACGCGCCAGCGGCAGCGGACGTCTGCGCGCTGCTGCACGCGGCGCTGCAGCGCCAAGGCGCCTGCGTGCTGGTGGCGCCGGCAGGCAGCGGCAAGAGCTGCGTTCTTCGCTGCCTGGCAGCTGCCTACCAGCTCCTGTCTGGCGCGGAGGGTGGCGACCAGACGCCTGCTGCGGCCCCAGCTCCCCAGGTCGCGCCTGTCACCTGGGACTGCCTGGCCAGCAGCCAGACAGAGGAGAGCTGGCGCCTCAACACCAGCCGCACCTGTGTGCGGCTGTGCGAGCTGCCAGAGCTGCCGGCTGCAGCCGCCCAGCGCCTGATGCATGTGCCTGTCATCCACATGCGGCGCGGCATGCACGACATGCATGCTGTGGTGCAGCATGTCCTGGCGGCAGCCCTGCCTGCAGCCGGCAGCCACCCGAGCCTGGCCTCCCTGGTCAGCTGCATGGTAGCTGCCTACTCAGAGATGTGCACCGACGCTGGTGCAGCCGCCAGCTGCTGCGCCAGCGATGCACAGATTTGCAGCAGCGGCGGCGGCTGCGGCAGCGGCGGCGGCATGGGCGCAGACACGAGCAGCCACCTGGCGGCCGTGGCTGCCCGCATCTGCACACTTGTTGGCAGCTTGGCGCGGCGCAGTCACTGGCGTCTGCAGCAGCAGGACCGGCACCTGGTGCGCAGCTGCGTGGCAGCTGCCGCCTGGATCCTGCTGGGTCAGTGCCCAGCGGTGCAGCAAGGCCTGCAGCTGCAGGCGCTGCTGGTCGCTGCCCTGCACAAGGCAGGCAGCGGCAAGGAGGTGCCGCCAGGGGGCAGCCTGGTGTCGCACCGCCTGTCCCTGCACACCGGGGAGTGGGTGGCCTGGCAGGAGGACATGCAGACGCTGGCCAGCAGCCCCCAGGCCGCTGCGGCGGCGGTGGCGGCAGCAGTGGCAGCCAGGGTGCCTCAGGGCTGGTACCCTTGCGGGCCTGCACAGCGGCGTCGCGTGGCGGCCATCAGCCAGCGCAGCTTGGCGGTGCAGTGGGTGGCGTACCAGCTGCGACGGGCCGGCATGCGGGTGGTGCTGGTCGGCGGCGCGGGGGGCAGCGGCAGCAGCGCGGGCGGCCCCGGGGGCGCAGGGACTGCCCTGCGCCACATGCTGGCAGCTGCAGCGGCAGCGGATGCGCAGCTGCCCGGCAGCTGCAGCTGGGCACGGCCGGGACCAGGGCTGTCAGGCAGTGCCGGCGGCTGCAGCATCAGCATCAGCTTCACCACAGCTGCCTTGTCGGAGCTGTCAGATGGGGCAGACCTCCTGGCCCTGGGTACTGGCCCTGGCGGCTGCGGCACGTCTGATGCGCTGGTGCACCCGCACAGCGCCTGCGCAGCCCTGGCGCATGCAGCTGCCTGCAGCCTGCCTGCAGTGGAGGGCGTGCCCCCGCGTGCGGTGCAGGCGATGCTCGACGGCATGCTGGTGCAGCTGTGGGAGCAGCTGCAGCAGCTGCTTGCAGCAGGGCGCCTGCCGGCTGCAGCAGCTCCCCTGGTGGGCTTGCACGCCTTGGAGGCCGCAGCGCTGAATGCGCCAGCAGTGGCCCGGCAGGCGGTGCGGCAGGCGACTGCTGTGCTGGCAGCAACTGCCACCACGGACCTGAGCGTGGAGCTGTTTGCGCAGGTCATGGTGCAGGTGCTGGCACGCGCGCTGGCGGACGGGCTGCCGTGCGCCGCACAGCAGCAGGATGTGCAGCGCGTGATCGTGGCTGCGGTGGCGGCAGCGGTGGCTTGCGCCTCTGAGGGGACTGCAGCTGGGTCTGCGGTACCTGCCGTCCCCGGGGCGCGCCTGAGCGTGCTGGAGCTGGTGGGGGAGCCGGACGGCGGGCACCTGGCGCGGCGACTGGCACAGCAGCACGGCGGGCACGCCTCGCGCAGCCTGCTGCTGCGGCTGCTGGCGATGGTGGCTGCTGGCCCCGACCCCTGGAGTGATGGCTGGCAGCCTGCTGACCTGGCGGCGGCGCAGGAGGAGCTGGCACTGGTGCTGAGTCAGCAGCAGCAGCTGCAGCAGCTGCGCCCAGGTGCCGAGCCCGCAGCAGCAGCAGCAGCAGCAGGCGGCGGGCTGGACGTGGTGCAGCTGCAGTTGGCGGCTGGGCACTTGCACAGCAGCGCCTTTGTGCGCTCGGTGACAAAGCTGGTGCAGCAGCTGAGGGCGGCGGGCCGCGGTGCTGCGCGCACGCTGCTCGTGTGCGCCGCTGACGCCGAGGCGGCTTGGGCAGCTGCGTCCCTGGCGCAGGTGGCAGCAGGCGCCGGGCTCGGCGGCCGCAACAGGAGCATCCGCCTGGTCAAGGCTGCCACAGCAGCAGACGTGGAGGAGGCGCTGGGTGGCGCTGGCCAGCAGCTGGCGGGCAGCTGCCTGGTGATTGCGGCTGCCAGCAGCCTGGCCGAGCAGCTGCAGCCGCAGCTGACGCAGCATCGGGGTGCGTTCCAGCTGTCCCTGGCAGACGGCGGGCTGGCGGGGGATGCTGCGCAGCTGCTGCTGCGGCAGGCCAGCCTCATGCTGCTGCAGCATGCTCAGGACACTGCCAACAGCGCCACCGCTGGCAGCCGCATGCCGGAGGCCAGCGCTAGCCAGCTGCGGTGGGCGGACGAGGGCACCAGACTGCGCCTGAAGGAGGTCGCCGCCAGCCTGGGTGGCGCCCTGACGGGCATGCGGCAGGCGGCGCTGGCCGCGGTGGCTGCCGCCTCAGGCAGCGAGGAGACGGCAGCACACGTGCTGCCCGCGCACGCGCTGTTTGCTGTGGCACAGCAGGCGCAGCGTGTGCACCTGGCTGCGCGGCACAGGCTGGCGGCGCGCATGGCCTTCCTGCACGAGAAGCTGGCGGGCCTGCAGCTCCCCAGCGCTGACGGCAGCCGCAGCACTCAGCAGCACAAGGAGGGCGCACCCGCCAGCGACTGCTTGGAGCAAGCCGCGGCTGCCACGGATGCCGCAGCACGGCAGCACAGCATGGCGACCGTGTCCTGCCGGCTGCAGTCCACGGCCGCCGAGTGGGCGGACGAGGCGGCGCGCCTACGGCAGCGCATGGCCTGCCTCCTGGGCGACAGCTGCCTGGCAGCTGCCGACCAGGTGCTGTGCGGCTGCCTGGCAGCTGCCAAGAAGCTGCAGGTCCAGGCGGCCTGGCACCGCCTCCTCGCCGAGGCGGGGCTGCCCAGCTCAGCAGGCCACGTCAGCATCACTGGGCTGCTGAGCAGCAGCGGCGAGGGCGCCTGGAGGCAGCAGGCGGCCCTGCAGGCCAGGTGGGCACCCCGGCCCCTGCTGCTGCTGGCAGAGCAGCCGCATCAGGTGGTGCAGGAGGTGGTGCAGGGCGGGCTGCTCAACCGGCGCCGGGTGGCGGTGCTGGGGCTGCCGGGCGCGCGGGCGGCACTGCCTGCCACGGGCGGTGGCGACCCTGGCGGCAGCATCGCGCTGGTCGTGCTGCAGCGGGGGGAGTATGAGGCCGCCGCTGACCTCGCGGCAGCGCACTGTCAGGGCGTGGCCATGGAGCAGCAGCAGCAGCAGCAGCAGCAGCAGCATGTAGGGCATGCGCTTGTGTTTGCCGCCCCAGCAGACGATGTGTGGCTGATGCCGGCCGTGCTGCACCAGCTGTGCTGCGTGCAGCTGCTGCCTGCAGCGGAAGAGGCAGCGGCCTGCCCGCAGGGATCCCAGGCAGCCCAGGTGCCAGGGCAGCAGCAGGCGCCTGGACAGCTGCAGCTGCCGGCCGGCACGCACGGGGGAGGGCCACGAGCAGGAGCAGCAGCGGAGGATGCAGCGCCACCGCCGTGGTCCAACCGGGAGGGCGCAGCAGCAGAGGACACAGCAGCGGAGCAGCAGCTTGCAGCATTCCTGCCGGTGCAGGTGGGTGTCCTTGGGACAGGGTGGGGCGGCGAGGGGTTTGCGCAGCGCGACTGGGTGTGGGTTTTCGTGGAAGGGAGGAGGCGCCAGCACCCGCTGTGCGCCCGGCGCTGTGCGCCGCCAAGACCGCAAGACTCAGCACCCCCCCCCCTCCCCGCCCGCCGCGCTACTGCATCCAACCTTGGCACACTGCTGCCACCCAACTCAGGTGACTGTCCGGGCAGCAGGCAGGGCGGAAGCGCCGGCATCCGGGGCGCAGCTGGAGGGCGTGCCTGCCTGGTGCGCGGCCGCACTGGCCGACGCCATGAGGCGCAGCAGTGCAGACGACTGAGCCGGCGGTGCTCCGTCCCCACCACCAGCGGGTGCACGCTGTAATCAAATGTAGAACCGCGCCTGTCATCGTTACAGCGGTGCTGGCGGCACGGTGCCCACGGCTGCCAGGGGCAGGAAGGTCCCGCCCCGCCGCCCACACACGGCATGCGGGCACACAGCCCCAGCGTCCAGGGCAACGCTCTCTAACCGCGCGACGCGGGGCGCTTGGGGCGCACCAGCAGCTCCGGCATGGCGCCGTCGTCGCCGCCGGCTGCTGCTGCGCCAGTGGTGGTGTAGCCCTGGGGCCTGCTGCCGCTGCTGGGCCCGCCCGTGCCGGCGTCTGCCTTGGCGCTGCTGCCCTGCTGGCGCCGCTGCGCTGCCTGCGGGCCGGCTGCATTGAACACCCCCTGGATGCTCATCTGCGGGTTGTCACAGGGGGCCAGGAGGGCTGGCAATGGTCAGTATCGGTGAAGAGAATGCAACTGTGTTCACATGGGGGCAGCAAAAGGGATGGCCAGGGCGGGCCGGAGGGCAGGAGGGGAGGGATGGCCCAGCCAGCGTGGTGGCAGCCCCAACAGTCAAGCGCTCCGCGGCAGTCTGGTCAGGCG
>Ga0315905_10006032_pt1 | contig 12328 bp, 10 predicted proteins | sample LakEriMetagenome_5_FD_203522 | JGI IMG/M metagenome (GOLD analysis project Ga0315905, IMG submission 203522) | Freshwater fungal communities from buoy surface, Lake Erie, Ohio, United States - Buoy 4 MA121 | ecosystem: Environmental > Aquatic > Freshwater > Lake | place: USA: Lake Erie, Ohio... | reverse complement strand
GGGTCCGGTGACGGCCGTGACAGTGGGTGGAGCCGCCTGTCTGGTCATCGTGGGGGTGTACTGGCGGCTGTTCCCAGAGCTGCGTCGACTGGATCGTTTCCCGCAGCCTGATCCGTCATAGCGGCATGGCATACTCTGCCCTCTGCCGGAGGAAATGATGCGTCACCGAGCCTCAGCTTCCTTATCACTCGTCTGGATAATGCCGTTGACCCTGGCGGGTTGCATGAGCGCCACTATTCAGGAGAGTCGCGAGTTACCGACCCAAATCGTCGACGGCGAAGCCGTGGTCATTCTGGCCAAGCCTCAGATCGAGGGGGTCGCTGCCGAAGACGAGTTCATCGACTGCGTCGGTCGAGGGCTCGCCAAGGGCGAACGGCCGATCACGGTGCGCGACAACAATGGCTTCGTCGACGAGCTGTTCCCGTGGTTCGAGCCTGGTACTGCGCCGACCCGACCGGAGGCAGTCACGCAACTTTTGGCGCGTCCCGGTGTCGGTGAAAGAGTGGCTGCTTCTGGCGTGCGTTATCTCGTTTGGTTGGATGGCGGCACTCGGCGAACCGATGGTGGCGGCAGTCTCGCGTGCGGGGCCGCGCCCGGCGCAGCCGGTTGCATCGGCTTCGGTTGGTGGGAAAAGGAGTCGGACTACGAGGCTACCGTGTGGGATTTGAAACAAGCGAGATCAGCTGGCAGCGTTGAGACGAATGTGACTGGAACATCGGCGATCGTGGGCGCTGTCGTGCCGCTGCCATTTATCGCGCGGGTGCAGGGTACGGCTTGCGATCGCTTGGCCGAACAACTGCAGAATTTTTTTCAAGGTGACGCCAATCCATGATGCGTGTGAAACACAGCTTGCTCGCCTTCGTCGCGATGACGCTCTCGGCATGCGTAACACCGCCCGTCGACCAACCGCCCAGTCTGCCGTCGCCGACGCCTCCGCCAACAGGCGGCATTCCTTCGCCGCCGAGTATGCCCGCGCCGAGCGCACCGGCATCCGACTCCGGAGCTGGAGAAGCGACGACGGCTGATGAGCGACGCGACGTTCTCGACAAATCTTTGGATGACTCGCTCGGCGAGTTCGATAAGACGCTCGAGGAAGAGCAACGGCGAACCGCCGCTGAGCGTGATGCGCGTACCGCATCAGCAGGCAGTGGTTCGAGCGAAGGCGCTGGTCGTACCGCAGCCGAGCCTGGCTCGCGCGACGGTGATCTTCGTTCCGAGCGCGGCGCGGCCGCCAGAAATGCCGAAAATCAAGCCGGCGATAGACAGGATCGTGGCACCGTGGGCGCTGGCAGTGGTGCCCCTAATCGCGGCGTCGAGTCGGGCGACGATGATGACATCGTTGCTAGAAGGCTGCGACGAGCGGCAGAACAGGAGACCGATCCCGAGCTCAAGGAAAAGCTCTGGAAGGAATACCAAGACTACAAACGTAACGCCAAGGGCGGCTAAGGAGCAGCAGCGCATGAACAGGATGGTCGTCGCCGTCGTGCTGGGTTTTGCGACCTTGCTGAGCGGTTGCGTGGTCAAAGAAACACGACCTATTGCCAAGCTAGAGGCGGTGCAGGCGAAGGTGCAAATCCCGGAAGCGGAATTGCTGGATGTAGCGCTGCGACATTTCGATCCTGGGGTGCCTGCAAACCTTGTCAACGACGAAGAGGCGCTCGATAAGAGGCGAATTTATCCTGATGTTCGCTCTGCCGAGTCGAGACTGTTGCCGATGCGGCTACGGACGACGCTCGAAGCTTCGGGCCAGTGGGGTGCGGTACGCGTCGTACCGGAGGCAGTTCAGTTCGTAGATGTGATCGTGACCGGCAAAATTGTCGAGTCGACTGGCGCGCGTCTTGAGCTTGCGATCACCGCCGTCGATGCTTCCGGGCGAGTCTGGATCAAAGATCGCGTTTACTCGAGCGATGCCGACCTTGGAGCATACAAGACCGATGCCTCCTTGCGTGCTCGCGATCCATTCCAGAACGTCTACTCTCAGATTGCCAACGACCTCGTAACAGCACGCGATGCATTGACAGCAGTTGAGAAGCGCGAGTTGCGTCACATAGCTCAACTGCGATTTGCTCAAGACCTCGATCCGCGCTCTTTCGAGGGCTATTTGCAGAGGGCCGCTGATGGGCGCTATCGCCTGACGCGGCTGCCGGCAACGGATGATCCGGCGGTGGTGCGTATCACGAAAATCCGAGAGCGTGATGCTGCAGTCATCGACACTCTCGACGGTTACACCCAGGAATTTTCGGATCAGCTCTTTGATCCTTACGGGAGTTTTCGCCGTACGAGTCGTGAAGCGATAGAGCGCGAAGATAAAGCGCGAGCCCAAGCCATGACTCGCACGGCCCTCGGTGCGGCGGCTGTACTCGGCAGTATTTTTGCCGGAAGCAATTGCGCTTCGACAGACTACAACTGCCGTCGTATCGACAGTGCCGTTCGGACGGCCGGTGCTGTGGGTGGCGTAGCGGCGGTCATGTCAGGTATCCAAAAGTTCTCCGATGCCAAAGTGACCGCTCAGGAAGTCAAAGAATTAGCGGCTAGCTTCAGCAGCGAAGCTGCCGCACAAACCGTCGAAGTCGAGGGGCGTACCTTGAAGCTGACCGGTACTGCCGAGGAGCAGTACCGCGAGTGGCGTCGTCTGCTCGCCGCGATCTACCGGGAAGAAAATTTGCCCGCACCCAATCCTTGAGCGGGGCTTGGACGTGACTGTACTCGTCAAGGGCCAGAAGCTCATCGATCGGTTCGTGCTGCTCGAGCCACTTGCTCAGGGTGGTCGCTTCGAGATCTGGCGCGCTCTCGATGAAAGTCGCGGCACACAGGCGGCTCTGAAAGTTGCTACGGGTGAAGACGCGGCGCGTTGGGAGAGTTTGCAGCGCGAGTGTTCGATCTCGCAACGGCTTGATCACCCAGGTGTCCTTCGTTTCGACGAGCCCGCACGTGATGAGTCGGTGATGGTTTTGCCGATGCCGCTTGCCGCGGGTGACCTTCGACCCCTGCGAGGTAAAGCCTATACCCAGATCGTGCCGTTGTTGATCGAGCTTTGCGATGTACTCGATCACTTGCACTCACGCGGCATCATTCATCGTGACCTGAAGCCTTCTAACGTGCTGCTTGATTTCGCAGGCCATATTCGGTTGACTGATTTCGAAATCGCTGCGATCGACGGAATGGCACCACCCGGAGCGATGGGTTCACCGTTCAGCGCGAGTCCACAACAACGCCAAGATTTGGAGCCGTCGATCCTTGACGATATCTATGGGCTCGGTGCGCTGAGTTATGAGCTCCTATCCGCTTATCCGCCGTATTTCCCAACCAAGCCTAGCGCGACAGAGTACCAAGTCCCCGCACTGAAGCCTGTTCACCCAGTACCGCCCGTTTTGCATGCGTTGTTGCAGCGCTGTCTTTCGGCGGATCCTTTGCTACGGCCCGCTACCGCGCGCGAGTTGCGCGAGGACTTGGTGACGTTGACTCGATCTGCAGAGAGTATCCGGGCAATTCGTGTCGAATCGATGCGGATCGAACCGCCCCTCGCGGTAACCAGTGCGCGTCGCGCCTGGCTGCCTTGGGTTGCTGGGGTCGCCAGCGTGGGGCTGCTCGCGGCCACCTTCTGGGTTTTGCCGCGTTTGGCGCCCGGCGTGAGCGACGTGTCGGTGAGTCGCAGTAGCCCGGCTGTGACCGCTGAGCCTGCGTCGATCATCAGTGAGGAAGAGAAGCAACAACAAGCCCTGTTCAATGAGCGTTACATCGAATTCTCGCGCGCCCTCGAAGAGCTCGACTCGCAAGCGGCCGGTGTGTGGGGTGGCGAGTCGTTTGGTGCTGCTAAATCAATGGGCGAGTTGGCGCTTGCTGCTTCTTCAGCGCGAGATTTATCTTTGGCGCTCGATAGACTCGGCTTGGCGATGCAACGTCTGACTCGCGTCGCTAACGAACGTTCCGCCACGCTAGCCAAGCTGCTTGATACAGCCAACATGGCGATCGACGATGGTCGTTTGGAGATTGCGCGCCAGTCTCTGGAGCGGGCTTTGTTGATCGACCCCGAACATGCGCCCGCGATACGCGGACTTGCTCGCATCGTGGCTCTGGGTCCGCTCTTGCCAGCTTTGGTGGAGGCCGAGACCGCACAATTGGCTTACGATAATTTGCGAGCGCTCACTCTATATGAGCAAGTGCTCCGCGTCGATACAGAAAATGCGAGGGCGCGTGATGGTGCGGCGCGCGCTCGCCGTGCGTTAAGTTCTGATCGATATGCCGCGGCTATTGGCGAGTCGCTTGCTGCACTGCGCGCTGGCCGATCCGAGGCAGCGCGTGATGCGTTATCACGCGCACGCGCTTTGCGGAGCGACGGTGCCGAGATCGGCGCCTTGCAGGCGGAACTTGCTGCCGTCGGTGAGCGATCGGATCTACAGGAAGAGCGAAATCGCATCCGCGAGCTCGAGCAGGCGGAGAACTGGGGCGACGCGCTCAAGGCGTATGAAGGCTTGCTTGCGAAGGATCGCAGTCTCGAGTTCGCGCGTTCGGGGCGAAATCGAGTGGTGCCGCGAGCCGAGCTATCTCGACGGCTCGATGGCTTGATCGGCACGCCAGCGCGATTGTCGGCTCCTGAAGTGCGCCGTGAAGCCGAGCGTTTGTTAGCGGAAGCGGCCAGAGTGAAGGGCGACGCTCCAGTATTGCGCAGTCAAGTCGAGCAATTGAACACCGCATTGCAGATTTACGACAAGCCGATTAAAACCGTGTTCCAGTCAGATGGGCAGACTCGGATCGTGGTACAGCGGATCGGTATCTTCGGCACATTCACTCGTAAAGAGTTGCAGCTGAAGCCCGGCCGATATGTTGTCGTGGGTACTCGCGAAGGGTTCCGCGACGTGCGTCGCGAGATCAACGTGACGCCGAACGAGCCGCAAGTCGTAGTCGACGTGCGCTGTACGGAGCTGATTTCGTGATCACCAGTGTGTTGGTGCACGAGCCTGCGGGCAATCGCTCAATGCAGTTGCCGCTACTGATCGGCTCGACGAGTGATTGTGAAATCCGGGTCCCTGGCTTTGGCGATGACGAGAGAGTTCGTCTCTTTGCCGAAGGTGAAGCTGTTTATTTGGAGACTTTGACGCCCACGACCTTGCTGATCGATGGGCAAAATCTCGAAAAGGGTGCCATTCGCGTCGTACAAACGGGCTCCGTCTTGGTTGTCGGCGATACGCGAATCGTTTTTTCCTATGACACGGGATCGCTGTCTTTGTCGATCCGTCACCTCGAGGGAAATCAAACAATCGCACCGTTGCGCTCCACATCGAGCGTCTTTGACGACCAAGACCAGCAGGATGTACCAATCAGAGTCACTGCGGTGTCGTCGGCAAAGACGTCTTCACCCCAAGCGGCAACGGACTCGCGCAGTCTTCGATCATGGTGGCTCTTGCTCGCTTTAGGCGCGGTCATGCTCGGGTCACTCGCGTTGTTATTCCAATTCGAGCGTATCGAAATCGAAGTCGAGCCTGTCGGTGCATCTGTGAACGTAGATGGTCCCGACTGGTCATCCGGTAACAGTGTGTTTGTATTGCCGGGGAAGCGCCAAATTCAGGTTGTTGCTGAGGGATATCGCAGCATCGAGCGTGAGATCGATATCCAGCGTGACTCGATACTGAAACTGGAGTTTCGATTAGAGCCGTTGCCGGGCGTCCTTGAGGTCGATACCGGTGGCGTAGCCGCCGTCGCGTACGTCGATGGTGTTGAGGTGGGTCGGGTGCCGGGTGAATTGCAGATCGCGGCGGGAACCAAGACACTAATGCTCAAGGCGGATCGATACCTCGATTATGTTCAGTCGCTTGAGATCGATGGGCTAGGCAAGAGGCAATTGCTGGTCGCCACGTTGCAGTCGTCGTGGGGGAAGATTGACGTTGCAGCAGATCGCGCGGCTGCCACCTTGCGAATCAACGACGAGCCTCCTGTACCGCTACCGCGCGTCGTCGATCTGCCGGCAGGTGTGCATCGCCTAGAGATTGCTGCCGCTACCGCTAAGCCTTGGCGCAGCGTCGTTCTCGTCAAGGCGGGAGAAACGCTGCGTATCGGACCGATCGAGTTGGGGGCGCCTGATGCTACTGCGCGAATTCGCTCGACACCGTCGGGTGCGGATGTGACCGTCGGCGGCGTCTATCGAGGCAAGACGCCGTTGCAGGTGGACTTGGCGCCAGGCGTTGAGCACGAGTTGCTGGTGGTGTTGCAAGGATACGAGCCGGTCTCGCGACGTGTCTTTGCCGAGCCATCGGGCAAGGTCGACTGGAACCCCTCGTTGAAAGCCATCTTGGTAGAACTGTCTTTGCAGGGCGAGCCGAGTGATGCAGAGATTTTTCAAGGCGCGACGAGCCTTGGGCGTGCGCCTTTGACACTCAGGTTGCCTGCTCGCGAGCATCGTCTGGAGTTGCGTGCTAACGGTATGCAATCTCAATCACTGCGCGTCGATTTGTCTAATGGCGAAGCCCGTCGTGTCGAGTATCGACTGGCTCCCGTCGGGCGTTCGCCCGATTGGCAGCCGCCCGCGGCGGCGCTTCGATCGGAAACGGGAACTTTGCTCCGCCTGATGCCGACAGGCAAAGCTGCGTTGGGCAGTGAGCGTCGAGAGCAGGGGCGACGAGCGAACGAGTTCACGCGACGAGTCGAGCTCACGCGAACCTTCTATCTCGGGACGCGAGAAGTGACGAATGGGGAGTTTCGTCGATTCAGACCTGCGCATGCCTCGGGGTTTATCGGTAAACGTACACTCGATCTCGATATCCTGCCGGTCACCTCGGTAACTTGGGCGGATGCGGTTGAGTATTGCAATTGGCTCTCGGAGCAAGAGGGCTTGCCACCGGCTTACGAAAAGAAGGATGGCAAGTGGACTCTGCGTCGGCCCATCGGTACGGGTTATCGGTTGCCGACGGAGGCGGAGTGGGAGTTTGCTGCGCGCTATGTAGGCGAGAATTCGCCGCTGCGTCGTTACGAATGGGGAAACGATCTGCCTCCACCTGTGGGTGTAGCCAATCTTGCGGGGCTCGAGGCGGCAGCTGAAATGGCGCGCGTACTGGAGAACTGGCAGGACGAATATCCCGTGGTCGCACCACCCGGGAAATACCCAGCGAATACACTCGGCCTGTTCGACATGACGGGTAATGTCTCTGAATGGGTGCACGATGCGTACAGCTCGTTCGATGCCAACGGAGGTGGTCAGGATCCCTTTGGCCCCGCCGATTCACCCCGACGGGTCGTCAAGGGAAGCTCGTGGCGCAGCGTGAATTACAGTGATCTGCGTCTCGCATGGCGAGATGGGGCGGATGGCTCATCACAAACGATCGGCTTTAGAGTGGCAAGGTATGCAGAGTAGTCAAACTCGAACTTGGCGCGTGATTTGGCTAACCGCCATTAGTGCGCTGATCTGCTGGTTGGCGTCCGTCATGATGCTTCGGGCGCTCGCTCAGACTGCAGAGACCAACGAAGCCGAATCCACTGAGCGTCGCGCGCCGCCGCCGAAGCTTTCAGACGAGGAGTCACCGGAGTATCGCGACTCCGCGGACAATAACATCAGCCTGCCGGTCGACATATGAACAAAAAACTACCGAATGAATTCCTATTTACAGTCGTAGCCTTATTGATCGTTACGGTCTTCGTACATGCAGCGTATGTATTGCACATACGCCCTGTAGCCGAAGCGACCTTGCGAGCCGATCGAGAGCGAATGACTGTCGATCCTAACTACGTCACTGAGCGTTCGTTTTACGTCATCATCAAAGATTACGAGCAGGAGGCGGAGATCATCCTGATGCTGTGGGCGCTGGCGATCATTGGCTACAAGTCCGTCGTACAGCAACGCGAGTTGCGAGTGCTACGCGCCGAAGTGCTTCGATTGCCAGATGGCACTCGCATCCTGCCCGAAGATACAAGAGAGTACACACGGCAGCTCGAAGGTCTGCCCGCCGCAGATCGAGAGACCCTGGTTCCGCGCGCTTTGATGGCTGCACTTGCGCGATTTGGTGCGACCCGAAATGTACAGGATGCCTCGACGGTGGCTCATGGCATTTGCCAGTCCGAGGCCGAACGGCTCGACTCGGATATGGCCTTGCTTCGTTACATCGCCTGGGCGATTCCCGCTATTGGTTTCATCGGCACGGTGCGTGGTATCGGCGATGCTCTTTCACAGGCGCACAAAGCGGTGACCGGTGACATCTCTGGTGTCACTGAAGGTTTGGGTGTTGCCTTCAACTCGACGCTCATCGCGCTGATCTTGTCGATCTTATTGATGTTTCTGATGCAACAACTGCAGCGGGTACAGGAGCGGCGAGTTCTCGATACCGAGACCTGGTTAGACGAAAAGATCATCAGAAACCTTCAGGTTCGAATGTGACGATGATTGGGGCTTACATCGGTACCGAACGTGTCGTTATCGCCATTGACGGTGAGGGAAGCGAGGCTTCGCTAGAGTCGTTCGCCGGAATGAGTGCGGCATGTCATGTGTTAGTGCCGATTAGTTTCGATGTGGCGGCAGTCGCCGACTCGCTTGCTCGACTGCAGCAGCTAGGCCTCGATGCTCAGGCATTCCATGATGTTGCCGCGTTCGGCGCCGCTGCGCTCGCCCTCTCTGGTACGACACTGTTTATCGAGTTGGAAGAAGAGGTGGCCGCGACTGCGCGTATCGTGGTGGTCGACGGAGTCGCGCGTCGTCAAACGCTATTGCAGCGCGTTCGTGTGGGGCGCCGTGCTCTCAGGGGCGCATGGATAGATCTTATCGCCGAGTCGATGGTGCTCGCGCATCGATTCGACCCTCTACATGATCATGATTCCGAGAAGCGCCTGGCCAGTCTTTTATGGGATGCTGCACGTCACGCATCGGAAGAAGGGTCGGTGGTCGTCACATTGCCGACTCCTCGCGGCGATTGCAGCATCAGGCTGACCCGCGATCAGTTCGCGGTTCGCGCAGCTCCCATCTACCGAGAACTGTCAGGTATGTTGCATGAGCTTCGACCTGCGGCATCACGCGTTGATCTGCTCGTGGCGGAGCAAGATCTGATATTGCCCGGCTTTGTCGAGATGCTCGCCGAGTTTCGCGGCTGCCGTGTGTTGGGTTTCCGTTATGAGTCGCTCGCGATGGCCGCATCGATGCAAGCTAATAGAGCCGGCGAAACCGGTGATGTTCTATTACTGCGTGGAACTGCTATCGGTGAAGCGATTGCTCAAGCGCGCATCGTCGAGCTGCCACAACTCGGTTCGGCACGTATTAGTCCAACGCATGTACTTTGGAATGCAGATGTAAAGCCCCTCATCGTCGACTCTGTCGTCGAGATCGGACGCGATGTGACGGAAGGTGGGCTGTCTCTACCGGAGGGGTTGGCCGGTGTTTCGCGATGGCACTGTTCGTTACGAGTCACCGCGCTTTCGACGGAATTGATTGATCATAGTCGTCACGGGACATGGCTCAACGACGAGCGGGTGATGGGTCGTGTCGAAGTATTCGCCGGTGATCGGATCCGAATCGGTGATCCGGGTATCGAGCTCACTTTTTTGGCCATAGAGAGAGCTCATGGCGCGCCGGCGCGTTGAGGTCTTCAGCCTCTCGTTTCTTGACGTCATCTGCTGCGGCTTTGGCGCGGTCATCCTTTTCTACACCATCATCAGCGCTCAAAGTGGCATAGAACGCACATGCAAGGCTGAGGATCTTGCGGCTGAGGTATCGCGACTAGAAGAAGAGGTCATTCGGGGCGCTCGTAATCTAGTCGAACTGAAAAACGCACTGCAGAAAACCGAGAGCGAGACGGTCTCGGCGACTTCGCGTGCCACCCAGTTGATCGAAGAGCTGCAGCGTAAGCGCGAGGAAAGCTTCATATACGACTCGACTACGCTTGCGAAACGTGAGCGTATCGAAAAGCTGAAGGCGGAAGTCAAGGCTCTAGAAGAGAGCGCTCGACGCCTCGAGGCGAGTGCGAAAATAGAGACCCCGAGATCAGAGCGAGCTGGCGCAGGAAAGTCGTTGGCGAGTCGTCGTTATATCACTGGACTCACTCTGAAGGGCAAGCGCATCCTCGTGTTGTTTGATCGATCATCCAGCATGCTGGATGATGACTTAGTCAACATCCTTCGGCTGAGAAATTCAGCGGCGACCACGCAAGCTGCTGCGCCGAAGTGGCGACGTGCTGGAGACATTGGTGCCTGGTTGATTTCGGAGATTCCGCAGACGTCCCAGTATCAGTTTTACGTCTTCAACACCGGGGCTCAGCCTCTTTTGCCCGGAACAGACGGTGAGTGGTTGTCAGGCAGTGACGACGCGGCTCGCGAAAAGATGCTGACAGCGCTTGGGGCGCTGCCGCCTGCAGGTGGCACAAGTTTGATCAATGCGCTGCAGGCGACCCGTGCGATGCGGGTTCCGCCGGATCAGGTGATTTTGGTTACCGACGGTCTACCGACTCAAGGCGCGACGCCGCCGGCGCTACGAAAATACGTTGATGCCGCTGCTCGAGCCAAGTTTTTCGACGAGGCGATTCGGGGAGTCAACCGAAACGTACCGATCGACGTGATCCTCTTGCCCATGAAAGGCGACGTGCCCGCACCGCACCGATTTTGGGGCCTTGCTCGGCAGACCAAAGGTGCTTTTGTGATGCCCTCGCCGGATTGGCCTTGAGGCGCTAACCATGAAGCGCAAGCAACGCGATACCGAAATTTTTAGCCTGTCTTTTCTCGATGTCATTTGCTGCGGTTTCGGTGCCATTATTCTGCTGTTGGTGCTATCGGAATTCGGGCAGCCACTGGTCATTGAGAGGTCAAGAAACGATCTTGAGCTGCAGTTGAAGAAGCTTCAGGAAGAGCTATTCGTAATCCGTGGCGACTCCGAGCGTCTCGAGCGCGAGTTGCGAGGTCGGGTCGATGTGCTACAAAAAGAGCGTCTGAATTTGGCGCGCGCTGCGGGTGAGATGTCGAGTCTCCGCGGTCAGTACGATACGTCGCGTCAAGAAGCGACGGTCAGCAATATCGTCGAGAACGAATTGCTGTCTGCATTTCAGGATCTACAAGCAGATAATCAGCGGCTCGTCCAAATGTCGCAGGCTCGACGCAAGCTCAACACGCAGGCGGTCGGCGGTATTCCCGTAGACAGTGACTATGTGATTTTTCTGATCGACACGTCAGGCAGTATGCAGGGCGGTCACTGGGAAACGGCGATGGAGGTGATGCGCGAGATTCTCGACATCTACCCGAGACTCAAAGGATTACAGATAGTTGATGACAACGGCCGCGAATTATTTGCCGGCACGCGGGGGCGATGGTTGACCGATTCGAATAACCTGCGTGCCGACATCGTGCAGCGAATGCGTAGCTGGCGCGCTTTCAGCGATTCCAATCCGGCCGATGGGATCGAGTTGGCAATTAAAAACTATTGGTCTGCAGACAAGCGCATCAGCATCTATGTGCTTGGCGACGAGTTCACCGGAGAGACGATTCAGGGCGCTCTCGATGCTGTTGATCGTATCAATCGACCCGATGACACGGGACGCCGTCGCGTTCGAATCCACGCCGTCGGGTTCCCCGAAGCGCCGGGTATGACCCCGTTTACAAACATCCGATTCTCCGCCTTAATGCGGGCTATGTGTGATCGGAACGACGGCACTTTCGTCGGCCTCACCAACGTTAAAACCTGTGGTATGACCATGGTCATTGGAGGTGTCACGACATGCGTCGGAGGCAACTGAGGCAGAGGTTTTTAGGGCTTTCGATGCTGGCCCTGTCACTGGTCGGCTGTGGCGGTGTGGTCATCACCCCGGATCCCGTTTTGCCGCGCGCGCTTATCGAGCCGATCCCGGCGAAGGTCGGGTTGTTGCTGACGGCAGAGCAAAGATCATTCGTACACTCTGAAACTCGCAATGGTGTGACCTGGGAGGTTGCGCTGGGTGCAGGTCAGCAACGACTTGTCCGAATGATGTTTTCGTCGATCTTCGGGGACGTCCAGGAATTTGCCGATCTCGATGCGGCTCGGGGCATCACGGGATTACAAGCGATCTTTGAGCCGAAGATTGAGCAGTACTCTTTCGCGACAGCTCAAGAGACGGGCGGCGAGTATGTTGCTGTCAGCATTCGTTATCGAATCGATGTCAGAACGCCTAACGGCGAGCGTTATGACTCTCTGACACTAACCGGCTATGGGACCGCGATGGCCGGTGGATTCGGCTCGTCCGAATCGATCGAGGCGGCGACGGTCGCTGCCAAGCGAGATGCTGCGGCCAAATTCCTGACCCAAGTAGGCGCTTTTCCACTCGTCAAAGAGTTGTCTGCTGGCCGCCCTCTGCAGGCTGCGCCGGAAGCGGCAGCGATCGCAGCAGTCAGTATC
>Ga0315905_10006031_pt1 | contig 12328 bp, 13 predicted proteins | sample LakEriMetagenome_5_FD_203522 | JGI IMG/M metagenome (GOLD analysis project Ga0315905, IMG submission 203522) | Freshwater fungal communities from buoy surface, Lake Erie, Ohio, United States - Buoy 4 MA121 | ecosystem: Environmental > Aquatic > Freshwater > Lake | place: USA: Lake Erie, Ohio... | reverse complement strand
GGTGGGGGATTTACTGGAGAGTGGAAAGACGACAAACCCAACGGAAGAGGAATTGAAACTTATGCAGATGGAAGTCCTGCTAAGGAGGGTGTCTTTGAGAACGGTAAGTTCATCCGGGCGGAGAAAAACGAATAGCCGCCAGTAAATAGATAACGGCACATGAGATGCAGAAATATTTACCAGGCTAGTATAACGAAGACTCTGAGGACAAATTTCCAACAGGCAACTAAATTGGTGGGCGATCCCATCGAGTTTGGATTGTAAGCTAGGGTTTAAATGCTTAGGCCCAAAGTAATACAGCTATTGAAGTTTTTATCTCTTTATCTTCCCAAGTTCTTGCTCTAGTTTGGCTCGGCGTTTATGCTCCAAATCTTGATACCTAGCCATCACGTGCTGAATGAGTGTCGATCGGGATGATAATCGCCTGCATTACTCGTTTTATCCGAGCGGGGCTTAAATCTTATATTAGTTAAACCAATATTTGACTCAAATCAGCAGAGTTTTCGATAACCGAGAGGCGAACTAGTGTCAAAGCTGAACTTATTCTTTCTGAGTTGTTTCGTGTTGCCTCTGGTTGTAGGGTGTGCAACGACTGATAAATACGAAGGCTCCCTGAAGTCGTGGATAGGTCAGCCTGAAATTGAATTACTAAGAGCTTGGGGTGCCCCTCAAGCACACTACGAGACTGGTGGTATTAAATTTTTGACCTTTGAAAGGCGGGATATTGTCTATTTTCCGTCGACCCCAAGGTCGGCATTTGTTGGCAACCCAACTTACCACACGACAATGATTGGGGGGGCTTCGTATCTCCCATCGTATTGCCAAACAACCTTTGAAATCCAGAATGAGCGTGTCACTAACTTCCGTTTCAGCGGAAATGATTGCAGACGCTAATATTCTTTACAGGTCACCGAGACCTGTTCATTGGCTGAACGATTACTTTTGTCGTAGGTCACTTTAAGGATGAACCTTTTACTTTTGCTGGTATCTGAGGACGTGTTGAACTGCCATGGATGACCATCGAACGACCCGCAGGCGCTTATTACACATTTCTGGAAGTGCATTTTTGCAGCTGAGCTTAATAGCACCCGCTGTTTTTATTACCCAAAAATCGTGGGCACAACGATCTGTTTCACCAGTCTGCGGTAGACCAACGCTACCGCAGATTGCTGGGCCATTTTTTATGCCGCAATCGCCGGAGCGTAGCAGCCTCATCGAAAACGGCATGACAGCAAGCCGTATGCGGTTGCGAGGTCAAGTACTTGATAAAGGTTGCAAACCTGTACCGGGCGCACTCATCGATTTCTGGCAGTGTGATGATAAGGGTGAGTACGATAACCAGGGATACCGGCTAAGAGGTCACCAATTCACTAATAATGTTGGGCAGTTCGTGCTTGATACATTGGTGCCGGGAGCCTACCCCGGGCGAACGCCACACTTGCACGTCAGGGTTCAGCGCAAAGGCAGTCCGGTCTTAACGACCCAACTTTATTTACCCGGTCGTTCAAGTAACTCGGGTGATTTCTTGTTTGATCCGCGATTACTTATTGAGGCGCGCGGGCAAGATTATTTTTTTAGTTTCGTACTGCTCGGATAGTGCTCGCCTTTCTGTCCACTATGGGCCCTGGAAAAACGAGCATTTAAGGAGCGAAATAACGACCTTGCCATAAGCGTTCATTCGCCACGCAAGTGGATTACGGGTCAATCCATACCCACGCAGGCTCGTTTGAGGACCTTGGCAGACGTATTGCAGGTGCCGGATCCAGTTCGCCACAAGCGACGTCAGAGTTGCCAGCCATATCCTAGATAGATGACCAACCCGAACCCGCCGCAATCCACTAGCCCCGTCGCCCCAGTCTCGCGGGCAGATCCTTTTTTTGACGACCTTGACAAAAATTCTTAAAAACCCCTTGCAATCGAACAAGGCTTCCTTGATAATCTAAACAAGAATTGTTCGCATTTACAAGCTACGAGTCCACCATGATTGTTTGCGTCTGCCACAACGTTTCCGACAGAGCCATCCGGGCTGCAATCGATGCAGGTGCAACCTCGCTTTCGGAAATCCGCGCACAGTTTAACGTCGGCGCATGCTGCGGCAAATGCCTGCCAAGCGCCAAGGCACTCGTTAGCGAGCACCAGCAAGAAATCTCAACTCGTTTTACAGCACTGCGTCGTGAACTCGTCACTGGCTGAGTTGCCGTTTCCTACCCCACGACAACGCCCATCCAGCTCACTCACAGATGTCATTAATAAGCGAATGTGATTGCGTTTGCGAATCGTTCGCAAACTCACAATCACTCCCAGCAATTAAATGACATTGAATATCGGACATTAGACGCATGCTGCAGTATGATGCCCAACGTTTGACGTTACGCCGCATTTAAACCACACGCACAGAGGCCCCCATGAAAGGTGATCCGACTATCATCAAGCTGCTCAATGATCAGCTCACTAACGAACTGACTGCCATCAACCAGTATTTTTTGCATGCTCGTATGTACAAACACTGGGGCTTCGAAAAACTGGGGAAAAAAGAATATGCTGAATCGATCGGCGAAATGAAACATGCTGATCAGCTCATCGACCGCATTCTGATGCTGGAGGGCCTGCCCAACCTTCAGGCATTGCACAAGCTGATGGTGGGTGAAAATACCCCCGAAATGCTCGACTGCGATTTACAGCTCGAGAAAATCTCGCAACAAACCGTCAAGGATGGCATCGCTGCTTCTGAGGCAGTCCGTGACTATGTTTCACGCGAGTTGTTTCAGAATATTCTGGATGACACCGAAGAACATATCGACTGGCTAGAAACGCAAAAAGATCTGATTTCAAAAATCGGTCTGGAAAATTATCTACAATCACAAATGGAAGACGAATGAGCAAGGCTGTACTCCAATTGAAATGAGTCGTTGCAAGGCTTTTCTGACTTGTAACAATGAAAGACGAATTTTTTGCTGTCATAGACAGAAATTGGCTCAAGACACAAAAAGCGGTTTTCTTTTGCATTTTCCGTTTGTCAATGCAACCAAGGTGATGAAGACCAGCAGCGGTCTCGCACACTGCTGCAATCCTTCAAGTTCGATATCAAAAATTATGGCAGTAGACATAGTTTGATTTTATGTGCTGACTAGCTTAGATTTTGAGCCTATAGATGCGTTAGCGCTTTAGCGTGCTCTGTCAGCTGCTTAGATATTTCCCGAAGCAAGGTTCTCATACCTCCTTTATAGCCCCGCTTAGCTGATGTCTCTTTGCCTTGGGATGTCTTTGGCCCCGTTGATTTCTCCCATGGTTTCCAGCGCCTGATCATTTCTGAACGCAGGGCTCGATGCTCTGGTGTTCTGATGTAACTCAAGGTTTTCTCCTGATAGTTGGGTTTGCTCATTTTCGATTTCCTGCACGCGTGCGGATTCAACTGAGCCGTTATTAATTTGTTGTGGACCACTTGTTACGTTAGCCTGTTTTGCGTAAATAATTGGTGGGTTTTTAATTGCAGCAAGCGTTTCTAATGTAGCCCTACATTGCGACTGTGCCCTTAGTGCAAGCTTCATAAATCCCTCAATGTTCGACATCTGTGATTGCTCTATCGCGCGTTCTGTAAGCCGAACAAACAATGCTTGAAGTGAAGACGCTTGGCTTAACAGCATCGATTCAGCATAAGTCAAATCGCCTCCTTGCAGCGCCACTGTTTGATCACGCAAGGTATCAATCAATGTAGGTGTATCAATTTCGTCGCTAAAACTTTTGGGTTGCATTAAACCTACAATTCGACACGCTGCAACTTCAGGTGAAGTGATAAGTTTAGCGAAATTACGCCCTCGCTCCTCAAGACTAGAACCAGAATGACAAACAATATTTTTTCGTGGGTAACTCTCGGATTTTTTTACCACTGATTTTTTCGTCTTGTCAGTCATCATTCGCCAACTTTGCAGAAAAGATTTGGCCAGCGCACTTTCCCTAGTCTTCCATCATGATCTTCCATTTTCGGTAAATAACCTTCGCAGCGCTGGAGCATGTCACGAATAGGTTCATAAGTTCGACTAGCATTCATTTCTCCTCGCTTCGCAGCACGACATCCTCTCCCAGCTAAATTCAAACATTGGTTACAAGTACGCCGATCATCGACAAAGGCTGCATCACTCAATTCTTTTAACAAGTTATCCGTTGTTGCTACTTCAATATAATAGCTGCGCGCACCTGAGTTCACCTTGCACTGATGTATCACTTCGTCTATAGCTGCCTTGTCAGTTTCATCAATCTTCGCAAGCCATTTCCGTATTACCGTTTCTTCGATTGCAGTTAACAATTTGGATGGCTGTCGGATGATCGGTTTGAAAATCTCAGCAGCAACTGCGTCATCATATTGTTTTAAAATCTCGGATTGCGTAGCCGTTGGAAAACACGAAACTATTTTGGGATCTCTACTTTGAAATTGAATCTTCCACCAGATCGAGCGACCTGCTGAATCGTTTGTTACTAATTTCGGTTTTTGGGCAATGAGATCTTGCAGGGACTTTGCGACGCTGACAGTTGCGACACTTGCGACAGGTCGTCCTCTCTCTACCTCTTGAGTCGCAAAAGTCGCATATGTCGCAGTCGCAATCTTGGTTGCTTGCTTATCCCGAAGCCTGGAAAGAAGACTCACGACACCACCTCAATTAACGCTGGATTTACTAAGATGACTTTCTGTCGCCCATCTTGTGCCACCTTCACACGATCAAGTTCTTCCAATTCGTGCAACGCCACCCGAAATTTTTCTTTGTCGCGAATAGGTCCGAGCCGTTGTGCTTCACGTCTAGAAACACAACTCATTCGCTGCAGCCGACAATATTCGATCAGCCAAGAATCTAGTCTTGCTGAATCAGCGAGCTCAGCAGGCAGTGCAAGTTCACCAAAGAACCGACGCGACTCGTGCAGGTGCCATGCCGCAATTAGGCTGGCACTCTCAAATGCATCGCGGCCTATGGCCCCACCTACACCACCAAAAAACTGGAACAATGCTGCTAGCCTTGCGGCGTTGTCTGCAGATTTACTCGCTACGTCCCTAACATCGTAAAGCTCTCCACCACTTATGAGTTCACCCTCGATTGCATTGTGATATTCAACCCAAGCGTCTTTTGCTTCTGGGCTCAAGGTCATAACGATCGGAGTCAGTGCTCCATCCTCATCAATAGGAACGGGTTGATTCAGTATCCCAGCAATGCGACTATGGAATGTTGCTAAGTGTGGCCAGGTACCAGGGCCATCAGGACATTTAGGATCAATCTGGCGCATCCCTTGAGTGGATTGCGGCCATGCTATGAAGAAGCGTGCAAGAAAACCTGTGCCACGAGCCAGAGCCCCTGACCGGTTAAAGAATTCTCGCAAGGTTGGCTCCTGAACTTGCAAGGCCACGGTAAGTCTTACACCGCGTACCGAAAAAGATTCCGTTGATCGTCGATCTATATTCAGCTCCCTACCGTCCCAAAGCTGATTCAGTAGGCCTAAATTCCGCATCACAGAATCCTTACCCATACCGTGCGAACCAAAAACAATTCCTGCCTCAGCTGATAGGACACCTGCAGAAGGCCAATGCTTTGCTAGTCCATAGGCCAATGCCTCTGGGGTCGCGTCTGCGTAAGTAAGGCGTGGGATTCTTGGGGGTTCTGGTTTTTCGTATTCCAGATCGCGCAGAGCTGATTCCATTTCATCCGTCGACTTCCTATCTTTGGCAAGCTGGCGGATTTTTTCTTTGACTCCACTACGCTTGGCTTCCCAAGACTCAGCAGCTGCCCGGTAGTCTTTCAGTTCAGGCTTCGCAGCCTCTGCCTGTGCTTGCTCATACTCTCTTATAGCTTGGGTAAAGAATCCATCGCAAGTAGATTTGCGCTCTCCTGAATCAGCAATGACTAGGATAAATAAACCTGAAGGCCCTTGCAGGTTTTCAAGTCGCTTCACATCCGTATGTGCTTGAATCGCTAACGATAATGCAGCTAGTGCCGAAGATGCCACCATAGGTACGGGAGCTTTGACGAAACTGATTACCTCCTCAACTGCCGCCCGAATTGCCAAGGGCAATGCATCTAGCGGGTAAGGCTCTGGCTCAATCTTAACGCTCAATGATTGCGGCTTCGGCCAAACATCAAAATCTACTTCCAATGGATCGTCGCGCTCAACTTGATTCTCGACCATTAATAGATCGCTTGCGTTTGCAATGGCACGCTGAACTGCTTCCAAGCCAAGCAGGGCTGCCATGTCGTTGAAATCGGTGTCACCTGGTTCACGATCGGCGCCGAAGTCTGGAACTGCGATCTTGCCACCGCAAACTTTGGCTGCTTCAGTTGCATAGGGATCAGGCTCACCAGTTAACTTCACAAGATCAGCCAGAATCACTAACACCGCCGCTGGGTAGCGTTTACGCACAGCCCTCGCCACGGCAGGAAGGTTACTCGAGGATAGCGAAGCGATAGCAGGATGTCCGCTAGCTTCAAATGCAGATAGCACTGTCGCCACGCCCTCGCCTATAAGGAGAGTTACTTCCGCGCGCTCACCCTCGGATAGGTTCTCAGTTGCCCAGTAACCACCCACCTTGCTACCTCGACCCTTAAGCGCAGTCTTGCGCTTGGACCCATCAATCAACTCCAGAGTTGAAATCTCGTCGCCCTGCCTGACAGGAACCACCAACAAGCGACCGACCAGCGCATCCCCGCTTGATTTTGGCGGATAGCCCAGGATGTCTGCTGCCTCGTCAGCATCGATCTCCTGCAGAGTGCTTACGGGTGAAATCCGCTTTAGCAACAGATAGGGATGATCAGCTTTTGCATCGGTTGCAGCCTCCATAATCGCCGCCGCTTTTTTTGCGGCATCGACACGTTCTAGTGCAACTGCAGACTCCTCAGTTGCAGCCCTTTCGACAGACATGCGTCGGCGCTCTGCAAGAACTTCGGGGGGCGGTTTTTGGTACGTTTGATCATCATGCCAGCCGTTGGCCTTGGCCTCATAGATCAATGTTCCGATAGTTACCTTGCCACCGACTCGGATGCTTTTCCACACATCCCGCGCGTCCTGGTGGTTAAAGGAATCGGCTTGCTGACTCCATGCCTCCCAATGGTCAAATCCACCCTCTCCAAGTTCGGACTTGATAGCCATGCCTATACGAAGCCATATATCGCGATCGCTGGCGTCGATAAACTGCAGGGCGTCTTTTATACGGTCAATATCGTTAAGCATTCTTTATCCCCGCAGATTGAATCAGAGGCTTTACAACATTCGCAGGGATAACAATCCAAACTTCGCAGCGTACGAATGCAGCTTTGATACCTGCGTTAATCGAGTTAGGGAGGGTGCTGAAAGCTTTCTGAGTCTGACGCTTACCACCGGTCCGATCTTTTGTTTTTATCGTCATCGCCGCCACCTATGCTGATGCAATCAGGGCACGAATATCTTCAACTCGCCAAGCGGTAACACGCGGGCCAAATTTCACTGGCTTTGGAAAGCGCCCTGTTCTGACGCCATCCCACCAACAGGATTTTTTGACCGGAATAATCGGAGGGATTGGCGGATTAGACCTAGGGTCGCCAATGATTTGCGGTAATCGAAGAAAGCCAGTTTCGGGAAGTCGATTCATTAAGGATACTCCGTAAATAGCTGTTACCAGCCGATACGTGCACCTTATTTTTTTGAGTCATATTTATCAAAGAAACACAGAAGATTTTTTAAGATCGAGTTTTCCGCCTTTCTGGAAAAGTCACCCGCTATTTTTCGTCCGAGTTTTCCGGATCTGATTTGAGTAACTTTTTCAGGGCTTTTCGGACGTCGTCATTCGTCACGTCAATTTCTGGCAGATTAATGACCACATTTGCCACAATTGCCATAGCGTTCATAATTGGTGGGCTAAGTACGAACCCATGAGAATTAGTTAGGAGGTTACCGAAGGCCCTTATGTACGCTGTTTTTGCACTATGTTGACGTGACTCAACCGCCGCACCAATCATGCCTGACTCTCCCGGTCTGAAAGCTAATGAAGCTTGAGCAACAGTGTCCAGCAACGCGGAAAACTCTGGGGCAATCCCCCAAACGTATCGCAATGTATTCCGTGTCTCTTCCTCTGGATCTATGTTTCCTCTCTCCTCCACCTGAAAAGTTACAATTTTAGGGAACGATACAAGGCCGAGGCTATCGACAACGTCTTTCGTTTCTGGCACATCTGGTGGCGGTAGCTCCCCCAAAATATGATGCCGCATGGATTTCCACATGTACAGGTTATGCTCAAGCATTTCAAAGTTGTCAGTTTTCAGCAATAGCTCGGATACCGAATAGAATTCATTAGGTCCATTGACACCAGTTTTGGAGAACTCTCGGATAAGATTAGCTAATATTTTTGCTGATTCAGCTATGTCGTTTTTCAGTTCTGTTGCGCGCTTTAATCTCTCGCGGTACTTTGTAAAATCAATTCGCGCTGCCCAAGCCGCATAGATGAAACGGCTCCATTCCTTTTCGTCGGAAAATTCCGCAGTGAGTAATGCGAAAGCACCGCGCATTCTTAGGTCGCCTCCCAAACGATGCAGGCAATCGACATCTGCCGCCAAACGGTCTCGGTGCTCCTGAGCATCAGATTTTTGGATTTTCAGACTCGTGAGATAGTCATCTTCACCTAGTCGGGTGTAGGTTTCGATTGCCCGATCAATTCCGACAATCGTTTCATCGAGATTTGTAAGGGACGCAGCCCATCCGTGAGATTCATTCGAATCCCCCTCAATCAAGGTGGTAATGTGCGCACGCACCGCTGCTGGCACATAGGCCGGAAAATTCATATTTGCTTTCCATGAAGCTCGTGGTACTAGTTTTTTTGGTGGGGCTTGTTGCTTCTTACGCAGAAACACGCTTTGATGAAGCACGGCTGATGTTCAGAGTAACGACTTTGTCATCTGTACAAGTCAGTACCGTTAATCTGTCACCGAGAAGTTGCCAAGCCTTGCGCTTTTCGTCGTCATAGTGGTATCGCTGATAGGTGCGTTTTACGCGACTTTCCATTGCGTGATTCAGACATTTTTCTGCAACGTCTGGCAACACACCAAGAGCTGTCATCAAGGTCGCGGCGGTGCGACGCAAGTCATGTGGCGTCCACTTTCCACCAGGTAGAGAAAGTGCATCGATGTATGACGAGCGGCCAGATAGCGGAATCGTATTTTCTGCACGCTGACGATCTCCTAGTTGCTTGGTCACGGTTTTAACGCAAACATGTGCATTACCAAGACGGTTCGGAAAACACCAGGGATAGCTACCGTTAATGGCTTGAAGTGTATTGAAATGGCGGAGCGCAAAATTTGAAAGATAAACTGTGTGTGGCTTGCCATTCTTGCTGTTCTCGGCTGGAATAAACCACTCCCCCGAATCTGCATTCACATGTTGCCAATCAGCTCTAAGCAGCTCACCGATTCGACAACCAGTAGCTAGGACTAACCACAACGCACATTCTGTAGTGACGGTGATTTTTGCCGATGGCAATTGCAGGCTTAGATCGCGTATTTCTTCCTCGCTAAGCACGCGATCACGCTCAGTAGGCTTGCCACCAATCCTTGCCTTGCGGATGGATGCAGTCGGATCATGTTCGATAATGTCGCGATCAACGGCATAACGGAACATTTGCCTAATTAGCGAGAAGATCAGCTTTGCCATGCGGGTAACACCTCTAGCCAGCAACACATCTGTGATAGCGGTAATGTGACCCTTGCGCACATCTTCAACCGCCAGCTGGCCGAGCTTAGGTAGAACATCCCTCTGAAACATGCGGCGGATTTCTTTACCTCCATCCTTCCGACGAATAAGTTCAACGGTGGCCCAGCGCTCAAAAAGATCTGAGACAGTAATGCGGGCTTGCTGAGTCTCAACATGAGCAATACGTAACTGAGCATTGGCAACGGCTTCTGCTTGCTCTGCCTTTTTGTCTAGATTCGCTATATGTTTTTCTTTATTGGGATCTTTGCCAGCGGCGAGCAGTTGTCGTGCACTTTTGCATTGATCTCTGATTTCCTTCAGAGACTTTTTGGGCCAGGTTCCGCATGAGTAGTCATGCAATTTGCCATCGAATCGGTAGCGCCATCGGAACATCACGGCAACGCCTTCCCCGCTTTTCTTGACGAGTCCATAAAGCGAGTTCTCGTCGGCTAAACGAGCACCAACTTGGACCCAGGTGAGGCTTTCTAGTTTCTTTACAGTTAACTTCGCCATTCTCGCCCTCAAAAAGTGCCCAACAAAGTGCCCAACAAATTGTTTGGATCTGGCTGGATTATAGCGGACAAGCTTGGATGAAGTAATTTATTTAATTCATTAAAAACAATAACTTAAGATTTAAAATTGGATTTTAGCGGATAGCGGCAAACTAAGCTTTACCCTTATGGGGTGCAAGGGGTCGCGAGTTCGAATCCCGCCGCCCCGACCAATTAAATCAATGACTAACCGTAGCAAACCAATCGGAAGTTTTTGGTTCGAAGCATTCATGAAATTGTCCTGACGATTTTTCAGCGGTTAGCGCATTCAGTAAACCATTCAACATGGCGTCTGCAGTAAATCTCCACGCACTAAATTAGTACAAGACCTAATAGAGTAAAAATTTAGCATTTAACTCTAGTCACCACTTTGAGTCCATTTGCTAGTTCGCACGAATACAAAACCAACGAACCAAAAAATTCCAAGCGATATAAAGGCAAATAAGCATGGGGTTACGAACTTAGTCTCTTCCCACTCGTTGAGTATTTTGTCTCTATCACTTTTGCAATCCACCTCAATAATCTTATCGTTGGGATACGCAACCTGCTGCTCCATGCATTTTGAGTAAAACGAACTCGTTATTTTCTTTGTATTATAAAAATCTACGAAGAAAAAAGACAAAAATGCTAGTGCTAGCCAAATAACTGACATCACAATAGGTAGTCGAAATAATGTTTTCATCTAAACGTGTCTCAGTTTTACGGGACGGATATACCTCTGCATTTTCCCATTAGACAGCAGCAAACACCCAGCACCTAGACCAAAAACCAACCAGTCGAAAAACAGCTCAAAAATTATCTATGTGAAAACAATAAAGAGCTGCAATAATAAAATATCTTTCACTTGGGAAATAATAGGCAAAAAAGCAGCCCCTAGAAGTGATATTTACTGCAAGTTTCTGGTGAATTTTTTCCGAAAGACCCTATAATTATCAGTTCCTAAAAATGGTTGCCTGTGCGCAACCAAAATGACAATACAGGGGAACAACATGCAGTTGATGTGGGTGTCCGGTCCAACCGGCCATGTGCGGACAATTTCGATCACAGCGCGTAAAGTGCTGATCGGGACTTGCGCTATGGCGTTCGCGTTGGTTGCCACGGGCTTCCTCCTCTACCTAGTCGGATTCAAAATCGCAATAGAAGTCAGGCCTGAGCTGGCTCGCAGTCTTGGTGGTGTAACCACGCAAGCTGAACAGCATCGCATGGAGTCTGTCTATCGTGAGCGTCTCGCTAAGCTGCAAGACATGTTGGATTCCACTGCTCGCGATATTCGTCAGCTTCAAGCCTTAAAAAATCGTTTTATGGAACTAGCAACACCTGCCACGATGCGCGAGAAACGCAGCACTACCGAAGATGGCAAAGGTGGACCACTGCTTCCCACATCCCATCCGGGTCAAAATATTCGCCAACCCTTGTCACATGCCTTTGACGAAGCGACTGAAGAGTTTGTTCAATTCCAGAATATCGTGAATTCAATGCCCAAGGATTGGGATCGCCAACTGCTTTGGCTGCAAACTCTCCCCACCGGCGTTCCTATCGCTGGCGACTTCAAGGTGACTAGCGGGTTTGGCATGCGCAATGATCCATTTACTGGAACGCTTGCCCGTCATGAAGGACTAGACTTTACTGCTGTTAGCGGCACCCCCATTCTAGCGACTGCCGATGGCACAGTGACTCGGTCAGGTTGGGAAGATACCTATGGCAATATCGTCGAGGTGACTCACGCTGAGGGCTTTATGACGCGCTATGCACATATTAGTAAGCGCCACGTCACCGAAGGTCAACCCGTGAAACGAGGCCAAAAAATCGCTGCTGTTGGCAGCACGGGACGTTCTACCGGCCCGCATCTGCATTATGAAGTTTTCCGCTATGGGCGCGTACTCAACCCCATACAGGTTCTACCGTTGGGAAATAGTTGATCCGGCTACAGCTGGTCAAAGCCACCGGATCAGGTCTGAAAAATACCAAGTCGGCCCAGCCAGGATCGCGTTATATTGCAGGTATTAATAGCTGCGCGACCAGTGCAATGGAGAGTGCGATGTTCCGCAAGATGAAACAAAACAAGTTACTACCCACTCAGGAAA
>Ga0315905_10006030_pt1 | contig 12328 bp, 10 predicted proteins | sample LakEriMetagenome_5_FD_203522 | JGI IMG/M metagenome (GOLD analysis project Ga0315905, IMG submission 203522) | Freshwater fungal communities from buoy surface, Lake Erie, Ohio, United States - Buoy 4 MA121 | ecosystem: Environmental > Aquatic > Freshwater > Lake | place: USA: Lake Erie, Ohio... | reverse complement strand
GTTGTGGGGAGTCCCGATCAAATGAAAAAACAACATGGCTTGTATGTTGAAACCAATTATGCTTTCAACAATGCCATGCGCTATGATATCAGTGACCAGACCACACACTGGAAGATCGATTCGACCTATACCTCGCAGGTGAATTACAATTACCAGACGCCCTGCATCCTGGAAGTCTATCCGGAAAAAGTAACAGCCGTGGAATTGATGCCGGGTGAAACGATGAAGTCGCCCCGCACCCATGAGTTGCTGATGGACAGCTATGACCGGGAGAGAAGGGGGATGATGATCCAGCGCATGTATGCAACGGTTGCACCCTGGACCACTTCCAATCCGATCTTCATGCACCTGATCAGTCGCAATGATGAACAGGTGAAGACAGCTGTAGAACAATGTGTGGCCACCGGATACGAAGCGCTGATCCTCAGCTTTGGCAGTCATTGTAATATGGAGGATACATCTGCTGCGAACGTGAAGCGCTGGAAAGCGTTGGCTGATTATGCACACTCTAAAGGAATTCTAATTGGCAGTTATTCTTTGTTCAGCAGTAGGCGGATCAATGATGAAACCGATGTGATTGATCCGAAGACGGGCAAGCCCGGTGGGGCCTTCTTTGGCAATGCGCCCTGCATGGGAAGTGCATGGGGATTGAACTATATCGAACGACTCAAATATTTCATGTCGGCCACCGGCTTTGATCTGTTTGAGAATGACGGTCCCTATCCCGGGGATGTCTGTGCCTCTACCGTTCATCCCGGACACAAGGGATTGGATGATTCACAATGGCGGCAGATGGAATTGCAAAAGGGATTGTACCGGTGGTGCAATGAGAACGGGATTTATGTGAATGCACCGGACTGGTATTTTCTGGATGGCACGCACAAGATCGCCGTGGGATATCGGGAGGTGAATTTCTCTCTTTCCAGAGAGCAGCAGATGATCCTGAACCGACAGAACATCCATGATGGCACCAAAGAGAAACTGCCTTCGATGGGTTGGGGTTTCGTGCCTTTGACCCGTTACCAGGGGGGCGGACCCGAAGCCGTGCTGGAACCACTCAAGGATCACCTGAAAGAATATGAGCAGCTGATGGTGCAATATTATGGAGCGGGCGTGCAGGCCTGCTACCGTGGTCCCAGGTTGTATGATACAGATACGACCCGGCTCATGGTCAAAAAGACCATCGACTGGTACAAGCGGTACCGCAATATCTTGAATGCGCCCATTTTGCATTTGAGAAGGGCTGATGGCAGGGATTGGGATGGCTGGATGCATGTAAGCACGACACTCAAAGAAAGGGCCTTTGTGCTGCTGTTCAATCCTACTGCAGCGCCGATCAGCCGTACGCTTCTATTGCCCCTGTATTATAGCGGATTGAAAGGGAAGGTTGCCATAATGGAGAGGGGTGAATCCATGAAACAGCTCGCATTGGACACCCGGCAGCAGTTGGGGCTGAAGGTCAATATACCGGCCAATGGTTATACCTGGTTTCTTGTTCAGGAAGTCAATTGATCGGTATCCTGTGCGTAATTTGACTTTTTTAGACGCCAACGAGGAGTACTCAGATTCCGCTTTTTTTAATATTCAGTTAATGGTTAGCTAACAATTGGTTAACATGGGTTCAAACTTCAATAAATAGCTTTGCACAAATTTTAGTTATGCAAAGACTCTTGGTTTACCTTGTTGGTTGCTTGATGATTTCCTTTCAACTTCAAGCACAGAATGCAGTTTTGAAAATCAAAGTTGTGGACGAGACCAATTTTAATTTACCCGGTGCCACCATCACGCTAAAAGAGCAGAATTTAAAATCATTTACAGATGTAAATGGTGTTGTGATTTTCACCAATGCCAAAACTGGTCCTGCAACACTTGAAATTTCCTACATAGGATACCAATCACTGAAATCAGATATCCAAATAAGTTCAGGTGTCAATGAGTTGCAGTTTGTGATGAAACAGGCTGAGACCAATTTAAAGTCGGTGGTCATATTGGGTGACAGGTTGAAAGGCCAGGCTAGGGCATTGAATCAACAGAAGACTAACGGCAACATAGGCAATATCATCAGTGCAGATCAAATTGGTCGTTTTCCTGACCAAAATATAGGGGATGCCTTGAAACGTGTTCCGGGTATTACCATGCAGAATGACCAGGGTGAGGCAAGAGACATTATCATCCGCGGTTTGGCACCCCAGCTGAATGCAGTAACATTGAATGGAACAAGAATTCCTTCCGCTGAAGGCGATAACAGAAAGGTTCAGATGGATTTGATTCCATCCGATATGATCCAGACCGTGGAAGTAAGCAAAACTTTGACTCCAGACATGGATGCAGATGCCATTGGTGGCAGTGTCAATCTGATCACAAGGCCTGCACCCAATAAATTTCGTTTCTCCTCCACCATTTCGGGTGGTAAAAACCAGATCAGAGATGGAAACATCTTCAATCTTTCCCTGCTTGCTGGAGGCAGGATGTTGAACAAAAAACTCGGTATAGTAGGTGCTGTTACCATCAATGACAACAATTATGGCAGTGACAACATTGAAGCAGTATGGGCGCAAGGTGCACCAGGTTGGGCATATTTATCAGAGCATGACATCAGAAAATACGATGTCAAAAGAACAAGAAGGAGCTTCAATGCTACAGTAGATTACAAGTTCAACAAGAAAAATACCATTACCCTTTCTGGCATGTACAACTGGAGGGATGATTGGGAAAACAGGTATCGTTTAAGGATTACGGGAATAGCTCCCCAGTTCACAAGTGGCAATTTTTCAGGGTATCGAGGAGAGGTTAGGGTACAGACCAAAGGTGGTCTTGATAATGATCGGATAAGAATGAGAAGGTTGGAAGAGCAAATTGTCAAAACTGCCAGTGCAAAGGGAGAACATATTTTTGGCAAAACAATTTTGGAGTGGAGCAGTTCAGTCTCTCGTGCAAGTGAAGACAGACCCAATGAACGTTACCTTGAATACAACAGAACCGGCCAGTTTGTAAAAATGGATATCGATAATCCCCGTTTACCCTATGTTACTCCCTTCAACGCATTGGGGGCATCTGATTTGAACTTCAGAAGGTTTACCGAGCAATTTGGCAATGTTGCTGAGAATGACTGGACAACCAAGGTCAATTATAAAATCCCAGTAGTGTTGGGTAATCAGTTGAATGGTTCATTCAAAATTGGATTCAGGTATAGCGAAAAGAGCAAGGAAAGGGTGAATGATTTCTATCGTTATACACCAACATCCACAACACTTGCGCAGCTCAGGACCATGAACTTGATTGATTATTCAAGTCAGAACGTGTATAAGTATCAGCCAGGTGATAAGTTTAAATTGGGTCCCTTTGCAACGCCAAGTTTTTTGGGTAAAACACAGTTGGATGGCAATACAGGATTTACCAAAACCCAACGATTTGAGGAGTTCCTTGCCTTGAATTACAAAGCCAACGAAAAAATAACGGCTGGATATATTCGTTACGATCAGGAATTGTCAAAATATGTTTCCATGATCGCAGGGGTAAGACTGGAAGAGACAAGGGTAGATTATACTGGCAACAATGTTTTGAATGCGACTACATTGCAGGGTACTTCCAATCTGAAGAGCAGCTATCTCAATGTCTTACCCAATTTCACGTTGCGGTATGAACCCAAGGAAGACCTGGTTTACCGGGTTGCCGTTACTACCGGTCTGGCGAGACCTGGTTACTATGAGTTGGTTCCTTATCGCAATGTTCTCAGTTCAGATAACCTGATTTCTGTAGGAAACCCGAACCTGAAAGCAACCCAAAGTACCAATGTTGATTTCATGGTTGAAAAATATTTCAAGAGTGTTGGATTGGTGTCTGGTGGAGTTTTTTACAAACGCCTGAAGAACTTCATCTATGTGTCTGTAGATCCAACTTATGATAGCCTGGATTTCCAAAAACAATTCAATCCTGCCCCTGGAGGAAATCCTATACCCGCCAATTCCAATTTTACGTATAGAACCAGCCTTAATGGGAATAGTGTGGAAGTGTATGGAGCTGAATTGGCCTTCCAGCGCCAATTGGATTTCTTACCCGGATTTTTGAGGAACTTCGGAATCTACATGAACTATACGTATACTTTCAGTACAGCACAAGGGATCTATAATTCTGATGGAGTGCTCAGGGAAGGTCTTTCATTACCAGGCACTTCACCCCATATGTTCAATGCCTCACTGAGTTATGAAACCAAAAAATTTATCGGAAGAATATCTGCCAACTATTCCGCGGCGTATATCGATGAAATAGGCTCATCATCATTTTATGACCGCTATTACGATGAACAATTCTTCCTCGATTTCAATGCTTCCTATGCTGTAACTCCCAAGATCAGGTTCTTTACTGAGATCAACAATATTACCAATCAACCCTTGCGATACTACCAAGGAATTCGTTCAAGAACCATGCAGCTGGAATATTACAGGATCAGAGGGGTTGCTGGTTTGAAGATAGATTTGTTTTAATTTCATGGAATGAAGTTCAAAACATTCAATCTATTGGTTGGGTTCCTGTGTTCGCTCTGTTCTGTATTTGGACAAAAGTTTGAAAATGGATACAAGGGTCAGCCAATACAGGGACTTAAAACTCCCAAAGGGGCATTGAATTTCCTTGTAATCGGTGACTGGGGCAGATCCGGGGAGTATTTTCAAAAGGAGACGGCATTGCAGTTGGGATATGCATCACATGATATTGATGCTGAATTCATTGTTTCTACCGGAGACAATTTATACCCAAAGGGGGTGATCAGTACGTCAGACCCATTGTGGAAGAGAAGTTTTGAAGACATATATACGTCCCACTCCCTCATGATCAATTGGTATCCTGTGTTGGGCAACCATGATTACGCAGGTGATCCAGAGGCTGAAATTGCTTACAGCAAGGTCAGCAGGCGTTGGAATATGCCGGCCAGGTACCACTCTTTTGAACAGGTTTCGGAAGATGGCACCAAAGTTCTGTTTGTTTTCATGGATACCAGTCCCTTTGAAAAGCGCTACTACAGAGATAGCCAGGAGCCTTTTCGCAGCAATGTAGCGGCTCAGGACACAGCAACCCAGAAAGCATGGTTGAGAAAAACACTGGCTGCTTCTGATGCCAAATGGAAGATCGTATTCGGGCACCATCCCATGCATTCAGCGGGTCCCAGAAATGGAAAAACAGCAGATATTGCATCGAGTTTTCAACCCGATTTTGAAAAAGCTGGTGTTGATCTTTACATGGCCGGACACGAACACAGTTTGCAACATATCCAACTCAGCAAGGGCTTCCACCACTTTATTTCCGGTGCCGGTAGTGAAGTAACTCCGGTCAAGAAGGATGGTGTTTCAAAATTTGCAGCAGCTTCCCACGGTTTTTTTACTGTTTCCATCAACAAGGAAGGCGCCCTTTTTCAGGCAGTCAATCATGAAGGCAAGATCCTGTACGATACACTGCTGAGGAAATGATCAGTTGATCTCATGGTGTATTAAAATTTCTTCTAAAAGAAATATTTTTCTGTTAAACTAAAAGTCTATAAATTTGGTGGACTAATAACACTGTCACGTGGCTGAAGGGAGAGGCAGAGGTCCACAAAACCTCCAATGGCGGTTCGACTCCGTCCGTGGCGGCAGAAAATCTTGTATTTTTTCTTTTGGGTGGAAGGGCTATCGTATCAGGTAGCTCTTTCTTTTTTTCTCTTCCATCTTTTCAATGGCATAGCGGAGCATGGTGCGGGGCATTGATTTTATATGCCGATCAAGAAAGGCTTCTATCTCCTTGGGTTTTTTCTTCCATCCTTCCCGCAGCATCCAACCAGTGGCCTTGTGCATGAGGTCGTGTTGATGGGAAAGCATGATCTCGGCTAACGCAATGATATCGGTTACATCATTTTGTTTTCTGATGAAGTGCCAGGTGGCCACTACCGCAATCCGGTTTCTCCAGAGTGATGGATCTTTTGCAAGTCGGTAAAGGATCTTTCTGTCTTTATCGGCCAGCCATTGTCCCAGGATGATATGCGCGGTTGTATCGACCAGGTCCCAATTGTTCACTTTTTCAGCATTGTCTAAATAGAGATCGACCCATTCTTTTTCCTTACCCATTTTTCTGGCTTCGTTGAATTTGTGGCAGAGGATGAAAAGGGATGTGAGTCTTTCTTCATGGAAAGCAGATGCAAGCAATTCCAAAATCGTTTCACGAGATGTGCTGGGGAAATGTTTTTTGGCTACAATGCGTTGATCAGGAACCACTACACCATGGAACCGATCGCCATATCCATAATCGCCCTTCCCTGTTTTGAAAAATTTCGGAAGGAAGTCTGCCTTCTCCTTGCTGGCAAAGCGCTTGATGTCTTGGATGATCTCTTTCGCCGTTCCCATTATGCAGCCAGTTTTTTCAGTGCAGCAACAAACTGATCCAATTCCGCGATCGTTGTATAAACATTTGGTGTGATCCTGCAGCCGAATACATTGGCTCCATCAATCGCAACGGTGAAGATCTTGTGTTCCTCCAGCAATCTCTTGGCGAGGTCGCCTGGTTTCATTCCTTCGATGCCCACATTGGCGATGCCACATGAACGTTTGGGATCAACAGGCGTATTGAGGATGATCTTGGGATGGTTTCTCACCCGGGAAGTCCAGTATTGTTGCAGGTAGCGCAGCCTGGCTTCTTTGCGTTCGGCACCTATCATGTTATAGTAATCGATCGAATCAGCAATGGTAAGATCGGTGTGTGCTGGATGGGTTCCGGTATGGCTGATGCGCAACATTTTATAGGGATCTTTTTCCCATCCTACGATCAGTGGCCAGATATCCGGCATTCTTTCTTTTTTCACATACAACAAGCCCGCCCCCAGTGGAGTGCTCAGCCATTTGTGCAGGGAGCTGCCATAGTAATCGCAGTTCAAGTCGGATATCTTGAATTGAAAATGGGCAATGGCATGGGCGCCATCCACCAATACTTCCACCCCCTTGGCATGTGCCATGTCGCATATTTTTCGGATGGGCAGGATCTGCCCTGTGATGTTGATGATATGCGAAACAAGGATCAGTTTGGTTTTGGGTGTGATGGCATTGGCGTAGAGGTTGACAATCTCTTCATCCGAGGAAGGATGATTGGGTACCGATATCATTTTGTTCACCACGCCATAGCGGTTGCTTACATGCTTGAGTGCTTCGATGATCGAGCCATAGTCCTGCTCCGCCATGATGGTTTCGTCACCTGCCTGCCAGTGTTTTCCGGTGATGACAATATCCAATGATTCTGTTGTGTTGCGGGTAAGGGTCAGTTCATCTGCTGAACAACCAACCATTGCTGCCAGTTTTTCGATCACCTTTCTTTTATTTTCGACTGCGTTGTTTCGCATGTACCAAGATCCCTGGTAGTTCACTTCCCTTACATGTCCGATAAACTTTTCTAAGAGGGGTTGCGGAATAAAGTTATAGTATCCATTTTCAAGATTGATGTAGTCGGGCTTCAGGAGATATTGCTGGCGGATGGAACTCCAGAAGGCTTCATCTTCTGCGAGCAGGATTGGAGAGACATATGATTTGGATGCGAAGTGTTTGGCAAGGGAATCCATGCCCATGGCAAGACCCGCACCGGTCAGTGCAGAAGTCCTGATGAAGGTTCTTTTGTTCATGAATTAAATGTAGGCAAATTTCATTTGCGCTGCATTCCCATTCAATACATCACTTCAAATTTGATCTTCACTTCATTGTCAACTGGCTTGAGCATGAAGGAGGGTCTTTCGATCTTGAAATCTTCGATGAGGAAAATGAAATTTCCAGCCACCTGTGTATTCCCTTTTACGGTTGCAGCATTTGCTTTGAAGCTGACTTCTTTGTTTACGCCATGGAATTGCAATACACCCTTCACATCCAGTTCACCCTTTTTGGTTTCAGTGATAGAAGTGCTGTAGAAACTGATGTTCGGATATTTCAGCGCTTCCACTACTTCCAGCAGATGGGCATCGCGGTTGGAGTTTTCGGAGTCAAAGGCAGAAACCTTGGTAGCGATCGCCACTTTTTCAATTTTATTGTCAGATCCCACCAGCACCACTCCATTCAGGTCACGGGAAGTACCATCCCATGCGTGCAGGAGGTGGTTCATGGAATAAGTGATAGATGACTTGGATTTGTCAAGTGGTTTTTTGGTTTGTCCCCATGAAAGGGCGGGGATCAACAAAAGGAGCAGTAAGGTACGCATGGGGTAGGATTAAAATTTGATGGCAATAACAGCGGCACCATATGAGGCAAATGTGCCAAAAGCCACTGCACGATGTAGTTTGGTGTTATCAGATTCTGCTAAAAGATTGGTAGCGATCATGCCGGTCATGTGCAGGACAGCCAGCCATTTGTGTAAACGGATGGAAGAAAGTTTTTTGTCGCGGTTGATCAATGGCGGAGGGGTAAACAGCGACATGATGGCGGTGGTGGAATAGGTGATGTTAACAGCTGCTGCCAATCCTTCGTGTACATCCTTCAGGTTTCTATAATTTTGTCCTGTTGCGTTGTAAAGTCTGGTACCCACAATTCCCTGTCCGATCATACCGCCTAAGGTTGCAAAACCCAGCACCTGGTGAGCAACAAGCATCCCTCTTCTCAGCTTCAGTTCTTTTTGGCGGTTTATATTGGTGAGGGGTGAGATCGGTCTCATCAGTCCATGTTCTCCCCAAAAAACTCTTTGGGTAAGCAACATTTTTTTGGGAAGCAATTCTACGGAAGAGTCCTGCTGCTGCATCACATCCTTCAAGAGGTCATCCTGGGATTGTGAAACAAAAAATAAGCAAGTAAGGAAAAGACTGAGAAAAAGAGAGCGCATGCTGTTGGGTTGAAGGGGTTATGAAAGCTTATGAATAGACCCGGAGGATATTACCGGTCAGGGATGTTTTGTATTGGGTCAGCCCCCTTGGTGTAGGTCCGGATACTCTTTCTCCCGTGGAAGTGAATACCGAATTGTGCGCGGTGCAAATGAACTGATTTTGGGAGGATCTGAATTGTACCTGTACACCTTCATGCGGACACGAAGAGGAAACCGCGAGATAGGTATTGCTGGTGGATAGTGCCACAATCACGCCCTGAACGATTACATAGCTACCGGGAGTTTTTAGCGAAGCATAGGCAGGAGTGCTGAGGTCCAATTGGAGATCTACGTTGGAAGGTGCTGCGCTGCTCTTGGAACAGGCCTGCAGGCAAGCTGCGGCGAACAATCCTGCTCCTCCAATACCGATCTGCGATAAAAACTCTTTTCTGTCCATCTTGTGGGGTTTTCTCTTGGACCAAAGGTAGGCCCAAAGGCTTACTAATGAAATGTTAATGGGTTACTTTCGGCGCTCAATTGTATAAATGTGTATAAAATACATGAATTATGTTGCAGAAGACTTATTACAAGACCAAAGATTATTGCAAAGTGAAATTCAGTTTCAAGCCTGAACTGGCCGAGACTGTTGAAATACTGGGATTGAACAGCGATTGGCAGAATGCCATCATCATGAGCAAGAAAAAAGATGGCAGTTTCAGTGCAGAAGTAAACCTCCCCAAAGCGTCCCAACACGAATTCAAATACCTGGTTGACAACAGCCTTTGGGCCAACGATCCTGAAGCGGATACGGAGGTTCCCAATGTATTTGGTGGGAGCAACAGTGTAGTGGTTATTTAAGGCATTTCTACCCCCTTTTAACAGGGTTCTTTGCTATTTTTTTCCGATATTTGCCTTCCTCGTTGAAATCATTTAACCCTTTCTCAAATACATTGGAAAATGAGCAATAAACCGACAACCCTGTTTGACAAGGTTTGGGATGCACATGTTATCAGAAGCATTGCGGATGGTCCGGATGTGTTGCTGATCGACCGCCACTTTATTCACGAAGTGACCAGTCCCGTTGCCTTCCTGGGTCTCAAAAACCGGAACCTTTCCGTCATGTTCCCTGACCGGACTTTTGCAACGGCGGATCACAATACCCCTACCATCAACCAGCACCTGCCCGTTGCTGACCCCCTTTCTGCCAATCAGCTCAAGGCTTTGGAAGAAAATAGCCAACAGTATGGCATTTCCCATTGGGGTCTGGGCAATCCGAAGAATGGTATCGTGCATGTGGTAGGTCCCGAAAATGGCATCACCTTGCCGGGCATGACCATTGTTTGCGGTGATTCCCATACTTCCACCCATGGTGCCTTTGGCTGTATTGCTTTTGGCATTGGAACCTCTGAAGTAGAAATGGTGCTTTCTTCCCAATGCATCATGCAACCGAAGGCCAAGAAAATGCGCATCAATGTAAATGGTAACCTGCACAAGGGCGTTACCCCCAAAGATGTAGTGCTCTATATCATTTCCAAGCTGACCGCTGCCGGGGCTACCGGTTATTTTGTGGAGTATGCCGGTTCTGTTTTTGAGAACATGAGCATGGAAGGAAGGATGACAGTCTGCAACATGAGCATTGAGATGGGTGCAAGGGGTGGCATGATCGCACCGGATGAAACCACTTTCAATTATATCAAAGGAAGAGAGAAAGCTCCAAAGGGACAGGCATGGGATGATGCGCTTGCTTATTGGAAAACCCTGAAAACCGATGAGGGCGCTGCCTTTGACAAGGAATATCATTTTGATGGTGCTGATATTGAACCCATGATCACCTATGGTACCAATCCCGGTATGGGAATGGGCATCACTGCCTTGATCCCTTCTGCTGAGGACATCGATGCAGGCAAGGCCAGCTTCGCAAAATCCCTGCAGTACATGGGCTTCGAGGAAAATGAACCCATGCTGGGCAAGAAGATCGATTATGTTTTCATCGGCAGTTGTACCAATGGCCGTATTGAAGACTTCCGTGCCTTTGCATCGATCGTAAAGGGGAGGAAGAAAGCAGATAACGTCACCGCCTGGATCGTACCGGGTTCTCATGTTGTTGAACACCAGATCCGTGAAGAAGGCATTTATGATATCCTGGTGGAAGCCGGTTTCCAGCTTCGTCAGCCTGGATGTTCTGCTTGTCTGGCGATGAACGACGACAAGATACCTGCGGGCAAGTATGCCGTCAGCACCAGCAACAGAAACTTTGAAGGACGCCAGGGTCCCGGTGCCAGAACATTGCTGGCAAGCCCCCTTGTTGCTGCCGCTGCCGCAGTTACCGGTGAAGTAACCGATCCCCGAACATTGATGAATTAAAGAAAACGAAATGGCTTACGATAAATTTACGGTATTGAAGAGCAGGGCAGTGCCCCTTCCCATTGAGAATGTCGACACCGACCAGATCATCCCTGCCCGCTTTTTGAAAGCAACCAAACGCGAAGGGTTTGGCGACAATTTGTTCCGCGATTGGCGATACAACAACGACGATACACCCAAGCAGGATTTTGTATTGAACAATGCTATTTACAGTGGAAAGATATTGGTGGGAGGAAAGAATTTCGGCAGCGGAAGCAGTCGAGAGCATGCTGCCTGGGCCATCTACGATTATGGGTTCCGCTGTGTGGTGTCCAGTTTTTTTGCAGACATCTTCAAGAACAATTCCATGAACATCGGCATTCTTCCGGTTACTGTATCGGAAGGATTCCTGGAGAAAATATTCAGGGCCATTGAAGCTGATCCTGAAACGGAATTGGAAGTCAACCTCCCTGAACAAAAGATCACCCTGTTATCGACAGGAGAGCATGAGTCTTTTGACATCAATGGTTACAAGAAGCACAACCTCATCAATGGTTTTGATGACATCGATTACCTGCAGGACATGAAAGAAGAGATCATGGGCTTTGCACAAAAGAGCCGTTACTGATCATCCGTAACGCATCATGAGCCATGCCCAAGTCAATCCGCTATATTGAGATCATGGACACCACCCTCAGGGATGGTGAGCAGACCAGTGGTGTTTCCTTTTCAGCCTCAGAAAAACTTACCATTGCTCAGTTGTTGCTCACGGAGATCAAGGTGGACAGGATTGAAATTGCTTCTGCGCGGGTTTCTGAAGGGGAGTTTGAAGCCGTGAAGAAGATCACGCGCTGGGCGAAAGCGAAAGGGTTGCTCAACCGAGTTGAAGTGCTCACTTTTGTGGATGGTACCATCTCCATCGATTGGATGAGCAAGGCCGGAGCCAAGGTCATGAACCTTTTGACCAAAGGATCGCTCAATCACCTGACCCATCAACTCAAAAAAACGCCTCAGCAACATTTCAAAGAAATAGCACAGGTTTTTGCGCTCGCCAAGAAGAAAGGCATTGAATGCAATGTCTATTTGGAGGACTGGAGCAATGGCATGCGCAACTCTCCAGATTATGTATTCCAGTACCTCGATTTCCTGGCAACCCAGCCCGTCAAGCGGGTGATGCTGCCGGATACACTGG
>Ga0315905_10006029_pt1 | contig 12329 bp, 4 predicted proteins | sample LakEriMetagenome_5_FD_203522 | JGI IMG/M metagenome (GOLD analysis project Ga0315905, IMG submission 203522) | Freshwater fungal communities from buoy surface, Lake Erie, Ohio, United States - Buoy 4 MA121 | ecosystem: Environmental > Aquatic > Freshwater > Lake | place: USA: Lake Erie, Ohio... | reverse complement strand
ACCACCGGATTCAGCGAACCCGTCAGCAGGTCGCCATTCGCGTCAAAGTCCACCACCAGTCGGCCGAGATACGAATACTCAGTGTCCGTCGTCACAATCAGCGTCGGCTTGCCGTCCAAGCCCTGCGTCACAATCGGATAACTGTCAGCGATGAAGTCAGCATCGTGCCCGTTGAACCCAACCGCCACATCGTTCGCATCACCCATCCGCTCGTGCCCGCCGCCAGCCACCATCACGTCCACACCCGTCAGCAGCGGAGCCAGATCCTTGTTCCGCTGCAGCGTGTCCAGCTGGTCAATCATCACAATCTTGTTCACCCCGATCACCCGCAGCGCATCCACAGCAGCCTGCACATACGCCGCCACTTCCTGCAGGTCGCTCGTTACCACATTGCCGTCATCCATCGGACGGGTCCCGTTAGGCGACGACTTCACCGTCAGTTCCCATGTCGTCGCTCCCACAAACCCAATCTTCTGCCCGGCCACCGTCTTCACCGCAAACGGTGCAATCCGCCCGCGCTGACTCGTCACCTCATCACCCCGGAAGTTATTCGCCACCGGTCCACCCAGCGTCACATCCGCCAAAGACCTCAGCGAACTGTCCGACGCAAAATCAAGATTCGCCGTGATCAGCGGAAACTGCGCCCCGACCCACGCCGACGCCCCGCTCCCACTCGCAGCAATCGCTCCCTGCAACACCGGCGACCCAAGATCAAACTCATGGTTCCCCAGCGCCGACGCCGTCGTCCCGAACGCGTTCATAATCGCAATGTCAGGCCGCGCGAGCGCCGTCGTCCCGATCCCCGGTACCGCATTCAATGAAGGATCAGCTCCCGCCGTCAGCCATGGCCCGGGAATGAAGCTGTCGCCCTCACTCAGCACCACCGTCGGATACTCGTTGTCAAACCGGTCAATCATCGCTCCCATGATCGGTGCCGTCTGAATCCCTAGCAGCCCTGACTCGCCGTAGTAGTGCAGAATCTGCAGCTGCATCGAAGGTGACGTCGGCGCAAGGCTGAACACCGACAGCGTGAACGACACCTCGCTCGCCACCAGCAGCAGCGGCTGTCCATTCGGACTGTCCGCCGCAGGCACCACCAGCATCCCCTCAGGATTCAAATCCCCGCGCCGCGACACCGCCGTCACAAAACTAACCGCCGCAGGATCCGTCACATCAAACACAAACACCGCATGCGCCCGCTCCAGTCCGATGAACGCGTAACTCCGGCCGCCCAGCGTCGCCACCGACACACCTTCAGGCTCGATCGACTTGTTGTCGCTCCGGCTGTCATCCCACAGCGATGGATAATACTGCGCCACAATCCGGTCGAGCACGTCACCACTGTCAAATACCCGGCGTCCCTCAGAATCCAGAATGGAGAAGGACCGTCCACCATACGACAGGATCCGGTCAATGTCCCCGTCCCCGTCAAGGTCACCACGCAGGCCCGGCACATTCGAAACCGTCAACCGTCCCAGTTGATCATTCCCCTTCAAACCAGTCCCAGCACTCGCAGAACCTGAACCGCCCGCCGTCCCTTCCGTCGGGAACACCGTGTTATCCAGATCATAAGTCGGCGTCGCATTCACCGTCGTCGTCTCCACAGGCACCAGAAAATCATTCCGGTCATCCCCTTCGTTCGCCGTCACATAGTATGTCGCTCCTCCCGTCTGATAGGCCGCAATCGCATCAGGCATGAACATACCGAACGCCGGCAGACCAGACTTCAGTTCGATCGCCTGACTATTCCCGCTCCCGTCGCGATCCGAAAAGTCCCCCGTCACCCGCGCAAAGTTCTTCAACCCCAGCGGCTTCACTGCCGTGATCGTCGCCGTCGCGATGTCCAGCGTCGCAATTGCATTCGCCTCCTGCAGCGTCACCATCGCCCGCGTCCCATCCGGCGACACCGCAATGTATTCCGGCTCCAGATCCCTCGATGCCGCACGCCCCGGGAACACCCGCACACCAACCGCCCGCAACGCACTCTCCTGCCCGTCAAATGCTCCAAACCCGGCTGTCATCACCGTCGGCGATGCAAACCCGCCACTCACATCAATGATGCTCACCGATCCAGCCGGATCAGGATCCGCCGGATCAGGCGCCGGGGCCACCACCGGAGCAGTCATCTCCCCTTCGTTCGCCACCAGCACCTTCGTCCCGTCCGGCGTGAAGATCAGTTGGTCAGGCACCGCACCCACCGTCACCGATCCCAGCAACGCTCCCGTCGCCGGCTCAAAGAAAGCCACCGTCCCAGGCAGTGTCTTGTCAGGGCTCGCAATCAGCGATGCCGCCAGCACTCCGCTCTTCACCACCACATGCGACACATCCTTCGTCGTCAGGCCCAGCGCCGTCGGATCAATCGGTGCCAACCGCACCGGAGTCGCTGGATTTGACAGATCAATCACCTGAATCCCCGCATTCGACGCACTGAACGCACGCTTAGACGCAGGATCAAAGGCCGGAATCTCCGCTCCACCCACTCCCGTCGCCGTCCCGTTGTCACTCACCACCACCGACCCCGCCAGCACCGCCGTCAGCGCATTGCTCGGAGCTGCCGCCAGCACCGGAGCCGCCGTCACCGTCACCGTGAAACTCACCTGTTCCGTACCGACCGTGTACGTCAGCACATTCGCTCCCACCGCCGCAAGCGCAGGATCAAACACGCCTCCCTCAACTCCAGCACCCGCAAACACTCCACCCACCGGACTCGCTCCCGTCACCTCCGCCAGAACCAGCGGCGATGTGTCCGCCCCAACACTCAACCCCGCCGTCGCTGCCGCATTCAACGTCACGTTCACCGTCAGTTCATGCACCGTTAGAGTCTGTGATGACTCACTCGCCACCAGCAGCAGCGCTTTTCCAGTCGGACTGTCCCCGGGAGCCACAAATGCCATCCCCTCAGGATTCAGATCCCCAGTCCGACGCAAACCGCCCGCAAAACTCACCGCCGCAGGATTCGTCACGTCAAACACCAGCACCATGTGCGACCGCTCCAACGCAAGGAACGCATACGTCTGCGCCCCGATCGTCGCCACCGTCACACCCTCAGGCTCAGGCCCCTTATTGTCGCTCCGCGTATCGTCGAAATTCGCAAGGAACTGCGACGCCATGATGTTCTCCACCATGTCGCCACTGTCGAAAACGATCTCGCCTGCCGCATTCAGAATCGAGAACGACCGCCCACCATAACTCAGGATCTCATCAATGTCGCCATCGCCATCCGTATCCCCGCGGATCCCCGGCACATTCGACACCGTCAACCGCCCGAGACTCGCCTGATTCTTCAGCGCCGCCTCGTTAGGAAACACCGTGTCGTCCAGATTATACGCCGCATTCCCCACAGTCGTCGTCTCCACCGGGACAATGAAATCATTCCGGTCATCCCCTTCATTCGCCGTCACATAATAGGTCGCTCCACCCGAACTGTACGCCGCCACCGCATCCGGCATGTACAACCCGTAAACCGGTTGCCCGGCCCGCGGATTCACCAGCGACACCGCACCGGCTCCGTCCCGATCACTGAAATCATACTCGCCCGTCGCAAAGTTCTTCTTACCGAGCGCCTTGATGCTCGTGAACGTCGCCGTATCAATGTCAAGCACCGCCACCGAGTTCGCTTCCTGCAGCGTCACCAGCGCCGTCTTGCTGTCCGCACTCATCGCAAAGTACTCCGGCTCCAGGTCCCTCGATGGTACACCCCCGGGGAACAACCGCACCCCATTGGCCACCAGCGTCGCCGCCTGCGCATCAAATGCCGTGAAGTCCGCCGTCGTCACCACAGGACTCGCAAACCCGCCCGCCACATCCACAATACTCACCCCGCCCTTCGTCACGTCATCCGCCACATTCCCAGCCGTCTCGCCTTCGTTCGCCACCAGCAGTTTGCTTCCATCAGGAGTAAACGCAATGTGGTCAGGATTCGGTCCCGTCACCGCACTCCCGAGCAGCGCTCCAGTCGCCGCATCAAGAAACACCACGTACCCCGCATCCGTCTTCGGCACCGAGATCACCCCCGCCGCCAGCACCGCAGGCCCACCCCCAGTCGCCTTCCGCACCGCCACCGACGATACATCATTGCTCGTCAGACCAACCACCCCAAGCGTCGCCGGTGTAATCACCGTCACATACGCAGGTGCCGCAGGATTCGATAGGTCGGTCACATGAATCCCCGTTCCCGATGACGTGAACGCCCGCTTCGACGCAGGATCAAATGCCGGAATCTCAGCCCCGCCAGTCAGCGGCGCAGCATCCAGATCAATGAATCCCTTCACCGTACCACCCAGCACTCCCGTCGCAGGAAACCTCGATGGCACAAAATCATCATTCACAATCGTTCCCGTCCCCACCGCAGTCCCCAGCACGGTCTGCCCAGTTGTGTTCACAATCCCGGACAGTGTCAGGATCACTGTCTCAGCCGCCTCAATCACCGCATCGCCATTCACCGTCACCGTCACCGTCTGCGACGTCGCGCCTCCAACCCCGAAATTCAGCGTCCCAGCCGCAATCGCCGCATAATCCGTCCCCGATACCGCCGTCCCGCTGAACGCATAGTTCACCGCAAACGCAGTATCCGTCACCGTCCGGCTCACCGTGAACACCAAGGCCGACGTCCCACTGTTCCCCTCCGTCACCGACGCATTCGCCACACTCACCGGATACCCCACAGCAATCACAAAATCCGTGCTCACCGACCCCGCCGGCACCCAGTTGTCCGTCGCCGTCAGCCTCACCGTGTACCGCCCGATGTCCGCCACCGCCGGCGTCCCACTGAAGGTCCGCGTCCCGGCATTGAAACTCAGCCACGCCGGCAGCGCCGATCCGTCACTCAGTGTCGCTCCATACGTCAGCGGATGTCCGTCCGCGTCAGCAAAAGTCGTCGCTGGAAACGCATACGAAAACGCCACCGTCACCGGCGCATTCCTCTCGCTGATCGCCGCCGCCACCGTCGGCGCTCGGTTCGCATCGTCATTCTGAATCGTCCCCACACCACGAGCGTCCAGCAGGCTCGCAATGTCTCCCGTCACCACCAGATCCGTCAGATCCACAAACACCGTCTCATCCGCCTCCGCCAGCACATCTCCCTTCACCGTCACCTTCACCGTCTCGCTCAGCGACCCTCCCGCCGCAAATGTCAGGGTTCCATTCCCCGCAGTATAATCCCCGGGCTGCACCGCCGTCCCGTTCACCGTCGCCCACTTCACCGTGAAATCCGCTCCATTCGTGCTTCGCGTCACCGTGAAACTCAAATCCACCGTCCCGCTGTTCCCCTCCGCCATGCTCACGTCACTGATCGATACCGCATCGTCCGCGGCAACCTGTCCCGCCAGCATCAGCCCGCCTGCCATCAGGCCGGCCAGTATCCGCAGGACCTTATTTGATCTCAGTCGCTTATTCATATCGTTTGGAAATTGGTGCCGCCCCCTTTTATTTCAGTGAGGAGGCTCGCATCATGTATTCATACCAATTACCGACAATGTTTTTAAGGTGCCGAAACAGCCACATTGTATGTCTATCTTCCGGCAACGTCGCACACCCCGCACAACTCCGTGTCGTTTCCGACCCGTAGTCATCCACCAGCATCTCCAGCCACCCCTCCCCTCCCCCGGCACCTCTCCAGACCACGACCTCCACTCCCCCAACCGTACGCGCACAGGCAGTTGACGCCGCTCCCGCCCGTCTGCTATGACAACCCCGGCTCAATCATCTGCCAACCTCATACTTACCCCCATGCATCCCGCGTTCCGCATCGCTCTCTTCTGCTGCGCCCTCCAGCCAGTCGTCGCCCACGACGGCAGCCTCCTCCAACACGCCACCAAACCGCTCCGCCGCGCACTCGCCGAAGCCCCATTCCCAGTCGTCACCGGCTCCGGTTCCCTCGCCTACCAGACCGTCCCAGGCTGGGGCGCCGTCCCCGGCACAGTCAACATCGGCCCCACCCACGGCGGCGTCGTCGTCGACAAAGCCGGCCACATCTACGTCAGCTCCGATGGCAATGAAGGTCTCTTCGTCTTCAAACCCGATGGCGCTCTCGTTAAGAAAATCGCCCCCGAATTCTCCGGCATCCACGGCCTCATGATCCGCGAAGAAGACGGCAAGGAATTCATCTACGCCGCCCACCTCCGCTCCAAACACGTCGTCAAACTCGACCTCGACGGCAACGCGGTCCTCAAACTCGGCTACCCAAAGGAAGCCAACGCCTACCCGGACGGCAATGGCTACGCCCCCACCGGCGTCACCGTCGGCCCAGACGGAGCCATCTTCGTCGCCGACGGCTACGGCAAATCCCTCATCCATAAATACGACGCCTCCGGCAAATACCTCAAATCCTTCGGCGGCAAAGGCAACACCGACGGCAAATTCGAAACCTGCCACGGCATCACCCTCGACACCCGCGGCCCCAAACCGCTCCTCCTCGTCTGCGACCGCGAAAACCGCCGTCTCGTCCACTTGGACCTCGATGGCAACTTCGTCGCCGTCATCACCAAGGACCTCCGCCGCCCCTGCGCCGCCACCATCCACGGTGACCACGTCGCCATCGCTGAACTCGAAGCACGCGTCACCATCATCGACAAATCCAATCAACCCGTCGCCTTCCTCGGCGACAATCCAGACAAAAGCCTCTGGGCCAAATTCCCAGCCGCTCAGTCCGAGTGGAAAGACGGGCTCTTCACCGCCCCACACGGTCTCTCCTACGACAAAGACGGCAACCTCTACGTCCAGGACTGGAACCAGACCGGCCGCATCACCAAAATGGTGAAACAAGCCGCTCAGTGACCTCCTCCAACCATCCCTCAAGCGCCGCCGTCCCACCAAGGGGCGGCGGCGCTTTTCTTTGGCTCCTCAAACCCCTCTCCCTCCTCGTCTCTCTAACCCTCAAGGCCACCGCCGACGCCCCCTGGTCCTTCGACCCCTCTCTTCTCCCCTCCCCCATCCGCAACGCCGCCTCCGGCCCGTTCCTCATCCGCGGCACCGCCCCCTCCTCAGCCTCCTCCTGCACGGTCTCCGTCACGCTTTCCACCACCGGCGCGTCCTTCTCCGCACCCGCCACCATCACCGACGGCGCCTTCTCCCTCCGCTACCCTGACAATTTCCCCGGAGCCCCACCCCTCGCCCCGGCTCTCCTCTACCTCGACGTCCTCTCAAATCCCGCCAATCCCCCCGACGCCGAAGCCCTCCTCGTCATCCACGGCACCAAACCGCCAGACCTCCCGCTCCCGTTCTCCGACGACGCCATCGACTCCTCCGGCCGCCGCGACCACGACGCCGCTCAATTCCCTCTCCACCGCGCCCTCGTAAACCACTTCCTCCACAGCCGCGCCGCTTCCCTCATGGGCATCCGCCACCCTGACTTCGATCTCGCCCAAGCGGACGACCTCGCATGGTTCCGCAACCACGCCGCCCTCTACGACTTCGATCACCGCGACCGCGATTGGTCCTCTCCCCTCAGCCACCGCCCCGCCCGTGGCTTCTGGCAGGCCGTCTGGAACCGCTGGTTCAACGCCTCCAACAACCACCCATGGGACGGCAATCCGCAGAACACCTCCCCTGACAACTTCCACCCCTACACCTTCACCAACGACGCCGCAGACCTCGCCGTCCTCTACGCCATGCTCCGCAGCGCCTCCCCAGCCGCTCCGGACCACCGCGACGGTCTCCTCCGCGAGGTCATGGAAAACCTCCTCGCCCTCCAGCACCGCTCCCCTGACAATTTCGCCCTCCCCGACGCCTCCGGCCGCCGCGAACACTACTCCGCGGGCGCTTTCCGCTACGGCATGTTCGAATCCGGTGAATGGCTCACCGAAGGCACCGGCTGGTTCGCCAATCCACGCTTCCGCGACTTCGCACACGGCGGGGTCTTCAACGGCCGAGCCGTCTGGGCCATCGGCGAGGTCCTCGCCGCCGACCCCCAATCTCCTCTCGCCCCGCGCCTCCGCGACGCCCTCTCCCTAACGCTCCACTTCTGCTTCCACGACGGTCTCGCCCACCGCTACACGTCCCTCACACCCTCCGGCCTCCCACTCTGGAATCACCCGGGCGAACACGGCTACCTCCTCCTCGGCCTCACCGCCGCCTGCCGTTCCTTCCCGGAGTTCCCCGTCGCCCTCAACCCGGCCCATCCTCCCCGCCCGCTCCGTGACATCACCGCCGATGCCCTCGACTCCCTAGCCGCATCCGCATCCTCCGACGGCTCATGGACCGACTACGCCAATGTCAACGCTGTCAACATCGCCGCCCTCGCCTCCGGAATCCTCGCCCTCCCTTCCCACCCGCACACCCCCGCATGGCGCGACGCCACCCGCAAAGCCACCACTCTCTGGCTCTCGCTATCCTCACAACCCGATGACGCCGCCGTCTTCGGCCCGCTCTTCGGCGACCGCCGCGGCAATTCCATGACGTTCCGCCACGCCAACGCCCCCGCCCACGCCGATCTCTACGTCAGCGGCCACTGGCTCCACGCCCTCGCACTCGCCCACCGCGCCGCCTCTCTTCCCGCCGCTCTCGACCGTGCCAACGCCCTCGCCGCCTCCCTCTGCGGCCACAATTCCCTCCACGTCCGTCTCCTCACAGAAATCGGTGCCATCAACAACCGCATCACCGCCCCAGCCAGCCCCGGCCTCCCGCCACGCCTCGCATGGGACGCCTACCCGGAATCCACCGCCTTCTTCCAGATCGGTCTGCTCCACCTCCTTCCCTGACCGCCCCCGTCATGCGGCATTGGCAAACTCGCCGGACGTGCTTTGATGCGCCCCCATGGAACAAGGGCATCTCGTGCTGGCCGGCGGCGCTGCGATCTTCGCAGTCGCCTCCCTCTTCGCAGGCCACCGCGCAAACAAACGCCGGCGGCTCCTCACCGCTCTGCCCACATCCTCCGTCCAGGGGGTCTTCATCGGTCTCGTCGAACTCAAAGGCTCCGCCGAAACCGAACGCCCCTTCACCTCGTGGCTCGCCAGCCAGTCCTGCGTCCTCTACTCATGGCGCGTCGACGAACACTGGCGTCGCATCGTCCAGGAATCCTACACCGACCAGAACGGCCGCCGTCAGACCCGCACCCGCGTCGAAACCGGCGTCGTCACCGTCGCCAGCGGCGGCGAATCCGCCCCCTTCTACCTCCGCGATGACTCCGGCGTCATCCTCATCAACCCAGACGGCGCAGAAATCAGACCGCTCAGTCTCGTCCAGATGACCTGCGGTCCCTCGCATCCCTTCTACTACGACCGCGGCCCCCGTGGAGCCATTCCTAACACCACGATGACCCGCACGTTCGTGGAAACCGGGATCCCTCTCCACACCCAGCTCTTCGTCGTCGGCGAAGCCCGCGAACGCACCGACATCGTCGCCCCCGAAATCCACGCCGCCCCCAAAGCACCTCTCTACCTCCTCACCACCGAATCCGAAGAACAGGTCCTCAGCCGCTACGGCTGGTCCCGCTCCGGCTGGGGCATCGGCGGGCTCTTCGCCTCAGGCCTCGCCGGATGGGCCCCATTCCTCAACGAATCCGGCAATCAAGGCCTCGTCACCGCACTCATCGCCGCCACCGCCTACGCATCCCTCTGGCTCCTCAGCTGGACCATCCTCATCTACAACAGTCTCGTCGACTCCAGACACCGCGTCCGCCAGGGCTGGTCGCTCCTCGAAGTCCAACTCAAACGCCGCGCCGACCTCATCCCCCACCTCGTCGCCATCGTCGACGGCCTCAAATCCCACGAACGCGACGTCCAGGAAACCCTCGCCGCCCTCCGCAACCAGCTCGCCGCCACCCCCGACGGTCAGCAAGGCCCAGACTTCGCAGGCGTCGCCTCACAAATCGTCCGCCTCTCCGAACACTACCCCGCACTCTCCGCCACCCCCGCCTTCGCTCAGCTCCAATCCCAGCTCATCGAAACGGAACAGCGCATCGCCCTAGCACGCGCCTACTTCAACGACGCCGCTTCCGCCTACAACACCGCCATCGAAGTCTTCCCGGACCGGCTCTTCGCCTCCCTCGGCGGCTTCCGACGCATGCCCCTCCTCGAAGCCCACGACTTCGAACGCGCCAGCGTCCACGTCCAGCTCGCTTCCTGACAAATCCCCCTCCTCACCCGCTGAACGGCAGCACCACCGACAGCAGCTTCGTCACCACCAGCCCGATCACTGACAAAATCGTCAGCAGCACCGTCCACGTCCGCAGGGTCTCCCGCTCCGTAAACCCGCTCAGCCGCGACACCACCCAGAACCCGCTGTCGTTCATCCACGAACACCCGTACGCCCCGAACCCGATCGCCAGAAACAGATACATCGGATGATAACTCAGGGTCGTCGCCGCCATCAGCGGATAAATCATCGCCGACGTCGTCTGCATCGCCACCGTCGCACTCCCCTGCGCTATCCGCAGCACCAGCGCCACCACCCACGACAGCAATAGCAAATCCACATTCCGCCCCGCCACCACGTGCCGGATCGCATCCCCCACCCCCGCATTCCTCAGCATCAGCCCGAACGCCCCGCCCGCCGCCGTAATCAGAATAATCACGCCCGCCGTCTCCAGCGGCGGCCCCATCAGATCGCTCACCGCCTCCATCCCTAATCTCTTCTGCCTCATCAGCAGCACAATGCTCAGGAACCCGCCGATCATCAGCGCAATGTTCTTGTTCCCGATGAACTCGAACACCTGATACCCGCCCGCAAACCACCCAGCCTCCACCCCGCCACTCCCCGCAAACTGCGCCCACGCCTTCCCATGCACAAACGCATGCCGGGTAATCTCGAAAAACGACGCCGCACTGATCAGCAGAATCGGCACCACCACCGGCGCAATCGACGCCCAGAAAGTCGGCAGTTCGCTCTCCGGCCGGTCCACCAGCGCCCGCAATCCGCTCAACGGCGCATTCGGCGTCTCCCGCAACGGCACCAGATTCGCCGCCGCTATCCTCTTCATCACAAACCAACCCAACCCCACCGGCACCATCCCCACCAGAATCCCCGCAAACAGCGACACCCCCGCATCCAATCGCAGATTCTCCGCCACCATCAACGGCCCCGGGTGCGGCACCGTCATCGAATGCGTCGTCACCCCAGCCCCGCAGATCGCCAACACATACAGCACAAAACTCCCCCCCGTCCGCAGCGCCAGCGCCATCGCAATCGGCACCATCAGCATGAACATCGTGTCGAAGAAGATCGGAATCGATAGAAAATAAGTCGCCGTTAGCAGCGCCAGCCCCGCCCTCTTCTCGCCAGTCACCGCCAGAAACCGCCGCACCACCTTGTCCGCCGCACCACTCTGCATCATGCACATCCCAATCAGCGTCGCCATCCCCACCACAATCGACAGCTTCCCCGCCGTCGTCCCGAATTCCTCCGTACACAACTCCACCGCCCTCAGCAGTTTGCCCTTCCCTGGTGCCTTAGGATCCGCAGGCAGACTCGCCGCCATCACTCCAGCTAACAAGGCCGCCAGTATCAGCGCCAGAAACGCATGCAGCCGCAGCTTCGAGATCGCCACGATCACGAAAGCCACACACACAACCAGTACAACGAATGGCCACCACACAGGTGCCGTAAATGCTATCAGGGGGAGCATGCCGCCGTCATAAAGATTCCCGCTCCACTCGGCAATCAGTTTTCCTCTCCCCCCGCTCCGGAGCCACGTCAGGGATTTGTCTTGGCACAACATCCCCCGGTTCCCATGCTCTCCACATGAAGCTCCCCTTCAAACTCCGGCGCCTCATCGCCGTCTGCGCAGTGTCCCTTTCCCCCTCCGCCCCCGCCGCCATCAGCGGCGTCGAGGTCCTCGTCGGCGGTCGCACCAACCTCAGCGGCGAAGGCACGCTCATCCAGGCCACCAACCTCGGCACCACCACCTCCGTCAACGTCCCAGGCGTCGGCACGTTCACCGGTGACACCGGCACCGACGGCATCGCAGGCATCGCCTCCCTCGCCACCACCGGCGGCGGCACGCTCAACGCCGCAGACATCGGCAGCGCCATCGACCCGCTCTTCTTCACAGAAACATGGAACAGCGGCGGCACCGGCATGCGCGTCACCATCACCCTCCCGGACTCCGGCGACTTCCTCGTCGAATTCCTCCACGCCGAAGCCCGCAACTGCTGCACCGGCCGCTTCAGCTCCGCCACTCTCTCCGACGCATCCGGCACCGTCCCCGTCCCCGAATTCACCATCGGCAACGGCATCGCCAATCAGAACCCACCCGCCGACGCCGATTGGGTCATCATCCGCGCCTCCATCCAGGGGGTCTCCCAATTCACCTACACCGTCCCCAACGGCGTCGGCCGCGGCACCTCCATCATGGGCTTCCAAATCCGCCGCACCACCTTCAATCCCACCGATTC
>Ga0315905_10006028_pt1 | contig 12329 bp, 31 predicted proteins | sample LakEriMetagenome_5_FD_203522 | JGI IMG/M metagenome (GOLD analysis project Ga0315905, IMG submission 203522) | Freshwater fungal communities from buoy surface, Lake Erie, Ohio, United States - Buoy 4 MA121 | ecosystem: Environmental > Aquatic > Freshwater > Lake | place: USA: Lake Erie, Ohio... | reverse complement strand
TGGCATTTGTGTCGATTTTGTGCTGGCCATGTGTCGCATTTGTGTCACATCTTTGCGACAATTAGTGACAAAGTTGCCTAAGCAAATATGCAGATACGCAATGTCCGTACGAGCATAACCGCCTATGCAAATATGCAGATAAGCAGTTATTGACCGAGAGTCAACTACGCTTTTGAACGCTGGTCAACTCTCTCCAGCAAAACAAATCTTCTTCCCTGTACCTCGCGTGTACGCGCGCGCGCGCAATTCCTTTATCGGATTTTTGATAACACATCTTTAGACTTTGCTTTATCCCTCAATCAACTGGAGACAATTGAAAAATCAACAAATTTCGGATAATCAAATTACAACTTACTGATTTACAATGCATTACAAAGGAAAATTAGGGCATTTCCTCCATAGTGTTCATTTTCGGACAAAAGTGATCGATATCGGACATTTTTCATGCATTTCGTGTCAAATGGCCAAGGTAGGCCAACTTAGACCATGGATATCCAACCGACCTAGATTGAAAATTTTCTCCCTGATTATCAAGCAGTTACAAGAAAGTTGAAAAAAATATTTGCATGAAATTTGGAATTCTGAACCCCATGCCCCCATCTTTGAATCGTCAATCGCAACCAACCCAGACGGGGTTCTAGCGGTGATGGGAGTCCTTCTCTCTCCTGCCTGTAGTGGGTACGGCAAAGGCGGTTACGGCAATGGTTGAAATAGCCCATCCAGAGGTAACATTGGCAGAGGCACACAGATGCACGCTGAGAAAAAAATACGCAAACGATAGTAAGCGTAGGTTTAGCACACGATGGGAGATAAGCGATATTCGTTTAGAACTTTCCCTACATTATACACCCACCGCTTTAGGCGTGGCATTCGATTGCAAGTGGGTGCAAACTTTAACTTAAACAACAAACAACATGGAATCAATTGAACTAGTAAAAATCGAAGGTGACTGGAAAGGTAATCAATATGTAGTAACTACTGAAGTTGAAGGAGTTACATTCGAAATTGAGACAAATCTATTTGATGAGGTTGGACTTCTCGACTATCAGTACATAGTTAACGAAGTAAATGACCTTTTAAAACAAAAAGGATATGAGGTTTACACTCTAGAATTTAATGGAACTTACTGGTACTAAGGTTAACTGATGAGACTTAAGTAGTCGAAACTGCCGAAAGGCAGTCTTAACCAAAACCTAAACACAAAAATTATGGAAACTTTAGAATTCACTTTATCCAGAGTAATTTTCCTAGCAAAAAACTATGGCGGAAGTCAGCCTAGTTTTAGAATTTCTAAATGCAAAAATCATGTAGAAATAACAGATTCATCCTCTGGATTTTTAAAGATTTTAATGTCTGATGATAAGGTCATGGCACACTTTCATGGTGGAGTAATACATGTTGAATATTTCAAATAACAGGTTAACTGATGAGTCCTAATTGGACGAAACCAATCTTCGGATTGGTATTAACCATAAACTAAAAAATCATGAGCGATAACACAAAATCATGGGTAATCACAATTGTAATCTTAGCCATTGCAATCACAATTGGTACTTTCTTCGGAATTGAATTAGAAAAAACTATCTGGTAATCAAAACAAAAAAAATCATGGCAAATTGGCTAGACATCAAAAATGAGTACGAAGTGATGATTGAAAAATCTGGAGTAACAAATCCAGAATTTATCAAAACATTCATGACTATCGCTAGACGACTTAACACCTGTAGAAACCTGCTCTATGTAGGAGGTTATTCTTGGGAGTACATGACCTACACAAAGCCCTTTAATGAGGCTTCAGATTTAATGCAATTATTGAACGGCCACGGCTATTTGTACAACAAAAAAGAAGCCAAATTCTGGAATGAATGGAAGCAGTTTGCTGATGCAAATGGCTGGGTTGATGACGGGAATGTTGGAGATTGGCTTGCATAGGTTAACTGATGAGGATTTAATATCCGAAACGCCTTCGGGCGTCTTAACCATAAACTAAAAAATCATGACTAACAAATCAAAAATCGCAATCAAAAAATGGGGCATAGACCTAGTCCTAAAATGCTTTTACCTAAACGATATAGTTGGTATGGGAGGCCGAACCATAGGTCAAGAACTTGGACTTACCACTAGACAGGCGGATTCATTAATTGATGCGGGCCGTGAGTTGTGGTTTGAAAATAAAATTGATATTATTTCTAACAAAGCAATTTTAGTATAAACCCTAAACAATTTAATCATGGAGTACACACTTAAATGTATCCCCTCTGGGTGGGACGATTATGGTTACAAAAAAACCACGCATGTCATTACAATTGACGACATCAAAAATTTGACAGACTTGAAGTCGGCACTTAGACAAGTAGAAGAAGTAATTTGGCAGGAATTGTATGATGAAAAAGAATATAGCCAATTTGATTGTAGTGGCAGTTATTCAACTAGTAAAATTGAGCAAGTACATAGAAGTTTTTCCTATGGTACTTTGCTAGTTATCCTTAATGAGTATGGTAGTTACGATATTTAAAAAATCATGAAACGAATTAGCAAAAAAGTAAAGGCAATTGCCGATGCACACATCGAGGCAAAAATCACAGGCAACTTTTTGGAGCAACATGTGACAAATAAAGACGAGTTGCTTCAGAGCATAGTAGACGGGTATACTTACAAGCAGTTGCTCCACTTGGTGGAAGTTAACTATGTATCGATTACATCAAATTTGATGTCTAGTGTGGTTGGTCATGTGACCGATGCATACAAGAAACAAGTGTACAAAGGATTCAAAGAAGTATTAAACGAATATAACCTATAAAAAATCATGGAAAATCAAAAATCTTTTACCATCTCAGAAGCGGTTGGTAAGTCAGTTGTTTGGGCATCTTACGCTCACAACTTCTCAGAAGAACGAATCAAAGAAATTGGATATAATCCAAGCAATGACTTGTCTTATATTGAACTTGAAAATGGCATTTTTATTTGCTCAAGTAATGGTCATGATGCTTTTTATCAGATTAGAGATGAAAGGGAATGGCTAGGATTTAGAAGGATTACTGAATTAAATAATTTCTTATTAAACGAATTTTAATTTATGATACAAGACTTATTAATTATCGCACTAGGCACTGCATTAGTATTTGCCTTTGGTTTTATTTATTCACTAATCACAGAAAAGAAATGATAACTATCAACATCGGATTAAACAATAATCCACTTAACCTAGAGCAGGTAGCAAAGTTGCTTAACCAGTTCAAACTATTCGGACTTGGAGACTACGATGAGAAGTCAGGCGACTACTTAGGAGCGGAAGAGCCAACTTTCGTTGGCGAGTTGGATTTCATTTCCAGCAACCATGTGGAGGCGTTGTGCGAAATCATGACACAAGACTGCATCGCAATTTACAACCATGACACGGAGGTTGGCGAGTTGGTGTACAACCCCTTGTATGAGGGGGATAAGTATGAGTTCGATCCGAAATACTTTTTATTCTTATGAGAGGGTATTCGGTAGTAATAGACTGGCAGAGTAATAAGTTGACATGGCGTACCGCTCGAATGAGGGTGGTCGCCACAACTGAGGACGAGGCAACAGAAGTTGCGTTAGGTAAATTAAAAAGTAGAAAAGATTTTAATCGATACATTCAAATTTCAACACTATGCGAAAAGTAATAGAGTTTCTTTGGACAATTATAGCACTATCCCCAATCTTTGCACTTGGGTACATGTTGGGTCTTAAACTAATTGAGCAATGAAAGTAAAGGTAGACATGCGAAGCATTTATGGAACTTACTTCACGCAAGTAAAGGAGTTTAAGGACAACAACCACCTAGAGAATTGGCTCAAGTGGATGGATAGTAACCAAGACAGAGTTAAAGTAATCGGCACGTCCGAGGTAAACAAGGTAAACACATAAGGTAAAGAAGGTAAACATGGAGACTTACAAATTTAAAATGACAAGGGTGTACGAGACAATCATCGAGATTGACGCAGAGAATGTCAAGGATGCATTCAACAAGTTGCAAGACGTTGATGTATATCAATTAGAGTTGGAGCAGTGCAATGTGGTTCACGATGCAATCGAACTGCAATACGACTACGCACTGGAAGATAAAGTAACTAGTATGTTTATTAATCAAATAAAATGAAAACACTACTGATTGCCCTATTACTATGGGGATGCAACGACAAGGTTGTAATTGAAAATGCTGGTGATGTGGAAGGTCGAAAGACCTACCATGTCAAGGTGGGTGACAAGACCTACGAGTACATGTACGCTGAAGAAATTGCTCATGCACTAACTACTGGGGACTGGGTATATAACGAAGACTTAAAATAAAATAATCATGATAAAATTAGATACTAGAAATGGGCACGACCCAGAGGTAATTAAAGCATTCAACGAGGTGTCTGCTACGATGTCTGACGAAGCAATACTTCGATTCATTTTGCAAGAATGGGCAGATGATTTGGACATAGAATGTTTCACAAGACAAATGAATCCAGAATTATTAAAATCAGAAGAATGAGAGCATACGAGATTAACACAACCGCATTTAATGAGGAGAACCTCATAATCTTTACAGACTTGACCATTAGTCAAATAAAGAAGGTGATTGAACCAATCGTTCAAAGCGAGCGAGAGGATGGTGAGTACTACGACAACGATGTACTACTGGATGCACTGGCAGATGAATACCCAAAGAATCAAGTTTATAATTTTAACCCTATACTAATTACAATATGAAAATCAAAATTGAAGTAAATGTACCAGATGGCGTGGACTTGGAACACGCAGAAGAATCTATTTCTGACGCAACTTATTTTGCGAGCAATGTAACACAGGCAGAGCACAACTTAGTGTTGCATGTACTATCCCAACTACAGAGGGAGATGAACAGAGTTGCTGACACGAATCAGCGAGAGTCAAACCAGACCTACCACACCACATCGGTGTCACAGATTGCTACACAGATTAAGAACATGGTAGAGAAGATCCAAAATCTTATACTAGTTGGGCATAAGGCAATCTTGATTGACTGGGATTCAAACGAGATTAAATTTAATAGCGGTTACCTTGTGCCAAGGGTAGCACCATTGGTAACTACCAGCACAGATAAATTTCTATTGAAGCACTGGGAAGAGTTAAGCGAACTAATTAAGCCTTTGTACTGGAAGGCATCTTCTCTGGAGTATGTGTTGGTGAGAATTTCAAATGGTGAGTTACTCATTCAACTATGCTCCAACATTGAGGACGAGGAATTAGCAAGGAAGATTGCGTTCGGCAACTACCAGAAATCTATTTATGACTGCAAAAAAAGTAAGGAGGTAAAATTATGAGCAACGGATTTAGAAGTTGGGCAGAGACCCACCACGAGATAGTAACGATAATTACCTACCAGATAGATAGGGATGTAGAGATTTTCGGACAGATGCCAAGGTTGTTGGACGAGATATTGTCCACTGAAGGTACTGGTGGTCTATACGACCTATGCATTGACTTGACCACTGAGTTTGAAAAGATTCATGAGGGTAGGGTATGGGACGGAGACTGGCTTGATGCAGTAATCGAATTTGTACAAGAGAAGATATCATGAGGTATGTACACATTTTGATGTTGAACGGGCGTCCGATTGGGGACGCCTACACATCTGAAAAGAAAGCAAACGACATGGCGGTCAAGGTACACATGGAAAGTTTTGTTCGCCCAGAGGTGATAACCATGATGATAAAATGAAAAAGATTATTGCATTTATAATTTTATTGTCTGCCTCATTCATTTTGTTGGCAGAAATTAGGTATTACCAAGAACTTTCAAGAACTTGCGGAGACAATCGAACAATGTATATTAAACTTAAAAATGTATTTAAATGATAGTGAAAGAGAATCTAAGTGCGTATTGCTCAAGGATTGAGCAGGCCACATCTGAATTTTTAAAATTCAGGAAGGAAGAAAGGGAGAGAACCAAGGATGAGAAGTCCAACATCGGAAACCAGAAGTTTTACGCCCTACACATTGACAAGGTCAATGAGATAGTACAGAAGTATAACATTTCAGAAAAATCTTTATCAAAAATATGCAAATGACTAGACTACAGAAATCAATCGCACAAACACTTCTCGACCTAGCACTTGAGTTAGGTCACCACTATAGTTTTAGCCCACATGTCATGGGAATTTATATATACAGAACTTCTGACTGCCATGGTACAGATACACTTTACTTGGATAAACCAGATAAGGAATTGATTACCAAGTTAGACAAGGTAGTTCAACAGGCATACGAACTATGAATGTATACATCGGAGACCAAGCAAGGCGGATCTTCTATAGCCTAGAGATTCCTAAAAAATCCATTGGTGTTTTTGAATCTAACTCTGGTGACTGGATTTATTGGTTTACCGATGGATGGGCATACGACAGCGGTTCTGCTGAAAATGAAATTGAAGCATTAAGAAAAGCAAAAGAAAATTTCAGATGAAGACAGAGACAGACATACTTGTCAGAATTTGCGAGTTAGAAAATAAAATTTCTCAGTACAAGAAGATGGGTTACGAACCTCCATGGTCTAAGTACCCAGAGCAAATACAAATTGAAACTTTAAAATGGATATTAAAATGAAAAATCAAATCAAAAGACCACATGACCTAGCCCCGAAGGGTATCAAGTACACAATAAAAGGTAACTACTCATTTAATGAGACATTTCAACACATCTTTAACGAGTCAAGAAAGCCTTTGATGTTATGAATATAGAAAAAGTATTCTTCCCTAACGCCTATAAATTAAAGACTTCAAAAGATACAATTGTTTCTTTAATTATTGATGAAGAGTTAGACCCTTTCAAGGTAGAGTTCGATGGTGCTGGTTGTATAGTAATTAATACTAATAAGTATAGTTACATAACTCTATCAGCAGACAAGTTGTATTACTTAGCCAATCTAATAGAAGAAGCGGAAGACAAGTATGAAAAAATCAATCGTAGACAAGACAAACTACTCAATCAAGAGAAGGTTCTTTGATGAATATGGTAATCCATTGCCGTGGCAAGACCATGGCTTTGGATTGTTTATAGACAGAAAAACTATAAGAAAACAGGTAGACCTTATGGTTGTACCCACAAAAAAAACAGAAATCGAAATCATTTTAAACAAGGAGAAGGTTGACTATGACCTGTATCCAACAAAAGAAAATTTAATTTATGACAAAAGAACAAATTATTTGGGTATCAACCCTACAGAAAGCGATTAAAGCAAATTTCGCTATTGTAACTACTGGAACTCCAATGGGAGCAGATACTAGGTACGAGTATACTTATGATTGTCCAAGGGCTATGTTTTACGGAATCATGACCGAAGAAATTGGTGAGGATTTCGCTAGAGACTTTGTAGCAACATCGGGTTACACTGATTATGATAAAATGATTTTTCAGTATAATAATCTACTATTATACAAAGAGATATCATCTAAGAAAAATTCAAAGAAACCTTGGAAGCGTTACCAAGCGAAGAAACAAGCAGTACTAAACTATTTAAAATACGGAAGAAAATGAAAGAGTTAATTCAAATCCAATCAGAACTAAAAGCACCTAAGAGCCAGTTCAATTCGTTCGGTAAGTACAACTATCGATCTTGCGAGGACATCCTCGAGGCAGTAAAACCTTTGCTACTCAAGTATGGTTGCACCTTGACTATTCGTGACGAGGTGAAAGAGATTGCTGGGATTCCATTTATCGAGTCTACCGCATCTATTCAAAAGGATGACGAGAGCAGGTCTGTTACAGCACAGGCTGGCATTGACCCTAACAGAAAGGGTATGGACATCGCTCAGTGTTTCGGAGCGTCAAGCAGTTACGCTAGAAAGTATGCGTTGAATGGTCTATTCTTAATTGATGATACCAAAGACCCAGACTCTACCAACGACCACTCTACAAAGCCAGAGTATGTAGCACCTAAGCCTGCTAAGGTGGTAACACTTCCAGACCTACCAGAAGAGAAATGGTTGGAGACTGCCAAGTGGATAGCAGAGAACAAGTCATTAGGACTTACGGAAATCCTTAAGAGGATAGGAACAAAGTATTCAGTCAGTAATCAAACCAAAACAAGAATAGAGAATGAGTTTAAATCTTGAGTTACAAAAGTCTGAGAACTACTATGGTGAATTGGGGAGGGCATACCTCTCCAACTCAGACATTGAGGCGTTGTTGTACAACCCAAAAGCGTTTAAGCAGGACAAAGAGACCACCAAGGATATGCTTGCAGGTTCTTTGTTTCACTACCTAATGATTGAGCCAGACAAGGCAGGAGAGATTATTTCCAATGCCGTAGACGCCTCCACTAGGACAACTAAGGTGTACAAGGAGTACATCGAAGAGAATGGCTTAGAGATAGCCCTTTTGACTTCAGAGGTTGAGCAAGTAAAGTCAATGGTTGATTCTATGAGGTCTAACCAAGACTTCTACTCAGAGATTTACGAGTTCGGTAACAGGTACGAAGAGGCAGGCACAACTACTTTGTTTGACCTTCCATGGAAGGGTAAGGCTGATGTTGTATCAGATAACTTTATAATCGATCTAAAGACCACCAGTTCTATTAAAGACTTCAAGTGGTCAGCCAACAAATACAACTACGATAGCCAAGCCTACATCTACCAAGAAATTTTTGGTAAAAAATTAAAGTTTTTTGTAGTTGAAAAGGAAACATTTAACTTAGCGGTCTTCACCTGTTCAGATGCATTTCTGGAGAAGGGATATCATAAAGTTAAGTCAGCCTCAGATAACTATCAGTTATTCTTTGGCGAAAATAAAGTTGCAGACCCTAATAAATTTTACTTAAACCAAATGCTATGAGCGACAAAAAGAAGATTGACGGACTTATCGTCAAGAAAAATGAGAAGAGCCCAGAATGGGTATTGACATCCGTGTCAGTAGAGGTTGAGTCATTTAAGAAATGGCTCGATGAGAACAAGAATGGTAAGGGATGGGTGAACCTTGACCTTAAGAAAACTAAGGATGGAAGGTTCTATTTAGACCACAACGACTATAAACCAAAGGAGTCAGTCCCATTCTAAGTGTTGATTGACACAAATTAGTGTCGATTTGTAAATAACCTGTATAAAATTAACTTAATGATTTACAGGTATTTAGGTAAATAAAAGGGAGGGTTGGTGTCGAAAATGTCGAAAATGACCCTCCCAATTATTTTGAATTTTATTTTATTGATTCTCTTTACTTTTTTTTTATATATGAGAGAAAAAAAATGAGCATTTCTGTCATCGACCTAATAATCAATTAGTTACATCAAAAAAAATCGTCATGCAAGTAACAGTTTTTTCACACGTGAAAAATACTGACCAACCTTTCTACAGGGACATCATGTATGTACTAGAAAGAATTCGGTCTGGATCTTCAAAGAACCTTATCAAGGATATAAGGCACTGCGATACTCAACAGGAGCAGTACGAGTTAAAGTTAAAGCTCCCTGCCATTTGTTTCTCTGGCAAGTTTAATAAGAGAAATGACGAATCACTTATAGAACATAGTGGTTTAATATGTTTAGATTTTGACAAGTACAAGAAGCGTACGGATATGTATGAAGACAGAGATGTTTTCTGTAAGTCCAAGTACGTGTTCGCAGTATTTGTATCTCCATCTGGTAATGGTCTAAAGGTTCTAGTTAAGATACCTGCCGATGCATCAAAGCACAAGAGTTACTTTAATGCTCTAGGAAAGTACTTTAAGAATAGTCACTTCGATACAACATCTAAAAACGTAAGCAGGGTTTGCTACGAGTCTCATGACCCTTCAATATACATTAACGAGAACTCAGTAGTATGGGACGAGGCACTAGATGATGACTACACTGAAGTTCGTCAAGGAGTTCCTACTATACCAATTGATGATGAGAATAAGATTGCCGACATACTTGTCAAGTGGTGGTCTAAAAATTTTCCTATGACAGAAGGTCAAAGAAACAACTCAGTTTTCACACTTGCTATGGCTTTCAATGAGTTTGGTGTAGCCAAGTCTTATGCGTCCACCTTGCTTAGTGCTTACGCTCAAGAAGGTTTTACTGCACGAGAGATATTCCAGACCATAGACAACGCTTACGATAAGAATAAAGATAAGTTCAGAACTAAGTTCTATGAGGATCGAGAGCGTGTAGATGTTATTCGTGAGAGCATAAAGAGAGGTGACTCAAAAAATGATATCCTCCACCAGATAAAGTCCTTCGGTCTGAGTGGGGGTGACGCTGAGAATGTTATTTCTAAAATCGAGGAGGAAGATAAGCCACAACTATTTTGGAATGAGAATCCTAAGAATGGTTCTATTAAGATTGTTCCAGTGCTTTACAAGAAGTTCTTAGAGGACAATGGATTCTTTAAATACTATCCATCAGGTTCTAGCCAACATATTTTTGTTAGGGTTGTAAATAATTTGATAAGCAATAGTTCTGAGGATGAGATTAAAGATTTTGTTCTTGACCACCTTCTGAAAAATAATATATCTATCTACAACTTCTTTGCAGAGAGAACTAAGTTCTTTAGTGAAGACTTCCTTACACTTCTTTCTCCAGTTGACGTTCTATTCATCAAGGACACAGCGTCAGAGGCTTACATCTACTTTAAGAATTGTGCTGTTAAAATAACCAAGGAGGCCATAGAAACCATAGACTACATTGACCTAGCAGGTTATGTGTGGAAAGACCACGTGATTGATAGGATGTACCTTGACTGCGACTATACTGGCTGTGACTTTGAGAAGTTTATGTTCAACATCTGTGCAAAGGATGATGACAGGTTCAAGTCTCTCAAATCAACCACAGGGTATCTACTTCATCAGTACAAGGACTTGTCTAAGTCAATGGCTGTAATCCTTAATGACGAACTTATATCTGACAACCCAGAGGGTGGTACTGGTAAGGGTTTGTTTGTAAAGGCTATCTCTAAGATGAAGAAGGTGGTTACCATCAATGGTAAGCAGTTCAGCTTCACTCAGTCTTTTCCTTACCAGTTGGTATCGGCAGACACACAGGTGCTATGCTTCGATGACGTTAAGAAAGGGTTTGACTTTGAGTCTCTGTTCTCTGATATCACTGAAGGTATCACATTAGAGAAGAAGAATAAGGACGCTATAAAGATCCCATACGAGAACTCTCCAAAGATTATCATTACTACTAACTACGCCATCAAGGGTAAGGGTAACTCCTTCTCAAGAAGGAAGTGGGAGCAGGAGTTTCACAACCACTACAGGGAGGACTTCACACCTTTCCATGAGTTTGGCAGGATGTTCTTCTCTGACTGGGATGAGGACGAGTGGTGTCAGTTCGACATGTTTATGATTAAGTGTTTGCAGTTCTATATGGTTAACGGAATGATTAGAAGTAAGTTTGTTAATCTTAAAATTCGTCAGCTTTCTGCTGAGACATGTCATGAGTTTGTTGAGTACTGCGGTCTTATCAACGATAACAAGCCATCTAATATTTTCTCAAGGTTCACTAACATGGAGAAGGTGTACAAGGCTGACCTGTTTGATGACTTCGTTAGTGACTACTCTGACTTTGCTCCTCGCTCTAAGAGAGCTGTGTCAAAGACTGAGTTTAACAGATGGTTGTTGGCTTACGCCCTATTCAAGGAAGGAATCGCTCCAGAGGAAGGCAGAGATGCTAGGGGTAGATGGTTTAGATTAAAGAAAAAGTCTGTAATTTACCAGCCTGAAACCTTAGACCTATGACAGAATTTGAACTACAAGCAATCTGGAACTCATACAAAGTGATAACCAGAATAATGACGTTTACAGATATCATGCTATCAAGAGTAAACGATGTAATACCATTTGCACATGACCCTGATTCAGATCCTTCAATAGAGGATCTGGACAGGTTCATTAGCATATTTGAGTCCATTGAAGAGTATGATTCTTGTGATCGACTAAATAAAATAAAAAATGAAATTCAGAGATTATCAACAGGAAATAATAGAGAAGGCGACAAAAGTCTTATCTACGGAGAAATTTGTCTACCTAGCGATGGAAGTACGTACTGGGAAGACTTTAACAAGCCTTGGTATTTGTCAGGCGATGAACCCTCGGAGGGTTTTATTTTTGACGAAGAAGAAAGCGATATCATCGGTGATGAAAGACTACGAGACATACTCACCGACCTATTCAATAGAAGTAATTAACTATGAGAGTGCACACAAAAGGGAATTCGACTGGTTCGACATTCTTATACTTGACGAAGCTCATGGTCTTGGAGCATTCCCTAAACCAAGTGGTAGGGCGAAGCTGGCTAGAGATCTTGTGGCTAAGGCTTCAAAGGTTATACTTCTTAGCGGTACTCCTACTCCAGAGT
>Ga0315905_10006025_pt1 | contig 12332 bp, 4 predicted proteins | sample LakEriMetagenome_5_FD_203522 | JGI IMG/M metagenome (GOLD analysis project Ga0315905, IMG submission 203522) | Freshwater fungal communities from buoy surface, Lake Erie, Ohio, United States - Buoy 4 MA121 | ecosystem: Environmental > Aquatic > Freshwater > Lake | place: USA: Lake Erie, Ohio... | reverse complement strand
GGCGGCAGCCACGGCGGCGGCCTCGTGTGCGCGCGCGTCGGCTCCGCCGGCTGCCTCCCGGCCGTCGAGCGCGCCCTCGAGCGCGGCCTGCCCCTGCTGCTCGAGGGCGTGGGGGAAGGCCCGCTCGACCCGGCCCTGGCCGACGTCGTGCGGCGCGCCTACGTGCGCCGCGGCCGCGCCCAGTACGTGCGCCTCGCGGGCCGCGACGTCGAGGTCGCGCCGGGCTTCCGCCTGTGCCTGCACACCAAGCTGTCCAACCCGGACCTGCCGCCCGAGGTGCACGCCGAGTGCGCGGTCGTCAACTTCTGCGTCACCGAGCCCGGGCTGCAGGAGCAGATCCTCGCGCTGGTCGTCGCGCGGGAGCGGCCCGACCTCGAGCGCGCCAAGAACGCGCTGCTGGCGCAGGGGGCCGAGTTCACGATCCGCCTCAAGGCGCTCGAGGACGGCCTCCTGGCGCAGCTGTCGGCGGCCGAGGGCGACGTGACGGAGGACGTGGCGCTGATCACGTCGCTCGAGCAGAGCAAGGCGGCCGCGGCCGAGGTGGCGGCCAAGCAGCGCGCGGCGACCGCCACGCAGCGCGCGATCGACGCGTCGCGCGAGGCGTACAGGCCCGTGGCCGCGCGCGGGGCGCTGCTGTTCTTCGTGCTGGGCGGGCTCGGGCGCGTGCACGCCTTCTACAAGTGGTCGCTCGCCGCGTTCCTGGCGGTGTTTGCGCGCGGGCTGGACACGGCGCCGGGCGGGGCGGCGGCGGCGGCGGCCGGCGGCAAGCGCAAGGAGGAGCAGCAGCAGCGGGGGATCCCCGCGCCGACGCCGCTCGCCGATGACGATGGTGATGGCGAGGGGGCTGTGGCGGCGGCGGCGGCGGCGGCAGCAGCGGCGGCAGAGCCCGCGGCCGAGCGGAAGCAGCAGCCGGCGCCGGCCGCGCTGCGCGTCGAGACGGGCGGCAGCGGCCCCGCCGCCACCACTGGCGCCGACGGCGCCGACGACCCGGCCGCGGACGGCGCGCCGGCGTCGCCCAACGCCATGCTGGCCGGGCGCAGCCGCGCGACGGGCGATGACATCGTCACGGCCCTGGCGCGCCGCCTCACGGGTGAGGTGCCCTCGTTCGAGAACGTCATGGCGCTGGCCGGGCGCGCCACGGCCGACGACGGGCTCCCGCCGCCTGCTGCTGCTGCTGCCGCGGACTCGGCCGAGGCGGTGCCCGAGGGCGAGGGCGAGGGACAAGAGGAGGAGGAGGAGGAGGAGGAGGAGGAGGAGGCGGCGGCGGCGGCGGCGGCGGCGGCTGCCAAGGCGTCGAGCGCCGACGCGCCGGCCCTCGCGAGCCCCGCAAAGGAGGAGGGCGACTCGGCGGCCCAGGCGGCGGAGCAGCCGGAGCCGGCCGACGGCGACGGCAGCGACGACGACCCGCCGCCGCTGTCCGACGCGGCGCTGCAGGCCCGCCTGACCGCGCTGCTCGACACGACCACCCTGGCCGTCTTCAGCTACTCCCGCCGCGGCCTCTTCGAGCGCGACAAGCTCCCGGCCCTCGCCCTCCTCACGTTCGCCGTGCTGCTGCGCGAGGGGCGGCTCGCGGGCAGCGAGGGCGGCGCCGCCGAGCTCGAGGTGCTGCTGCGCGGGCTGGGGGCGACGGGCGCGGGCGCGGGCGGGGGCGCAGGGCGCTCGGGCGGCGCCGCCTCGTCTTCGCAGCAGCAGCATTCGCGCGCTCGGGGCGACGGCGACTATGACGACGACGAGGACGGCGAAGGCGACGAGGACGAGGAGGACGAGGAGGACGAGGCGCTGGTCCCCGAGGCGCAGCTGTCGGCCGCGGCCGCGCTCGCCGCCGCGCTGCCGGGCGCCTTTGGCGGCCTGCCGCGCGAGCTCGAGCGCGCGCCCGAGGCGTGGCGCGCGTGGTGCCGCGCCCTCGCGGCCGAGATCGTGCCGGTGCCGGCGAGCCCGTGGGCGGCGCGCGTGGGCCTCTCGGGCCTTACGGCGGCGGCCGGCGGCGCCAAGCCGCCGGGGCCGCCCGCCCAGCAGCAGCAGCAGCAACCCCCGCTGCTCACGTCGCTGCGCCACCTGCTGCTGGTCAAGTCGCTGCGCCCGGACCGCGTCACCGAGGCGCTCGCGCGCTTTTGCGAGCGCGCAATGGGCCCGGCGTACGGCAGCGGGCCCGGCGCGGCTGTCGCTGCTCCGGCGGCGGCGGCGGCGGCGGCGGCGGCGGCGGCGGCCAAGCCCGGCGACGGCAGCAGCCCGGCCGCCGCCGCGCCCGCCCTCCCGCCCCCCGCCTCCTCCTCCTCGACCCTGGACGACGTCGTGCGCGACGACGCGAGCGCCACCGCCCCCGTCTTCTTCGTGCTCTTCCCGGGCTACTCCCCCGCCCGCGAGGTCGAGCGCCTCGCCGCGCAGCACGGCCGCACGGCCGCCAACGGCCTCTTCTCTGCCGTGTCGATGGGCCAGGGGCAGGAGGGCGTCGCCGAGCGCGCGCTCAAGCGCGCCATGCGCACGGGCGCGTGGGTGTTCCTGGACAACCTGCACCTGATGCAGGCGTGGCTGCCGCGCCTGGAGCGGCTGCTCGAGGAGGGGCCCAGTGGCGGCGGTGGCGGCGGCGGTGGCGGTGGCGGGGGAGCGGCCGCCTCGTCGTCGTCGCCTCCCGCTGCTTCGTCCGCCGCGCCGGCCGCCTCTGCAATCCACCCTGGCTTCCGCTGCCTGTTCAGCGCCGAGCCGATCGCGGGTGCCCCGCACGCGGCCATCCTGCCCGAGGCGCTCGTCCAGGCCTCGGTGAAAGTGGCCAACGAGCCCCCCTCGGACCTGCGCAGCAACCTGCGCCGCGCCGTCGCCGCGATCGACGTCGCCGGCGCCGAGGCGCGGCTGGCGGCCGTGCACCCCGAGGCGCCCGCCGCCTTTTCGGCGCTCGCCTTCGGCCTGTGCTTCTTCCACGGCGTGCTGCTGGGGCGCAAGAAGTTCGGCGTGGGCATCGGCGGCCCCGGGGGGGGCAGCGGCCTGGGCTTCTGCCGCGCGTACGCGTTCAACACGGGCGACCTGCAGTCGTGCGCCGACGCGCTCGCCAACGCGCTGGCGGCCGCGGGCGACCGCAGCGCGGCGGCGGCGGCGGCGGCGGCGGCCAACGGCGGCGGCCAGGCGGCCCCTCGCCTGACGATCCCGTGGGAGGACCTGCGCTACTCGTTCGGCGAGATCTTCTACGGCGGGCACGTCGTCGACGGCATGGACCGCCGCACGCTGTCGACCTACCTCCGCGTGCTCTTCAACGCCAAGACGCTGCTGCCGACGGTGGCGGCGGCGCAAGAGGCGGGCGGCGGCGGCGGCGGCGCGCGCGCCATTTTGGCCCCGCTCGACGCCGCGAGCGCCGCGCTCTGGGCCCCCGCCGAGCGCGAGCTGGCCCCCGGCCTGCGCGCCCCCCTGCCGCTCCCGGCCTCGAGCGGCGAGATGCTCCGCCACGTCGAGGAGCGCCTGCCCGCCGAGTCCCCCGCCATGTACGGCCTGCACCCCAACGCGGAGCTGTCGCTGCTGACGGCCCTGGGGGACGACGTGTTTCGCGCGCTCGCCGACACGGTCGGCAGCGTGGTCGGCACAACTGCGCGCGGCGGCGGCGGCGGCGGCGGCGGCGGCGGCGGCGGCGGCGGCAGCGGGGCGGCGGCGGCGGCCGCGACGGGGGCGCCCTCCGGGCCCACGGCGGCGGCCGCCGCAGCCCCCGCTCCCGCAGCAGCAGCGGCAGCAGCAGCAGCAGCAGCAGCAGCGGCCGGTGCCCCGCCGGACGCGGCCGCGCGCGCCGCGCTCGCCGACCTGCTCGCGCGCCTGCCGCACGAGCTGCCGCTGGCGGACCTCGAGGCGCGCGCGTCGGCGGCAGGGCGCTCCGACGCGCCCCTCGTCGTGGCGCTGCTGCAGGAGACGGGGCGCCTGAACGCCCTGCTGCGCGAGATGCGCGCGTCCATGGAGGAGCTGCAGCTCGGGCTGGACGGCGCGCTCAACGTGACCGAGGCGATGGAGCTGCTGCAGCGCGCGCTCGCGGCGGGGGCCGTCCCCGCGGCGTGGATGGCGGCGATGAGCTCGCGCATCCAGGAGGTGCTGCCGCTGGCGGCGTGGTACGCGGACGTGGGGAGGCGGCACGCGCAGCTGGCGCGGTGGGCGTCGGGCGCTGGGGTGGACGCGTGCTGGGGCCCGGGCGAGCTCCCGGGGGAGAACGGGGAGGGCGGCGAGGCGGCGGGCGGGGGCGGCGGCGGCGGCGGCGGTGGCGGTGGCGGCGACGACGACGACGCGGCCGTCGTGGCCGCGTGGGCGCGCGGCCTGCGCTGCACGTGGCTCGGCGGCCTGTTCAACCCCAAGGCCTTCCTTGCGGCCGTGATCCAGCGCCGCGCGCGCGCCCTGCGCGCCCCGCTGGACGAGATGGCCTACGTGACGGAGGTGGTCGAGGTCGGAGCGGGCGCGGGCGCGGGCGCGGGCGCGGGCGCGGGCGCGGGGGCAGGAGGAGAGGCGGCGGCGGCGGCGGGGGCGGCGGCGGCGCAAGGCGACGACAAGCCTCCTGCCACGACCTCTGGCCCTGCCCTCCCCCCCCCGCCCGACGGCGGCGCCTACATCGACGGCCTCGTGCTCGAGGGCGCCGGCTGGCAGCCCCGCAGCAGCAGCAGCAGCAGCGGCGGCGGCCTCAGCGGCGGCGGCGGCGGCCACCTGTGCGACTCCAAGCCGGGCCGCACGCGGGCGGCCCTGCCGCCGCTGCTCGTGCGGCCCGTGCCCGCGGCCGAGGCGGCGCGCCGCGCGGCCGACCCCCGCACGTACCTGTGCCCCGTCTACGTCAACGGCCAGCGCGCCAACGTCTACAGCGCGGCGGTGGCCACGTTTATGCTGCCGGCCGAGCGGGGCGGCGGGGCGGCGGCCTCGGAGGCGCAGCAGCAGCAGCAGCAGGCGGGCGCCGAGCCCGGCGCCGCGCGCGACCGCTGGGTGCTCGCGGGAGCGGCGCTGCTGCTGCAGGATGAGCAGCAGCAGCAGCAGTAGGCGAGTGACGCATATCGGCCCAAGCAACGCACGACAGATTTTTACTCGACGACGGGAGGAAGGGGGTGTTTAAAAAAAGACGATCGCACCCGCCTCCCCGCCCCCCCGCCTTTGCGCGCGTCAAAACCCAAACTGGCCGTCGACCTCGGTCAGCAGCATGCGCGCCTCGCGCACCGCGGCGGCCAGCGTCGCCGCGTCCTGCTCCCCGCCCGCCGCCAGCGCCGCGGCGGGCGGAGGCCCGATTTCCTCCAGGCGCGCTGCCAGAACGTTGCGTGCCTCGCGCACGTTGAGCCGCAGCACCGCCTGCCGCGCGGCGGCGTCGGCCCCCTCCCCGCCCGCGCGCAGCCCCTCGAGCGCCGCCTTCAGGCCCGCGACCGCCGCGCGCACGCCCGCGAGCTCGGACGCCACCTGCCGCGCGGCGACGGCGTTGGCCGTGTAGGTGGTCGTCGGGGCCGGCCGCGCGGCGTTGGCCGCGCCGTACATCTGCGTGTAGCGCGAGGGGGGCGGCGGCGGCTGCAGCGGGCTGCTGCTTCCGTAGGCGGTGCCCTCCTCGGTCGACGTCATCCAGTCCGGGCTGTAGGTGGTCGAAGGCGAGGAAGCGTAGCCGCCGCCGCCGCCGGCGACGACGGGCGGCGGCCGCAGCGGCTGCACGAGCAGCTCGTCGACGGCGCGCGCGGCGTCGGGCGGCAGCGCGGCCTTGACGGCGCCGAGCGCCTCCTGCTCGGCGCGCGCGCCCGCCTCGAGGGCGGCGACGAGGCGCGCCTCCACCACGGCCGCCACGGCCGCCTGCTTGTCGCCGAGCGGGCGCGGGTCGGCCAGCAGCTCCTGCGCGCGCTGCAGGTCCTCGGGCAAGGACCCGAGGCGCGACGGCAGCGTCAGCAGCGCGCCGAGCGCGGCGCGGGGACCGAACGCGAGCGCGCCGAGCGGGCTGGACAGCCACGGCTCGACGCGGGAGCCGACCGGCGGCGGGGGCGTCGCGAAGGAGTCGCCGCCGCTGGTGCCGCCTGCTTGTTTTTTTGGGGGGGGGTTGGGCGGGTGTGCGGGGTTGGGCGAGTGAGAGAGCCTCGGGGCGGCGGCGGCGGCGGCGACCAGCGCGGTGGGCGGGCGCGCGCGCGCGCTCGCGCTCGACGCCCTCGCCGGAAGGTAAACGCACCGCTGTAGCTCGCGCGCGCGACAAAGGGCCGGGCGGTGGACGGCCCGGGCCACTGCGGCGTCGCGCGCGCCGGGCGCTCGGCCGCCGCGCCGCGACGCAGGGCTTGCATCTCTCTCTCTCTCTCTCTCTCTCTCTCCTTGTTCGCAGCGATTTGGTGGTCGAGAGCGAGACCTCGGGTGTGCGTGGTTGGTGCGAAGACGCGCTTGCGTCCGCGATCGCTCGTGAGTATGGCTTGCTGCTTTGCAGGTGTAGGTGAGGCGAGTGGTGATGCATGCATGGCGAGCGCGACGGCGCGGCGGGCAAGAGATTCTTGGCGTCACCACTCGCCCTCGGCCTCGAGGCGCGGCAGCAACGCCCCCTCGGCCGCCGCCCACCCGGCCTCGCGCGCCGCTCTCAACCAAGGCGCAAACTCGTCCTTGGCCCACCGCGCCGCCCGCTCCTCCGCCCGCTGCTCGCCGCCGCCGTCGTCGTCGCCGCGGTCGTTCGCCAGCCTGAGCGCGTGCGCGTACGCGCGCAGCCGCGCCTCCGCGCCGGCCCCGCGCCGCACCGCCACCAGCACGTCGCCGCCGCCGCCGCCGCCCGCAGCAGCAGCACGGGCGGCGGCGGCGGCGGCGACGGCGACGAGGTAGTCGCGCGAAGCCGAGCGCCGGCGCAGCGCGGCCAGCACGCTCGCCGGGGCCACCGAGACCGCCGCGGCCTTGCCTGCTGCCCCGGCCGCCCGTTCCAGCCGCCGCCGCTCCGCCTCCAGAAGCTCCCCCAGCGGCGCGCCAAACCGCACGCGCCTGGGGGCGCGCCCGCCGCCGCAAACAGCGCGCAAGAGCCGCCGCGCCGCGCGCCGAAGAGGCGGCGGCAGCAGGGTCTCGAGCGCGGCCGCCTGCTCGGGCGTCGGCAGCCGCCGGCGCGGCGTGGGCTGCTGCAGCGGCGGCGGCAGCAGCAGCAGCAGCTCGAGGCGCGCGGGCGTCAGCGAGTCGAGCACGAGGCAGCGCATGGCGCGCACGTTGGCCCACACGTGCAGCCACGTGAGCGCGGCGAACAGCAGCCACGACGATAGCGGGGACGCGCCGGAGCCGCCACCACGGTTGACGAGGCGCGCGAGCCCGACGCCCGCGAGCGTGCCGACGATCGACGCGGCGCGCTCCCGGCTGTCGGCCTTGGCGCTCAGCTCGGCGGCGCCGCGCCCGCCGCGCGCAAAGTGGTGCGTGAGGGCGGCGCCCGTGGCCCCGGCCGCCACGCTGACGAGAGCGCGCGCGAGCGCGGCAAGCGAGGCGACAACCAGAAACCCGGCCGCACCGAGCCGCCGCACGAGCAGCGGCGAGGCGAGGTCGAGCGCCATCGCGACGTCGTTCAGCACGTCGGCGAAGAGGCGCCACTGCTTGGCGGACGCCTCAAAGTTGGCGCCCTGGCGCCACGCAAACACAATCCCGCCGAGGGTGCCCGCACAATCGCGCGCCGCGGTCAGCGTGGCCGCGGCGAGCGGGGTCGAGGCACCGTCGCCGACGCCCAGGGACGCAAACACGGCCGCCGAGGAGAGGACGCCGCGCACGTAGGACGAGAGGCCCTGGATGGCGTTCCAGTAGACAAAGGGCGCGTAGTCCGGGGGCACGTCGACGCTGGTCGGGAAGAAGGCGTCGCGCAGGACGCGGCGGATGGCGCCAGGTAAGAGCCGCGCCGTCGTCGGGGGCTCGTCGTCGTCGTCAGGGGCGGCGCCGCGCGCTCGCGGCGGCGGCGCGGGCAACGGTGGCGCGCTCGGCTCCTGCTCCTCCTCCTCCTCCTCCTCCTCCTCCTCCCCTGCCGCCGCGACCGCGCGTCGCCTGCGGAGGGGGGTGACCATCACGTCGCGGCTGGATTATGGCAGCGGGCGTCGGTGCTCGCGGGCCATCGATCGAACGCGCCCAGCTGCTGGTGTCGAAAGTTTTTTTGGTCCGAGTTGTCCAGCAAGCGCGGCCTCTTGAAAAGCTGATGCTGCTGCAACGGGGGTTGAGCGAAGCAGCCATCAAAGCACTGCTCTGGTACACTCGTGTTGCAGCCATCACCTTGAGAGAAAAAACCAACGCCCTCGCGACGACGAAAGAGAGGGGCGGCCAGCACGCGCTTCTGTCGTCGATCATCCAGTGTGTGTGCGTCCTCGCCCGCGCGCGCGACCTCGACGAGCACCAGAGGCACGCAGCACCGACGCGACGCACACGCGCCTGGCAGGCGACAGCCTCGTCGTCCGTCGCCGCTGCCGACGCACGAGGTCTCGAGCGGCAAACGCTCGTCGCCGCGCGCGCCTCTGCGCGTCGCGTCGCGTCGCGTCCCGCCGCCGCCGCCGCCACCACCCCTCGCTCCCCCCCCGCATCTCCATAGAATGCTGGCCGGGCGCGTCGCCCAGGTCATCGGCGGGGGGTCCGGACCAGCAGGCGCCGCAGCAGCATCAGCAGCACCATCAACAGCAGCAGCAGCAGCACCATCAACAGCAGCAACAGCAGCTCCACCACCACCCGCCCCACCCCCGCCCCCAACCTTTATCCTCGGCGGCGCCCCCCCTTCCGTTGCCGCCGCGGGAGCCGCGGCCGCCCAAGGCACCACAGCCCCGGGAGGCACGACGCCCGCCGTGCGCGGCTCGCACGCCGCCAGCATCGTCGACCGCCCCTTACCGCGGGGCGCGGCCGCGGCGGGCGGCGGCGGTGGGGGCGGCCCGCGCGTCGCGGGCCTCGCGCTGCCCGTTGTCGGCGGCGGCGGCGGCAGCGGGTCGGGCGCTGCGGGTGGCGGCGTGGGCGGCGACCTCCCCACCGTCTCGCTGTCGGCCTACTCGCACCTGTTCTCCGAGCTGATCGCCTACTCGCTCGACCGGTCGTCGTCCATCGCCGAGCTCGAGGACCGCCTCACGCGCGTCGGCCACGACGTCGGTCTGCGCCTGGCCGAGCTGCTGCCGTGGCGCGCGGCCGCGGGGGACGCGCGCGGCGGCGTCGCTGCCTCGGCGGCAGCAGCAGCGGCGGCAGCCTCGGGACCATCGGCCGCCCCGCCCATCACGGCCGGCGGCTCGCTGCTCGGCGCGGGCGCGTCGGCCCCGCGCCGCCGCGCCGAGCCGCTCGACGCGCTCAAGTTCGTGCACTCGGTCGCGTGGCCCGCGCTCTTCGGCAAGCCCGCGGACGACCTGCAGCAGGCGCACGGCGCGGACGACGAGTTCATGGTGGCCGACCACGACCTGCTGCTGCACCGCCACGTGAGCGTGCCGCGCGCGTACGCAAGCTTTGTGCCCGGCAGCCTGGCCGCGGGCGTCGTGCGCGGGCTGCTGGCGGGCTTTGGGCTCCCCGCGGCGGTCACGGCGCACAACGTCGAGGTCAAGGGCCGCGCGTCGACGACCTTGCTCGTCAAGTTTGAGCGGAGCGTGATGGAGCGCAGGGCGTACGTTGCGGCGGGCGGGGCGGCGGCGGGCGGCGGGGTGGCCGCCGGCGGCGGGGGGCGGTGACGATGATGAGGGGGGCCCGCTGCACGCGCTTTTTCAGCAACGAAAATGAAATACCAAAGCAGAAGAGACTCTTTATCTTAGATCGCGCTCCTGCCGGCCAGCGCCGCCGGCTCCATAAACGGCCGCTCGTCGATCCCTGGAGAGGCGGGAGCGGCAGGAGCGACGACGGAGGGCCTGAGGCAGCTGCCGCCGACGTTGACCCCGCTGCCGCCGCCGCCGCCACCTCCGCCGCTCTTCGCCCCCCGGCGCTGCCGAATCGCGCGCGCGGCGAAAAAGGCCGCCGCGCTCAGAAGCGCGGCGGCCGCGACCGACACAACGCACCACAGAGCGACCATGCCGGGGCTCGAATAGTGTTGGGCAGCGGCGCTCGGCGGCGGCGCCCCCCAGCCAACAGCCAGCCCGTCGTCGATCGACAGTCCCGCGGCCACGAGCTGCCGCTCCATGGCGGCCGCGCGGCACGCGAGCACCTTGCGGTTGCCGCACGCTTCGCACCACGCGCGCGACGAGTTGAGCGCCAGGGGTCCCGCGAGCGCGCGGAAGCGCGCGAGCGTGCACGCGCCCGGGCCGGCCAGCCGCTCGGCCGCGTCCCCGCCCTGGGCGCACGGCAGCGGCAGCGCGGCGTACGGCGCGGCGGGGCCGTCCTGCGCGACGGCGCGCACGGCAAACAAGTCGCCGTTGCGGTCGTGGTGCAGCTCGAACGCCAGCACCGCGGCCAGCGCGGGGATGCGGTCGCGCCACGCGTACGACGTCTGGCGCTGGCCCGCCGCCTCGGCCCCGGCCTGCAGCGCCGACAGCACGCCCAGCTGCGTGTTGTAGTGCGCCGACACGGTCAGCAGGCGGTAGTACCCGCCCGCGCCGGCGCCCGACCGCGCGCCCGCCTCGGCGCCCGCGGCGCGCGACAGCAGGTCGCCGACCACGGCGCCGCCGAGCAGCCCGCCCGCCAGCGACGGGGCCATCTTGCGCGTCTCGAGCCAGTGCGCGAGGTCGACGGCCCGGGCGAACGTGGCGTCGTCCAGCGGCGGGGCCGGGTCCCCGACGCCGTGGGCGCGCCACACGCTGAGCGCGTCGTACACGTTCCACCAATTCGACAAAGAGTTGTTGAGCTGCGGCGCAAGGGCGCCCACGCGCGCGCGCAGCGCGGCCGACTGGAGCTCCTTGGCGCGGAACTCGTCCGACTGCAGCCAGCGCTCGAGGCGCGCCGCGTACTCCGGGCAGCGCGTGTAGCCACGGATCATCCAGTCCTCGGACTCGGCGACGGTGAAGACGGGCACGGTCGGGGCGTCGATGGTGGACGACGCGGCGGCGGCGGCGGCAGCGGTGGCGTTCTCGTTGGCGCCAGCCGCGGGAAAGACGCCCGACAGAAAGGCGCCCGAGCTCGCGATGGCGCGGTCGAGCGCGGACGAGTTGGAAAAGGTGTTCCAGTTGCTGAAGGCGACGCCGGGCGTGCCGACGACGCCGTACGCCCGGCCGTCGGCGCCCGCGGGCGTCAGGCAGGGGGGGCCGCCGCTGCCGCTCGCCTCGCGCCCGCCGCCGCACTCGACGTAGCGCGCCGCAAACGCGCGGCCCGCGGCGCGGCACTGGCGCCTGCCCTGCGGCAGGAGGGCCGGGCCGCCCGCGGCCTCGGACTCGGCGAGGACGCTGCTCTTTGGTAAAACGTTGCGGGCGCCGTGGCGCTGGATAGAGTAGACCATAACGAGGTCGGCGCGCACTGGCGACAGCAGCAGGAGCGCCGCGAGCAGGCAGGCGGCCGACGTTGCCGCGGCGGCGGTCACCGACGCGCGGCGACGGTGCCGGCCGCTTGGGCCCTGAGGCGTCATCTCCATCGTCGTCGTCGTCGTCGTCGTCGTCGTCGTCGTCGTCGTCGTCGTCGTCATCGTCGTTGTCGTCGTCGTCGAGATGCAGCAAGGGGCGGCCCCGCGATCGATCGATCGCGGAGGGCGGGCGCGGCGCGTCGATGTGGGAAAAAGGGCAGCCGTCTCGAGGGGTGCAGGGGATGCAATGTGTGTGCGCGCGCGCGCGGGGGGGGTTCGTCGGCCAATGGGAACGCTCAGCAGATGGAGAGGTCAAGGAGAATGGGAGGTGGTGAAGTAGCAAGTCGCTTGACTGGTTGGCGAGAGAATGAGGACGGGATTGATTGGCGCACACGTGGGCCCCTTTTCGCCGGGGCGCGCGCGCTCCGGCGCACCGACGTGCCCTCTCGGCCGACGCGGCCCCTTGCGCGTTTTTTGCATTTCGAGGGTGCGCGCGCGTCCTAATCACTCGCGCCCTGCTCAAACACCATCAAACGATGTATGCGCGCCGCAGCTGCGACCGCCGGAACACCTGGCCCGTCATCGGGCACATGAGCGCCTCGTCGTCGCCGTCGCCGCCGCCGGTGCGGCCGCGGCCGCCGCCGCTCGCGCCTCCGGCGCCGCCGCCGCTCCTACCTGCCCCCGCCTCCTCCGCCGCCGCCGCCACCGCCCCCGCGCCCCCGCGCGCCCGCAGCGCCGCCACGAGCGCGTCCACCCCGCGGCTCGAGTACACGTAGCCGTTGGGCAGCACCAGCGGCGGGTTGTGGTCGTCCATCGCGAGCCGCGTCACGCGGCACACGAGCCGCGACCGCCCCCGCTTGCTGGCGGGCAGCGCCTCGGCCAGCGCGCGCAGCTCCGGCACCGACATGGGGTCGTCGCGCGAGGGCGGCGGGGGGAGGAGCAGGGCGGCGGCGGCGGCGGCGGCGGCGGACGCGGCCGGGGCCTTGCCGCC
>Ga0315905_10006023_pt1 | contig 12335 bp, 10 predicted proteins | sample LakEriMetagenome_5_FD_203522 | JGI IMG/M metagenome (GOLD analysis project Ga0315905, IMG submission 203522) | Freshwater fungal communities from buoy surface, Lake Erie, Ohio, United States - Buoy 4 MA121 | ecosystem: Environmental > Aquatic > Freshwater > Lake | place: USA: Lake Erie, Ohio... | reverse complement strand
TTAGTGCCCGCAAACGAAAGCGCGGAGTTGCAGGTCGATAGTTCGCTAGATGCGTTGATTGAACAATTCGCTGCGTGTTTCGATGGCGCTCCCGATGAGATCGAGGTGCGTCGTCGCCTTGGTGGGGTGGCAGTAGGTGCACCCACCGTTGAAGAGAGCGCTCGTCTCGCAGTAATTGAGTCGCGGCTTTCGTCACATGAGTGGTCGAATCACGAACTCTTGGTAACGGCAGTCGACGCATTCACCGGAGAATTCAGCGTCTTTCATCGTCATTCGGGAGTACCGCTTGTTTCCGCGGTTGCTGCAAGTTGTGCAGTCCCAGGTATTTGGCCACCCGTCACGATCGGTGACTCTCGATTCATCGATGGAGGAGTTCGAAGCGGAACCAATGCTGACCTCGCAGAGGGCTGCGACATCATTGTGATTGTTGCGCCGTTTGCTGGTGGCTTTGGTCCAACGGTTGAGGTCGAAGCGGCAGCCTTGCGAGAGCAAGGAGCGATCGTTGAAGTGATCACAGCCGACGATGGCTCCACGGAAGCATTTGGAACCAATGTTCTTGACCCGGCGACTCGGGGGCCATCCCTGCGGGAAGGTCGACGGCAGGGAGCGATCGAGGTCGAAAGAATCGCGAAGGTGTGGTTATGAGTCGTAGTGAACCATCTGAGATGTCTGAGCTCCTTCGTCGGTTGCGCAACGAAATGGGATCGTTACGTCGCATCACAGGGAGCCAGCGTCTTGATCGATTGATTGCGGTTCGTTCTGGCGTCGCAATTGGTGTGGCAGCCGTTGCTGTTTTGGGCAAGGTGATCGACGACGGTCCTATGCGTATGAGCGATCTCGCCGATGCAGTGAGGACTCACCCAGCGGCGCTCACCCGACAGGTGCAAGCCCTTGAGGCCGAGGGGTACGTCGAGCGGTCTGCCGATCCGCATGATGGACGAGCATCTGTCGTCGCGGTCACCGCTGCGGGTCGGGTTGCCCATCGCCGGATTGAGGCAGCAAACGATGAATTGATGGCTGAACAACTCGACGGTTGGTCAGTCGAGGAACTGTCCGCCCTCGTTGAACAGCTTGATCGTTTGGTCTCGGACTTACGAGCCGTTCCTGCGTCTCGCCGTTCGAAGCCGGCGGGGTGAGTTCGGTGGAACTGTTTCGTGCTGATCCTGATGCAGCAGCCGAGTACCGCGCGCAGGGTTGGTGGGGAGACGACACCGTTGGTTCGATCGTTGCGGCTCGGGCATCTGTGCAACCTGACGGAGTCGCGTTTATCGCAGATGGGCGTCGCTACAGCTGGTCGGAGTATCACGCCGATGCTGACGACATCGCACTAGCGATCCTTGCCGCCGAACCCGAACGTGGCGAACGCATCGCCGTGATGATGCCTGATGGCCCGGCTGTTCATGCCGTCTTCGTCGGCATCGAGCGCGCCGGTTGTGTTGCAGTCGGTATTGGTGCGCGCGCTGGTGATCGCGAAGTAGCGCATCTACTTTCGCTCACCGGGGCTCCAACGTTGATTACGGCTCCTGAACAACACGGTCGAACTGCAGCAGCATTGCGTTCCGATGTCGCGTCGATGGGAGCATCAGTTGATCGCCATCTTCTAGTAGGGCTGGATGCGCGAGTTGTGGACGCCGCTCTACCCGACGGGGTTGACATCGATCCCGATTCTCCATTTCGTCCGATTCATCCCGACGAGCTCTTTCTCCTGAACTCCACGTCGGGCACCACGGGGTTGCCGAAATGTGTCATGCACACGCAAAACCGGTGGTTCTATTTCCATCAGTTGGCGGCCCAAGCAGGCGGATTCGGCGCCGACGAAGTGTTCTTTGGGGCTCTGCCTGCACCGTTCGGATTCGGTTTGTGGACGGCACACTTCACGCCGACTGCTCTCGGTGCGCCCACGGTGTTGATGGATCGATTTGATGCTCATGAAGCGCTCGATCTCATCGAACGCGAACGCGTCACGGTGTTGTGTTGCGTGAGCACGCAATTCATCATGTTGTTGAACGCACAAGCGGAACGTCCACGTGATCTCTCATCGTTGCGTGCAATGTTCACCGGTGGTGAAGCGGTTCCCTTTGAACGCGCTGCGGAGTTCGAGGAGACAACAGGCGCGAAGGTGCTGCAGTTTTACGGTTCGAATGAAACGGGAGCGCTGAGCCACACTTCGCACGCCACGAATCGGGAGGCTCGACTTCGAACGGCAGGCCACGTCATTCCAGAAATGCAGGTGCGCCTCCTCGATCCTGAAACGCATGCTGATGTTCCGGCGGGTGTGGACGAAGGCCAACCAGCCTGTAGAGGTCCGGCGACAGCGCTTGGATACTGGGGCGATGCCGATGCCAACAAATCATTGTTCACCGATGATGGTTGGATGCTCATGGGTGACATTGTTCGGATTGATGCAGAAGGCGTGCTGACAGTTGTTGGGCGCACCTCAGACTTCATCATTAGGGGTGGCAAGAACATCAGCGCGCCGGCTGTCGAAGCCGAGTTGGCTACGCATCCGTCAGTTGCGATGGTTGCTGCGGTGGCGTTTCCCGATCCGGTTTTCGGAGAGCGAGTGTGCGCCTATGTTGAACTTCGTCCCGAGGCGAACGTCACGCTTGAAGAACTTGTGAGTCATTTACGTGACCGTTCGGTCTCGCGAGAGTGGTGGCCGGAGCATCTCGTAATCGTCGATCAGTTGCCGAGATCATCTGGTGGCAAGGTGGCCAAGGGCGATCTCAAGGCCGACGCAGCGAAGCGGTCCGCTGAACTTCATCGTCCCTGAGGTTGCTCAGGGGTACGGAACGATTGTTCGACAACCGAGATCAGGTTCACCTGGACGCGCCTCGAAGGGGAGACAACCGGTGAGTTCTCTTTGCCCAAGCGGAACTGAGAGCACAACGTCGATCGACTCAAGTCTCAGGTCTGAGGTGCAGGCGTCAGCCTGTTTGGAAATCGCAAGAACGGTGATCTCGACCATGTTCTCGTCCTCAAGCACTTCGAACGAGTCGAACGCGCTGCACGAACTGCTGCCGATGTACCCGGCGATTCTGAGAGTCGTTGGCTCGATGATGGCATTGAGGTCCCAGTGCACCGGTTCGACCGTTCGTTGAGCATCACTCGAACAGCCACCGGCAGTGAGCAACATGGCGAAGCTGCCAGCCAAAAGCGCAAGCAGTTTCATCGTGCGGTCCAACCGCCATCGACCATCACGATGGAACCAGTCATGAAACTTCCCGCGTCGGAGGCGAGCAGAAGGACGGCGCCATCGATTTCATTGACGTTCCCGACGCGTATCATAGGTGTGTTGGTCGTGATGAATGACGAGCCGTTCTCGGTCGAGGTCAGGTCTTCGATCATTTCGGTCTGAAACCAACCGGGACAGATTGCATTGACTCGAACGCCTTTTCGCGCCCACTGCAGTCCCATCTCGCGAGTGAGGTTTACTAGTCCGCCTTTGGCTGCTGAGTAACCGGAATCCTTCGCTGGTGTCGCCCCAACGACTCCCAGAATTGATGCGATATTGACAATCGAACCCTGCTGACGCTCGACCATCGAAACGCCAACCAGTTTCATGAGATGCCATGCCGCTGTGAGGTTGAGTTCGATCATGTTGGCGAAGTCTTCGAGCGATTCGTTCTCGATTGACGTTGCGTTCACTGCTCCTGCGTTATTTACGAGAACGTCGATTGGCCCGAGTTGGGATTCGATTTCGGTGACGAGTGCTTCTCGCTCGTTTGCGCGAGTGAGGTCGCAGGGGAAGCCATGGACGTTCGGCATTTCGGACTCGAGTTCGACAAGTCGGTCGGCCCGCCGTGCGGTGACAGCGACAGTGGCGCCAGCAGCAGCAAGCACCAGAGCGATTCGTCGACCGAGCCCAGACGACGCGCCGGTGACGAGCGCAACTCGACCAGTGAGGTCGAAAAGTTCGGCCGGGGTCCTGACGGGTTCTGACATCGTGGCTCCGAACAGGGCGGCGAGGAGCTAGCTCGGCGCTGGGGTCGAGTTTCCGCTGCGGATCATGGAGAGTGCCGAAGCGGTGATGCCAGCGGCATCGAGACCAAGGTCGGCGAGGATCGCATCGGGCTTTCCATGAGCGATGTATTGAGAAGGAATACCAAGTACGCGAACACGAGGCTCGGTGAGTCCGATTGTGCGCTCGCTTACGAGGTCAGCAACTGTCATCCCGACTCCGCCTTCGCGGAGGCCGTCCTCGACGGTGATCACGAAGGGGTGGCGAGCCGCATCGTCGATCATCGCGGGGTCGAGTGGCTTCACGACCCGCGCATCCCAGACGGTGACCGAAATGCCTTGAGCCTCAAGTTGCTCGGCTGCGATCTCGGCTGCATCGAGCATCTTGCCGACGCTGACGATGCACAACTGCGTGCCAGTTCGGGTGCGACGAGCGTTGAGACCGCTGCCAACTTCTTCCGGAGGCGCTTGTCGAGCAGCGGTCTTGGCCCAACGGATTGCGACAGGGCCGTCGGTGATGTCGAGAGCATCGTGCAGCATCTGGCCAATTTCCTGATATGAGGAAGGCGCAAACACCGTCATGCTCGGAACCTTGGTGAGAAGCACCATGTCGAGGATGCCGTGATGGCTGGGACCATCGTCACCAGTGATGCCGGCGCGATCAAGGCAGAACACAACGGGTTGATCGTGCAGGCCAACATCGAGGTTGACCTGATCGAATGCTCGCGTGAGGAAGGTTGAGTAGACAGCAACAACGGGACGAAGCCCGCCCATGGCCATACCTGCTGCAGCAGTTACGGCATGTTGTTCGGCAATGCCGACATCGAACATGCGGCCAGGGAATCGTTCTGCAAAGGGGAGAATGCCGGTGGAGTCCGGCATTGCGGCAGTGATGGCAACAAGCTCGGGACGAGCCTCGCCTTCCATGACCAATGCTTCGGTGAATGCAGCGGTGAAGCTTCCGGGCTTGGCCTCGGAGGTGTCGTGAAGGCGCTTGATGGGGTCGTTCTCGGCCGGTCCGTAACCACGACCCTTCTGTGTGAGGACATGAATGACTTGTGGTCCGCCGGGCATCGCTGCAGCGTTGCGCAGTGCTTCTTCAAGAACGGGAATGTCGTGTCCGTCGAAGGGGCCGGAATAGCGAACACCGAGTGCTTCGAAGAAGGCGGTTGGTTCGAATGCTTCACGAATCGCGGCTTTCGTTGCGTCCAGACCGGTCTTGGCAATGTTTCCGACGACGGGAAGGTCGGCCAGAAGTTTTTCGAGTTTGGCCTGACGGCGCATGTATACCGGGTTGTTACGGATCTTGACGAGACTTTCGCCGAGTTTCGAAACGGTCGGCGCATACGAGCGGCCGTTGTCGTTGAGGATGATGATGCAGTCGCGTCCCGAATGGCCAAGGTTATTGAGACCTTCGAACGCCATACCGCCAGTCATTGATCCGTCACCGATCACAGCAACGATGCGGCGAGCGTCGGCGCCTTTCATGGCTTCGGCGACAGAAAGACCGTAGGCCCAACTGAGCGCCGTTGACGCGTGACTGTTTTCGATCCAGTCGTGTTCGGATTCATCGCGCGATGGGTAGCCGGAAAGACCTTCTGCTTGACGAAGATCGGCGAAGCCTTTGGCGCGACCGGTAACGAGTTTGTGGGGGTAAGCCTGATGCCCGGTGTCCCACAGGATGATGTCGTCGGGGGAGTTGAACACGCGATGAAGAGCGAGGGTGAGCTCGACCACTCCGAGGTTGGAACCGAGATGGCCGCCGTGGGTGTTGACCGATTCAATGATCACGTCGCGCATCTCGGCCGCGAGCGTGGTGAGCTGCTCGGGGGTAAGGGCCTTGAGGTCGGCCGGCGACTCAATCGTCTCAATGATCATGGGCGGAGTCCTTGTCGGCGGCATTTCGAGAATGCTGCGACGGGAGACGGGGGAGTGGTCGCCGGGATCGGCGTCCGTGATGAAACGCTACCGTCCCACAAGGGGTGAACCCCTATCTCTGGGGCCATCTAACGAGCGAGATGTGTGGAGGGTTGGCGGGATGCGTGGAGTAGCTCAGGCCGTTACTGGGCTCTTGCGGCCGCCGACCACAAAGGCGGGAGCTCCGAAAAGGCTGGCAATGACGTTGATCGCGTAGAGAACGAGACCGAGGGCCACAGCTTTTTCTGCGGGAACGCCCAACGGGACGAGGAAAAGGACAAAAGCGCTTTCTCGGACTCCAAGACCGGCAATGCCGATGGGGAGCACTTGAAGAATCAGAACTGCTGGGTAGAACGCAAGGAGGGCGGTGAGTCCGAGCCAACTGAAGCCAAGAGCCGCCGCAACCATCAATGCAGCGAGGCAAAGTGCGACTTGGTAGACGAGGCCGGCAGCGAGAATGGTCAGTGCCGCGAGCGGTTGACGGCGAAGTTCTGTGACGCTCCGATGGATGGCATCGACGAAGCGGCGCCATCCATCGGTTGCTGCGAATCGACCGCCAAGTCGGTGGTGATTCGCGGCAAGAAGGACGACCACGAGCGCAATAAGCGTGCCAAGTGCAACGGCGAGAGCAAGCAAAGTGGCGCGGCCGAGTTCACGGAGTCCCGGGTTAATGGCGAGCCCGAAGAATGTGATGAGCGGGAGTACTAACCAGCCGGTGAGTCGTTCAAGCGCAACAGATGCGAATGTTGTTTCTGGCTCGCCGTTAGCTCTGGAAAGCCGCGAGACGCGCAAAACGTCGCCACCAATAGTGGTGGGAAGGACATTTGAAACAAATTGTCCGGCGAAATAGAGCGGCACGAGAACGCGGAGCCGCTCGTGAAGGCGGAGTGCGCGCAGGACTGATTGCCAGCGAACTGCAGAAAGGACAATGCCCAAGAACGTCATGACCGTGGCGGAGAGAAGCCAGAGCAACGTCGTGAGATCCCAGTTCGGAATGAAGTCACCCCATTTGATTTCCGGGAATCTCCACCAAAGGACTCCGAGCATCAGGAGGCTGACTGCGATGCGGAGAGGGAGCGCCCAGCGATGGCGCCGCTCGATTTTTGTTCCCGCAGATTCGACCGCGTCGATGAGTCCCTCAATGGAGACCGAGGCAATTTCGCCGAGTCCTGGTTCGGCCCCATCAGTGCCATGTGGACCGAATGCGGTCGGTCGATGGGGACTCGTCATCTACTGAGTCTACGAATGGGCGCGGATCGGTCTGGGACCTCGGTTCCGGGCACTCAAATCAACGTCGGCGCCGGTACGCTACGGCGCTTGGCGGGGCTTAGTTCCGCAGTCACTTCCGCAGCCCAGGACCGGAGAAGGAACAAATGATCGAACAGTCGGTGCTCGAAGAAGTTCTCGGTGTTGCAATGCGCACGGGCGGAGAATTCGCCGAAGTATTTGCCGAAGACCGTCGCAATGCCTCTGCTGTTCTTGACGATGGTCGTGTTGAAGAATTGACCTCTGGGCGCGACCGTGGCGCGGGTATTCGCGTCGTGGTTGGCGAGACCACTGGTTTTGCCCACACTGCCGATCTCTCCGAAGCCGGACTCATTGCTGCAGCTCAAGCGGCCGCAGCAGCTGCTCGTGGCGGTGGCGGAGGGACAAATGTTGTTGCTCTTCACCGTGGAACTTCCTCGCGTGGCTATGACATCGAGACCTTCCCTGGCGATGTTCCGAAAGCCAGAAAAGTCGAATTGCTGACTCGTGCCGACGAGGCCGCTCGTTCGGTGGGCGATGCGATCTCGCAGGTGTCGGTGAGTTACGGCGACAACCGCCGTCGAATCCTCGTTGCCAACTCCGATGGAGTGTTTGTCGAAGACGACACGGTGCGCACGTTTTTTGCTGTGAGCTGTGTTGCCACCGGCGATACCGGCATGCAAACGGGTCGTGAAAGTGTTGGGCACACAGTCGGTTTCGAACTGTTTGATATGTACGACATCGATCAACTCGCGCGCAACGCAGCCGATCGAGCGATCACAAAGTTGGCCGCCCGCCCCGCCCCGAGCGGTCAGATGCCTGTCGTCATCGGTAGTGGCGGCGGTGGCGTGTTGTTCCACGAGGCGTGTGGTCACGGTCTTGAAGCCGATCTTGTTTCAAAGGGTGCTTCGGTTTTTCGGGGGCGCGTTGGTCAGCAAGTGGCCTCGAAGGGGGTGACGGTTGTCGACGACGGCACGATGGCGCGCGAGTGGGGGAACATCGCTATCGACGATGAAGGCAACCCTGCCCAACGCAATGTGCTCATCGAGGACGGAATCCTTACCGATTACATGTGGGATCACCTACGTGCCCGAAAGGAGGGACGTCGGAGTTCGGGTAACGGTCGTCGACAGAGTTACCAGAACCTTCCGATGGTCCGAATGACGAACACCTATCTTCTTGCCGGAGAGGAAGATCCGGAATCGATCATCGCCTCGACACCGAAGGGTGTCTATGTGAAACACCTCGGTGGTGGTCAGGTAAATACCGCGACCGGAGACTTTGTGTTCGGAATGACAGAGGCCTACCTTATCGAGGACGGCAAGGTGACTGAGCCATTGCGCGAAGGAAATCTCATTGGCAATGGCCCCGAGGTTCTGCAACGCATCGATGCTCTTGGAAATGATTTCGCGATGGGTCCTCCGGGAACGTGCGGAAAAGACGGACAGGGCGTTCCTGTCGGTGACGGCGTGCCAACTCTGCGTGTCTCTTCGCTCACAATCGGCGGCACCGCCGCATGAGCGACGAACTTTTGGCCATTGCCGACCGTGTTGTCGCAATGGCCAAACCAGGGGAACAGGTCGAAGCGGTTGTTGTGCGCGGAACCGAAACTGAAATCAGAGTGTTCGGCGGTGACGTCGAGTCGTTGTCTTCAGCCCAGTCGCAGGGCGTAGGGATTCGAGTTGTTGTCGACGGCCGTCAAGGTTTCGCTTATGCGGGAAGTCTCGATGAGTCCGCGATCGCTGAAACTCTCGCCGATGCTCGAGACAACGTGAGCTTTGCCACCTTCGACGAGTTCGCCGGTCTTGCTGAACCCGATGGCATGGCAGTTCCTATTCTCGACCTGCATCGTGATGCATTGGTGTCGTTTGAGACATCAGACAAAATCGCTATGGCCATTGAACTTGAACGCGTCGTGATGGCTGCGGATCCGCGAATTTCCGGAATCGAATCGGCGGAATATGCCGACTCAATTTCCGAAGCAGCAATAGCGACGAGCACAGGTATTCGAACAGTTGGAAGCGAAACAAGTTGTTTCATCGCCACCTATGCCATGGCCGCCGATGGTGACGAAACCCAGACGGGCTTCGGATTCTCTGTAGGTCGTGAACCATCTGAACTCGACCCATCACGTGCCGCGCTCGAAGCGGCGACACGTGCAACGCGCATGCTTGGCGCCGTACAGCCCCCCAGTGGTCGTCTGACCGTTGTGCTCGACCCATGGGTCACCGCGCAGTTCTTGGGAATTTTGGGATACACACTTGATGGCGAGTCGGTGCTCAAGGGTCGGTCTCTGTTTGCCGACCGATTGGGTGAGTCCGTTGGTTCCTCGTTATTGACTCTCATCGATGATCCCACCGATGTGCGTTCGTTTACCGCGACCGATGCCGATGGTGAAGGCCTTGCTGCTCGACGCAATGTGCTGATCCAGAACGGCGTGTTGCAGCAGTTCGTGCACAACGCCTATTCAGCTCGTCGGGCCGGCACAGTGAGCACTGGAAACGCAGTTCGCGGATTCAAGAGCACTCCCTCAGTTGGTTGTTTGTCAGTGTCGCTTGTTCCTGGAACTTCTGATCCGGCGGCGCTTATCGCGGGCATCGACGACGGGGTTCTCGTGCAAGAAGTCTCTGGGCTCCACTCAGGAGTAAATCCGGTAAGCGGCGACTTCTCAACTGGCGCCGAAGGCCTGCGTATCCGAAATGGTGAACTTGCCGAGCCGGTTCGTGAATTCACGATTGCGTCGACATTGCAGAAGATGCTTCGTGATGTTCAAGCAGTTGGCAACGATCTCGAATTCCTCCCAATGAATGCGTCTGGCGTTTCTCTCGTCGTGGCCGATCTCACTGTTTCAGGCTCGTGACCTTCGATCCGCCCGATCAGGAATCTGCTGATCTCCTTGCGCTGGCCCAATCGGTGGCCAACAATGCGCGAGCCGGAGAGCAGCTCGAAGCTTTCGTGGCTCGATCCTCGTACACAACCGTGCGCGCGCACGGCGGCGAAGTCGAATCATTTACGTCAGCAGTGAGCGCCGGTATTGGTGTGCGCGTTGTAAGCGATCATCGTCAAGGGTTTGCGTGGGCCGGAACGCTCGAGCCCGATGCAATCGCCGATGCGTTGGCCGATGCCCGGGACAATGCAACGTTCGCTGAGCCCGATGAATGGGTAGGCCTTGCCCAGCCTGATGGGGTTGCCCCTGTTCCTTTCGACGCTTTTGATCCATCGGTAGCGACCATGGAGGCTTCGCAGAAGATTGACCTCGCACTAGGGCTCGAACGAATGGTTCGTGCTGGCGACCCGAGAATCACCGGTGTTCGTGTCGCAACATTCTCTGACTCCTCATCGCGTTTTGCAGTAGCGACAAGTACGGGTATCGCCGGCGCCGGACGCGGTGCATGGTGCTCGATGAGTGCGCTTGCGCTAGCGGAAGATGGTGACGAGACCTATACCGGCGGCGGCTCAACGGTTGGGTTTCGGCCCGATGATCTTGATCTCGCTGAAGCGGCCGACGATGCGGTGTTGCGTGCCACGCGGCTCTTTGGCGCAAAGCCGGTTCCGTCGCAGCGAGTCACGATCATTCTTGAGCCAAGGATGGCAGCCACGATCGCTGGTCTCCTTGGTTCCACGCTCACCGGCGAACGCGTGTTGAAGGGGCGCTCGCCATTCGGGGATCGAGTAGGCGAGACCATTGCTTCGCCCATGCTCACCCTTGTTGACGATCCCACCGATCATCGTTCCTACGCTGCCGACATGTTCGACGGTGAAGGTTTGGCCTGTCGTCGAAACCAACTTGTGGTCGACGGCGTGTTGCAGGGTTTTCTCTACGACAGTGCTTCAGGTCGACGCGCTGGACAGCCCAGTACGGGCTCAGCCGTACGGGGCGTTTCCTCGACACCGTCGGTTGGGTGCCAAGCCCTAGCGGTTGCGCCGGGTGCAGGTTCGTTCGAGTCGTTGCTGGCCGAGATTGATACTGGGGTTTATCTGCAGTCGATGACGGGACTCCACTCCGGTGTGAATCTTGTGAGCGGCGATATTTCCGTTGGGATCGAAGGGCTCATGGTCCGCAACGGTCAACTGGCTGAACCGGTTCGCGAGGTAACGATTGCTTCGACCTTGCAGCGAATGCTTCTTGACATCGTTGCGATTGGCGATGACATCGAATGGCTTCCTGGCGGCACCGGTTGCCCAACGATTGTGATCGCTGACCTTTCGCTTGGTGGCTCCTGAGCGATTGTTCTAAATCGTTCCAGCGATGAGCAATCCGATGCTGGCCGCAGCAACAACGAGGCGTTCCCAACCAAAGATGGCAAGGCTGCGGGTCTGTAGCCAAGCGACCATCCACTTGACTGCGAGTGCGGCGAAGATGAATGCGAAGATCAAACCAACAAGTGGGTTGAGCCATCCGTATGCATCAATGACCGTTGATCCGTTGGTGGCTGTTTCGTAGAGCGTCGCTGCGCCCAAAGTCATAAGGCCAAGAAGAAAACTGAACTCGACTGCTGCAGCGAGCGTCATCCCAACCGCGAGGGCGGCGAGAATTGTGACGAGGCTTCGGCTGGTGCCTGGCCACATGGCGAGAACCTGAGCGCAGCCGATGATGAGTGCCTGTTTGGGTTGAATTCTCGTAATCAGAATTCCTGGTCGATCGGCTTTGATCTTCGGAGCGAGGTAGATCAGAAGGACGCCACCGACGATCCACGCGCCAATGATGGGACCAACGTTGAGTAAAGCACTCTTGATGGGCCTTTCGATGGCCACGCCAATGACGACGGCAGGAACGAACGCAATGACAAGAGCAACGAGCAGATTTCGGCCATCGGTATCCCGTCCAAAGAGCCCGCGGACGAGTGATTCGATGCGTTTGCGGTAAAGAACGAGCACGGCGAGAATTGCGCCGAATTGAATCGCTATTGCGTAACTATCGGCAGCGTCTTTGGTCGCATCGGTATCACCGATTCCGAGAGTTCGCTGTGTCACGACAAGGTGTCCGGTGGAACTGATCGGCAGGTACTCGGTAATACCTTCGACTGCCCCCAGCACTATGGCTTTCCATGTGCTCATTTGATTCTTTGCCGCAGACTGTTCTTCAGCGGTCAATTCGGTTGAAGCTGCAAGCTCGGTTGACTAGGCATTCGCTCGCGTCGCGCCGGTGAATGTGTGGACGATGCCAGCGGCGAGAAGAACGACGAGCAAAAGTGCGATGACGCGACCGCCGC
>Ga0315905_10006020_pt1 | contig 12337 bp, 9 predicted proteins | sample LakEriMetagenome_5_FD_203522 | JGI IMG/M metagenome (GOLD analysis project Ga0315905, IMG submission 203522) | Freshwater fungal communities from buoy surface, Lake Erie, Ohio, United States - Buoy 4 MA121 | ecosystem: Environmental > Aquatic > Freshwater > Lake | place: USA: Lake Erie, Ohio... | reverse complement strand
GCTCCCGGTGACGTACAACCCAGGAAGACTCTCAAAGTACACCTTTTCAATCGCGTAACCATCCAATTCGCGGCGAGAGTGCACAACAGGTTTGACCGCAGCAAGCGTAGGCATCGGGTACATCCCGAGCGAGACGAGCATTTGCTGGCGAAGTTCCCCTGCTCGCGTTTCCCAAGCTTCTTTGTTCTCTGGGACAGCGAACGGAAAATGTCCATCGAGATCCTTGATCGCATATTTCGACTCGACAAGCGGAGTTGGCTCAATCGGCTCTTTCGCTAGACTCGTGCTCGAAAGCGAATTTAAAACTCCAAAGCTCAGCGACAAGCTCAAGGCTATTTGCTTTTTCATCGGGAGGGTTCCTTGGACAAGGAATTCATGAGGATGCGGAGGGACGCCCCAGGGGCTACAATCAAGTCCAAAGTATAGCAACTTTTTCTAAACAAATGGATCTAAACCATGCTTTTGTACCACAGTCCAATCTTTGAAAAGCACGACACGGGCAGTCACCCCGAATGCATCGCTCGCATCTCCAATGTCAATGCGATGCTCGAAAAAAAGGGCTGGATCGAGCGATGCACGAAACCCAATTGGCTCAGTGCAACGATCGAGCAGTGCAAGCGAAATCACACATCGGAGTATATCGAGCAATTGCACCGTTGGTGCGATCAAGATGCAGGGAGGGTCGAGTCCGATACGGTCGTCTCGGTTGGATCCTGGGATGCAGCGACCTTGGCCGCCGGTGCAGCTTGCGATGCCGTTAGGCGAGTGTGCCATGGCGAAGATACTCAAGCCTTCTGCGCGATTCGCCCCCCTGGGCATCATGCACTCAAGGACGCTCCGATGGGTTTTTGTTTGCTCAACAACGTTTCGATCGCTGCTCACTATGCAAGATCCCTCGGTTGCAAAAGCGTCTTGATCGTCGACTGGGATGTGCACCATGGAAATGGCACCCAAGCGTCGTTTTGGGAGGATCCAAGTGTTGGATTTGTGTCAATCCATCGCTTCCCCTTTTATCCAGGAACAGGACGCAAAGACGAGACCGGTTCAGGTGTAGCCCTTGGGACCAAAGTCAATATTCCCGTCGCTGCCGACACCGGCCCCAAATCGTTCCTCGACCAACTCGCTAACAAAACCCAAGAGCTTGCTCAGAAGATGAAACCCGAACTCATTCTTTTGAGCGCTGGATTTGATGCCCACATCGCCGATCCCGTCGGTGGACTGAGTCTGGAATCCGAACACTTCTTCGAAGCGGGCAAGTGGATTGCACAGTTAGCCAACGAGCACTGCAAAGGGCGCCTCGTTTCGCTTTTAGAAGGTGGTTATCACTTGCAACACATGCCCGATTGTGTCGATGCACACCTTCGCGGTATGGACTCACGCAAGCTCAATTAGGTGTTGTCAAGGCAATCGTGCCCAAGGCAAATACGTAAATGAAGACAATATAGGCTACGCCGATAAGGACACCTCCGAGGATGCAAACAACCCAAGCTAGTATTTGATTGACCTGAACATCGTATTTCTTCATCATCTTCGGTTGAATCATCTTGCTCAAAAGCACCATCGCACCAATAAAGATGGCGAATGCGACACCTAAGAGCACTAAGAGCGGCCAGACTTCGCCAGCTTCGATTTTTCCGCGAATAAGGTCAATGACGACTCGAATCGTCAAACGATACGAGGGTAGAGTCGCACCGGCCACCATGCCGATACCTAAGCCAGCAAGCCACCAACCCCATGCTTTTCGCTTCAAAAGACCAACCCCTGCCATGGCCTCGAATACGATCGTTGGTAAAGACGCAATTACCATGAACGGGATCTTGTCGACGACCAGTGTTTCTGATCCCATAACAGCCAGGACGATCCAAGCGATCATCCCCACGAAGTGCAGTCCAGCGAATACGAAATAGAGTATCGCGATTGCACTCAAGTCCTCCATGCCAGAACTGGCAGGGCCGGACATGCCGTCATTGAATCCACCTCGTTTGCCGGACTTGGTGTTGGGGGCTTTAAAGGCATCAAGGGCTTTGGAGTCCCTTTGGTTTTGCGAAGGCCCGGTGCTTTCAACCTTTTTCTCGGCTCGCGAAAAATCGCTGGCTGTGAGTTGATCTAGCAGTTGGCCCATCGTGTTGCTGGGGCCTGTGGGCTTGGCCTGAACATTTGGCGACTGTGTGCTAGCGACGGGATTGGTAACAGAAGCCGATCCAGAGGGGACATCGACCAGTGCCCCACAACGGCATTTGACCTTCTTACCAATAGCAGAATCGGGAGCGTTGAGTTTGGCTTTGCAACTTGAGCAGGCAACTATAGGCACAGGAAATCAATCATCATGGTGTTGGTTTTGATCTGTCCGATCCGTCCGATCGACTCCCCCCCAAGTTACGTGGGCCGAAGCGCCAGTACAAGGCCGGCGTTACCAATTGATCCAAAATAGTCGTCGATAGCATCCCGCCAAAGACCACCACGGATAGGGGATGCAAAATCTCCTTACCTGTCTGACCGGCTCCCAAGAGCAGTGGCAAGAGTCCCACGAAACTCGTGCATGCGGTCATCATGACCGGCGTGAGTCTTTCTAAACTACCTCGGATGATCATCTCTTTGCTAAACGACTCTCCTTCGTGCTCCATTAAATGCTGGTAGTGGGAAATCATTAAAATCCCGTTGCGACTGACAATTCCTACCAGAGTGATGAAACCCACCCAGTGGGCTACCGATAGAGTGATCGATTCGACCCAGACTTTAGGCCAAGCCCACCAGGGCACACCGGCCAGTACCGATGTTTCTGGCCGTTCGAACACCAGAAGCATGGCTACGGCGCCGATAGCCGCCAGCGGGACATTGATGAGTATTTGCACTGCTGCTGACAATGACTTCAAACACTGCATCAGGAGTAGCAATATCGCAAGAAGTGCCATGCTTCCGAACAGAAGCAATCGGCGATTTGCTTGCTGCTGAGCTTCGAACTGCCCACCGATCTCCAAGTAATAGTTGCCATCGAGCTTTTCCAAACGCTCTTCGATAGGACGGACTCGAATACCGATATCCCTGACGACACTTGCCAAATCTCGATCCTGAACATTGCATTGGACGACGATGCGGCGTTGGGTATCTTCACGATGGATCGTGTTGGGGCCTGTCGTGTCGATCACCTCAGCAACTTGGCCCAAAGTCACACGTCTACCCGAGGGGGTATCGATGATCGTCGATTGAATTCTCTCCGGGGAGCTTCTGGACTCCTCGTCGTACCATACGACCAGATCATGGTACTGCGGCCCGTCGATCACCTGGGAGACGACTCGTCCTTTGTAAGCTGTTTGAAGCAGTTCGGCTAAATCTCCTGGTGTGAGTCCATGCCGTGCGGCTTCTTCTCGTTTGATCTGCAATCGGATCTGCGAAACCTCGACTTGCGGTTCGGCTTGCAAATCCACAACACCCGGTACATCGCTGATCGCATCGATCAGATCGTGGCTGATCTCTCGGAGTTGCCGTAAGTCTTCTCCGAATACCTTGAGGGCAATCTGAGCTCGCACGCCGGTCATGATGTGATCGAGCCTGTGCGAAATCGGTTGCCCAATATTGATTTGAACTCCAGGAATATTGGTGACACACTCACGTATCTCCTCGATCATTTTGTGTGTCGCTTGAGCCTGATGTTCGTATCCAAACTGCTGCAAGCCCGGCAATCTTCGAAAAACTGCCGATGCAAGACCCGGTTTGGGGATTCTTGTGTTTCGTGTTTGGATATCGATCTCCGAGGAATGAACACCTTCGGCATGTTCATCGAGCTCCGCTCTTCCTGTTCTTCTGGATATCGAGACGACCTCAGGAATCTCCATGAGCATCTTTTCGCATCGCTGTGCCACGCGAATGCTCTCTTGAAGGCTCGTTCCAGGTGAGCATTGCACGTTGACTGTGTAGCTCCCTTCATTGAATTCAGGAAGAAATGAACCTCCCATCCAAGCGACCGAGCAAACTGAAAGAACGATGCCCAGGCCAGTTGCGGCGAAAACCAGGCTTGTATGATCGAGAGTCCATGTCAGTACACGCCGAACGAAGGACTTGAGGATTCGCACTAGCCATGCATCACCCTTCACGGCAAGAAACCTTGCTCTTGGTAGCAGGTACGAAGCGATCACGGGGGTAACCGTCAGGGAAACCAGCAAGGAACACAGGAGCGACACAATGTAGGATACACCCAGTGGGGCGAACATTCGCCCTTCGAGTCCCGTGAGTCCAAACAACGGCACAACAACCAGCACGACAATCATCGTTGCATAGACGATCGAACCGCGAACTTCCCTAGATGCCTCGTAGACAACGTCCAAGCTCGATCGTCGTTGGTCGATCGGCAGCTGGCGGTTCTCTTTGAGTCTGCGAAAAATATTTTCAACATCGACGATAGAATCATCGACCAGATCGCCGATCGCAACAGCGATTCCTCCTAGTGTCATGGTGTTGATCGTCGCGCCCATAGCCCTAAAGACCAAGAACGTCATCAAGATCGAAAGTGGCATCGCGATGAGCGAACAGACGCTGACTCGGAAATTCCACAGAAAGACAAATAGAATCACAACGACCCACAAAGCTCCATCCTGCACCGCCTCGGCCACGTTCTCGACGGCTGCTTGGATAAAACTCGATTGCTGAAACAATCGTCGTTCGAGAATCATTTCTGGTGGGAGCTCTTTTTCAATCGAGTCCAAAGCCCTTTGGATTTGGTGATCAAGTTTGATCGTGTCGACTCCTGGTTGCTTCTGAATCGCTAGAATGACTCCTTGTCCCCCTTGGATATTGCCATCCTGTAGGTTTCGGACGCTTGCACCTCCATCTCCCCTCCTAACAGGCCCACCAAACTGCACATCGGCCACTTCTCGCACCAATACCGGCCGTTGCTCGCGCCACAGAATTGGAGTGTTTTGGAGATCTTCGAGCGATAGGGACTGACCGCTGATGCGCAAGATCGACTCTTCGGTATCTCGAACCATCAATCCGCCACCTGCAAGCACGTTGGATTTCTGGATCGCCTCGGTCAGTTGAGCCAAGGTGATGTTTTGAGAAGCCAATCTCTCTGGTGAAGTCACGACCTGATACTGCTTGAGCATTCCTCCCATGACCGTCACCTGCGCGACGCCTTGAATCCCCCTCAAGCGGTTTCGAAGAGTGAATTCACCAAAGGTTCGCATGGCCATCTGGAGTTGGGGATTTTGTTCGTCTTGAGCAAGAGCAGGACGGATCCCCAAAAGCAAAATTTCTCCCATGATCGAAGAGATCGGAGCCATAGTCGGATTGCCAGCTACGATTTGATCCCGAGCCGTCGAAAGCTTTTCCTGAACGATCTGACGATCGCGATAGATGTCGGTTCCCCAACCGAACTCGACCCAGACGATCGAAAGTCCAATCGCCGAAGCCGACCGGACACGCTCGACCCCCGTGAGTCCATTGAAGGAATACTCCAAGGGACGCGTCACGAGCATTTCAACCTCTTCGGGGGCCAAGCCTGGGGCTTCAGTCATGATCGTCACTGTTGGACGATTCAAATCCGGGAACACATCGACTGGGATTCGTGTGAGTTCCCATAGCCCAGCACAAGCGCATGCCAACGCAATGAATAGAACCATCGGGCGATGGTCAAGCGAAAAACGGATGATTCGGTCAAACATACCAGACCCTTTATTGCACCGCCGCATATCCGGTCTGAAGCGCCGCGACACCTTCGATCACCACCGTCTCTTTGGGACTGAGTCCCGCGACAATCGTCACTTGGCGATCGTCGCGTTGTCCGAGTGTGACTCTGCGACGCTCAAAGGTTCCATCGGTCAAAGCGACAAACAGGTACGATTGACTCCCCTCTTGCAAAATACTCGACAAGGGAACCAGCGGTTTATCTTCGCGAAGGTTTTCAAATCCATCGACCTCTGTAGCCGACTCGGGTACTTCGATCGCAAGTCTGCAAAGCATGTTGTGAAAGACAACCGCCTCTGGTTCGAAGTCGACCTGGGCCCACACGGAAAGCGTCTGACCTCGATTGCTCAGTGATTTTCCCGAGGAAAGAACCGTGCCAGGGAAACTTCGACCCTCCAGAGCGACAGGTTTACATCGTAACGATTGGCCTGGACGGATCAATCGAGCATCTTTTTCGGAGACGTAAGCCTCCACGAGTCGTGCAGCCGGTTCGTGCAATTCAAACAATTCCTCGTCAGCAGATACCGTATGACCGATCGCTTTGTTGAACCCGACAAGGACCCCGTCAATAGGAGCGATCACGGGATAGTACTGCATGACCTGTTGCGATTGGATGATCGATTCGATCTGATGGTCCGCGATCCCCAGGAGTTTTAATTGATGAACCGCATTGTCATACTGATTTCTTGCCACAACAAGTTGGTTCTGTGCCTCTAGCTTCTGCCGGGGCGGAACACTTGATCCAGCCTGGCGAATGTTCTCAAGGACAGATTCGCGGAATCGAAGTTCCAGATTGGCTTGGATGCCGCGAAGTTGCAAGTCTTGGAATTCGCTGCTTGAGACTAGTGCCAAGGATTCGCCGGTGCGGATCGATGCCCCGCGCTCGACGAGAACTTGATGAATCCTGCCCGAAAGTTGGGGTGATACTCGAGCCAATTTCGAGGGAGGCAAACTGACTATGCCGTCGACGGAGACTATCCTTGAAGTTCTCCCGGTTTGCGCCACTGCTGTTTTGAGACCGATATCCTGCATGGCTTCGGTGCTGAGTCGCAGCACTCCTTGGGAAAACAGATGCCCGAGTTGCCGGCTGCTTTGCGTCAATACGCGATCACCGGGAACCAATTCACCACGGGTGACTTCTGCGTGTCGATTGCCAAGTATTCCGATCGCGATAGGGATCTTGCGAAACAAAGAGGCTTTTTCGGTACGCTCTTGTTCTACCAGTACAAAGCGTTCAGCGCCATCTCGAATGACGGCCGAGTTTGGAACTTGCAGTTTTGGAGATGCAGAGGTCTTACCGATGCGGACTCGACCAGTCATCCCAGGCAATAACTCATCGGGGCTCGAACTATCGTTCTGGACATCCACCCAACCTGTCGCGACATGGGTTCGTGGATCGAGAACTTTTTCAAGGATTCGGATCGTTCCGGTAATCGATCTGCCTGGAGCACTTGTCGGAAGGAACTCGACCGGATCCCCTTGGCTAACTTTCGAAACATCTTTTTCAAGGACTTCGATCCGTAGCCAAAGCGTCGACAAATCGATGATCTCTAAAACATGTTCCTTTGGATTGACAACCTTGCCCACCGTTAGGTCATTGTGCAGCACCGTGCCTGAAATGGGAGATGTGATGCCTAGTCGAACCGACTGATAGACACTCGGCTCGGCCAGGATGCGTTCAAAACTTGAGAGATCCAGACCCAGACCTAGCCATTTGGCTTTCGCAATTTTCAAGGCGGTTTGGTTTTGAAACAAGGATGTCTGAAGTTCTAAAATTTTGGCCGCAGGGATCGCGCCACTTTTGCTTGCTTCTTGAACACCTTGCAAGAGTTGTTGATCGAGATTGACTCCAGCAACCAGATCGCGGATCTCGTTTTGCAACTGCTCGATTTGCGGGGAGGCTATCTGAGCGACGACTTGGCCTGTTTGGACTTTATCACCAGCGACGAAAAAGACTGACTCGACGCGGCCTTCCATAAGCGGACCGACCAACGCGTGATTATTCCAAGGCACGGTCAATGTTCCAAATGCGCTTAAGTGACTCGCTAGTGGACCTTGCAAGACCTCTTCGGTCATCACTTCGATTGCATCGCGAGCCGAGGCGCTCAAGACCAGTGTTCCAGATTTTGCATCGACCTCCACACCCTTGGTTGGCAAAGGCTTGTGCCCCTCGTGCGCTTGGATCAATCCGTTTCTGTGAAATCCAACGCACAAGCACAGGAGTGTTGCAAATAGAGCCACAAACCGGGATGAATTGCCGATCATTTGCACTACTCCTTGATGTAGGTCTCGGGTGCTTGAAGCGAGTCGGGTTGTTCTTTGGCAGATCTGACAAATTCATCGATGCATGGGGGGCAACAGAATGTGTAGGTTTTCCCATCGATGATCCAAGCGAATTGCTCGTTGGCCTTGGTTTTCGAGATCGGACAGATCTTGTCGCCGGGCACCGGTTTATCATCGTGGTTCGAGCGGATCCCCTTGAACTTGATCGAAGGAATCGTCTTGCCATTGGCCTCGATATCGGCAGCGGTGTACTTGCCTCCCGGGGTCAAGTAAAGACTCTCTTCTTCGCCGGCTTGAGCTTGCTTGCCCATCGGTTGGTGAGCGTCATGGGCTTTGAGTTCGAACGCGATGCGGAAGCGTTCCCCGGAGATAGCGATGTTTGGGATCGTTACTCTTAGGGACTTGCCGAGCAATTCCGCCGGGATCTTGGCGACGAATTGCGAGGTTTTACCTTCGCTGTCTCCAGCTTGCGGCTCAGCAGTCAGTTCGATATTTTTCACATTGACCGAATCTTCGTTTTTGGCAAACGCCTTGATCGATTGCACCTGAATCTCTTGAACTCGAGATTCATCCTTGCCGAGCATAAAGAGCCTGAGTGTTCCATCTGCCTCTAAGAGGGCTTCGGCATGATAACTGTCTGCTCCCAGTGGCACGATGGTTCCGCCGTGAGCCCCTGGTGGATGTTCGTGTTCGTGTTCTTGAGCGTGATCATGCTTTGCCGCATCGGCTTTCGGTGGGGTCGACTTGGCAGAGTCCGATTTTTGATCGCAACCCGAGAGCAAGCTCAAGCATAGAAGAGTGCTACAAAAGAGTGGTCGAAGGATTTTCGTGGATTTCATCATAAGCCTCCTAGCTAGGGACGTAACAAGGTTTGAATTGACGGTCGTTTGTGAGTATTTGGGTTCTTGGGGTCGATTTGTAGATGATTTCTTTGTTTTCTCATACTCGACGCCCCTGAGTCCCAATGCTTCTTCCCGAGTACGAATACCCTTTGATTGAGTACGAGTACGAAAAAAGCAACGCAGATTGGATTCTCAATGAAAGAGAATCAGCTCAGATCACCCAAGAGTTCAAGATAGACAACCTTGCGAGGGTCGTCTTGGGCGCAGGCACAGGCTCGAAGCGCCCTGCTAATTGGAATGCTATCAAAGAGATGCGTGCGAGTAGATCATCAGGCTGGCATAGGATGTCATAAACCATTGTGCCAGGGGGAGCAGATTTTTTCGACTTCGACGACTCTAACTGAGTCGATTTCACCCCATTTGCGATGCACGGAACGGAGGCTTTGCATTTGCATGGATCGGCACTAAGCCTGGAACACCGTTGTTGCTCGCGTTGCACGGACTTGGTCGATGCAGTCTTGGATTTGCACTTGTTGCAAAAGGGCTTGGTTGTCTGCGTCGTTGCGGCTTGCCTAGCGTTGTTTTCGGAACTTGGTGCAACGCATCCCGAAGTCCAACAGCAGCACGAAACTCCAGCGACGGTCTGCTGGATCGCCACCATGAAGATTAAAACGAGCTTTAGCCATGCAGTCTGCATACGAACGAGGGTAGTCAAAATTGCGGATGGAATCAAGCCGCCTTGGCCGTGGTCGGATCTGTGGGAGTTCTCTTTTCCCCTTGGTAATTGATTGCAAAGTAGATCAAAACGACAAGTACCAGCAGGTCTAAACCGATCCAATATTGTTGCCAATTTACGTCCGAGCCGTCGCTGCAGATGGCTAACCAGGTGCCGGTTACCAGATACCCCGTTAGGTTTCCAATACCACCGACGAGCAGACTCAAAAGGGCTTGGGCTCGCGTCCTCCATTGCGGAGCGATCCGCCGAGCAAGGTAGATTTGGGTGGAAATGTAAGTGAATGTAAAGGCCAAGCCGTGCATGCAAACTCCAAGCATCAGCGGGATTTGGCTGTCCATTGCATAGAAGATATATCGGATCAGGCCAGAGAAAAGGCCGACCAAGATCACCCACTTGAGCTTCCAATCGACCATCACCGAACCGATCGTGAACATGATCGCCACCTCGATGACTTGCCCCATAGACATCCATGCGCTCGTGCGCTCCATCCCAAGATCTTTCATGTGAGTCGGCGTGTAAGGATAGAAGGCAGCAAAAGGGATCGCCACGAGTGCGGCCGTGATAAAGATGACACGATGGTCGTGATCCTTGAGCAGCGACAATGCATCGAGTCCAAATCTTTGACGCAGAGTCAATCGACCCGATGTTCTCGATTGCACGACACCTGCTGGCAAAAGCAGTGTGTACGCAGAGAGAACAAACCAAAGAAGTCCGCTGAGTACAAAGGTGTTCTCGCTGGCATCTAGGTGAAGTCCGCTGACGATCCAGCATCCTGTCATCCACCCGGCTGTCCCCATCGCACGAATCGCCCCGAATTGACCGTGCGAGTTGGCCACTCTTGCAAGAACGATCGAACCTGAAAGGCTGTTGGTAGGTACGCTCAGGAGAGCCTGAAGCTGAATCAGGAGCCAAATGCTGACACCTTCAAGTCTCTGTTTCAGCGCATAGGCTGTGACCAACGATAGGAGTCCGGTCCCTAGGCAGACCCAGCGGAGTACTTTGATCGGAGGAACAGAACGATCTGCCATTGCCCCGAAAAAAAGAGGGGAGAGCAACGCGGCCACAGCCGATGCTCCGAACGCAAACGGTGTCCAATTCCCTAATCCGCAAGCTTGGAGCACTGTACCCATCGGTACGAACCAAGCCGCTAGTGCCATGCCGTGTAAAAAGAGCATCGCCATGAGCTCGAAACGCTGGGGCCATGGCAAGTGCTGTTCCACTGAAATTCCATTTCCTGGGCTAAGCTAATCCAGTTCCGTTTCGAAAGGACTATTGCGAATCGGAGACCTGGATCGGGTTGGACGTGCATTGGATGATCCAGTTGGCGTAATCTTCGTTCATCCACTGGTAAGTGCGAGCGGTGATCTCGGGAACTTCGTAAGGATGCCTCGAGCGGATCACTTCGACAACCGCCGGCATGCGTTCGACGGTGGTTTTAACGCAAAGTTTATGTTCCGAACACTGCTCGTATTTCCCTTTCCACAAGTAGGTACTTTGGATCGGACCAGAGACTTGAGCGCAGGCCACCAGTTGTCGCTCGACCAAGACCTCTGCGACATCATCGGCGATAATGTCGTCGGGAAATGTCGTTGAGATTTCAACGAGGTTATTGACTTGGATCCAGTTGGTCGAAGCTGCGTTCAAAGCATTATCTCTGAGTGAATTTGCGTACGGTCCGTACCTAGTAAGGTAGATTACTCGTACTGCAAGGCTTTCGCAAGATTCAATCGAGCAGCACGTTCGGCTGGGAACATCGCTGCAAGAATCACGATGATGACTTCAGCGATCAACGCCCCAAGGATGAAGCCTGGGTACCACTGGAATCGGACTGCGTGCCCGGTGACGATTAGGGTGCTGAGGTTCATCGCTCCTGCTACCCCAACTCCTAAAAGAACGCCTGGGAGAATTCCGATGAAGGCCATGATTAGGGCTTGAGCGAGGATCATCCGACGAATTTGCTTTCGTGTCATGGCAACAACACGCAGCATTCCGATCTCCCGGGTTTGTTCAAGGATGTTCATCGCGAGGGTATTGATTAAACCGAACGCTGCAATCAAAGCTCCGAGAAACAGCACGACCCACAGACCTCCGACAACTCCATTGATCATGTTTTCGATGATGTCGGCCATCTCTTGGAAGGACTGAACCATAAGCCCCTCGGAGTCGGCAAGCTGTTGAAGCGACTGCTTGACCTGATTCCTTTTTGCAGGATCCGTACGAACGATCACCGCATCGGTGCCTTCGACGCTCAGGAGCCGTTTGGCTTGCTCGGTTTGCATGTAGAGGGTCAATCCGCCTGCTAGGTATTCGTTGGTAACTCCGACGATAGGAACCTTGACTTTGCCTTCGGTGGTTTCGAGTTCAACGAGGTCTCCTACGGAGAGTTGTGATCGCTCGGCCAAGACGGATCCGAGAACCACCTTGCCCTCGCGGATGCCTTGCATGACCTGGTTCTCTTGGCCTTGAACCAAGTCAAAAAAATCTTGGGTCTTGGAGTTGAATTGGCGGACGATGACAATGACACTCAGTTCCCCAGCGCGGGCACTGACGAATCGCATTGTATCGCTGACGAGGATACCGTCGACCGCAGCAACCTTTTCAGGAAATCCGTCGGGCATATCGGCCGCATGCCCACTGCTCATATCGGGCATTGCGGCACGCACGAAGAAGTCACCGACGATGGTTCTTTTGTACCACAGTTGGACATCGCGAATGTTATCGAGGATGGTAAAGGCCATACCCAAGCCCATGGCCATGGCAACAAGCAGAATCCCGATGGTCATTGCAGAGCGTCCAG
>Ga0315905_10006018_pt1 | contig 12340 bp, 13 predicted proteins | sample LakEriMetagenome_5_FD_203522 | JGI IMG/M metagenome (GOLD analysis project Ga0315905, IMG submission 203522) | Freshwater fungal communities from buoy surface, Lake Erie, Ohio, United States - Buoy 4 MA121 | ecosystem: Environmental > Aquatic > Freshwater > Lake | place: USA: Lake Erie, Ohio... | reverse complement strand
ACATTCGTCAAGAGGGCAGTATGCCTCCTGGATATGTAAGAACAATTGGTGTTCCACAGATTTCTCCTGGTATGACTGCACAACAAATCCAAGATATTCAGGAAAGAACAAATGCGATTGTTGCCAATTTGCGTGGAGAAGTTGAACAGCAGAGACTCGCCGATATTGAAGCCCAACAAGGACAGCGATTTTCTGATATTGAAAGATTTGGAACTATATTGAATCCTGTTTTGGAGAGGTTTAGAGGTTCGCAAAGTGCCGGTGCCGGACAGCGTCTAGACCCTTTTGCTGTTCCCGAAGAACCAATTCTTATTCCTGATATTCAAGAAGAAACTTTTACACAGACACTAAATGAAGGCGGACCCGAAGCCACTCCTGCCGTTCAAACCCAAATATTTGCTGGGGAAGAAGAACAAGTTCCAGCACCACGACTACAACCCGTAGAAAGAATTGCATCTTTCAATTTATCTCTTAGTAAAATACAAGAAATTGAAGATTATTGGGGTATTGGACCAATTCCTAAAACTAGAGAGGTTAAACCACTACGAGAATATCTTTCATTTATTAATCAATCTATTGGAAGCAACTATGATACTAATGTTAATAGAGAAGAACTTTTAAAAAATATAAGGTCTGCACTAAGAGAAGCATACGAACAAATATCTTAATTTTTTTATAACTATTGTATATATGTCTGATTTTGTTGAAGAAAATGTGCGAACCGTTGAATTAGATTTAGAAAACATTCCAGATAGTCTTATTTATAAATTACCAGAAGCCGATTTTACTTATGGTCCCGAAAGATTCGGTGTTGGCGAATATCTTAATATTGAATACTACGAACGAATGTTTGAACGTAAATGCCCTGGACTTTTACAACAATTCCCTTGCCTCTACTATATGGTAGAGGAGTGGCATGCAGAAGCCACTAAACATACACCTTTAGATGAGATTGAAGCCAAAAAGCAGATTTCTTAAATTAATTATATAGACCAACTATATAATGAATAACAATGGGAATACTCCAATCAAGCCTCTTAGTTTGTATGATTCTCTGCGTGTGGGCTATATTGGCAACGAGAATAAGCAGGGCAAAGAAATGGGTAAATATGGTTACCAGATAGACAAGAAGCTATCTAACGAAAACCAACAAGTCTATTTTAATCCGGAAACAAAGAAACTACTTTACAATGTCACTGGGTCCCATAATGTCAGCGACTGGGTGAATAGCGATTTGAAACTTGCACTCGGTATTCGTAAGAACGAAGGTAAGCCAATTATTGAACGTGGCATTGAAGCACTACTTCCCAATTCATGGAAGAAAGGTTTCGATCGCGGATACGAGAATGTATTCGGCGGTTTCAAAGATACCACGCGATATAAGGAAGCCGACGAAACTCTTAAAAAGGCAAAAGCCAAATATGGACCCGCTGAAACTACCATCACTGGTCACAGTCTCGGCGGACGTATCGTTCAGGATATCGCAAAGAAAAACGATAAAGTGTATGCATTAGATTCCGGACAGACTATTGGTCAAAAAGTCAAGGGCGGACCCAACCGCAATATTTACCGAACTGCCGGTGATGTTGTTAGTGGTGCGTCCGCTTGGAATCATCACGTAACAACTTTGACGAATCCTCATTTAAGTAAGATTCTACCTGCCGTTTCAATGGTGACCAAAGACCCCCGTGCGGTTGCGGTTGCCGGTGCCATAGACGCCTATAACGCGCATTCTATTGAGAATATAAAAGGGTCCGATATTTTTGTGTAATTATATTACACAATCGGCATCCAATTCTCTTTCAACTGCTTAGCTTGTCCTTCGTCCTCCGGGACGCCTACAATCGTAAAAATATACATATTTTCAAGCGGCGAGTTTGTGAATACTGGTGATGGTGCCAGTTCGGTTGCTGTAAGTGTAAGACTTACAACATCTTCCATTTTATAAAAAGTTGTCAAATAAGAACATTGATGTCCTCCAATATAAGGTGCGCCATTACCAACAAGTACAGCACCCAGTGTTGCCACTTGTGTTTGTCCTGATGATGTAATATATGCTGTCTGATTTATAAAATCTAATCCTTCCATCTGTAAATTGAAACACCCGTTATTTGCATTTGATGACCCATTGGTGCTTACTGTTGTTGTCAAGAAAATATTGAACTTCTTGTATTTATCCCACATTGAACGACATACTGAACGTAAATCAATATTGTTGATTGTCAATTGTGTATATGCCGAATTACGAATACCCAAATTGGTCTGCGTTGTTGTAAGGAAGAATGGATTGATACATAGTGTTGCCTTTTCCACTTTATAAATGGGTTTGATGTAGAAAGATATTACTGCCCGATAATTAGTAAGTGATGTTCCATTATAATTTCCATTATTATCATAATTGCGGAATGTAATTGTTAGATTTACATTATCTTTATCCTTCTTGAATTGGATTGGCGCAAATGGAACTTGATTAATTGCGGTATGTCCTGATGCTGCGGTAGCATGGACTAAACCACCGATTATAGGACTTTCTGCATTCAATTGTAAGCGTCCCGTTGATGAACCCTGCTGTGTTCCATTATTTACAAAATTGAGACCATTCATTTGAATAAGCATTGTTCTCGCATTACCTGATAATGTTCCAATACCAACAGTATTGTATGACGACATCATTATTTCAAAATCGTCGTGTTTTTCCCAAAAATCACGGCACAAATCTCTCATATCAAATGACGCATAATTGTATTCTGTATTTGATGCTGTAATTGTTCTCCCGACCTGACTTGTTATTGTCTGGACCGTATTAAACCCAAAAAAAGCACATTCATTCATCGTTCCCTCTATGACTGGTTCAAATGAAAAATGAAATGCCGCATCATTATAAATATTACCTGCTGCTATTACTCCAAAGTTTTGAATGCCTACTGTATCCGGAATAGATATAGAAAACTCTAAATCCACAAATCGCTGTCCTTTGCGAAAATTGAAACTCTGTCCTGTGTTTGTTATTACTACATTTTGAATAGATGATGATGATGATGAAGCACTAAATACAACCGGAACATATTTCTTACTATTAAATGCCGTATCATATTTTACATTCGTCCAATCAAGACCTGCTAAGTTATAGCATACCATAGCATATGTTGAACCGCTAACAAGTGTTATAGTTCCTTGTGTTACAAGACTTACTGGTTTCAAAGCAAAAATATCATATTTATCCCACATCTCTCCCAATACATTTTTCAAGTCGATATTTGAAAAGGTAAATTGTGTCTTCTGCGCATTAATCGTGCAGGGATTCACAGTTGAACTCGTTGATAGTATTAATGAACCACTTTGAGATAGCATTTATAATATCATTATATAATTATTCCTTAACCCCCACAACGATAAAACTTAATGTAAAATGGTTCATTTGAGAGTTTAAAACTGTTCCAGCATTATTTTGAGACCACAATTGAAAGTTTAAATCCACAGTTTCCGATTCGGGTTTTCTAAATGTTGTTGCCCCAATTGGATTCGCAAATGATTCGGCATCTGCTGTGCTTGAGTTTTGCGGTTGAAAAATAGGTGTTGTAGCATAATCTCGCACCAAATTATTACTATTAATAGCAGATAATGTGTTTATAAATTGTAATCCACTTACTTGAAACCATTGTAATCTTTGATTTCCTGATAACGAGGTTCCTACACTTCCTGTTCCATAACTCGCGCATATTAAATTGAACTTATTATATTTGTCCCACAATGTTCCTATTATGCGTCGCATATTTACATTTGTAAATGTAAAGTTCGTCATTGTCGCATTCATTGTTCCAAAAGAATTTGTTGCGCCTGCCGATAAAATGCGGGTTGATAATGTAAAATTTGCCTGTTCATTTTGATAAAGCAAGTTCCATGGATTTTTGTAGATTACATCTTTTTTGATTGGCGCAAATGTTAAAAAAAATACTGGAGTGCCACTTCCAATAAGTGATGTTGCTGCATTATCTGCTACTAGATTAAATGTGAGTGATATTTTATTACTATCAGGTTTTATCATTATGAATTCTCGGGTTTGCGTTTGTTTCCCAATATTTGCATTTGTTGCCGCTGCTTGGGAACTTTGCACTGCTACTGCTATATTTGTCGATGCCGTCTTTCCTTGATACGACGCATTAACAAGATTTAATCCCTCAACAAAAATGGTATTCAATTCTGAGCCTATTCCCGCCAATGGATATGTTATTAATACTTTGAATGTATCATATTTCGTATATAGGGTCTCTCCTAAACATTCTCTCAAATCTACAAAATAAGTACAGCTTCTAAATGTCGAGTCTCTCACTCCAACATTACTTTGTGTGGTTGTTAATACTGAGGGATTCAACCATAATTTTGCTACTTCTACGTCCATTTATAATAGTATAAGATTTATAAATGGGCTAAAACGCTAATTCTAAGACTTAATATCTAGCATAGCAGACACCGTTCTCATACACAAGTACCTGGTCATAGCATGCAAAGGCAGTTTGGAGAACAGTGGTGGCACCAGCAGTGTAGTAGTTGATGATGGCGAAGATATCACTGGTGTTGGTGTTAGTTCCAGCAAAGATGGAACTCTTGTCAGCATTCTGGTAAATCTCCATATCAATACCAATCAAGAAAGAACCGGAATCCTCAGTAGATGCCTCGGTTAAACCAGCAATAGTGTTGGGGGCATTGAGAGAAAAGGCAGTGTTGTCAATAGAGGGTTGGAGTTGCATATCAGCAAGGGAGCCAAAGCATTTGACAGCCTCGTTGTAGATTTCAGGGAATGTGGTAGGGGCAGTGGAGGGGAGAACCTCGGAGCCAACTCTAAACTGGTATCCGATGGAGTTAGCACTTCCAACACCGAAAGCACAGTGGGAAGAAGGATACTGGGCAGCGAGACCAGCAGTAGAACGAGAAGCAACCAAGATATTTTTAAGAGATGAGAACTTGGCAGGAATGGGGAATGACACCTGAGTCTGGGTGGTAGCAGGAACCGACGCAGAGTTAGTGTAAGATCGCCAAGAGGGGAGAACCATCTGCATAGGGCTTGAAGAACCCGCCTTGATAGCAGCGACGGCACTATCAGGAAGCTCTAAGAACTCACCAGAATAATTTACCGATGTGGCGGTAAAGTTAAGACCAGAACCTCCTTCAACCATCATTGAGCGGATAAGGGAGGATTGGAGGACAATCTCGACACGCAGGGGAGCAGCAGTCATCTCCCAGAGAGGTAAATATTTCTCACCACTCAAAGCACCAACAAGAGAAACCAAGTTGATAGCGAAAGGGAAGGTATGAGTGGCAGCACCAAGAGCACCAAGAGCACGGCCTCTATTGACAGAGCGAACGTTCGCTAACGCAGCAGCAGCTACACCAACACCGGAATACTCTTCGTTGGTTCCACTGGTAATGGCAAAGCGACCCTTGACAGCATCTTCAGGAGCCTGGTAGTCATACAATATCTTAGCAAGCTGGCCGTAGTTATCAATATCTTCGAGCAAATTGGAGCCATGGAACACTCGGACTCTCTGGATAAACTGGTGCCAACCACACGACTCCAAAGTGGCAGCAGTGGCAGCGCCAGAAAGAATCAAGTTAAAGTTACCTCTTAAATAGGACTCAGAGGGAATAAGGGCAGTGTTGTTTCTGGTGGGAATGTTGATAGTAATAGTATCGCCGGGGTTATATACACCCGTTCCGCCCTGGGGCTGGATCTGGGTTAAATATCTACGGGCAGGGGCAGACTCAACTTTTGACTGGTACTTGAGATTAGTCGGTATCATTATATATTCTACTGGGATATTTTTCTATGGATAAAAACATTTAAAACGTCCTAAATGTTTTCGGAGAATGGCAATTTATCGCCTTCTTTCTAAACCGGCCGAGACTTTTCTTTCAAGGGCTTTGGCGACATCTCTAACCAACGGTCTTTCTAAAAGAGGGACTTTTCCCATTCCAAGTCTAACTCTTCCAAGGGGCATCTTATGTCCCATCATCACTTTTCCAAGAGGTTGCTTATGTCCAATCATTATACTATATCTAAATACTTTATTCAGTAAATCTCATACAATCTAATTGCAACGTCATTTGATAATTAATTCCATTCATATCCACGAGTCGCGACTCGTTATCTAAAATACGGATTTGTATCTGGTCCAGTTTATTGACGTACAAGTTTGTCCTAAAATTGTTCGGGTTCTGATATGTAATTATGCTAAATGGCGCCACATACACCGGTATCGTTGCTAATATATTTTGATTATACGCCTGTGCTACATTTACATTGTATGTAGGGAAGTTTATCTCAATATTTAATGCCCTTATCTGGTTAAGATTCATACAATCACGTCCATATAGCATTTGGGCTGTACTAGTCGTATCTGTTGTTTTAGAGAATCCTAATATATGATTTATTGTAGAGGCATATATTATAAAATCACTCGAAGTATGAGTAATAAGAATCTTACTTGTTATACTGCTATAACTTACATTATACGAGCTACCCATTGCTGTCTGGATAACATCTATAAGCTGGGTCACATTATAGTTTCCGGGTTGAACATAGTATGTGTTCATTGGTTCCAACCCAACCAACCCCCATTTGAAAACGTTGTCAAAACTAGTGATGGAATAGAAGCTGTAAGGGATACTCGCATTTTGGAGCGATAAATAAATGTGATGCCCGTCCGGTATCTCTATTACGGGTAAATAATAAATTGAGTTGGCAATATTTCCTCCCACCGTCTCAGTTGCATAACGACTATTTATAAAAATCTGAATTGACTCAATATGTTCCATTTATACTACACAGAGATAATCTCTGCGCTAAATGGATTCACCGTTCTTTTTCAGTTCTAATAAATTGAAGTTCCTATACAGATGATTCTCAATCGTGTCTATATCTAAGTGACTATATTCCTTTGCGAATGCATAATCAAATAATTTCTTAGCGTCTTCCTCTTTCATCTGTAATAATTCCTGGTTAATTGAGTTCCATTCCTCACGATTCTTCGGTTTAAAAATAGTCGCATATGTTGTCTGTTTCCTCAACATCTTCGGCATATACAAATATGACTGTAATGTAAATATAAAACAAGTATTCAAGTGTCTCGCTTTAATAAGCATCGTATTTAACAGCTTCTGGACATCTTTCTCTTTCAGTGTGCTTGCCATATCATCTATGATTACACAGTTGTATTCCATATCATCATCTTCCTCCTGGTCCTCTTTCCGGCTTTTCAATTCCTCATATAAATCTTCCAGCGTATCTCGTGTCAGTTCATGATAGACTTTATCGTGTTTCTCAAACGGGTGATTCTGTACCGACATAAAACTAATTGACGGCGTGAATAAATACAAATTGTGAAACTTACGATGGTAAGCCCCGCCACGACGAAATTGATTTAATAGCAAACTGGTCTTCCCCGACCCACCCGATCCGACTAGCAAATAAATCATTCCGTTTCTACGCGATATTCCCTCTACAATATCAGGCACGTATTTGTCCATTTTCTCTTTTACTGGCTTAGCTTCCTTGATATCCTTATTGGCAATTTCATTGATTTCCATTATATGGTAGGTAAAGATATTATTGTTTAATTAATGTTTAGGCATTTTTTTCTGGGGCTATGATATAATGGAACCGCTAAATGATGATGAAACCCTTACCAAACCAAAGCAGAAGAAGGAGCGAACCCCAGCACAGAAAGAAGCCACTAGAAAGATGCTGTCAGCGATGGAGGAAAAAAAACTAAAACTCAAAGCATTAAAGGATAAGCTAAATAATGCACCTCCTATTCCGGTATCTGATTCCGAGTCTGAGGAAGTAGAGCCAGAACCACCAAAACCTGTCAAAGTCAAAAAGGAGGCCGTCGAAGCTAAGCCTCCTACTAAGCCCAAGAAGGAACCGAAAATAATTTATCAATCCGATAGCGAATCCGAGGAGGAGGTAGTCATTGTAAAAAAGAAGAAGAAGCCCAAGAAGAAAACAGTCATTTATGAAGAATCTGAGGAGGAAGAAGAAGAGGAGGAGAAGCCAGTTAAGAAGACCCGCGAGACTAAGACCCAGCAGAATAAATCCTCTTTTAAAGTGACCCCCGCCGAATCTAAGGCACCCTCCAAATCTATTTATTATTTCGCCGATTAATATATAATGGAAACCGAAAAGGAAAGACATTTTAGAGAAATAATTGCTAGCCTTAATACTGCAATCTGGGATTTGAAAAACGAAGTTAATAACCTTAAATCAGAGTTAGAAACTTTAAAGAGACCCCGACAAAGACGCATTTATTGGAATGACATTTTAACCAATTATGCTTTGTCCCAAAAAAAATAACCTTTTATGTTATACCATGGATAACATTAAAGAACCTTTTGTGAATGACCAGGAATGTAGAGAACCGAAGGTGGCAGAATCACCACCTAATGAATCACCCTCTCATGTAGGGACTGTTGTACCCGCTGTTAAATCTTTTATTGCCCGCATCAATGTAGATGATGCACTTATAGTACTACAAATTGTAGGGGTTTCTGTGGGTGTTAGTATCCTCGGACTGTTCCTATATTATGTAGTAGCAAAATGAAAAAATGCCAAAGCATAGATGGTGTGCCCCCTATTTAATTAAGGTTAAAATGCCTTTCTTCGCTGTTTAATTACGATTGAGATGCAAAAAAAAATGGAAGAATACAAAAGGGGATGGAAGCTGGAGGCTATGGAGGGTAAAAAATGGCTTTTTCCTTTTTTTCCTTTTCAATTATTCTTTTTCCAATAATCTGTTTTCTACCCTCCATACCCTCCATAGCCTCCATTTCTATTTTTATTATATTTTTTAATAAAAATATAATAATAAAACAAAGCATAAATGCTAATAAAAAATAATTTTATTAATAAAAATAAAAATATGCAGTATGGAGGGTAGCATGGAGGCTAAAAACCATCCTCCATTAATATACAAAATCATCCATAACATCTTCTTCTTCGACACCTCCTGTATTCTTGGTTATATATTCTTCGTGTTCTTTCTGTACAATCTCATAGGTATTTTTATTCATACCTTTTGTCTTTTTCAAAAATGGATATTCTTTGAGTCGTTTTAAAAACGTCATTTCAGTAATAGGTGATAAAGGTTTTGGCTGAGATTTGCAAAACATAACATAAAATTCATATAAATCCTTGCCTGTATATGGAGAGTCATTTTCACCATAAATAAATCTAGAATAATCCAAGAAGAATCGCATATCAGAAGGAACTGTAGCTTTCTGAATCTGTTTATAAATCTCAGTAATGGGCCGGTCATTAACAGGGTCCCACTCTGCAATATTGCGATTTAAAAGAAACTGTGCAAAAGACCAAACTAATTTCTTATCATTAAAAGCATTTAATAGACGCTTGAAGTATGTAGTATTATTTTTTACATCTGAAGAACATTCTGAAACTACAAAACGACGGTCACTCTGTTCTATTTTAACTGGAAAATCATTGTTTGTAAAGAACAACATGCGGGCGCAGTTTTTAATATCTACTGGATCAATTCCTTTCTTTTCATATGGAATTTTTGGAGCAGTAATAAAACCTTTGATTTTATCATTTGCAAGAAAAGAGTCTTTTCCATTTGCTTCGTCCATAAGAACTAACATTTTCTGATTAATCATTGGAAACCGACCTAAAATATGGTCTATGTTTGTGGTAGCCAATAAATATTTTGGTCCGAGTATTTTCTCTGCAAAGTTTTCAAAAAATATATTTTTACCTACGCCTTGTTCAGATTTAAATACAATACTTGTTCTTGGTAATTCGCCGGGTTCTTGCAATAGGTGAGCTAAGTAATCCAGAACATATTCCAAAACATTATTATTTTTTCCTGCCAAATACCATAAATGCTTAATGAATATTTTGGAATTTTCTTGAATTTCCTCTTTGGTAAATTTAAAGGGAAGAATTTTCTCGTGAATAAAACCAGTAAATAAATTGAATGTTGAACTGCTAATTTCAGAAGGCGGAGGCTGAAAATCGTAATTCTCAAATTCTTTAATGTAAAAGTCGGAAATCCACATTTTTGTGAATGGTTTATCAAATCCACACCATAAATTTTCATATATAGAATGTAATGTTTCCTTTGTAATAAAATCGTATCCATAAATGCCATTAATTTCTGTTTTACGGGCGAATGAATAAGGAGACATAACTTTAAAATGATACTTTTCAAAATATGTTTTCATTTCTTTTTGGATTTCTTTTAATTTCGTTTTTTCTTCGTCGTCTGTATCGGGATTATATTTATTCATAATTCTTCGGAACTTGAATTTGCAAAATAGGTCTTTACCCCATTTTGTATCCAATTCCGACTTTTTCTCTGGATTGCATTCGTATGCCAAATCATAAATATGTTTCCAACCTAATTTAAATTTTTTATCATTATGTGGTTTTTCGTAAGCTTCTCTGTTGTTTTCTTTGTTGTATCCTTCACAACCAACCATAAATTTATCATATATATCAAATGGAATAAGAATATTTGCAGAGGCCCGTTGGAATTTAAACCAGTCATCATATTCAAAGAATTTGGATTTATCAATAATGCTGACATAGTCGCAATACTTCTGGATATGTTCATTTTCAGATGACACTTTTACACCATTCTCTTCGGGTGATTTACCCTCAATTATTTGTTGGTCTTCTCTAATATTTTGAATAATAGTATCAATGATTTCGCCATGCTTTAATATAAGCGGTCTATCTTCTCCAGGCTTGGTTGTTCCAACACATCGCATTTTTCGGTTTGTATCATAAATACTTTCGTCAAATAATTTTTTATAAACATCTTTTTCTTTAGTTTCAAACAACTCTCCAACAAATTCGTAAAGATGGTCATTTGTAAATGCATTTGACTCGACCCATTTATTGATTTCTTTCACAAATTGAAGAATAGTAAATTTATGGGCTTTTATGTTTGGAAACCAATATCGGACTGAATATTTTTTTATAATTTCATCGTTTTTAATAGCTGAACCGTGGGCAGTAGCTATGGCGTATTTGTCGGCATTGAAACCAGAGTTTTTTAAAAACAAACTAATATATTCTAATCCTTTCTGTTCTATTATTTGTGCATCTTGCTTCTTGATTTTTGTAGTTTGACAATCAATGTCAAAATAGAGGCATCTCATATCGCCTTTAAGTGCTTCATAGGTTTCTTGACAATTTTCAATTCGTTTGCATAAATCGCTAACAGTGCATTCTAAAAAGGGGCGTTCTGTTTTCCAGGCGTAAGAAGTAGTATAGAAAGTGGGGGTCATCTGGGAAGTCATTTTTCCTAAAGTATATATATCCTAAAGATAATTTTTTTAAATGGTTTAAGAAAAAAATCAATTTTATGCGATTGATTTTATTCAATTAAAATTTGGCAAAGCCGTTGGCACTCTTCTTGAAACGCTTTTTTGCGTCTTTGGTATCGGATGGTGTAAGAAATTTGTTTGATACGATATTCTTCGTTGCCCTCTCTCCATTTCTTATTGTATTCTTTCATTTTGCCGGGATTTCTCTCTTTCCATCGTCTAAGTGCATTTTTTTGTGCTTCAGTGGTAGGCATAATATATAATTCAAAAAGATATTATTCCTAAATAGTTTTCATTATTGATTTCCGTAAAAAGCCTGGATAACGAAATGGACTTTCTTTATCGCCTGTTTCCAATCTCTAAAATACATTTCACGGGCCATCTCATTGATAAAATCATCGGTGGTATATCTGCATTGCCATCTTCCCGCCATTATATAGATTAACCAAAGAAAAGATTTTAAGTAAAAAACCGCCTAAATAATAACCAAAGATGCCACCGGACAGAAGTTTTTAAAATTACTTTTCCGTTGTCTCTTCCTTTTCCGACTCGTTGTTCGTAGGACATATAGTCTCTCCGGATAGAATCTTTTTGAAAGCTTCTGCCCTTAGTTGGTTAATTTCTAGTCTTCTATCAATAAGGTGGCGCTTGTGCATGATATTACCAAGAGTGGCAATGCGTTTTTGAGTACGTGCCTGAATGCCAGTCGCGTCTAGTTTCTTTGCGGTAGGGACCACAACCCGGCCGGATTCTTCCAAGACGGAATTGCGATAAGTCTCGCGTCTTTTTACCATGATTTCTTCTAGGTGTTCTTTACGATATGTGGCGTTGTAGGCCTTTTTTGCCTCAATCTTCTCTTTAAAATAGTTCTGTTGATATTGGAGAATCTTTTCGGCATTTTCTTTGTTAGCGTGTTTCTCGCGCATTTTTTGTAAAATCCATTCGCGGTTGCGTTCGTAGTAAGTTTTGGAATAATCACTGGGCATATATATATTAT
>Ga0315905_10006016_pt1 | contig 12342 bp, 9 predicted proteins | sample LakEriMetagenome_5_FD_203522 | JGI IMG/M metagenome (GOLD analysis project Ga0315905, IMG submission 203522) | Freshwater fungal communities from buoy surface, Lake Erie, Ohio, United States - Buoy 4 MA121 | ecosystem: Environmental > Aquatic > Freshwater > Lake | place: USA: Lake Erie, Ohio... | reverse complement strand
TGTCCGGCAGCAGGACAACCATAATTGGCAGTATTGTGAAGTGGAGTATCTCCAACTTGGTCATTTCCGCAAGTTGCATCACCCCAAATGTGACGAAGATTCAACCAATGACCAACTTCGTGAGTTGCTGTTCTTCCCTTGTTGAATGGAGCAGCTGCTGTTCCGGTTGATCCAAATGCGTTGTCATCAATTACTACACCATCGGTTGCAGAACTTCCGCCAGGGAATTGAGCATATCCTAAAATGCCTCCACCCATATTACAGCACCACATGTTCAATTTGGTTGTAGGGCTGCTTGGGGCTATACCTTTTGGGGCTTTTTTCATTGCATCATTGGTACTCCAACTGGTTGTTGTGGTAGATTTACGAACTACGGCATCCAACACAAATCTGATGTTGGTGTTACCAGCCAATACTGGTTGGAAAATACTTGGCGTAAGATTAAGGTCGCTGTTTGTTGCTGCAAAATCAGCATTCAAAACAGCAATTTGAGAGGCGATTTGTGTGTTTGAAATATTTTGAGCAGCAGTTCTGTACAATACATTTACCACCACAGGAATTTCTATTACACCATTCACAAGTCTGAACTGTGATGGATTTTGTGCATAACGTGCGGAGAAGTCTTCGATAAGGTTCATTTTGCGAGACAAGCTTGGATCTTCTTGTAGTTGTCTTTGTAAAACCTCGTAAGAAGCACAACGTTTACCGGTACTAGCTTCTTCGGTAATTGTTGGTTCATTTGCTCCCATATTTTCGATGGATGATTTCTGACATCCGGTTGCCATGATACCGCAAACCAATGCAGACAGCAATGTTTTTTTCATAAATAGTGTTTTTGTTTTTGAAATGAAGTACCCTAAAGTAAATTTTTTTTATGGTAAGTCAAAAGATTAACCCGATAATTTTAATCACAGTTCCTCAGGAGTGAAATTACAACTGACGTAAAATCACTTAAAACTGCTTTATTTGATGCCCAATTCCATTGATTAACAGTAAATTGCAGTTCATTACTTAATAACTATGTGGAGCATTTGCAGAAAAGATATTGAGCAATTTTTCAGCAGTTTAATTGGCTATGTTGCCATTGTGCTTTTTCTTTTGCTTAATGGTATTTTTTTGTTTGTACTTCCCGAAAGCAATATGCTTGATTTCGGTTACGCCAGTCTGGAACGTTTTTTCGATCTTACTCCTTGGGTTTTTCTGATTCTGATTCCAGCCATTACCATGCGATCTGTTTCCGAGGAATACAGATTGGGTACATTTGAATTGCTCAAAACAGGCCCGCTAAAAGCGCAGGAAATTGTCGCAGGTAAATTTTTATCAGTTTCCCTTATTTTGTTACTGGCTATTCTTCCCACGTTGATTTATGTAGTTACCATCCATTCTTTGAGTATTACTGGCAATATTGATGTTGGGGCGGTGGCCGGAAGTTATATTGGACTTTTAATGTTGGGATTAACTTTTGCATCAATAGGAATTTGTTGCAGCAGCTTTACTTCCAATGCTGTAGTAGCATTTTTGTTGAGCGCTTTTGCATGCGTGTTGTTGTATTTTGGTTTCAACGCCCTTAGTCGCATACCTGCATTTTCCGGAAATGCTGATTATTACATTGAGATGATTGGTATCGATTTTCATTACCGTAGCATGAGCAGGGGTGTGGTTGACAGCAGGGATGTAATTTATTTCTTAAGTTGTATTTTCCTGATGCTTTTTATTACCAAAAAAAACATGGACAACCGCTAAGATGAGTCTATTGAAAAATATTACAGGTAACAGATGGAGTCTTCTATTGGTGATGGTACTGCTCCTTGCTGTTAACATTCTTGCTTCACGATGGCATACCAGAATAGATCTCACAGGAGAAAAGAGATTTACGCTTTCTGATTCAACAGAGGCTATACTTAAAAGACTGAAAGAGCCTGTAACAATAACTGTTTTACTGAAAGGTAATTATCCGAGCGGCTTTAAAAAAATCGCCTCTTCAACAGAAGATCTGCTTCGCACTTTTAAGGAAATTGCGGGTAATAAATTACAATACCGATTCGTGTCGGCTGATGAGACTATTGAATCAACAGATGTTACCTATGCAGATACTGCATATGCTTTGGGAGCAAATCCAATTAACCTTACTTCACAGTTGAAAGATGGACAGCAACAACAATACGTTTATCCTGTTGCGCTAGTATCATCTAATGGCAAAATGCTTTCTGCCTCATTATACAAAGGGAAAACCCCTTTAGTTACAAATGAAGCTTTTGCTCAGGCAGAAACCATGCTTGAGTATCAACTAATAAATGCCATCTTTCATATTTCGGAATCCAGAAAGCCCCTTATTGGCTATGCTGTTGGTAACGGAGAGCCCATGGATTTAAGTGTATCTGATCTTGCAGAAAACACTATACAAAGGGAATGCAATTTGCAACTCATTAATATAGCTTCTCAGCCTTTTATAAATCCACTTTGTGACTTGCTGGTTATTGTAAAACCAACCAATCCATTTACTGCAGATCAAAAGCTGAAAATTGATCAATACATCATACATGGAGGTAAGGTGATGTTTTTTGTTGACAGACTCAATGCAGAAATGGATAGTCTACAACTTAAAAATGAGGTCATTGCTTATGACCGCGAATTGAACCTCAATGATCTTTTGTTCAGATACGGTGCAAGAATCAATGCCAACTTGCTGATGGATTTACAGTGCGATTTTCTTCCTTTTGATGTTAGCGGCAGCGGACAATTTGATTTTCTGCCGTGGAACTATTTTCCTGTACTTGAATCCGCTGAAAACCATCCGATCAATAAAGGCTTAGGATTTGTAAGCGGTAAATTTGTGAATTCCATTGATACCGTAGAAGCCGAAGGCATTTGCAAAACTATTTTATTGTATTCCTCTCCAAACTCTAGAACGATATCTACTCCGGCTTTAATAAGTGGGAAGGAAAATGTTGCCGCTCCTGTTGATGATCAGTACAATTTGAATCATCTTCCAGCAGCTGTCTTACTTGAGGGTAAATTCCGATCCTTATTCGCTAATCGTCTGACAAATGCTATGAAAGACAGCATGGATGCAGTAAAAATGCCATTCTATCCTCAGGCTTACCAACCATCAAAAGTTTTGGTGGTAGCAGATGGCGATGTCGTACTTAACCCAGTAATAAAAGGTAACCAACCTATTGGAATGGGGATGAATCCCTTCACTTTTGAAACTGAACGTGAGTTTCCATTTGCCAACCGAGATTTTGTTTTGAATGCCATAGAATACATGGTTTACAACAACGGACTTTCTGCTGTAAAATCCAAGGAGGTGAAAGTTTATTTGATGGATCCCAAAAGAGTCAGATCCGAAAAGACATTTTGGGTATTGCTCAACGTCATAACGCCAAACCTTTTTATTGCTTTTTTTGCAATCTTTTTTCAGTGGATGAGAAAAAGAAAATACCACAAATAAACTGATATATGGACAACACTCCTTTCTGGATATACATGATTTTTGGCGCAGTTATGCTTGCAGGGTTAATCCTGGATCTCGGGCTGATTTCCAAAAAAGATACCATTGTAACTTTCCGTAAGGCAATGTTTCAAACCTTGCTATGGGTTGCGCTTGCACTTGGTTTCTTTGTATTTCTTTTGATCAACAAAAGTGAAAAAACAGCGCTTGAATACCTCAGCGCCTACATTATGGAATGGAGTCTGAGTATTGATAATATTTTTGTTTTCATCATTATTTTTTCTTCCTTCAAAATCAAAGAAAAGTTTTACGGTAGAGTTTTGCTGATAGGTATTTTGATGGCCATTGTTTTCAGATTTGTTTTTATCACCGTTGGCGTAGCTTTGGTTGATCAATTTCATTGGATACTCTATATTTTCGGTTTGTTTTTACTCTATACCGGCTATAAAATGTTTACCATTAATGAAGAGGAAGAATTTGATCCCAAAACATCTTCAGTATATAGGCTCATGAATCGTCTTCTACCTTTAGCTCCACATGATGGAGACGGTAAATACGTCATCAGGGAAAATGGGAAACCCCTTTACACTACGCTGTTTGTTGTGGTGGTATTGTTGGCTGCCATTGATCTTGTATTTGCGTTGGATTCCATTCCTGCAGTAATTGGAATTTCTAAGGACAAGCTGGTGATTTATACATCCAATATTTTTGCAGTACTTGGATTAAGAAGTTTGTTCTTTATTCTTCGTACCGCTGTCAGTAAATTTGATTTTCTGCAACAGGGAATCGCCGTTGTGTTGATGTTTATAGGAACTAAGATGTTGCTGGAGAAATGGATTAGTGCCAGGTTTCAAAATGAAATGACACAGGTACTCATTTCCCTTGGCGTAATTCTGGGTTGCATATTATTTTCTATTTTGTACTCCATTTATCACCGTAAAAAAGGTGTGCCGAAAGATATATAATGTCTCAAGGCTTCCGTTTTAAAAACTTGGCATATTCTGTAGCTGAAATACAACAAATCATCGGGGCTGAACTGCTTCAACCCGCTAAGGAAAGTCAGATAGACTATTTGCTTACAGATAGTCGTAGTCTTTCTTTTCCACAGCAAACCCTATTTTTTGCATTACCAGGACCAAGAAGAAACGGCTGCGCCTTTATCGGTGAATTATATGATAAGGGAGTAAAGAATTTTGTTGTCAATCAAAAGGATGATGTTGATGTTTATACATTTCCAAAAGCGAATTTTCTTTTTGTTGAAAATGTCCTCAAGGCTTTACAATTATTGGCTCAGGCACACAGAAAAAAATTTGCTTATCCTGTTATTGGCATTACCGGCAGTAACGGAAAAACTATCATCAAGGAATGGCTTTATCAACTGCTTTCCCCCTCATTCAGAATTGTCAGAAACCCTAAAAGCTTTAATTCGCAGTTAGGAGTTCCCTTAAGTGTTTGGCAGATGAAGCCCGAACACACACTCGGTATTTTTGAAGCCGGAATTTCCCTTCCTGGTGAAATGAAAAATCTTCAGCAGATCATTCAACCAAGCATAGGCGTTTTAGGTTTTATGGGCGATGCGCATGCCGAAGGCTTTTCCGATTTTTCACAGAAGCTACTGGAGAAACTTCAATTTTTTCAAAATTGCAAAACGATTATTTATTGTGCTGATGATCCCGCTATACATCAATTTATTCAACAACAATTTTCATCGAAGGATGACCATCCTGTATTGTTCAGTTGGAGCAGAACACATCAGGTAATGTTGTCGGTGGAAAAAATAGAAAAAGCTGCTGCAGTAACAACTATTTTCTGTTCTTACCTGAACCGTAAATTTGATTTTACCATTCCTTTTACAGACGAAGCATCTGTTTACAATGCTATTACTTGTTGCGCAGTAATGCTGTGTATGAATCAGGATATTTATGGTATTCAAAGAAACATGAGGTTGTTGAAAGCCGTTACCATGAGATTGGAACTTAAAAAAGGTATCAACCAATGCGCGATCATCAACGACAGTTACAGCAACGATATCGATTCCCTTAAAATGGCCCTCGATTTTCTTGTACAGCAGGAGGGGAATACCAGAAAAACAGTAATTCTAAGCGATATATACCAATCGGGCATTGCTAACGAATTGCTTTACGATACTATTGCAAAGATGTTGCAGCAGAAAAATATTTATCGTTTTATTGGGATAGGATCAGATATCGGTACCCGCAGAAATTTGTTCGAAAACATACCACATTCACATTTTTTTGATGCTACCGAAGACTTGTTGAAACAATTAAATACAATTCCTTTTTTTCAAGAAACAATATTGTTGAAGGGTGCTCGAAGTTTTGAATTTGAAAGTATAGCATCGCGACTGGAAGAAAAACTTCATGATACCGTACTGGAAATTAATTTAAGCGCCATCAGAAGAAACCTGCAATTGTATCGCAACAGTTTGAACAAGGGAGTGAAACTGATGGCCATGGTAAAGGCTTTCAGTTATGGCAGCGGAAGCCATGAAATTGCAGGCATGCTGCAAAATGAATCCGTTGATTACCTTGCAGTTGCTTATGCAGATGAAGGGGTGGAATTAAGAAAGGCTGGCATACAGGTTCCTATTATGGTGATGAATGCTTCCGTTCAGAATTTTGAATCGATTGTAGAACATTGTCTTGAACCCGAATTGTTTTCCTTTTCCATACTGCATGAATTTTCAACCTTCCTGCTGAAAAAAAACCTTTCCGATTATCCCGTGCATTTGAAACTCGATACAGGAATGCACCGGCTGGGTTTCATGGAAGAAGATGTAAAAGCATTGATTGAAGCGTTGCAAATCAATACCTGTCTAAAAATCAAATCGATATTTTCACATCTGGTAGCGAGCGAACAGCCCGAAGAAGATCAATTCACCTCTCTGCAGACAAAACTGTTTCAAAGCATGTCTGATACCATTGAAAGGAAGATTGGTTATACTGCCATAAAACACCTTTGCAATACTTCTGCCATAAAAAGGCATCCGTCACTTCAATATCAAATGGTAAGGCTTGGAATTGGCCTCTATGGAATTGATCCATTTGGAAAACCTGAAAATGTAACCACCCTAAAAACAACCATTGCTCAAATCAAAACAGTCCACAAAGGAGAAAGTGTTGGTTACGGCAGAAAAGCCATTTTAAAACAAGATTCATTAATAGCAACGGTAAGAATTGGTTATGCAGACGGATACAGTAGGTCTTTTGGTAATGGAAGGGGGTATATGTTTGTTAACGGAAGCTTGGTGCCTGTAGTTGGCAACATTTGTATGGATATGACTATGTTAGATATTACTACTGTATCAAATGTTCAGGAAGGAGATGAAGTCATTGTTTTTGGCGAAAAACTTACTGTTCAGCAACTCGCCCAATGGTCACAAACCATTCCCTATGAAGTATTGACCAATGTTTCCCAAAGGGTAAAGCGAATCTACTTCGAAGAATAGGATTGCCTCCAATTAACAGCTCCACAAACCTTCAATGCCCCACATTACCCTTATCTTTGCTGCAAATGTCAAAGAAAATTTACATCTGGGGTGTGGTTTTTTTGGTCGTTTTAGCCGACCAGGTTTTGAAATACTATATCAAAACCCATTTTTTATTGGGGGACTATATTTCAGTGTTCGGCGAATGGTTTCAACTTTATTTTGTTGAAAACCCCGGCATGGCCTACGGATGGAAATTCGGAGGGGAGTGGGGTAAGCTTCTCCTTACCGTATTTAGGCTTTGTGCTGTTGTGTTTGGCGTATTTTACCTGATTAAAATCAGCAAAAGCGACAAATACCACAAGGGCTTTGTTCTTTGTGTTGCATTTATTTTTGCAGGTGCATTGGGTAATCTAATTGACAGTTGTTTTTACGGGCTGATATTTGACAAAGGGATGGTTTTCAATCCTAGTTACAATGAATACCTTGGTTACGAGGGCATTGCAACCCTAACAGGTAAGGGTTATGCGTCCTTTCTTCAGGGCAATGTGGTTGATATGCTGTATTTTCCTGTTTTAAGGGGCAATTTCCCTGATTGGGTACCTGGCTGGGGTGGTCAGGAATTTGAATTTTTTAGACCGGTTTTCAATATTGCTGATGCTGCCATCAGTTTGGGGGTAATTGCTTTGATACTTTTTCAAAAAAAGTTCTTTCCCGAAAATCAGCAAGACGACTTAACCTCAGAAGAAAAACCGGTTAATCTTTAGTAATTTTACCTTCCAATTATTTTTCAAGTTATGAAAGCATTGAAATTTTTTGTTTTATCAGTTATTGGTATGATTGTATTTGCGGCATGTCAAAAACAATTGTATTTCGATTTGAATGAACAGTCAGAAGGTACTTTGAAGATACAGTCCAATATGGATTGTTTGGGCGATTCCGTAAGCGGTAACTACAAAAAAGATATACCCTTAACAGAACTGAATTACATTGATGTTCAGACCAACATAACCAAAGTAGGAAGATACCTAATCTATTCAGACACCGTAAACGGATGTTACTTTAGGGGAGAAGGAACATTTTCAACCACAGGATCCAATACTGCACGTTTAACAGGCTTTGGTATGCCAGTTGATACGGGTTTGAAAACCTTCAAAATTACCTATGATGCCAATCCCGGAACTTGTTTTGTAGATATTTATTTTTCTCCAAGCATCAATAGCACTGATGCTGTCTTTACCCTTGGAGGCCAGCCTAATACTTGTACAGGCGTGGTTCTTGGGCCAAGCCCATACTATCCGGGTTTACCAATGACAGCAGGTAATACTGCAGCAATTGACATTAATGTTATTACACCAGGTAATTATTCCATCACAACGCAGCTCATCAATGGTATTCAATTTGAAGCATCTGGCTATTTATCTATTATCGATACTAAAATCGTATTGACGGCTACTGGAACACCAATTAATGGAAATGTAACAGAGTATTTCCCCATTCAGTTTGGCGGCAATGAGTGCGGCCTTTCCATAACTTTTGGTGCCGCTGTTTCACCATCAACTTTCACGCTCGGTGGAGCTGCAGGTTGTGATGCCATGGCCTACGGAACCTATACAGAAGGTATACCTGTCAATCAAACAAATTACGCAACGGTTTCTGTAGATGTACCTTCAACAGGCTTGGGTTATTATTACATTACCACTAATTCTGTTAATGGAATTTCATTTTCGGGTAGTGGTGTATTTACTTCTCCTGGAGTGCAAACAGTTACTTTGTATGCCTTTGGCACTCCTTTAAATGCAGGCCCTACGCCTGTTGTATATGCAATTGATCCCGGAGTAGGCGGCACTGGAACATGCAACCTCAATGTACTCATCAACGGAGATTATATTGTGGGAACTTTCGATGGTCAGGTGAGGTATTTTAATCTGGGCAACGCTGTAGATCCTACCGCATCAGCCGGATTTGTTGGTGCGGCATCTCCAAATACACTAAGCATAGATGGAAATACTTTTCTTTCTATCGACAACCCTTCTATTCGGATATTCTTCAACAACGTAATTACCATTACAGATAATACAACTTATGTATCCTCAACACTTCCTTCCAACAGACAGCTTAACTGTACATTCACCGATGAAAATGGAAACCTTTTTGTAGGCGGAAGCGATCCTCTTGAGCCTTTTACCCTTAATATCATTACTATTCAGGGAAGATGTACCGGTACTTTCTCAGGAATTCTAAAATATAACGGTGGAGCACAAACGGTTAACGTAACCAACGGTGCTTTTGATGTTCATTTCAGACCATAGTTAATTTATTAGTCGTAAAAATATTTTCAATAAAAATGCCGCTTAATAGTAAGCGGCATTTTGTTTTTGGTAAGATTAAGATTGATTATTGTTGTTAGAGCTTTCCAACCATATTGGCAGGTATTACCCACTGGTCAAATTCTTCAGGGGTGAGGTAACCAAGTTTCACAGCCATTTCCTTGAGCGTAGAGCCCTCTTTATGCGCTTTTTGGGCTATTTCAGCAGCTTTATAGTAACCTATTTTAGTGTTTAAGGCAGTAACCAACATGAGTGAATTGTCTACATGTTTTTTGATGTTGGCTTCAATAACATCTATGCCTGCAACACATTTATCATTGAAGGAAACACATCCGTCACCAATCAGTCGCGCACTATGTATGAAATTATAGATCATTAGAGGTTTGAAAACATTTAGTTCGAAATGCCCATTGCTTCCGCCTATTGAAATGGCTACATCATTTCCCATTACCTGTGCAGCAATCATGGTTAGCGCTTCGCATTGCGTAGGATTCACTTTGCCCGGCATGATAGAAGATCCGGGTTCATTGTCCGGTATGAACAATTCACCAATACCGCTTCTTGGTCCGGATGACAACATTCTGATATCGTTGGCAATTTTCATCAAACTCACTGCAACTGTTTTTAATGCACCATGAGCTTCAACTATGGCATCGTGTGCGGCCAAGGATTCAAATTTATTTTCTGCAGTAACGAATGGAAGTCCTGTAAGCGATGCTATATGTTTAGCTACGTTTTCATCATAACCAAGGGGGGTATTGATTCCGGTGCCAACAGCTGTTCCACCCAAAGCCAGCTCGCTTAAGTGAGCAAGCGAATTTTTTATGGCGCGTAATCCATGGTCTAGCTGTGAAACATAGCCGCTAAATTCTTGTCCAACAGTCAGCGGTGTTGCATCCATGAAATGTGTTCTTCCAATTTTTACTACGTTCATAAACGCCTTGCTTTTTTCAGCAAGTGTATTGCGCAGCTTTTCAATTCCGGGAATGGTTGTTTCCACCAAAATTTTATAGGCAGCAATGTGCATGGCTGTAGGAAAGGTGTCATTGCTGGATTGAGATTTGTTTACATCATCATTAGGATGAAGGAATTTTTCTTTGTCCTCTAATTTCCCGCCATTCCTTACATGCCCACGGTAAGCAATTACTTCATTTACATTCATGTTGCTTTGTGTGCCGCTTCCGGTTTGCCATACAACCAGCGGAAAAAAGTCATTCAGCTTCCCTTCAAGTATCTCATCGCAAACCAATCCAATCAGTTTGCATTTTTCTTCAGGCAGAATACCCGCTTCGAAATTGGTTATTGCCGCTGCCTTTTTCAAATAGGCAAAAGCGCTGATGATTTCCTTTGGCATTTTGTTGATATCCTGCGCAATTTTGAAATTATCGATACTTCTTTGCGTCTGAGCGCCATAGTAGGCATTTACAGGGACTTTAACTTCTCCCATTGTGTCTTTTTCAATTCTGAATTCCATGTTTGTTTTTTTTATGCTCCTTTAAAGGTTACTTTTCTTTTTTCAATGAATGCTGATATTCCTTCCTTCATATCCTCTGTTTCAAATAACCCGCCAAAGGTATTTGCCTCTTTTTCGTAACCATCTATTTGATTGCTTTCAAATGCATTGATACAGGATATGATACCGCTTATAGCCAAAGGCGCTTTGCTATGAATAAGGGAAAGCAAGGCGTTTGCTTTCAATAACAGTTCTTCTTGTGCAACAACGTAATTGACAAGCTTAAGCTGAAGTGCCTCCTGCGCATCAATAATGTTTGCTGTCATTTGCAGCTCCATACTTTTCCCTTTACCAATCAATTGTGTAAGTCTTTGCGTAGCTCCAAAACCCGGGATCAATCCGAGGTTAACCTCTGGCTGACCGAATTTTGCATTGTCGCTGCAAAGCCTAAAATGACAAGCCATTGCCAGTTCGCAACCTCCACCCAAAGCAAATCCATTAATTGCAGCAATTACCGGTTTAGGACAATTTTCGATTTTTGAAAAAATTCGCTGTCCGTTTTTGGAAAGTGCAATGGCATCTTCTTTGGAAAGTGATGTGAACTCTGTAATATCGGCTCCTGCAACGAAAGCTTTATTACCAGCTCCTGTGATGATTACCGATTTTATTTGATTGTCCTCATAAACCTCATCAATCACTTTGTCTAATTCCTGAAAAACCGTTTTGTTTAGTGCATTTAATTTGTCTGGCCGGTTGATGGTTATGGTTAAAATACCATCTTCCAGTTTTGTAAGTAGCGTAGCAAGCATATCGTTAGTATTTAGAAATTTCTATTCTCTCTTACTTTGGATTTGATGTAATCAGCGATTTCTGTAGTAGTTGTTCCGGGTGCAAACAATTTTCCTACCCCCAATTCATTCAGCTTTAGCATATCCTCTTCAGGTATTATGCCACCACCAGTGAGCAATACATCATTCATTTCCTTCTCTTTCATCAAAGCGATTATTTTTGGGAAGACCGTATTGTGCGCACCGCTTAAAATACTAACACCTATGGCATCAACATCTTCTTGTAATGCTGTATTGACTATCATTTCGGGAGTTTGACGTAATCCCGTATAAATTACTTCCATTCCAGCGTCTCTTAAAGAGGTAGCAATAACTTTTGCCCCTCTGTCATGTCCATCAAGTCCAACTTTGGCTACAAGCACTCTGATAGGTCTGTTGTTCATGGATTCTCAATTTTTGGTATGGCAGATTGAATTCTGTTGATTGTATTTTTCTTACCGATAAGATGGGCTATTTCAAATACAGCCGGCCCGAATTTTCCTCCTACAAGCATGATGCGCATGGGTAATTGTAATTCACCGGGTTTTATATTCATAGAGGCCGATAAGTCTTTAAATGTTTGTTCAATAACTTCGACCTTCCATTCTTCTAGTTGATTTAACTTAACGCAAAACTGTTCAAAGAAATCTTTTTTTTGTTCGTTCCATTTGGGTTTTACAGCTTCGGTATCAAGTAATTCAGGAGCTTCGAAAAAATACGAGGATTGCTCTATAAAATCAGTAATTAAAGCGCATCTTTCTTTAACCAATGTTATTATCTTTTTCAGGTAAACATCATCGTTAGTGTCAATGTGCTTGGAAGACAATACTTTT
>Ga0315905_10006015_pt1 | contig 12342 bp, 3 predicted proteins | sample LakEriMetagenome_5_FD_203522 | JGI IMG/M metagenome (GOLD analysis project Ga0315905, IMG submission 203522) | Freshwater fungal communities from buoy surface, Lake Erie, Ohio, United States - Buoy 4 MA121 | ecosystem: Environmental > Aquatic > Freshwater > Lake | place: USA: Lake Erie, Ohio... | reverse complement strand
GGCGCGTGCGTGGGACGTCGGCGTGTTGAGTGTTCGGCGGCGGCGGCCGCGTCGTCGGCGCGCCCCAATCGCTCGCAGGCCGCCCGTCCGCCCGTGTGTGGCCCCAACGCGGACGCCCACGCACCAGGTAGTTGGCGCGCGCCAGCGGCGACCGCAGCACCCCGTACGCCTGGTTGACCAGCGCGGCCGCCGCCGCCCCGTGCTCCACCTCGCGCGCCTCCCGACCCGGCCCCGAGAGCCGGTCCGGGTGCAGCGCCCACTGCAGCTCGCGGTACCGGCGCTCGAGGTCGCGCGCGTCGAGCGCGAAGCGCGGGCGGGGGCGGCGTCGGCGGCGCTGTGCCGCCGTGCCGCCGGCGCTTTCGCCGCCGCCGCCTCCGCTGCCGCCCCCGCGCTCCTCGCGCCCGTAGCCAAACAGCTCGTAGTAGGTCAGGGCCTGCCCGTCGAGGGGCTGGATGCGGTCGCAGCCCTGGCACACGACGCCTCCGCGGCGCGTCGCGTGGTTGCACGACCAGCACGTCGCCTCTTGCGCCTCGAGCTGCCGTTCGGCGTCGGCGGCGGCGTTGGCGTTGCTGCAGGTGGTGCTGCAGGTGGTGCTGCTCGCGCGGCGCTGGTCGTACGCGGGCCTGCTGCTGCTCTGGCGGACCGCGCCTCGCCACCATTGCTGCTGCTGCTGCTGCTGCTGCTGCTGCTGAGGGCGCGGGCGGGGGAAGAGGCAGACGGCAGCTGCTGCTGATGCTGAAGCGGTCGCTTCAATCGAAACGCGCGGCGGACGCGCGGCGGCCGCGAGCTCCTCGGCGAGCATGCGCCGCGCCACCGCAAGCGCGGTGAGCGCACTAGTACCGCGCATTGGGGCGCGACGGGGCAAAGAGCAAAAGCTGGGCGATCGGAGAGCGGGACGAGTGTGTGTGTCCCTGTGTGTGTCGGGGAATCGTCGTTGCACGCGCGCGCGCGGGAGGGGAGCGGCCAGAGGACTAACGATTGAGACGAGTCGAGCGTGTAGCTCTGGATCATTGCTCAATTGATTGCGCGCGCGCCATGCGCAGCCCCCCCCCCCCTTGCCATGAGCAGCCGCCAGCGCCTCACGCGTCCTCCTGGGCGGCCCGCGCCCGCGCCCGCGCCCGCGCGCGCGCGCGCTCCTGCAGGGCCTTGACCGCGTCGTCGCCGCTCAGCTCGCGCAGCACGAGCCCCCGGCGGCGGCCGCCCTTGGCCTCGCCGGCGTGGGGCACGCGCTCCACGGGCGGCTCGAACTCCACCGCCGCCTGCACGCGCGCCCAGTCGGCGTCGCCGCCGGCCTCGCCCTCGCCCTCGGCGCCGCCGCCGTCCGCGCTCGCCGCCGCCAGGGCAGGCAGCTCGTACGCCTTGACGCCAAAGCCCGTGTGCCACCCGATCGACTCGACCGTCGCCATCTGCTGTGCCGAGTCGAGGTTAGCGTCGCCGTCGCCGAGGTCGATCTGCGCGCCGTGCCAAAACGCCGCCAGGCGGCAGCCGCCGCCGCCGCCGCCGACCCCGGCCGCTGCCGCGGCGCGTCGGACGACGGCGGCCGCGCGCTCGCCGTACGCGGCGCGCACCGAGACCGTGCGCAGCGGGAGGCCGCCGAGCGGGGCGACGGTGAAGAAGAGCTGGATCTTCTTGCTGCTGTCGTCGTCGGCCGGCGCCGCAGAGGCCGCCGCGGGGGGAGGCGGCGGGGCCATGGCCTTCTTTTTCGCGGCAGCAAGAGCGGGGGACGGCGCACAAGAGACGACGACGACGACGACGACGGGGGGCGGGCGCTCTTTGGGGTTTTTGTTGTGTGATTGGTTTGAGGCTGCACGCGCGGCAGCTGGAATGATCAAGGGTTGATGAAGCAATCGCATTTACACCCCAAGAGCTCAGTACCCGCCGCCGCGCGCCGCGTCGTCCAGCAGCGACTGGTAGGACGCGTTCTCGTCGGCGAAACGGCAGCTTCCCGCCTTGGCGCCGGCCGCGCCGGCCGACGGCGACCGCAGCAGCCGCAGCGCGGCCGCCGCCGCCGCCGCCGCCGCCGCCTTGTTGGACGAGGGCACCGCATCCGGCGTCGCCTCTGCTGCTGCTCCTGCTGGTGCTGTCGCCACGGCCGCCACCGCCTTGGGCGCCTCGACGCCGAGCATGGCGGCCAGCGCGTCGCGCGCGGCGCGCGCCGCGCCCAGGTCGGCCACGTCCCACGCCTGCCCCTCGAACAGCAGCGCCCGGGCCGCGTCGAGCGCGGGCGCCGTGGGCAGCGGCGGCGGCAGGGGCCCGGCGGCGGCGCCGGCGGGAGCGGCCCCTGCTGCCGCTGCTGCTGCTGCTGCGTCGCCCCGGCCGCAGGCGTCCGCGCGCATGCCGAGGACGGCCACGTACGCGGCCTCGGCCGCGGCGCGCCGCACGCGCGGGTAGCGGTTGCCCAGCAGCACGAGCAGCAGGCGCGCGGCGTCCTGGCGGACGGCGAGGAGACGGTCGAGCGGCGGCAGAGCGCGCGGCGGCGGGGGGCAAGCAGCAGCGGCGGCGGCAACACCACCACCACCAGCACCGCCAGCAGCCGCCGCCGCCGCAGCAGCAGCAGCGTCCCGCGACGCCCGGTCCATCAGCTCGGCGGCCAGCGCCGCGGCGTCGGCGAGGCGGGGGATGTCCGCGCAGCCGCGCACCTCGGCGCGCAGCAAGTCGACCACGGCAGCCGCAAACGGGACAACGCGGGCGCCGGCGGCGGCGGCGGCCGGCGTGCTGCCGCCGCCCTCGCTGCGCCAGGGCACCGGCCGCCAGGCGACCCCGGCGCCGCCCTTGCGCAGGGCCAGGAGCGCCGCGCGCACGAGCGGCGTCGCCAGGCGCGCGTGCGCCGAGGCGCCGCTCCCGGCCACGTCGTCGTCGCCGCCGCCGCCGCCGCCGCCGCCGCCGCGCGGGGCGCCGCGCTGCTGCACGCGCGCCCAAAGGCGGACGAGCGCCCCCGCGGCGCCGCCGCCGTCGCCCTCCTCCTCCTCCTCCTCCTCCCCTTGGCGGCGGCGGTGCTCGGAAGCCGGGCTGGGGGGCGACGGCCGGGCGATCGCGCGCACCAGGACGCGTCCCGCGGCGCGCGCGAGGGCGGCGTCGACGCCGCCGGCCGCGGCCACGACGCCCTCGAGCAGCCAGGGGAAGCGGTAGCAGCAGCGGCGGGCGCCGTCGGCGGTGGCGGCGGCCTCCTGGCCCTCGCCCTCGCCCTCGCCCTCGCCGCCGCCGCCGTCCACGAGCAGCTCGGCGACGGCGCAGAACGCGCGCCGGGACGCGACCCCGGCCTCGTCGAGGTCGCGCTCGGCGTGCACGGCGCGAGACACGGCGCTGGCGCCCGGAAGGACGTGGCGCGCCGACGCTGTTGCTGCCGGGGGGGCACCCGCCGGCGGCGGCGGCAGCAGCGCGCGCAGCTCGCGCAGCGCGGCGTGCCGCAGGCGCGCGATGCGGCCCAGAGACTGCTGCAGGAGCGCGCCGACCGCGTCCCGGCACACGCGGGACGCCGCCGCGGCCGCAGTAGCCTCCGCCTCCGGCCCGCCCGTCGCCGCCTGCCTCATCTCCAGCGCCAAAGCGAGCGCGGGCGGCAGCGCGCGGCCGAGCGCCCCCACGGCGGCCTCGCGCACCCACGCGCCCGCGTCGCCGCGGCTGTCCGTGGTGCAGTCGCGGCACGCGGCGAGGAGGGCCGGGAGCGCGGCCTCGAGCAGCAGGGCGCGGTCGGGAGCCGCAGAGGCGAGAGTGGGGGGGTCGCTGTCGTCTGCGTTGGCAGCGGCGGCGGTTGCTGCCTCCTCCTCGTCCTCCCCCTCCTCCTCCTCGTCCTCGTCCTCCTCCTCCTCCTTGCCTTCGCGCTGCTCCATCGTCGAGCGCTGGCCGCCCCAGAGCTCGCCGCACAGCCTGCCGAGCGCGGCGGCGGCCTCGGCGCGCGCCTCGGCGTCGCGGCACTCGGCCGGGAGCGCAGGGGGGGCGGCGGCGGCGGCGGCGGCGGCGGCGGCGGCGGCGGCGGGCCGCGCGACCAGCTCGAGCCGGTCGGGCTCGGCGCCCTCGAGCGCGGCGGCGGCCAGCGCGCGCAGCAGCGCCTCGGGCCGCGCGCGGCGTCGCGCCGAGAGGAGGCCCGCCTCCTCCTCCTCCTCCTCCTCCTGCTCCGAGGGCGCCAACGGCAGCGCCGCCCCGGCCACCAGCGCGGCCGGCAGCGCCCCCAGCGCCCCCGCCGCGCCGCGCCGGTGCACGGGCAGCACGTCGGCGAGCAGGCGCCGCGGCCACTCGCGGTCGACGAGCGCCTCGAGCGCCGGCAGCGCGGCCGCGGCGCAGGCGTCGACGGCCGCGTCGGCGTTGCCGCCGCCGCCGCCGCCGTCGCCGTCGCCCTCGGCAGCTCGCCGCGCCGCCGCGCCGACCAGCGAGGCCGCGTACGCGCGCAGGGCGCGCTCGCCCGCCCGGCGCACGCGCTCCGACGGGTGCCTCGCGCAGTCGTCGAGCAGCGCGCGCGCGGCCGCGTGGTGCGCCGCGTCGAGCGGGAGCGACCACCGAACCGTCGGCTGCTGCTGCTGCGGCTGCGGCTGCGGCTGCTGCGTCTGCGTCTGCGTCTGCGGCTGCGGCTGCGGCTGCTGCCGCTGCCGCGCGGCCCCCTCCTCCTGCGCGCGAGAGACGCCCTCGAGCAGGCGCGCGGCCGCCTCGCGCGTGGCCTCGCCCCCGCGCCCGCGGTACAGGCCGCACGACGCCACGCGCGGCAGCAGGCCCGCGGCCGCGGCCGCGTCGGCCGGGCGCAGGTGCAGGTGCAGCAGTCCCGGGCGCGCGTCCTTTTTTGCCGCCGCCGCCTCTTTCGCGAGCGCCGGCATCGCCTCCCCGAGCGCCGCGAGCGCGCCCGTGCGCTCCTCGAGCGTCGCGTCAGCCCCCACGCGCGCGAGCAGCGCGCCGACGGCGCCGCCCTCGCCCGTGATCAGGGCGATGCCTCGACCGTCTCCGCCGCCGCCGCCGCCGCCGCCGCCGCCGCCGCCGCCGCCGCCGCCGCCGCCTGCTTCTCCCGCGCCTCCCCCCACCAGCGCCGGCACCAGCGCCGCCAGCGCGCGCGCCGCCAGCGCCCGCGTGCCGCGCCCGTCCCAGTGCCGCAGCTGCCGCGCCACGAGCGCCTCGACCAGCGCCCGCCGGTACCCCCCGCCCTCCCCGAGCGCCGCGATGCGGGGCGCCGCGCGCAGGGCCGCGCGTTCGGCCTGCCCGACGCTGCTGTACTGGGCGGCGTGCAGGGCCTCGAGGCCGTGGGCGATGCGGTCGCCGCCCAACCGCCCGACGGCCTCCTGAAAGGCGGCGGCGGCGGCGCGGCGGCAGTGCACCTCGCGGTCGTAGCAGGCGGCCGCGAGGAGGGCCGGGGCGAGGCGGCCGAGGAAGGCGCGCTCGACGGCGGCGGCGGCGGCGGCGGCCGTGGTCGAGGCGTCGCGACCGCCACCCCCGCCCGCGCCGCCGCCGCCGCCGCCCCCGCCAAACGCGCGCGCGAGCGCCCAGCACGCGTAGGCGGCCGCGTCGCGCACGTGCGCCCCGACCGAGTGCGCGGCGCCCCCGCCGCGCGCGGGCGCGTCGAACGCCAGGGCGCGCGCCAGGAGGGGGGCCGCCTCGTCCAGGCGCCCGGGGGGCAGGCAGCCGCGCCGCGCGAGCTCGGCCGCCGCGAGGCAGCCGCCGTGCCACGCGGCGTCCGAGCCGCCTTCGACAAACAGCGACGCGAGCACCGAGCCCGCGACCTCGTCCCGCAGCGAGGCGCAGGGCAGGGCGGCGGCCACGCGCGCGACGCCCTTGGCGCCCGACCAGCGCACGACCGTGTCGCGGTCGGGCAGGGCGCCGTCCAGCAGCCACCCCAAGGCGCCCTCGACGGCCTCGTGGAGCTCGAGCGGCGGCGGATTCTCCGCTCCGCCGCCCTCGCCGCCCTCGCCGCCCCCTCGCCGCTGCTGCGCCCCGGCGGCCGCTCCCACTCGCGGCGGCGGCGGCGGCGGCGGCAGGAGCGCCAGCGCCACGCGCTGCGCCAGCTTTGCGACGAGCCGCCGCGCGAGCGGGCTCGCCGAGAGCAGCGGCGACGCGCCGCCCTCCTCTCCGCCGCCGCCGCCGCCGCCGCCGCCGCCGCCGCCGCCGCCGCCTCGCAGCAGCAGCAGCGCCTCGAGCTGCTCCCACGCGCGCGCCGCCAGCGGCGCGCACGCCGAGCGCGGCCCGAGCTTGAAGGCGAGGCCGAGCGCCCGCAGGGCGCCCGGGGCCAGGAAGGTGGCGCGCGCGGCGGCCTGCGCGGGGGAGACGCCGTCGGTCGGAAAGGGGGGCCAGGCGAGGGCGGGCGGGAGCGAGGAGGAGCCAGGGGGACTGGGGCGCGTTGCTGCTGCCGCTGCTGCTGATGCTGCTGCTGGTGGAGCCGCCGCCCCCGCCGCCCCCGCCGCCGCCGCCGCCGCCGCCTCGAGCGCCCCCCGCTGCCACTCGAAAAACTCGGCCAGCAGCGCGCCCATGTCGGGGCGCGTCAGCAGGCGCGCGAGGACCAGGGCCGCAATCTCGCGCGCGGCGCCCGTCTCGTGCAGGCGCGCGGCGCAGGCCGACGCGAGGCGGCGCGCCAAGGGCGGGGGGCCGGCCCGTTGTGTTGTGGGGGCGGCGGCGGAGGAGGAGGAGGAGGAGGGGCCGCCGGGCGCGTCGAGGCTGCTGTCGAGCACGGCCAGGTCAAAGGGCGCCAGGGCCAGCAGCGACAGCCACAGCAGCACGACCGCCTGCGCCTCCTGCCACGGCCACGACCGCGCGGCCGCGCCCTCGGCGGGCGACCACGTCCCTGTGGCGGCGGCGGGGGCGCCGGCCCCACCCGGTCGGTCTCCCGCCGCCGCCGCCAGCCTCGCTGCCTCCGCCGCCGCCTTCTCCGCCGCCTCCAGCCGCAGCAAGAGCCCCAGCGCCACCTCGAGGTCCGCGGCCTCGTGCGTCAGGAAGCGCGCGACCGCCTTGGCCCCGCGCACCGACACGACAGCGCCCAGCAGCCGCCCCACGTCGAGGGCCGCCGCGGCGTCGGCGGGGGCCAGCGGCGGCGCGGCCTCGCCCGCGCCCGGCGGCGGCGCGGGCTGCCGCTCGGCCGCGAGGGCCGCGCGACGGCGCAGCAGGCGCGCGAGCGGGGAGACGAGGGCCTCGAGGTGCCCGTCGAGCAGTTGCGGCTCCTCCTGGTACTTGGAGAGCTGTGGTGGTGGCGGTGGTGGTGGTGGTGGGGGGGGGGGGGGAGGGGGGCGTGAGACCGTGCGCGATGGCCGGGGGCACGAGCGGCGCGCGTCCCGCGCCGCCGCCGCCGCCGCCGCCGACGCCGCGGGCGCTGTCGGCCGCGGGCGCGCGGCAACACGAGTACCTCACCACCTGCCGGAAGCGCTCGTGCACCGCGGGCGCCTCGGCCCCGTCCGAACGCACGACGCGCGCGACCAGCCCGCGCAGGAGCGACGCCTCCTCGACGAGGTCCTGGTCGCGCAGCACCGCGTCCTCGCGCGCGGCGGCGCGCTCGCAGGCGTCGTCGTCTTCGTGAGGGACGGCGGGGTCCATGGTGTGACGGTTAGAGTAGTACGGTGTTGCGCGCGCGCGCGGCGCGGCCTCGATCGATCGCGCGCGCGAAGGAACGTCTGTCGCGTCGTCGTTTGAACTTGTGCGTCTTATTGAGGGGTGATCGTCGCGGCCATGGTTTCAGGACGCGTACTATAGCGTGGCTAGGGATGCTTATCGCTGCTGCGTCGGGGGAGAAGTACCACGAGGCTGCGGGAAGCATGGGAGGGTGTTGTGTTGGGCGCGGACGCAAATCGCTCGCTGCCGCCGCCGCTCTCCGCTCCTCTCACCGCCGTTGCTGCTGCTGCTGCTGCTGCTGCTGCTGCTGCTGCTGCTGCTGCTGCCCCGCCGCGCCGCCGCCACCACCGCGCCTGTGCGCCAGCACCGCGTCCGCCGCGTGCTGCATCGCCGCCTCGGCCCCCGGCGCGTCGGCCCCGCCGCCGCCGCCGCCGCCGGGCGACGCCGACGCCTGCCGCAGCAGCAGGCCGATGGCCACAGCGCGCTCGCGCGGGCCCATGGGCGCGTCGCCCCGGCGCGCCAGGCGCGCGTCGAGGGCGCCCAGCAGCGCGCGCCAGTCGGCGTCCAGGTCGTCCTCGTCGTACTCGCTCTCGAGGTCGTAGGGCGGCGGCGGCGGGGGCGTCGGCTGCTGGGGCCGTCCGGGGGAGGCAGTTGCCGCTGCTGCCGCTGCCGCTGCCGCTCCTGCTGCGTCGTCGTCGGCCGCCGCCCATCGCTGCTGCTGGTGCAGCTGGAACGGCGAGACCACGGGGCCGCCGGGCTGCGGGCTGCGTGTCGCCGGCGGCGGCGATACAAAGGGGTTGGGCGCCTCTGCCTCGGTTGCTCTCGACATCGGCCCGGCCGCCGCCGCCGGCCGCGAGAGCGGCGACGACGCCGCCGAGCCCGCGCCCGCGCCAAGCGGCGGCGGCTGGGGGGTGTAGGCGCGCGCGGCGGCCGTGCCGTCGCTCGAGATGGGCGAGGGCAGGCGGCGCAGAGCGGCCGGGGGCGCGGGGGGGCCGGAAGCGAGCGGGTGCGCGTCGAGACCCGCATGATGCTGCTGCGGCTGCAGCTGCGGATGATAGGGCGGCGGCGCCAGGCGGCGGCGCGGCGCCGGGGCAGCGGCGGCCAGCGGGGAGAAGAAGGCGCCCGGCGCGGCGGGCCTCCTGCTGTCCGCGGGGAGTCCCGCCGGCGCCCCCCCCCCCACGTCGGAAGACAACAGGCTCGCTTCCGACGCTGTCGACCGGAACAGCGGGTTCATCTGCAGCAGCGCGGGCGGCGGCGGGACGGCTGCTGCTGCTGCTGCTGCTGCTGCTGCTGCTGCGGCCGCCGCTCCGCCACCGCCACCACCACCACCACCACCAGCAGCACAGCCCCCTTTTTGGCTGGCGCCCGCCGCGACGACGTAGGCGGCCGCGTACGCGCGGCGCTCTGGCGTGCTGACCACCACGACGACCTCGCCCGTCTCGGTGCGCTGGATGGCTGCGGACGCGCCGCCGCCGCCGCCGCCGCCGCCGCGGCTGACGCCCGCGCCCGCCGTCGCGCCCCCCGCGGCTGCCGCGATCGGCGGCAGGCGGCGGTCCCGGCGGCGGCGCGCGAGGCACTGCGCCAGGAACGTCAGGGCCACGCCCAGGAAGATGCCGCCGAGCACGCCGATGACGAGCCAGCCGCCGGAAGGGACGCCCGCGAGGGAGGGCGGCAGCGGCGGCGGCGGCGGCGGTGGTGCGGTTGCGGGCGCGGCGGCGGCGTCGGCGGCGGCGGCGGCGGCGGGCCGCTCTGGTGCCGGCGGCCTTGGCGCGTCCACGCCGCCGCCGCCAGATAGCTGCAGGAGCCCGCGGTGCATATCGGGCGCGTCGCGGCGACCCGCGTCCGCGTCTGCGATGCAGAGGAACGCTCTCCTGTTCAGCTGTCGAGTTTTGAAACGTGAAACGCGTCCGCCGCTTTCCGACGCCGATCGATCCAATGCCGAGTGCGCTCCAAGTGAGAGGTCTCCTTTAGGTCGGTGTGATGGAATGCTGTTTTCCAGCCTGGTTGGATTGAGTGTGTTGGGAGCCCCGGCGAGAGGGGCATGCCTCTTGATGGAGGCAGCAGGCAATTGCTCCTTCTCTTCCCTTCCCGCCGCCCGCCGCGCCGCTCACACCCACAACACTTGCCCCACACGCGCGGCGCGCGCGTGCCTGCTCACGGCTCCGCTCTCTGTATCACACATTTACTTGTCGCGTGCGCGCGCGCGGCCGTGCTCGGAGAGCGCTCGACACTTGCAACGCGCGGAACCCTTTCTATCAACGCCGTCGCGACACACTCCTCTTCGGTTGGACAAGGGCGCGACTTCCCCCCCCGGCCTGCACATCGGGCCCCCTTGGCCACCGTCCCCCGCCCCCAGGCGCGCGCCTTGCGTGCAAAAGAGCGCGAGCGCGAGCGTGAAGCGACCAGGCGAGACTCCAACACGCAGCTCCTTTTCACTCCCGGGAGACAGAGAGAGAGGGAGAGAGTCGGCGCCCGGGCGTCTTGCCCCGCGAAAGCGCCGCACGCCCGACCGCGCAAGCACGCAAGCAATAGGCGCCGGCATGGAGGGCGCCGGCACCGCGCTCGACCAGGCGACGGCGGCAGCAGGAGCATCGGCATCGGCGGCGGCCCCGCCCATCGGCGGCGGCGCGGGCGGCGTGTCGCCAGCGCCGGCAGCAGCCGCGGCCGCGCCCCCCGCCGCCGCCGCCTCCCAGCCATCCGCCGAGCGCCCCGCGTCCCGCCCGCCCGTCTACCCGGGCAGCGGCGGCGGTCGGGGGAACACCGGCGGCGGCGGCAGCGGCGGAGGCGCGGCGCAGCAGCAGCAGCAGCAGCAGCAGCAGCAGCAGCAGCAGCAGCAGCAGCAGCAGCAGCAGCAGCGCCCGGCGGCAGAAGAAGGCGGCGACGGCGACGACGAGGCCAGCGACGACGACGACCTGATCCTGACGCCCGGCGGCGCCGCGGCCGCGCCCGCCCCCGTGCGCACGGCCCGCCCCGCCAGCGGCGCCTCCCCGCGCGGCCCGAGCCCCCCGCTCCCGCCCACCGCCTCCTCCTCCTCCCCCGGCGGCGGCGGCGGCGGCGGCCTCTTTTACGTCCACCGCGTGCTGTCGGGCCCGCTGCTCTCGAGCCGCGTGTCGTTCGAGGCGCGCGACGACGACGGCCCTCCGCCGTTCGACGGCGCCGGGGGGGTTCGCGGCGACGCGGCCGCGGAGGCCGCGGCCGTCGGCGAGGGGAGCGGGAGCGGGCGGGACCGGCGGCTGGCGCGGCTGCTCGCGGCGCAGCAGCTGGGGGAGACGCGGCAGCAGGGCGCAGGAGAAGAAGAAGAAGAGGCGGCGGCGGCGGCGGCGGCGGCGCAGCGGGGAGGAGCCGCCGCAGCCACGGAAGCAGGAGGAGCAGCAGCAGAAGAAGCAGCAGCAGCAGCAGCAGCAGCAGGAGCAACGGCCGAGCCGGCCACCCCCCCGGTCCCTCCGCCGGGCCCTGGCGAAGCGGCAGCTGCGGCAGCTGGCGCTGCGGGGCCGCCGCCCCCCCCCTCCTCCCTCGTGTGGTCCCCGCCGCCCCTCTCGCCGCCCGAAGGCAGCGGCGGCCCCTCGGGCGGCGGCGCCTCTGGCGACGCGCCGCCCCCGCCCTCCCCGGGCACGCAGCTGCAGCAGGCGGCCGAGCACGAGGCGCGCTACCGCGCCTGGCGCGCCGCCCACCCGTGCGCCCTCGAGCGGTTTGACGACATGCTGGCCGGCGCGGCCTTTGGCGGCGGCGGCGGCGAGGGCGCGGCCGGCGGCGACGGCGACCAAGCTCCCGCCGACGGGTCCGCCCCCGCGGCCCCCCCCCGCCGCCGCCGCCGCGCCCGCCCGCGCCGCGTCGCCGTCTTCCTCGACTATGACGGCACCCTCGCGCCCATCGTCGCCAACCCGGACGAGGCGCACATGCCCCCGGGCATGCGCGAGGCCGTGCGGGCGGTCGCGCGCCTGTTCCCCACGGCCATCATCAGCGGCCGCGGGCGCGAGAAGGTGCAGGCGTTCGTGCGGCTCCCCGAGCTCTACTACGCCGGGTCGCACGGCATGGACATCGCCGGGCCGTCCGGGGCGGCGGAGGAGGGCGAGGGGGGCCAAGGAGGAGGAGCAGGAGGAGCAGGAGCAGGAGCAGGAGGAGGAGGCGGCGGCGGCGGCGGCGGCGCCCCCTCCTCCTCCTCCTCGTCCGCGGCCCCGCTGCACCAGCCCGCGGCCGAGTACAGGCCCCTCATCGACGCCGTGCACGACGACCTGGTGCGCCGCCTGGCGTCCATCCCGGGCGCCTCCGTGGAGCACAACGTGTTCTGCGTGTCGGCGCACTACCGCAACTGCGCGGTCGAGGCGTGGCCCGAGGTCGTCGCCGCGGTCGAGGCGGCGGTCGCGGCGGCGGGCGAGGGCGGCGCGAGCGCGGCGCTGGCGCCCGCCGGCGCCGGCGCCGCCGCCGCCGCAGAGCAGCAAGCCCCGCCCGGGCAGAACCCGCTGCGCGTGACGCGCGGGCGCAAGGTGCTCGAGGTGCGCCCGCGGGTCGCGTGGGACAAGGGCGCGGCGCTGCTGCATTTGCTGGAAGCGCTGGGGCTGAGGCGGGCGGGCGGAGGAGGATCGGGCAAGGCGGGCGGCGGTGGTGGCGGCAGCGGCCGCCGGAGGAGGAGAGCGGGCGACGCTCCGGCGGACGACGGCGGCGGCGACGACGACGACTGCGGCGACGACGACGGCGACGACGACTGCGGCGACGACGACGACGACGACGACGACGACGACGACGACGACGACGACGACGACGACGACGACGACGACGACGACGACGACGACGACGACGACGACGACGACGACGTCCTCGCCCTCTACATCGGCG
>Ga0315905_10006014_pt1 | contig 12342 bp, 9 predicted proteins | sample LakEriMetagenome_5_FD_203522 | JGI IMG/M metagenome (GOLD analysis project Ga0315905, IMG submission 203522) | Freshwater fungal communities from buoy surface, Lake Erie, Ohio, United States - Buoy 4 MA121 | ecosystem: Environmental > Aquatic > Freshwater > Lake | place: USA: Lake Erie, Ohio... | reverse complement strand
TACGGCTACAAGCACTTCTGCGACCAGGCCGCTTATCAAAGGCAACCGGTAGCAGAGTTGAGCCGTTTGTACCGCAAAGTCCAGGCCATCAGCGGATATCAAGAGGCCCTTGTCCAAGTATCAAAGCTCGAGCAAGCGATCGAATTTGCCCACCGTCGGCTTGAGCAAGTCCAAGTCAAGCTCGCTGCCGCACCAGCCGACAAGAAGCTCGCCAAGGAGCTCACCGCAGCCGAGCGTGCCGTTGCAGCAGCGAAGGACGAACTGCAGAGCAATGCGAACAAGATCGCAGACTTGCAACAGGACAGCTTGCTCATGGCTGAATCAAAGGAGCATCCGCAAATCTACGAGAAGGTATTGGCCGAGACGGCCCGATTGCACCGAGGCGAAGAGGAAAACTTGAAGCTCTGGAACGAGTTCCTACCCAACTGCCGCGAAGAGATCGACACCATCTATCGAAGGTTGAACGTTCAGTTTGATCATTGGTACGGCGAGAGCTTCTACCATGACATGCTCAGCGCCGTTGTCGAGGAACTTTTTGCCAAGGGGCTTGCGGTACAGAGCGACGGAGCGGTGTGCGTGTTCCTCGAAGGTTCCGATGCACCGATGATTGTGCAAAAGCAGGACGGGGCCTATCTTTACGCGACGACCGACCTAGCGACGGCGATGTTTCGCGAACGCGAATTTTCGCCAGATATTTCTCTGTACGTTGTCGATCATCGCCAAGGCGAACACTTCCGAAAACTCTTTTCCGTGCTCGATAAAATCGGACTCGACCGCACCGACTTTCGCCACATCAGCTTCGGTACGGTCATGGGGACCGATGGCAAACCCTTCAAGACCCGATCGGGAAGCACCGTTGGGCTCGAATCGATGCTCGACGAAGCCGTCGCAAGAGCGATGGAGGTCGTATGCAATCCCGACCGATTGGGAGGTACCGGGATCCAAATGGACGACCAGGAGCGGCTTGAAATCGCCGAGACCGTGGGACTCGGTGCGATCAAGTATGCAGATTTAGCACACAATCGAACCAGCGACTACATCTTTGATATGGACAAGATGGTTCGACTCGAAGGCAACACATCGGCCTACATTCAGTACTCCTACGCTCGAATCCGCAGCATCTTGCGCAAGGCCGAGGAGAAGGGCTGGAAGCAAGCCCAGTGGGAATTATCACCCATGGATTTGACTCAAGGATCCGAATTGGCTCTGGCGCTGCATTTGGTCCGGTTCGAGGAGATGCTCCAGCAATCGATGCAGGACTACACACCCAATATGATCACGGACTACTTGTACGATTTGGCGAAACTCTACAGCAGTTTTTATGAGCAGTGCTCGGTGTTGAATTCCCAATCGCAAGCCGAGGGGTATTCACGGCTCAAGCTATCCTCGATTGTCGCCAGGACGCTCAAGTGCGGTTTGGAACTTTTGGGGATCGGCGTCGTCGAGCGGATGTAAAGACCCCCTCGAAGGCAGATCGCGATAGAGCGTTGCAGAGCGAGTTCTAGAGAGCGTTCTAGAGCAGCTCGCTGAGGGTTTCCCTATTTCCTTTTTTGCAAAATTATGGACCTTTCCATGTTCAAAACGAACCGCCGATCCTTCAGCCTTGCACTTTTATCCCTATCGACCTTAGTAGGCCACGGGAGCTTGCATGCCCAACAAGCCGCCACCGCACAAGCTCCTGGCCAACCATCATCTAGCCAGGTCTTTTGGATCGGTGGCTATGGTCCTGGGATCTATGCTAGCCGTTTGAACAACGATGGATCGATGGTCGAACCCCGTTTGGTAGCCAAGCAGGCCAAGGCGTCGTTTTTTGCGATGCATCCGACGCTGGACATTCTCTACGTGGTGACCGAGACGGGGATCAACGATCGGGAGCGAGCCGCCTCGCTGGCAGCTTATCAATATGATCGGGCCGCCTACCAATCGAGTGATTGGTCCGATGCGAAGGCTTTGGAGTTGAACTTTGTCAATGTCGAACGTGTCGGTGGCAACGGGCCTTGTCATGTCACCGTCGACTCGGCGGGACAGTTTGCGGTGGTCTCCAACTACGGCAGCGGTTCGGTGTGTCTATTTCCGATCCGGGCCGACGGATCGCTTGAACCCGAGAGCTCTGTGATTGAGCACCAAGGTAGTGGGCCGAATGCTGCTAGGCAGAAAGGGCCCCATGCGCACTGTGCGATGGTCGACCCGACGAATCGATGGGTGTTGGTAGCGGATTTGGGTTTGGATCAAGTCATGGTGTATCGGCTCGATGGAGCCGGCAAGAAGTTAGTGCCTGGACCGAATCCATTTTTCAAGCTTGCAGGGGGAGCGGGCCCTAGGCACTTGGCGTTCCATCCCGAGGGCAAGCTGGTCTACATCATCAACGAGATGGGAATGACCCTAACGAGCGCCGCCTGGGATTCAGAGACTGGGACATTGACTCAGATCGCGACGGTCGGAAGTGTACCGGAGGAGACGTTGCAAGCGGGTTGGTCGACGGCTGAGGTGTTGGTCCATCCGTCGGGTCGATTTGTCTACGGCTCGAACCGAGGCCACAACACGATAGCGTTGTTTGCGATCGGTCCGAAGGATGGCGGCGCGGTTCGCATCGAGAATTTTTCGACGTTGGGCAATACCCCGCGCAACTTCCGGATCGACCCTGCGGGTCAATTTCTATTGGCAGAGAATCAGGACAGCAACACAGTCCATTCGTTCGCGATCGATCGGGGGACAGGGTTTCTCAAGCCGACAGGTCATTCGATTTCGGCCGAGAAGCCTGCTTGCATCAAGTTCATGACGGTGCGAGCGGCGCCTTGAAGTTTTTGCTTTGCGAGAAGAACTCGCAAGGGTTTTCGTAGACGACTTTGCGGATCAGTTCGCGGGAGTGACCGCGTCGTTTGAGTTCCATGATCAAGTCAGGGATGGCGGTAGGTTTGCTTGGTCCCCAGTCGCCAGCAGAGTTGGCCATGAGCCGTTCGGTACCGAAGCGTTCGATCATATCGGCAGCGCGGGCCGGGGTGCATTTGGTGATTGGGTAGAGGGTCATGCCTGCCCAGAAACCTCGGTCGAGGACTTCTTGGATAGTATGCTCTTCGACGTGATCGACCAGGACTCGCGATCGCTCGATTCGCGCGTCGCTGACGAGCATATCGAGGATCATTTTGGTCCCTTGGTATTTGTCTTCCAGGTGGGGGGTATGGATAAGGATTTGTTGGTTGAATCGAGCGGCCAGATCGACGTGTTCGAGGAAGATGGTCGATTCGTTTTTCGTGTTTTTGTTCAGTCCGATTTCACCGATACCAAGGACGTTGCTGGCGTCGAGGAATTCGGGGATCATGGCGATGACTTCGCGTGAGAGCGAGACGTTTTCGGCTTCTTTGGCGTTGATGCACAGCCATGTGTAGTGCTTGATGCCGAACTGAGCGGCGCGTTTGGGCTCGAACTCGGTGAGTTGTCGGAAGTAATCGCGGAAGCTCTCGACGCTACCGCGGTCGAAACCGGCCCAGAAGGCCGGTTCGCTCATGGCGACGCACCCCATACGAGCCAGCGTCTCGTAGTCGTCGGTGGTGCGGGAAACCATGTGGATATGGGGGTCAATGTAGTCCATAGTTTTTTCGCCAATCGGGATCGTAGGGACGGCTCATGAGCAACTGGACTCGCTTGGCCTTGTCGGACTGTTCGTCGAGTAGGATTTCCATTCCTTGTTCGAGGAGTTTGAGTTGATGCAGAGCCTCGAGGGATCCATCGGCTCGCTCGAGGCGATCGAGGGTCGCCGCTAGATCGAGGATTTTGGAACGGGCGATAAAGAACTCTTCGGAGAGGACTTTTTCGGCGCTTCTTGCTGGCGGCTTTGGATCCTGACTCATGGTGGCTTAGTACTCGTGACTCGATGCTTCGGTGGCTGGTGGTGGTTCTGCGAACTTTTTGTCAGCGACTTGGCGGATGCGTCGCGAGTTGACTTCCTCAGTGAGCATGGCGATGACTTCGTCGAGCGGTTTGGTGCCCAGTTCGCCGGCGATACGATCTCGCAGGGCGATCGAGCGAGTTTCGGCTTCTTTGGGTCCGATGACGGCCATGTAGGGGATCAGATCGAGCTGTGCGTCACGGATCTTGGCTTGGACTTTCGCGCCGCGCAAATCGGTAGTGACGCGGAAGCCGGCTTCGGTGAAGACTTTTTCGAGTTCGACGGCATAATCGTTGGTTTTTTCGCTTAGTGGGCAAATGCGGATTTGCTCCGGAGCGAGCCACATAGGGAAGGCACCTGCGAAGTGTTCGATGAGCATTCCAACGAAGCGTTCCATCGAGCCGAAGGGGGCTCGGTGGATCATGACAGGTCGGTGGGACTTGTTATCACCGCCGGCGTATTCGAGTTCGAAGCGTTCGGGGAGGTTGTAGTCGAGCTGAACGGTACCGAGTTGCCAGTGTCGGCCTATGCAATCGCGGACCATGAAGTCGGCTTTGGGTCCGTAGAAGGCCGCTTCGCCCTCGGCGGTGGTGAAGTTCAGACCGGATTCTTCGAGGACCTTTCGAAGGGAGGCTTCTGCTTTTTGCCAGTTCTCTTCGCTGCCGACGTATTTGTCGCTTTTGGGATCTCGGAGCGATAGCTGCACGCGGTAATCCTGGAGTCCTACCGACTCGAGGACAAAGCGGGTCAGCTCGATGGTATTTCGAAACTCCTGTTCGACTTGTTCTGCAGTGCAGAAGATATGCGCGTCGTCTTGGGTCAGCCCGCGAACACGCAGCATTCCATTGAGTTCACCGGTTTGTTCGTACCGGTAAACGGTGCCGAATTCGAAGAGTCGCAGAGGAAGATCTCGATAGGATCGTGGTTGGGCCTTGAAGATTTGGGCATGGTGGGGGCAGTTCATGGGTTTGACCAGAAACCGCTCGTGATTTCGTTGCCAATCGTTCAGGGCATCGAGCTTGGCTTGTTTGCCCTCAGCTTTGCTATAGCTGGCACTGTCGAACCCAAGGACTTCGGCAGCTTGTAAGAACATGGTCTCTTGCTGAGCGCCGAAGGTTTCGTCCTCGCTTAGGCGTCGGGCCCAGGCGTCGACCAAGGCACCCGCGTCGTGGACGAACAGGGGTGGGAATTGGCTATCGCGGTAGTAAGGGAAATGGCCACTGGTTTCGTAGAGCTCGACGCGACCGAGGTGGGGGCTGTAGACGGGCTCGTAGCCCCGTTTGAGCATTTCGCGGCGAAGGAAATCCTCGAGCAGACCGCGAATCCGTGCTCCCTTGGGCATCCACAAGCACATGCCTTGTCCGACATCGGGGGTGATTTGGTAGAGCCCGAGTTTTTTGCCGAGCACACGGTGATCCCGACGCTTGGCTTCTTCGAGTTGATCGAGATGGTTTTGGAGATCCTTCTTGTCAAACCAAGCGGTTCCGTAGAGGCGTTGGAGTTGGGGTCCTGACATGTTCCCTTTCCAGTGGGAACCGGCAACGCTCATGATTTTGAAGGCTTTGATTCGTCCGGCATCGGGAATATGCGGCCCGCGGCACAGGTCTACGAATTCGCCCTGGCGATAGAAGCCCAACTCCGGGTGGCTCGCTAGGCCGGTTTCGATATGCTCGACCTTGAGCCCCTGGTTCATATCTTTGCAAAGCGATACGGCATCTTGGCGATTGAGCGAGAATTGCTCAAACGGCTCGGACTTGGCGATGATCGCTGCCATCTCCTGTTCGATTTTGGCAAAGTCCTCCTCGGTCAGCTTATGCGGCATCAAGAAGTCGTAGTAAAAGCCGTTGGAGATGGTCGGACCGAAGGCCAGCGAGACCTCCGGATAGAGCCGCATGACGGCCCGGGCCATGATATGGGCGCTGGAGTGCCGGAGCACATCGAGCGCCTCGGGATCTTTCTCGGTCAAGAGTCTTAACGGGATCGGCGAGCCGTTGTCAAAAGGCTTCAGCGGGCCGGTCGCGTCGATGACTTTTCCAGCGACTTGGGCCGCGACAACGGCTTTTGCGAGTCTCGAACCGATCGAATTGGCGATCGAAAGGGGGGTGGCATCGTCCGGATGGGAGACAACGGTTCCATCGGGAAGCTGAATATCAAGCATGTTAAATCCATCGTTAAGGAGTGGGGCACGTCTGGACAAACGACGCACCTTAGCTGAGTTTCCATGGTCGCTTGGGACGATCAAGTTTGCAAGTAGGTATCTAGGTATCCAATATCCTTCTATGCGTCAATTTTTCCCTGCTAGGATTGGTTAAGATCTGTTAGACTTCCGTTCGGTTCGCCCAGGTTGCAAGATTCGCGGAACGTTTCGAGGGCCGGAGTCGAAAAAACCGCTGGTTTTCTTCAGGATTGATTGGAATAAAGATTTTATGAGCACGATGGTTTTTGGACATCGAAATCCGGATACCGATGCGATTTGCTCCGCGATCGCTTATGCGGATTTTTTACAAAAAACCCATCGTCCCGATGCGATCGCCGCTTGCTGCGGCACTCCGAACCAACGCACCGAATTCGTTTTGAAACGAGCTGGAGTGGCCCCCCCAAGGATCGTCATGGATGTGCGACCCGAGGTCCTGAGCCTCTGCGCCCAGGGGCCGGTGACGGCCAAGCGAGGGGAGGTCTTTTACGAAGTCTACCAACGGATGAAGGGCCAGGATGTGCGAGCCATTCCGGTCGTCGATGAGGATCGAAAGGTCGTCGGCATCCTATCGCTGCTGCAACTGATGGATCTGATTTTTCGCGATGATGCTGATCCGCTAAAGACACGAACGGTCCGAACGAGTTTGGGCAAAGTGCGAGAAATTCTCGGGGGCTCTTTCCAGTATTCGATCGACCCAGAACAGCACGACGAACTCATGGTGATGGTCGGCGCCATGAGCGCAGGGGGATTCACCGAGCGGATGGAGCGTTTCCCTGCCGAAAAACTCATGGTCGTCTGCGGCGATCGACCCACGATCCAACTCCCAGCAGTCGAACACGGCGTGCGTGCGATCATCATCACCGGTGGATATGCCTTATCCGAAGGGCTCGTCGAACTCTCAAAGTCCCGAGGGGTCTCGGTCCTGCGCAGTCCGTATGATACCGCGACGACGGCCATGCGAATCAAGTCCTCGCAGTTTATCGATTCTGCAATCGACGAGGACTTTGTAACCCTGTCCTCCAAGCAACCGATCGACGAAGCTCGATTGAAGACCGAACGGATCAATCAAGCGATCTTTCCAGTGGTCAACGACTTAGGCCAATTGGTCGGAGCCGTCAGCAAATCGGATCTGGTCAATCCGACCAAACCCAAGCTGATTCTGGTCGACCACAATGAGCTCAGCCAAGCGGTCAACGGTGCCGAGGATGCCGACATCCTCGAGGTCCTCGACCACCACCGCATCGGGGGTTCGCTCAAGTCGACCCAACCGATCCGCTTTATCAATGAACCGGTCGGTTCGACCTGCACGCTCGTGGCGCGGCAATACCGCGCCGCTGGGATCGAGCCCTCGGCCGGGATCGCCTTGTGCATGGCCTCAGGCATCATCTCCGATACGCTCTATCTGCGTTCGCCGACGACGACCCAAGTCGACCGCGATATCTTGGAATGGCTTGAGAAGTTGTGCAAAGTGGACCTCGAACTCTACGCTAAGGAATTCTTCGAGATCGGCTCGGCGCTTCGCAACTGCTCGCCTGCCGAAGTGGTCCGAGAGGATTGCAAGGAGTTTACCGAGCTTGGAATTCGTTTTTCCATCTCTCAGATCGAAGAGACCGGATTCGATCTGTTCTGGGATCGCAAAGAAGAACTTCGAAAAGGGCTCGAAGAGTTCTCCAACAAACAGCGGTTGCACTTTTCCGCATTGCTCGTGACCGATGTGGTCAGCAACGGGTCGCTTCTGTTGTTGTCCAAGGAATCCGATGCCTGGGACGAGATTAACTATCCGTGTTTGGATCGCGGTCTGTACGAGTTGCCGAACATTGTCAGTCGCAAGAAACAACTCCTGCCTCTTTTGGCACAGGTGCTTCGCAGTTCGACTCGTTAACTCTAGGATGCTGGTAACTCAAAGATTCCGGCTCTCCCGCGGAATTTGTGGGTAAAAAAAGGTCTAAGAGCCCTGGTGTTGCTTGCGATAGATTTCGATTTCGTAAGGCCCCAGAAACATCACCAAAATAGCTTGGTCGGCTGCATAGTGCCTAAAAACATCCTTGAGGAAGTAGTCTTCGCCAGGCCAAGGGTAGGCGAAGATGGTGGCAAAGTCGTCGACGGCCAAGGATTCGGATGCATAGACGCTGGGGATTTGGTGGAACAACGAGGCGTGGTTGGCTTGACGCTTGGCCAATCGCTCGGCGTGGCTTGGCAGGAAATTGCCATGCCAGATTTCGGCGGGGATGTTCTCGGAACGGACGAACTGGCGGGCTTGTTCAACCAGAAACTCCTCAGCCTCGATCCCGACGGCATCCCAGCCGAGTTTTCCAGCCATCGCCGTGACGATCCCAAATCCGCACCCCCATTCGCAAAAGAGGTTCCCGATCGGAAGCTTAAGGGTTTTTACTGCGTGCATGGCGCGGTAAACATCGCGAAAGTCGCAAGCGACATACTGCTCGATCGGCCGGCGGTGCCAGGAGTCCCAATAGGCTTGTAGCCTTTGATCGGCCTTGGCCAAGAGCTCTTCGATTTCCTGGGGGATTGTCGATTCGCTGTCCCAATCGATTTCCAGGAGGATCAGTTCCGGCTCGCCTGGGGAGTATTCCAATGAGGATCTCTGGGAGGGTCGTTTGGACATAGGATGGATTGTTTTTGACTTTCCTGCTGATGTGTTGCTTGCCCGGGATACCGGCCCAAAATAAAATCAGGAACGCTTCGACGGGCTTTCCTACCCGAGCCGCCTTTCCCACCCTTTGGCCTTTTTATAACCTCTGGTCCTTATGCAATCCACCAATCGACGACATTTCCTCGCTAGTTCCGCAGCGGCTGTAGCTCTCTCGGCCAGTTCCCGATGGAGCTTGGGTCAAGACACCGCGCCGAATAAGGCTTACAAGATTTCGCTTGCTCAATGGTCGTTGCACAAGCCGCTGTTTGCAAAAGAGATCGACAATTTAGATTTTGCGAAAGTTGCCAAGGAGCGATTTGGCATCGATGGCGTCGAATACGTCAATCAATTTTTCAAGGACAAAGCCAAGGACGCAAAGTACCTTGAGGAGATGAAGAAACGGACCAGCGATCTTGGGGTCACCAACGTCCTGATCATGATCGATGGAGAAGGAGGACTGGGCAACAGCGACGCGGCCAAGCGGACAACGGCCGTCGAGAACCACTACAAGTGGGTCGATGCGGCGAAGTATCTCGGTTGCCATTCGATCCGGGTCAATGCAGAGACCGATAAGCCTTATGAGGAAGGGTCCAAGCTAGCTGCTGACGGTCTACGCCGCTTGAGCGAATACGCAAAACCGCTGGGGATCAACGTGATCGTTGAGAACCATGGTGGGTTGAGCTCCAATGGCAAGTGGCTCTCCGAGACGATCCGCGCCACGGGCATGGAGAACTGCGGAACCCTCCCCGATTTTGGGAATTTCTACGATTACGATCGCTACCAAGGTGTCACGGACCTGATGCCGCTTGCCAAAGCCGTCTCGGCCAAGAGCTACGATTTCGATGAGCAGGGCAACGAGTCGAAGATCGATTTTGCAAAGATGATGAAAATCGTCTTGGACGCAGGCTACCGCGGCTGGGTCGGAATCGAGTACGAAGGTTCCCGATTGAGCCCTGACGATGGGATCAAGGCTACGAAGAAGCTTCTGGAAAAGATCCGCGACTCGGTCCCTGCAAAATAACGCAGCAAGATAACGCAGCGAAATTCACTCCGCTCGATCGAGCCGTTTGGTCGAGCCGTTTGGTTACTCGGACTCAACGATTCGCATAGAGCACCTCCGACTCCCGGATGTCCTGCCGCTCCTTGCTGTCCCAACGGTCCTTGACGGTTCGATCGCACCTGGAATCCTCGTCGCTCTTGCGCTCGAAAACCTCCTCCCGGTCGATCACCACATCGTCCGGTGCTCCGACGGCAATGACCACTCGAGTGCCCGTGATCTTTCGGACCTCGATGACAATGTCGTCGCCAATAAAAATCCGTTCCCCTACCAATCGACTCAGTGCAAGCATGGTTTCCCTCCCGGTTTGGCTTGTGGTTCATTCACAGACTCAACGGAATCCATTTTGCACTCCGAGCGTGACACCTCTGGTCACGGGTTTTCCCCGCCAGGAAAAATTTTCCTAAGAATTGGGCTTATGCTAGCTAAACTAAGCCCCCTAAACTCAACCCCACTTTTGAAATCACTTTTACCCTGGAGCACAAAGCGATGGGCTTTCCTAAAGCTTGCTGGATGTTGATTTTCGGATTGCTGACGCACACAAGCATCGGGCTCTTTGGAACCCATCCGCTCTGCGCCCAATCCCCTGAGGATTCGGCAGTCAAACGCATCGTTTTGATTGCAGGCCGACCTTCGCACCCCCCTCGCATGCACGAGTTCAACGCGGGTGTTCAACTCCTTGCGCGATGCCTCCAAGAAAGCGGCTTACCGATCCGCGTCGACATTTCGCTCAATGGCTGGCCCAAGGACGAATCGGTGCTGGATCGAGCCGATGCGATCGTCTTTTACATGGATGGGGGTGGAGGGCACGAAGCGGTTCAAGAGTCGGGACGACGCCTTAAAAAGATCGATGAGCTTGCGGGCAAAGGGGTAGGGATCGGATGCATGCACTATGCCGTCGAGATCGTTTCAGACCAAGCCGGCAAGGAGTTCAAGAAGTGGATCGGTGGGCATTACGAGCACATGTTCTCCTGCAATCCGATGTGGTCGCCGGAATTCTCGCAGTTGCCCGAACATCCCGTCACCCGTGGCGTAGAACCTTTCTCGGTCAAGGACGAATGGTATTTCAATATGCGTTTCGTCAACGATCTTCCAGGCGCTTCGCCGGCCGATTCGAGCAGTGGCAAGTTTGTGCCGATCTTGGTCGCTGCCCCTTCCGATGCGGTCCGAAACGGTCCCTATGTTTACCCCCCGGGGCCTTATCCGCATATCCAAGCCAACCTAGGCCGGGCCGAAGCGATGCTCTGGACCGTCGAACGCCCGGACTCAGGTCGCGGGTTTGGCTTCACCGGTGGTCATTTCCATAACAACTGGGGAAATGATTCGTTTCGCAAGCTGATCCTCAACGCCTGCTTGTGGTTGGCCAAAGCAGAGATTCCCGAGAAGGGGGTCGCGTCGCAGGTCACCCAAGAGCAACTCGACGCGAACTTGGATCCGAAGAAGTAGACAAGCTGGGGCCCAATACCGTCAAATCGACATTTGGATCCTTTTAGGAAAGATCGGATTTGAATGGTTTTCGGCGCATGCCGAGGGTTCTTTGAAAGCGGTTGGGCGCAAGCCCTCCGGTGAAGGGTCAAGCGTCGTGTTCCACGCTCGAACACTCAGAAACCACTGGATATTTGGACTCACCGGGCAGCTTGCGCTGCTCCGCTATCATTTGCCGATTACAAGGAAATGCAACTTCATCAATGTCGCGATTGGACGGTATTGGGCTCAAGCCCGTACGGCTCGATGGTCTAACGCTGCTTCACCTTGCTCTGGGCCCTTGTTGGACCAATGGACCAGACATCGGTGGGGTTTCGTAGAATTGCCCCTCTAGCTCTACCCGAGGATCCCCGGTGGCGGTCAACTCTTTGATCAGCCGATCCTCGAGTTCGATGCGAATTTTCTGATACTTTGGATCTTGGGCAACGTTGGTCATCTGTTGCGGATCGCTCCTGAGGTCGTAGAGTTCCACCCGGGGTCGTTTGCCATAAGCCCTCTGATAAAACGGATTCCAAAGCGGATCGTTCCGATGGGTGACCAACCAAGCTTTTGTCGGACCTGCGTCTTCGTCCGGATGTGTCGCACGGGTGTTTCTTTGAATCTGCTCGTAGGTGGGGGGCTCAGGGGCGTCCAATCCATAAGGGTCCCCGAGCGGCCAACGCTCGGGTCGAAAGTTGATGATCAAGAGGTGCTCATCGGTGCGAATGGCGCGCTGGGGGTAGGGGCTAAAGTCGGCGCGAGCTGACTCGACGTGCCGCTCCCGACCGACAAAGACGGCGGTTCGATTCGAATCGAGCTTGCCGCTCCGCTCGCTGCGAAGCATCGGCAATAGGCTTGTTCCAGTCATGCTCTCGGGGATCGGCAGCCCGGCCGATTCGAGAATCGTCGGCGCGATATCTGTCAAACTGACCAAATCGTCGATCGTGCGATCGGCAGGAATCTGCGGTCCACAGATGGCCAGTGCCACCGACGTTCCAAAGTCGTACAGATTGCATTTGCCATGGGGGAACCCCGGAGGTCCATGATCGCCGCTGACGATGACCATCGTCGAATCGGCAAGCCCGCTC
>Ga0315905_10006013_pt1 | contig 12343 bp, 5 predicted proteins | sample LakEriMetagenome_5_FD_203522 | JGI IMG/M metagenome (GOLD analysis project Ga0315905, IMG submission 203522) | Freshwater fungal communities from buoy surface, Lake Erie, Ohio, United States - Buoy 4 MA121 | ecosystem: Environmental > Aquatic > Freshwater > Lake | place: USA: Lake Erie, Ohio... | reverse complement strand
CCCAAGGTCCTTCGTCGAATTCTCCCTACCTTCCGAGGGATGAGACCCAATGAAGATGGTAGACGTGTAACCCAAAGGGAGAATTAGTTAAGTAAATAAAGACGGATGAAAGATGATGGTTCCACCGATTTGTACCAGCCCGAATCAGGAGCCGAGCCCGTCAAAAAGGGGTCCCTTTTCAGAGAACAAACTGGAATACAAGTTTTTATGTTGTTTTCAGTCCATGTGTCAGTCACGGATAGGAAGACTGTTGAAGTTCGTGGAGGCAGTTGGTGCCGCCTTTAAGGTTTTCAAGCTGCACAGGGTGCGAGTGCTTGCTCCAGAGAGGCACACGCACATGAAGTGGCGCGTACGAGGTGAGGGGGGCGCGATGCGCAGCAGCGCCCCCACCGGAGTCTGACTCCGAGTTCAGTTCAACAAGGTGCCCCGGCGGGCACCAGGCAAGGGCCGGCTGCGAGGGACACGCGAGGCCGCGGGCGGCAGCCGGTGCCCCGTCACCTTGCGCGCCGAAGCGAGTCGCGCGATGGCGTTCCGACGAGCGCCCAGTGCGAGTGCATCGCAGGTCGATCCCGTCGACTTTGAATCATATGCGCATGTGCCGAGCCACCGCCGGGAACGTGGAGACGAGGAGGGCTCTAGCAGCCGACAGCTGCACATTCTGCACAAGGCGCACACTCGCGATATGCGCGCGCTGCTCAGCCTGCGCTCCAAGACGGCAATCGCCTCAAAGGGGCGCACGACCTCGAACGCGGTCGAGGCTGCCATGCGCGAGCGCGCCGAGGAGGCAGCGCACGCTGCGGCCGAGCAACACCTCCTGGGGATGAAGCGGCGCTTGGAGGTGCACTTGTTTGAAAACTTTGCCAAAGCGGACGCCAATTTGTCCTTAGAACTCGACTGGGACGAGTGGGTGGCCTGGTTTGGGCGCAAGGACATGAGCAACCCGCTCTTTGTCGCGGGGCTCGACGTCCCCACCTCGATGCTCCGAACGCTGTTCGAAGATCTAGACACTGATGGCGACGGACGGGTATCGCTGCACGAGTTTGTCATGGGCGTGAAGCACGGGGGCAGGGATCGCTTTCTGAAAAGGCCGTCGACGCAACACCACTCGGCCCAGTCGAAACTCTCGCCGGCAAAATTGGCTGCATCTCCTAAGGCTGCCCCGCAGGAGCAGCTGGAATCGCCGCTTACGAAATATCGCAGGCGAACCCGTTCCCCGAAGATGAGTGTGCCAGAACTTATGAAGATGGTCGGCACCAGTCGTGGCAGGGGGCAGCCAGACACTGCAGGGTCTCCGGTCGCTGCATCTGAGAGTGCAGCGGGCTGGAACTTTTTCGGAAGCATTGGAATGGACACAGAGTTGATGGAGGCGGATGATATCCATGCGCAGGTCCTTAGTGTCTTTGAGCTCTTTGATGACGACCAGTCGGGATTTCTGGATTTCGTGGAGGTCAAGGAAGGTCTGGAGCGGTTTGGGGTGACGCTGCCCATGGACGAGCTGGTTCGCATGATGGAACAAGTGGGTGCAGGCACCAGCATGCAGTGTGATACAGCACAGTTTGAGAAGCTTTTGGGCTTGGTCAAAAAACCGGTCACACCACCAGCGCCAAAGCCTCCAGCTGGAGTCAGAGGGGAACAGGGTGCTGAATGGAAACAAGAAGGCGCCTCATCTTCGTCATTTTCCTCATCTTCCTCGTCTGACGATGTTAAGGATGAGGATGGTGATGCAGCGTCTGAGGAAGAAAAGTTCGGGGACCAAGACGATCATTCTTTGCAGCTTCCTCCAACCCCGACACAGCGGCCCAGGAGTCCCAGGGGCACGCAGACTGTGCATGACAATGCGCTGCAGTTGCGCTTGAAGAAATTGGAAAGCAATCTGAAAAAGATTATCCATTCTAGCCAGCAAACTAAAGAGGAAGCATCTTCTTCGGACGTACAAACAGGCAAGATCACGCATATTGCGGCCGAAATGTCCCATGCCGGCGCTCTCTACAGTGGCCCAATCAATGCTGCAGGCTTGCCTGAAGGAGTCGGAGCTATTGACTACGGAAAAGTTGGCGATACGCGAGGGCGTTTGACAGCAGAACGTCGTTCTTATTACGTGGGCACGGTTGTTGCTGGCAAACGCCAGGGGTTGGGGCTTTTACGCTGGATGGACCGGACTGAGTACTGTGGATCTTGGAATGCAGAGGTTCCTGAAGGATCGGGCGTGGAGACGTACGAAGATGGTAGCTGGTATGCCGGAGGCTTTAGAAATGATAAACGGCATGGTATGGGGGGTATTTGGACAGCAGATGGCCTTGTGTACATGGGACAGTGGAAGAAGGGCGCAAGGCACGGAGCGGGGATCGTTGCACATGCCGATTCGGTGGAGGTCGACCTCAAAGGCAAAGGCACCATCGAACAGGTCTCAGCACCCCCAAGCTACACACTTGCGATCGCAAGTGTGCAACGTTGAAGGTGCCTGTGATTGGGTTCTTGCATCCACATAGATCGTGAAGCCTGCCTCGATGCGTCATGTTTGGCGAAAACTGGCAATGCAAGCGGAAAGACTCTATTTCTGCCCCTTGTTGTTCTGTACGAAGACGCCTTGATTCTAGCGAATACATTTCCAGGTGAAATTGGTGATGGATATGGTGGACATGAAGATGGCAGCTCTGTTCAACCCGCTCAGTAAGCGTATCAACGAAATGAAAACGCAGGTTAGTGTCCCTTGCTCTGTAACGGCTCGGTCCTGAGGAGCCCATCTTTCCCTGCCAAGTTCATCAATGCAACTGTTGTCATCATGCTACTACCAAGTGCGCAGCTTCGGCCGATACTCCCGCGCCAATGTTCACGCCTATGCGCGGGAGCATTGGCCGTGGATGGGCCGAGGCTGGGGCAAACGTTTGGACCGGCGGCCAGTGTGCGCGGTGCCGGGGGGGCGTTTTAAAGATGCGGTTATTGCGCCGGGATGAAGACCTGCGTTTCACACTGTGGGGCGAGGCAATTCTGACGTGGCGCCAGGATGCAGTGCGTATGGTGCGTCTATGTGCGTCCTCTCAAAGGATGTGGTTGGAATTTGACTATTTCGGTATGCTATGCACAGATGACCAAATCCCTGTTCAACTTGCGCTTTGATTCTACGGCAGCCCACACTGCGCACCCGGTCTTTGTGGTGGAGTTTGACCGAGGTGTTCGCAGACGCTCCATGTTTTTCAGCTACAGAGTCACTGAGCACCAAGGCCTTTTGGAGGACGCTAGGTATGCTGTGAATTCTGGCCAAAAAATTGGCTTGGAAGCACTTGAATTCGCACGCGAGGGTTGGCTAGTCCTGCAGCACGCCACTAGTGCCAATGCTGTTCGAGCGAGGCGGGTTAAGCAAATCAAGATGGTCCCCGCTCTGCTGAAGCTTGCCGGGTTGCGCGGAGATCCCCAGGTCGAGCAAGAGAAACCGGCATATGAGCAGCAAGGCGAAGCGCCAACGCAGAGGGTGGCGCGCGAGGTAGATGACGAGGGCTTGGTCATAGACTCGGTGGAAGTCAGGCAGCTGCGTGCTGAGAATCTTGCGCCGAAAAAAGTTCTTCTGTATCTCAAAGTCGTGTGTGCCAGAGACCTCGAGGCCATGGATTTCGGGGGAACCAGCGATCCCTACGCAACCATCGCTGTCGGTGATCACAAAGTGCGGACAAAAACAATCTCCAAGAGCTTGAACCCATTGTGGGACGAAAGTTTTGCAATGACGGTTCATGACCTGTCAGTGCCGCTGAAGATTTCTGTCTGGGATAATGACGACATGTCGGCCGATGATGTGATTGGAAGCTGTTCGATTTGGCTTGAAGACGTTATGGATGACTTACAGCGGAGTAGATCAAGAGATTTGCACTCACCTGCGCGCCTGAAAATAACCGTAATTCAGGCAAAAGACCTCATTGCGGCAGATCAGGGAGGTACAAGTGACCCCTACGTGAAGCTGAGTATTGGTACCAACACCAACAAAGGCCAGATGACGACTGTAAAAAGCAAAACTCTAAACCCAGTGTGGGGTGAAGCTTTTGAATTCGAAATTGGCGAGTCTGAGAGACGGGACGTGCTTACAATTGAGTGCTTCGATAAGGATGCTTTTGGAAGTGACGATTCGCTTGGTCAAATTGTGATTGAACTCGAATCTTTGAGCTTGCAGGACATGCCCACGTCTTCTGCACCAAGATGGCATGATTTTGCAAAGGTAAGAGGGGTGAAGAACAAAGGTCAAATTGAGCTGCAGTACGAACTTATTCGTGATACATCGCGCCCTGGCACACGAGAACATGAACAGCTGGCATTGCAGGAGCAAATGTCAAACCTGATGAAGAGGTATGCTGAACTTGAGAAGGAGGCGTACACCAAAGTCAGTCCCTCCTCCAGCATTGTGCTCACGGCTGTCAAAGCCGTGCACAAGTTCAAAAGTCATTCAAGCCGAAAATCGAAGGTGGAGGATGGTGCTGGTGGCTGGCGTCAGCTAGACTTGAATGAAGACGGCCTGGTGGACAAGGATGAATTTGAAGAGTACCTGAAAAATCAATCTGTTGAGCTCGGTGCGTCTCGTGTGCGCATTAATGGTGTTGTACTGCACTGTGAAGGAAGTTCGCAGCCGTACACTGGAATCAATGGTGAGTATCAACGAACAGAAGAAGTATGTAACCAGCGGGCAGTATACGTCAAGGTGGGTAGCCCGAATACAGCAATGTGGTGGACGAACTTCAGGGGCACAGTGTGCTGGTGTGTGGGGCCCAGGGCCCAGGTCGGCAACGAAGTCAGCAACGAGGACATATGGGCGTACGTTCCGAGCTTGGGCTTTGGGCCAGAGGAGGCAAGAAAGCGGCCATGGAGCGTGTACTCGTACAATACGCGGTCATTTGACCAACAGACGGGTGTGGAGGTTCTGAATCTTGACCCACGTGAGGATGAGTTGATCCAGGAGTCGACTCATGACGCGGCAAAACTGTCGGATGAGGCCAAACAGCTAGCAGAGGTCAGACAGACGATGCTGCAGCTCCACACCAAGACTGCTCGCAAGGTCGTGCGTTGGTACGCACTCGACAGAGAAAAGAAAGTCAGAGGTGAGATACAACTGAGCTTTTCCTTTTTGGAATTAGGTGAGTCCACGGCATATGTGGATTTACAGATGGATCGATGTCGCCACATGACGCCGGTCGCAGTGCCCACCCCGAATCCTTCGTGGGAGAATGACACGGTGAACATGGTTGTCGATAGTGACTGCAGCCAACTACGTTGCACTGTTCTGCACCAAGATCTGCTTGAGCAGACAAAACGAATGCTAGTTGTCACTGTCCACCGGGCGCGCAAGCTCAAGGCCATGGACATGGCGCTTTTGTCGGGAGGCTCAAGCGACCCGTATGTTGTCATTAAGATGGGGGAAGAGAAGAAGACAACAAGCGTCATCACAAAAAATCTTAATCCGGTTTGGGAAGAGACGTTTCAGATTCCAGTTTGGGGTGATGCTCAAGAGACACTGCTCGTATCCGTTTGGGATCACGATGCCATGAGCGCTGACGACACCATTGGAGAGGTAAGCATTCCGATTTCCAAATCTGTCCGCAAGCCAATCAGGAGGTGGTTTGACATCACCGCTGACGGAGCAACCACGGGAGAATTGGAGCTGAGTGTGCATGTCATGGAACCCTTTGCGCATGATGTCAAACTTATGGCCCTGATCAAAGTCGTAGCAGCCCGTGACTTGGAAGCAATGGATGTTGGGGGAAGCAGTGATCCTTACGCACGTGTGAAGCTTGGTGATCAACAAAAGCAGACTGCTATCGTCAAGAAAAACTTGAGTCCTGTCTGGAATGAGGAATTTGCCTTATGTATTGACGAAATTTACCAGCCTCTTGAAGTGTCTGTGTGGGATAATGATCTCGTGGGAGCTGACGATATGATTGGTGAAACAAGGGTCTTTCTTGCCGATTTGGTGGGTAAGCAGCGCGCACAACAGTGGTACACGCTCAAAGTGAATGGTCGCGCACATGGGGAAGTTTTGCTGTCCATCTTTGTAACGGAGCTCAGCGTGCGGTCAACAGGAGAGTTTTTGGGGGAATGTCGCGTCCAAATTCAAGGTCTGGGATTCTCTGGCAAGCGGCAAGCTCTCCTGACCGATTTGGATTATGGTGTTGTGTTTAGAGATCGGGTCGACCGTCGTCTTGACTTGGTTAAACAAGTGCTTGGCCACTGGCTTTGGACTGGTATCAATCATTCGGACCATGTTGCTCGCGCAGCTACTGTGCTCCATCAGTGGCACATGGTTGCTCGATACGTGCATTTGTACGGTAAACGGGAAATCAAATTCAAAATGAATGATGGGCTTCGAATATCTTCGTATCAGCGCGAAGGTATTCTTGGTGCTCCCGCACAGGGACGCCTCGCCTTTGAGATTCGAGCCTTTTCGAGTTTGGCTCAGCACGGTGCTATACTGCTCGATCCCTACAGAATGCCTTTGAGTGAAAAGGCCGTCCAGAAGGCAGCTGCGCTTCAGAAGTATCGCGGTAATCTCGGCGAGCTACAAAGGATCCTGCAGGTTGCGCATGGGGAAATGGAGGATGCCCTTGCCAAAGAGTTTGCTGCACGAGAGGATTTGAACAGCACTCAATCAATTGCCGCTGAGCTCAGACAAGCTGCCGACGACGAAGAGCACCATGGCCTCCATCTTGTGGAAGAAGCACACAAGCGGGGTGGACTAGATCCCTGCGATGTAGAGTATGTGCAGTGGCAGATCGACCAATGCAGGCGCCGAACCTTGCAGCATGATGCAGAGCTGATACAAAGTCAAAAGCACAAAATTTGGAAGAATGCGGACATCATATTGCAGGCTGCCACGAACAGGATGAAACAATGTGAGCGAGATAAAGCCTACTTGCTCGGGCATAATCCCGTGGATATTTTGGATGCCGAGCAGGGAGCGCAGAAAGCAGCAGTAGGAGTGCTGTCGGCAACAGTTGTATGTGCGCAACGGCTGAGGATACCAGGATCCATTTCAATCACCAACATGCCCTGCTGGGTGCGGCTTACTGTCGGGGAAGAAAAGTTTGAGACAACTGTCAAGCGCGCCAATCCTTCCGCATTGTGGAACGAGGCATGTAGGATGCAGGTGCGCAAAGGCGCACACCATCTAAATGCTGAAATTTTGTGCGAAGCACCTGTAGTTGACAAAGTTGACCACCCAGCAACTTGCAGACTTACTGTCCTGCGTGCGCGGAACCTTCTTGCTGCTGATCGTGGTGGTACTAGCGACCCCTATGTAAGAATTCATGTAGGAGAGGCTGTTAAAGAGTTCAAAAAGACACAGGTGATAAAAAAGACCTTGAACCCTGAATTCGACGAAACGTTTGATATCCGCATTTCTGGGTCGCAGCGACGAGCACTTTTGACTTTAGAGTGCTTTGATTACGACATGCTCGGAGCAGATGATTCGCTGGGCAAAAGTGGTATTGCGCTCGACGAGCTCGTTTTAGAGCGTGAGTACAGCCACTGGCTGAAACTGGAAGGCGAAAACGAAGAAAATAAGGGAGAGATTGAGTTGCGATACACGCTCCTGCCCGAGCTGCCTCCAGCAAAATTGGAAATTTCGGTGCTGCGTGCCAAGGATCTGATTGCTGCGGATCGAGGGGGAACAAGCGACCCATACGTGCGCGTTAACGTTGGCAAGACAGCGGGTATGGGCAAGAAAACTAAAGTGCGGTATAAGACTTTAAATCCAGAGTGGAATCAATCATTTGCTTTCATGCTGGTGGGAGAGATGAGAAGAGAAAAACTGAGCATCGAATGTTTCGACTACGATATGGTCGGCGACGACGACTCATTAGGAAAATTCGACATTCAGCTGGACTCTCTAGCACTCGATCAAGAGTACTTGCAATGGCGCAAGCTTGGTGCAGATGGAGACGAAAAGAATAAAGGGCAAATTCAGGTACAATATAGATTGGTGCCTGACACGCAAGATACCGGCATAACGATCCTTGGCAGCTGCAAGATCCCACTCCGAGACTTTGAAGAGGGCATTGAATCTCTGCGATGGTGGAGACTCGGCAACAGTGGGAATGTGCGTGGAAGACTTTTAGTTCGGGTGGAGGAAGCTCGTGACCTCCTTGTCAATCAGGGCAAACCCAGCTGCAGGGTATGGCTCAAATTGGGCAAAGACTCTGTTAAGACCCAAATTAGCCATAACACTGCTTTCCCAAAGTGGGGCGGAGACCCATTTGCGTTTGATCTCATTGACACCGTCCAGACGCTAAAGCTGGACGTCCTCAGAAAGGTAGACGCCGAAGGCCAAGAGGGTTTCTTGGGCAATGCACAAGTGGAGATATCTGACATTTTGGACCAAATCCAGTCCAGTGGAGGCTTTGACCGGTGGTTGCAGCTTCAAGAGCGCTTTGACGAGAAAAATCAAATTATCTCAGGAGCTGTGCGAATCAGCGCTACTTTCGATCCAGCATCCTCACCTTCATGGGGGCAGATGAAGCTTCTCTTGAATTACGAGCATCACAAACGAGTTCTTCCAGATTCACAGCGAAACCCAGAAGGTAATGAAGTTACTTGGCCTGATGTGGATGTGCGCGTGCCAAAGTATTCTAATCACGATTTCGTTTGTTGTATTTGCAGAAGAGAGACTCATGCGCATGATCGCTGAAGCCGTTGATGATGGTACTGTCGATGAGGAGGAGCAAAAGCAGATCGAGGAGGCTGAGGTTCAGGTAAATTTCTTCATCGCACAATTTCTTCATCGCGTAGAGCCTCGTTACACGTGCCCGCCCGCGCTCATTTGCTCACTGATTAGATTCTTGTGCTCCATCTTGCTTCTAAAAACCAACCCTTTTGTGTCGAAATAGCTGTCCAAAATACGAGCAAAAGAGCAGGCCAAGTCAGAATCCCAAGTCTCTAGCCGCGGCAGCGCGCAAGTTACAGTGTATGAGGTCCGAAATTCTTTGATTTCTCACGTTAATGCGGCACGCATTGGAATTGTAGTCGACGAAAAGACTGTGGCCCAAACAGACTTGGTCCGAGACGTAAAACAGGCCGTCTGGGATGATGTCTTGGTAGTGGACGTGCCACTGTACTCCCAATTCATCAAGGCTGCCGCCGTGGGGCAGAACTTTGTACTTGGGCTCAAGATCATGGCTGGTCGGGATCTTGAAGCCATGGACTTGAGCGGCACCAGCGACCCATACGTCAAGATCAAGATGGGCGCGTATGCGCAGAAGACACAAATTATCTACAAGAACCTGAATCCAGAATGGTATGAAGACTTTGAAATGACGATCGATGACATGTCAGTGCCTCTGCACATTTCGGTCTGGGACAACGATTTGTTGGGTGCTGATGACTTGATTGGTGAAATTTTCGTTCGCCTGGATGAGCTGATGGACACAAATCCTCACAAGATTCAGAGCTCCTTTCAGGAGTGGTTCACGATCAAGCGCGACCACAAGGCCACCGGTGACATCCAACTGGGATTTTCCTTCACCGCCCCGGACAATGAGAGTCCAGCCACAGAGAAGCAGCTCGGATCGGCGACAATTGACGTATCGCGCATGCAAGTAGGGGAAGAGCAGATCGGCTGGCACCGACTCGTGCAAGGGCAAGAGCATTACACGATCTCTGTTCAGGTTTTGCAGGGGGCGGGCTTTATGCCGGTCGACGGCGTCACTGCAGACCCCTTCGTCAGATTCTCCCTAGGCAAGCAGGTTTTCAAGACTGTGCACGTCAAACAAAATTGCAATCCAGTTTGGGAAGACGAGCGATACTCTCTTCGAGTCAGGTCGTTGAATCAAGTTCTCAGGTGTGAGGTATTTGATTATAACCAGTTTTCGTCCCACGTCTTTCTCGGAGAGTATTGGTGCCAAATGAAAGACTTGGTCGTCGATGAGGAGACGGATCGCTGGTATGACCTGATGCTCAAACCGAGCCAAAAAGATGTTGTTGCTCAACGGCACAGAGATGGCGAAAGCCTCGGTGAAATAAGGCTGAGAATGTGTTTGCGAAAGACTAAGGTGCCTGCATGCGAGCTAAAGCTCGGCGTTAAGCTTCTGCGAGCGCCTGCTGTCAAACGACCGCACATGAATGATCGCATTGTACATTATCGGAACATTCGTGGTGTGGGAACTCTGCAGCTATCTGTTGTGTCCGCAGCCAAGCTGCAGGGCTACGAACCGTGCCGACCATGGGTGGAAGTAACGTGTGGGAAGCAGCTTGAACTCATCAAACGTGCCACAGGCTCTGACCATCCGTGCTGGGACGCTCCTCTATCAATTACCATTGCCCCTGGAACCAAGACGCTAACGTGCAAGATATTTGCAATGGGACCAAAGAAAAGAAAGTACATGCTGGGTGAAACATGTGTTTTTCTGGATCCCTTGAAGGACTCCGGGGAGGTTGATGCTTGGTATCGCCTCGATGGCAGGAATCCATTGGGCAAGCTCCAGTTGCGCATCGTTTCTTGCACAAATCTTCTTGCCGCAGATGCAAATGGCAAATCCGATCCATTCGTCGAGGTCGCAGTGGGAAAGAAGAAATACAAGACCCAGACGAAAATGAAAACTCGCGATCCAGTCTATGGTGAAGAGTTCAGTTTTGACATTTGGAGCATCCAAGATAGGATAGAGCTTGAGGTGTTTGACTGGGATGCCGTGGGAGCCAACGATCTGCTTGGCCGAAAGACAGTGGAACTGGCTGACATCTTCTTGCAGCACAAGGACGGCAAGGGGTTCGGTGAGGGCAGATTCAGATTGTCTCAGAAACACATGCTCGAGGGTCTCAACGGCACGGATTTTGTGGACGCGGAGCAAACTGAGCGTGTGCAAGGGAGCATCCTAATCGAAATGTCATATCAGGGCGACCCAGCACTGCTGGAAAAGGTGGGCTTTCTGCGCCTGGTGACGAGCTACATTTGCCCCGCCAAGTCGGTCAGCGAAGCCGCTGAAATGGAACTGCTGCTTGTGGAAGGCGGCTCCGACGGCGAGGACTACGATCCTTGGGACGAGGAGATGTATGATGAGGTGGAAAGCGCACTGACTAAAGCGATCGGTAACACGGCAGCGTGCCTGTCAAAGGCGAAGCTGGTGAATTCGCACGCGAGTTTCAACCTATCTGAATCTTCTCTCGACGCCCAAATGCACGTGTTCAAGAGCAACGGGGGACAGGTAATGACCGCCAAGCAAGTTGCAGAGGTTCGCTCTCGGCCGACGACGAACGCGACGGCCGGGTCTTCGCGACCGCCCACCATTTTGGGGCACGGCATGAAGAGGCCGAAACCGCCCATGCTGCCATCATCGCAAGCAAAAGCCAAATATTGACAGGCCAAAACCCCCAAGAAGCCAAGCAGTAACAGAAAAACTCAATTAATAAATTGAACTTAGAGTGGTAAAGACTGAGTCTGCAGGGCAGTGGCACTGTGAGCGACTGCACCGAAAGAGAGATGAGGGTGCTATGGCGTGGGGAGGCGGAGGAATAGTCGCAACTGTTCGTCTAGGTGCGCGGGGCACAACCAGTAGCCGTCTTCTGCCCTTAACATCACTTCCCGCTCCTCCTGCAAGGCTGACACAGCACAGGATCCTCGTCCAAGTGAGTGAGCACAGAATCATTGAGTACAATAACAAAACAACAAAACCATTGAAACAAACAAAGAAGACAACATGAAAGCCCATGCAAGCACATGCAAGCAGATGATTGCCAAAGCACAGTATCATTCAATACAATGTCATCAATTCAACCAACAAAACTGCATGCTGGTACAAACGCGAACAATGTACACACCGAGAACAACACCGCAACAAAAACTGATGGTGCCTCAAAAAACAGAGTGCATTAATACACACACACACACACACACACACACACACACACACACACACACACACACACATATATATATATATTATAATGCATTCGACGCACACATCACACACACATACACACACACACACACAACACACACACACACACACACACAAACATGCACGCACACTCACCCACACACACACACACACACACTCACACTCACTCACACTCACTCACACTGATGGAGCGCGCACGCACGCACACAGAGCGAGATGTGGATTTTGGACCATTGGTCCTACCAAACCAAACTCTCTCTCTCTCTCTGGGCTCGTTCGCAACACATTAGCAACACATTAGCAACACATTAGCAACACATTAGCAACGCATTAGCAACACATGAGCAACACATTAGCAACGCATTGGCAACATATTAGCAACACATCAGCAACACATTAGCAACACATCAGCAACACATTAGCAACACATTAGCAACACATTAGCAACACATTAGCAACACATTAGCAACACATTAGCAACA